>Ga0207686_10002329_pt1 | contig 10385 bp, 10 predicted proteins | sample KBSM24metaG_FD_184396 | JGI IMG/M metagenome (GOLD analysis project Ga0207686, IMG submission 184396) | Miscanthus rhizosphere microbial communities from Kellogg Biological Station, Michigan, USA - KBS M2-4 metaG (SPAdes) (version 2) | ecosystem: Host-associated > Plants > Roots > Rhizosphere >...
TAGACCTCTTGCGTAACTTCGGTTCTGTCGATTTTCCAGACTTTTTGAGCAAATTTTCGGTTCTTTTTTGGGGGGGTAATATCAACATGCGTATATTACCCCCCAAAAAAGAACCGAAAATTGGCCAAAAATCTTCGGAAAAGCGACGAACCCGAAGTTACGCAAGAGGTCTATTTCATATTTATGAAAAAACCTTGCTGATTTTGTAAGAATCCGCAGACATTTAAATTGTTAACACTTTCTTAGAACCCGGTTTTAGTACAGGTTCTTAGACGAACGACGGTTTCTACGTGTGTGGTTTGGGGGAACATATCGAAAGGCTGGACGGCATCGACTTCGTATCCGAACTTCAAAAGGCGGGCAAGGTCGCGGGCTAAAGTCGCGGGATCGCACGAGATGTAGATGATCTTTTTTGGACTGAGGCGCCCTAAGCCGTCCAAGAAGGAAGGCTCGCATCCTTTGCGAGGCGGATTCAAGAGTGCGACATCTATTTGAGAAAGCTTGCCGATGACATCTTCCGCTGCGGCGACCGAAAACGACACATTCCGTATGCCATTGAGTTTCGCGTTCTCCCGAGCGTTTTCGATCGCCTGAGCGACGCATTCGACGCCCAGCACCTTTTTTGCGCGCTTCGCGAAATACAGGGAGAGCGTTCCCACTCCGCAGTAGGCGTCAAGCACCGATTCTTTGCCCGTAAGGTCGGCAAATTCAACGGCTTTTTCATAGAGCCGCTCCGCCTGAGCCGGATTCACCTGGAAAAACGAGGCTGCTGAAATCTTAAAGGTCAAATCGCCTAGCCTTTCCTGGATGGTATTGCTGCCGGCCAAAGTCTGATAGATTCGACCGAGGATGACATTATCTCTTCCCGCGTGTTGGTTGTGTACGACTCCTTGAATTGAAGGGTGGGCGGCCAGGATCTCTTGCGCCAGTTCCGACAGCAGAGGAGAGGGAGGCCGGTTAGCCACCACGATGACAAGGGTTTCTTGGGTCCTGACTGCGCTTTTGATCAGCAAATGCCGCAGCTCTTGATCGCACCGTTTGAGGATTTTTCTGACCGTCTGATAGACCGCGTCGCCCAAGCTGCAATGAATCGGACAGGCGTCGACTTCTACGAGATCATGAGAAGAGCGGGCATAGAGGCCGAACGCAATTTCCTTTCCGCTGCTTTTGACGGGGAGTTGGATTTTATTTCGATAGGCTAGAGGAGAGGGAGAGGGCAGGCAAGGGGCGACAAAGGAATCGATTTTCCCGATCCGCTGGAGAGCATCGACCACCCTTTGCCGTTTCATTTCGAGCTGATTTGGATAGGCTAGGTGCATGACCTGGCATCCTCCGCATCGGCCGAAAAGAGGGCAAGGGGGCTTCATCCGGTCGGGAGAAGAACGGGTGATAGAATGGAGTTCTGCAAACCCATGCCGTTTGCGGCTTTCCACCATCCGTGCTTCTACCAGCTCGCCGGGAAGCGCGCCATCGACGAATACCACATACCCGTCTTGGCTACCGACCCCTTCGCCGCCGCTTCCCATGCCATGGATCTCGAGAGAAATGATTTGATCTTTTTTTGGAAAATTCATTGCTTTTGTATAAAAAATAGAGAGAAAACAAATTAAAATCAAATCAATTATTTCGATTTTTTATCGAGTTCGTTCCAACGCAGGTAAAGTTGTTCGATCTTGGTTTCCGCAAGGCCGATCGACCAGCATATCTCGGTCAAAGCTTGCGGGTCATTGGCTATTTCGGGCTTCTCGAGGCTATGGTTGAGGTTCCGCACCTCTTCTTCCAGCTTGCCAATCTTTCCTTCGATCGCCTCATATTCTTTTTTTTCATTATAAGAGAGTTTAGCTTTGGGAGAGGGCGTCTGCTCTTTTTTTTCCTTCGGTTTCTGGACGGCCGAAGTTTTTTGGGAAGCTGCCTCCCACTGAGTGTAGTCGGCAAAAAAATCGGTCTTTTCCGGATCTCCGAGAGAGAACAGGGAATTGCAGATCCGGTCGAGCATGCACCGGTCGTGAGTGATGAGGACCACGGCTCCCGGAAAATCGATCAGGCTCTCTTCGAGAGCTTCCAAAGTGGGAATATCGAGATCGTTCGTCGGTTCGTCGAGCAGGAGCAGATCGGCCGGGCGAAGAATGAGGCGGGCGATCGAAATCCGCGCCCGCTCTCCACCGGAAAGCTGGCTGATCGGCATCTCCAAAATATCAGGTGAAAATAGGAATCGTTTGCTCCAGCCGTTGACATGGATCGGGTGTCCTCTGAAGAGAACGTAGTCCCCATCCGGGGATAGAGCTTCTTTAAGGGAAAGATGCAATGGAAGCTGGGAGCGGTGCTGGTCGAAGTAGACGATTTGGAGGCCGTCTACTTTTTTTATTGTTCCCACATCGGGCGCGATCTCTCCAGCCAGGATGCGAAGGAGAGTCGTTTTACCAGAGCCGTTAGGCCCCATGAGCCCGATCCTCGTTCCGGGAGACAAGGTGAAATCCAGATGCTGGAAAAGGAGGGAGCCGCCGAGCTGCTTGGAGAGGTTTTTTGCTGTGAGGAGCTTACGGGTTTCCCGCTCGGTCGCTTCGAAGTTGATTTTCGCAGTCGATTTTCGGTTCCTGGCTTGGATTTGAGAATGCTCTTCGAGAATCTCATGAGCTTGGTCGATGCGCGCTTGCGATTTTGTGGTGCGGGCTTTGGCGCCTGCGCGGAGCCAATCGGTTTCACGGCGCATTTTCGTCGCCATCGATCGCTCTTGTTGGAGCTGGCCTTGGATGAACTCTTCTTTTTTCGATAAGAAATGGGAATAAGAACCGTCGATCGCAAAGATCCCTTTTGGATAAACGGGGTCGATTTCGACCACTCTCTCAGTCACATTTTGTAAAAAGTAGCGATCATGGCTTACGAGAAGATAAGGAGGCGCTTCCAGGCGGAGGAATTTTTCCAGCCAAACGACTCCTTCCAAATCGAGATGGTTCGTAGGTTCGTCGAGAAGGATGAGGTCGGGGGAGAGGATTAATTCCCTTGCCAGCCCCAGCCGTTTTTTCCATCCTCCGGAAAGAAGCTCAGCTGAAGGTTCGTTTCCGGTGAATCCGAGCTTGCTAAGCCACATATCCGCCTGGGGCTCTTGTTCATGTTCCAGGAATTCGGTTTGCCCTTCGAGCGCTTCCAAGAGGATGGTTTTCGGGCTTTTGTCCTCGAACTCGCAGGATTGCGGAAGATAGCCGATCTTGAGTCCTTTTCTTGGAGCAACGATCCCTGTATCGGCCGTTTCCAATCCTGCGAGAATTTTAAGGAAGGTCGATTTTCCGCATCCGTTCAACCCAATCAGTCCGATCCGGTCTCCAGAAAAAATGGAAAATGTCAAATCTTGGAATAGGAGTCGATTGCCGAAAGATTTCGATAGAGATTGGCAGCTGATCAGCAGGCTCATACATTTAACATAATACCAAATATCAGAAATAACGTTGAGTTTGGCTATGTCAGCTCTGCAACAAATTTTTCGTCTTCACTCGTGCCTTGCCATACTGGCAATGGTCACTTGTTCCAGACAAAAAATTTGTGCAGCTTCCTTGCCAAACTCAACGTTATTTCTGATATTTGGTATAACGCGCTGGCGCATATGTAAACAACACGCGCACAAGGCCGGCGGCTTTAGAGCTACCTCATACCCAAAACAGCCTCTGCCCCCGCTCTGTATGGAATCACCCCTCATAGGTTTCAAAGGGCTTCTGCCAGTGTCATTAGTGCGCTCAGATGCCCTCCCATCTCATCATCATAACACTGATGTTTTCCATACACTGGCAAATTTGAACGGAATTCTGGATGAGTTTCTACAAATGCTTTTAATTTTTCGTATTCTTTGTTTATGAGTAATTGTCCTTTAGCACCCATTCCATGTGTAGTTCTAACGGCCATATTATAATCATGCAATAACAAATCTAATTCTTCTTGCCCCGCTTTTGGAGCAGCCCTCCTTGCCGTAGCTGCTGCATCGGAGATAATCGTTACCTTTGCCCATTTATCCCAAAAAGCCATTTTCATAGAAACGTCGGCTTTTGGCGTGCCATCGCTATCCAATATAGTAAAAGACCATTTGTCAAAATCAGTAGCAGCTTCTTCTCGTTGATTCCAACCGCAAGGTAATTCAGCCCAAGCTAAGAATGGATTCTCCACAAACGATTCAATCCATTTGACTCCCAATGAATCCCATTTTGCTTTATTGGCTTCTCTCACAGGTAGTTGAACTCGAATCCCTGAACAACTTGCGATGGCTGACATCATATCCTATCTCCTATTTTGCGACGGATTGGGCTTCAGTTCTATCACACTATTAGAAAAAATTGCATGAAAAATCAGGAGTTGCTTGGTAAGAGACAGTTTTAAGGATCACTAGATGTCTAGGGACACAGTCTCTACATCGGGTTTTTCCACAAGAGACTGTTGAAGCCATTTGAGTATAAATCTCATTCTCAATAAAAGGGCGATATGAAGAGGCTTCTCCACATCATCGCGAGTCCTAGAGAAGATGAATCGCGTACCTTGCAGGTAGCCGAAGCGTTTCTCGAAGTCTTCGTTGAGACGCACCCCGAGTGGGTCATCGATGAATTGGATCTTTGTAAAGAAGAGCTGCCCTCCATGAACGCAAAACAAGTTGGCGGCAAATACATTCTTTTGAGCGGCAAGGACTTATACGGCAGATTGAAGGAAAACTGGGTGGAAATTGTCCAGCATATCGAGCGGTTCAAAACGGCCGATTTCTATCTCATTAGCACTCCCATGTGGAATTTCTCGATCCCGTACATGCTCAAACACTACATCGACCTCATCGTCCAGCCGAGATACCTTTTCCGCTATGTCGATAAGGGGAAGGCCGTAGGGCTTCTCCAAGATAAAAGGATGGTCGTTGCTGCGACGCGCGGCGGCCAGTATGTCGGAGATTCCAATGAGCTCGATTTTCAAGAGCCCTACTTGCGGACCATTTTCGGATTCGTCGGGATCTCAGACATCGAATTCATCAAGGCCGAACCGATGGATATGGGAGTGGAAGTACAGAAACAAAAACTCCAAGAAGCTAAAACGGCCGCCGCCGAGCTTGCGAGGCGAATCGATGCCTAGAGATCTTCCGATCGGCAACGGCGCTGTCTTGATCGCTTTCGACAAAGATTTCCAATTGAAGGATTTTTATTTTCCTCACGTCGGGGAAGAGAACCACGCTGGGGAAGGGTTCCGCTTCGGCGTCTTTGCCGACGATCGATGCGCCTGGATTCCGGATGGCTGGCAGATACAAAGGGACTATTTAGGCGATACTTTGATTACCGATGTCTCCATGCAGCACGATGAGCTTGGCCTTAGGATTGTCTCGAACGACCTCGTCGATTTCGAGGAGAACATCTATCTCAAGAAACTGACTGTCGAAAACCTGCGGGACGAGGAGAGAGAGGTCCGTCTCTTTCTTTCTCAAGATTTTCAAATATACGGCAATGAGATCGGCGACACGGCTGCATACAAACCGGAAAATAGCAGCCTGCTCCACTACAAGGGCGAACGATACTTTTTAGCGAATATCTGGGCCAACCACAAGTTCGGGATCGATTTTTATGCCACGGGCAATAAAGGAACCTGGAAAGACGCCGAAGATGGAGTTTTGAGCGGCAATCCGATCGCCCAAGGGGCGGTCGATTCGGCTCTCGCTGTTCCGTTCCTCTTGCAGCCGCACGGACAAGAGCTTTGTTACTATTGGATAGCCATCGGGAAAAATTGGGAAGAGGTCCAGGCGCTGAATCTCATCGTCAAAAAGAAATCGCCTGAAGAAATTTTCCGTAGGACGGGAGATTTTTGGAGGTTATGGGTTGACAAGGAAAGGCTCAATTACGATCTGATCCCTGAAAAAATCGGCCGGGCTTACCGAAGGAGCCTCCTCATTTGCAGAACCCAGATGAGCTGCAACGGCAGCATCATCGCCGCAAATGATTCGGACGCTATCCGCTTTAACCGGGATACTTATAGCTACATGTGGCCTCGCGATGGATCCCTAGTTGCCTACGCGATGACTTTGGCAGGATATGATACGGCGGGGTTTTTCCGCTTTTGCGGCAAAATCATCGAAAAAGACGGCTATTTCCTACATAAATATTCTCCGACAGGTTCTTTAGGCAGCTCTTGGCATCCCTGGCTAAAAAATAAAAAAGCCCAGCTACCCATCCAAGAAGATGGAACGGCGCTCGTCATCTGGGCTCTTTGGCATCACTATCGGCAATTCAGGAACCTCGAACTCATCCGTTCTCTCTACGATCCTCTCATCAAAAAAGCCGCCGATTTTATGATGAATTACCGCAACCCTGAAACGGGACTTCCAATGCCTAGCTTCGATCTTTGGGAAGAGCGGCAGGGAATTTTGACCTTTACCGTTGCGGCTGTCTATGGAGGGCTTATGGCCGCTTCTTATTTTGCTGAGGAATTCGGAGAGATGAGTCTTGCCAAAGACTATGCGGAAGGGGCCGCGAAGATACGCGCCGCGATGGACAAGCATCTCTACCTCCCGAATGATCATCGGTTCGCCCGGATGGCTGAGTTTTCGCGTGATGGATCCATCCAGCATGATTCTGCGATCGACGCGAGTCTCTATGGGATCTTTGCTTTCGGCGCCTATGCGCCTGATGATCCCAAGGTCAAGAGCACCATGGACCAAATTTTTAAAACATTGGAAGTCAATGGCGGCATTGCCCGTTATGAGAATGATCCCTATTACCGCATAGAAGGACAGTCCTTTAGCAACCCGTGGTTCATCACCACTTTGTGGAAGGTCCAATATCTCATCGCTCTTTCCAAGACCCCAAATGATCTGAAGCCCGCTTTGGATCTATTGGAGTGGATTGCAGACCGGGCGATGCCGAGCGGGGTCATGGCGGAGCAGATGCACCCCGAAACTCTCGAACCTTTATCGGTGTCTCCTTTGACCTGGAGCCACGGGACATTCATCGCCGCCGTCCAGGAATACCTCAACCGCTTGATCGAGCTCGAACATTGCCCCGATTGCAGCCGTCCCAAATATTCCAAAATGCGACCCATACCCGCTCGCAAAATTCGCACATTCTCCTAAAAAATTGCGAACACTCTCTTGAACCTATCCCACTAATAAATTTCAGTCGATTTTTCGGTTCTTTTGAGCCGATGTTCGATTCAAGACTTGGGGGCAATATCGGCTAGCATATATACTGCGACCGCTCAAAAAGAGTGAAAAATATCGAGGAGGCGCCCTGAATTTGAGCCAGGCGAAGCCGGCGTCGAAGCAGCTAAATATAAAATATTTAGCGATGCAGACGGGTCTCAAATTCAGCGGCTGACCGACGATGGTAAATTCACTCTTTTTGAGCGGTCGCAGTATAGCTCCCCAAGTTTTGAAGTCGAAAAGCGGCCAAAATAATCCAAAAACTCGACGAAAAATATTGGTGGGATAGGTTCTCATTCTGCTATACTTATCACTTATGAGCGCGCAGAAATTCCAACTCAAATATCCATGTTCTAAATTTTGGTTGATCTTTTGGCTCATCATTTTTTTTCCAGTAGGGATTGTTTTGTTATTGAACCATTTAAAAATCATTTCAGGCAGTCACACTTTTTCAATGCAATATGAGGGCTCCCGCTTCTGGCTGTTTTTTTGGGCCTTGATTTTCTTCCCGATCGTTGTCTTGCTATTCGTTCTCAACGGCTCATTCATAAAAAAGACAAAATAGAGAGAAGAGCGATGTTCAATAGATTTTTTTCGGCTTCATCGCTATACTGCGTAGTTTTTTTCCATTGGAGGACAAATGATGGCGCAAACAACAACGGATACGATCCAATTCGCAGATTTTCTTAAGGTCGATATTCGTGTCGGCACGATCGTCGCGGTTGATGATTTTCCCGAAGCGCGCAAACCGGCCTATAAACTCCAGATCGACTTCGGCCTAGATCTTGGAATCAAGCGATCCTCAGCCCAAGTGACCCACCACTACCGGAAGGAAGACCTCCTCGGCAAACAAGTCATCGCGGTAGTCAATTTCCCACCAAAGCAAATCGGAAAATTCATGTCAGAAGTCCTCACTCTCGGACTCCCGGACAAGAATGGGGAAGTTGTCCTTCTTCAGCCTACGATCGAAGTGCCAAAAGGAAACCGGTTGTTTTAGAACCTGTTTTAAAAAACTTAGACAGATTTCTTAGATTCCGTCGATCGCCGATTTCAGCCGGTCGCGCCAGCTTTGAGAAATCCCCAAGTCATTCAATAATTTCGGACATTTTTCTGGTTTTGCGCAAACCTCTACGGCTTTTGCAAAGTCCTCTTGGGTCGTGGCGCTTTGAGCCAGATGATTTCTGACCAGGATGTCGCGATAGGTGTCATGGCCGACCTGGATTGCCGGGATGCCGGCCAGGATGCATTGCGGCCCCATGCTTGTTTGGTAGTAGAGGACGGCATCGGCAAGAATCAAAACCTCTTCCGAAGTTGCTTTGGAAACAAAGATCGGATAGCCGTCTGAGAGATGCCTGTCGATCTCTCTTTTTTTATCACCCGGATGGTGCTGCATGAGAACGATGTATTGAGACGGATCGAGCCTGGATTTTTGGAGGAGCATGAGAAAGGCGGGAAAGGCCTGTTCGAAATAGACTTTGTTGTTGCCGCCCAAGTAGACCAAGATTTTCTGTCCCGTATCGGCGATCTTGTATTGATTGAAGAACTGCTGCCTGGCGATTTCTTTCCGCTCGTTCCTCGCGGATTCTAAACATTTCGCGGCTTCGACCGGATAATATCCAATGCCGACCCGTTTTTCCAATGGGAGGAGAAGAGGGGAGAGAGGAGAGGAATAGAGAGGCTCTTTCGCCAGGTTCGCATTTGCGAAAAGAACCTTGTTCGCCGCAGCCATCACTTGGGCGGCCGTTTTCATGTAGTCGCCTGGAACCAAAGGTTCCGGATTGTCGTAATAAGCGAGGCGCCGAATCGTCGGGGACTCATGGGCAATCGCCTCTTGAACGCTTGCCATGAGCAGATGGCCGACATCGGTGATGACCACGCTGGCTGGACCGAGGGATTTTGCCACTCTTTCCGCAAGGATCTTCTGGGAGGCAGGGTCTTCGATGTCGAGCTGATCCGGATTGAATTCCTTCGCTCCCGCTCCTTTCAGTTTATCGAGAGCAGGGCCTGTGGCTAAAATCTCTACACGGCAGCTTTCATTAGCGAGCGCTTTGGCGAATTCAGAGAAGTGGGCGGCCGGCCCTCCGTGGCATACGATAAATACGATATAACTGATGAATGTTGTCATAATTTTAAGGAAGGATCATTGCGATGCATTTTACCCATTTGAAAGAATCGGAGCAATGAATATACTGCTCTTCTATGGAAGGAAAGCTTGCATTAGTAACTGGAGCTTCCTCGGGAATTGGGGAAGCCCTCTGCAGAGATTTGGTTTCTCGAGGATGCTCGGTGGTAGGGATTGCCCGGACCGGAGAGACTTTGAACCAGATCCGAAAGGATCTGGGATCCCTCTTTACTCCCATCACTTGCGACGTCTCCGATAGAGCCTCCATAGAGCGTGTATCGAAGGCGTTGCTTGTCGAGCAGAAATGCCCTTCTCTTTTTTTTCTCAATGCAGGGATCGCAGGCGAGAAGGCTGTCGAAAATCCTGAAAAGTTCGATCTCTCCTTGCATGATAAAATCATGGCAGTCAATTATTTCGGCGTTCTCGCTTGGGTAGAGTTTTGGGAGCAGCCCGCGCTAGCCAATGGCGGCGCGCAGTTTATCGCCACCAGTTCTGTCAATGCGATTTTCGCTCCTCCATCCGGAAGCGCCTACGCCGCTTCGAAAGCCGCAGTTGCCAAGGCGTTCGAAGGGCTGTCTTTGACGTATTTCGATACGAATCTCTCTTTTTCCGTTGTCTATCCAGGCCCTGTGAATACCCCCGGCTTGAAAGGCACTTTGCCTTTCACATGGGAACCGGAATGGATGGCCAGATACATGATCGACTGCGCCTTGAAGGGAAAGTCGCGCTGCGAGCCGTCGGCTTTCTACGCTGTCTTGATGCGGCTTTTGCGGGTTTTGCCAAAGAATTTGGTCATGAATTTGCTTAAGAAATTATAGAGAGGCTTTCTCAGAGATTCTCTCTCATAGGCCAGGGCTTTGGTGCATGATGCCCCCGTCGACGAATACGGTCGTCGCAGAGATATAGCTCGCTTTCGGTCCGGCTAAAAATGCCGCGACTCCTGCGATTTCTTCCGGAGTTGCCATTCGGCCCAGAGGAATCGCCGTTTCAAGCTCCTTCATCAGGGCAGGATTTTTCATGGTCATGAGATTGATCGGCGTCGCGACAGCTCCAGGACCGAGTGCGACGACCAGGATCTGATGTTTGGCTAGTTCTATTCCGGCTGTGCGCGTCAGC
>Ga0207686_10002332_pt1 | contig 10381 bp, 6 predicted proteins | sample KBSM24metaG_FD_184396 | JGI IMG/M metagenome (GOLD analysis project Ga0207686, IMG submission 184396) | Miscanthus rhizosphere microbial communities from Kellogg Biological Station, Michigan, USA - KBS M2-4 metaG (SPAdes) (version 2) | ecosystem: Host-associated > Plants > Roots > Rhizosphere >...
GCCGTTCAGAGGTAGTTCGACGTTTCCACGACCTGCCTGTGACGCCTGGCGCACGGCTAGCGGCCCGGCCGGCCCCATAAACGTCGGCGGCTTGTGCACAAATCAGCAGCAATACCGTCCGAACGGAGCCGATAACACTCAGCTGGCGCGGCTTTCCCCCGCCCATAGACGCGTTACCGGAATTCAAAGTCCAGATCAGCAACTTCACCGCGGATCTTTCCGGCTTCTCCGGCGCCGGGCCAAACGCGACTGTCAAATCCGGATCGAATGCGTTCCACGGAAATACTCATGAGTTCATGCGCAACAACAACTGAACGCCCGCAACTATTTCGCCCTTCCGACCGCGGCCAAGCCTCAATACAACCGGAGCCAATTCGGGGCCAGCATCGGTGGTCCATTTCCTGAAAAATAGGCTATTCTTTTTCCTGAACTACGACCGGACTCTCTAGCTCCAGGCGAATGTCGTCACGACCACCCGTTCTCAGCCGCGCAGGAGCGCGGACGTCTTTCCTCCACGCGCGGCGGCAGATCGAAACCTGGCGCGGGCACTACAACACGGACCGGCCACGTAGCAGTCTTGGATATCGAACGCGGGAAGAGTTCGCAGCGCTGAATCGCGCTGCGGGTCAATTCAATGCTGGGCCGCGGCAAGGGATCTCAAACGCCGACCCCTTGCCCCAGACCCCAACCCCCGCTCAAACCGGGTTGCAATCGATGAGAGTTGTCGTATGCTCAGATGACCGGATTCGGGGGGAAGATCGAGTACTTTTTCAATCACGCTTCTCCGATGCCTCCGGGCGCGATGTTTCGCGGGCGCCCCGCCACCGAATAGGGCTCTTCTCACGGCGGGGAATTGGTCGACGGCTGGAACAATCTATATCTCAAGGGCTGGCCATGGACAACAGCCGATCATTCCTTGGGTGAGCTCATGTCGTCGCTCTGGACTAACTTCGCCAAGCCGGTTATCCCAATGGACCTGGCTTACCGATATGGCCTTCCTACGATTCGAAAAAGAAAATGCTACAAACCAGAGCTCGACTTCCTCTCGAAAGCTTACCCGCTGCGATAACGTTAGATACAATCAGCGCCGTCCTGTAACGGCTGCTCGTGCCATTAACTCATCGGAGCCGTGGCCCGCGAGCCAATAGCACTCCCGCCCGGAACTGCTTTCGAACGAAGCAGCAACAAGGTGATGCCGACGATAACGATCGAAAAAATCGGCAGCACCATCAAGCCAGTCCCCAGTCCGCTGGGATCCGTTCCGGAGAGCCATCCAATGATGGGAGAACTGACCGTCAGTCCCGTAAACCCGCAGGTAATGGTGAATCCGATGGCCGTCGCGGTCCCCTGCTGAAAGATATTGGCGAGCACGGCGAGCGTTGTCGGGAACACCGGAGCCATCGCCAATCCGGCGCAGAACACGGCGATCGCCGCCATTTTAGGATCGGAGACCTGCAACACGGAATAGGTCGTGATGGCCATCAAGACCGCAGCACCCAAAACCACGTTGAGCGGACGAATCTTGATCAGGACAGGTGCGATGGCAACGCGGCCCAGCAGTAAACCCAGCGCGAAGCCCAGCGAGAGGATATTCAAGGCACTGGATTCTTGAATACCCCGGCTTATCAGATATTTCACCAACCAGTTCCAGATGCCGAATTCGCAGGCGGTATATAAGAAGATGATCAGCGCGAATACATACAGCACCGGCTGCCTGAATACCCCGCTCGACTTTTGGGGTGAAACGTCGCCCGCGGCGCGGATGGGCGCCGGCATCTTGGTAAGGAGATGCAAGACGAAGGTCGCTGACGTAATGATGGCTCCGGCGTATGCCACGCGTATGGCATCGCCCGACAGGAGATTTCCGGCCACGAACGGCGTGGCCAAGCCTCCCAAACCCACGAAGACGTTCAGAAAGTTGAGAACAGCCGCCCGCTTTGATTCGCTAACATCGCTGCCCAGAGCATTGGCACCCGTGAGAATGATGCCGGCCCCGATGCCCATGCCCACCATCGCGACGATGATCGGCGTGTAGCCTTGGGCGTTCGCCAACAGGAACAAAGACCCCGACTCAAGTCCGAGGCCGAGCAAGAGGCCGATCTTCTTGCCCCTCTTGTCCATGAGGGCGCCCCCGGAAACCGACGCAATCATGAAGCCCACGCCCTGGGCCAGAGCGAGGTAACCTGTCTGAACGTTATCCAGCTGGAACTTGGTGGCTAAGCCGGGATTGATGGTTCCCAACATTGAGGAAACCATCCCGTAGACAAAAATGGCGACGCACGCGGCGAAAATCAGCACCGATTCATCACTCCTCCCGCGGAATCATCTAGCGGACCTCCCGGCCCTTGTTCATACCAGTCAAGTTCATGTCCGTCCAGTTATCGGCCGCTGGAGAGATGCAAGAGATCGGCGAACATGGTGGTCTGGTGGTAGGAACCCAATTCCGGCCCATCCACAGCACCCTTCAGATACGCGCGATCGCCTAAAGCCTCGCGCGGCGAGCCGGGTATGACGCCCTCAAACCAGCCGCCGTACTCGGTGTCGAGAAAGTTCTTCTTCACGAATGCCAGGGTCTGGTCGAAGTAAGGCCACAGGTCGCTTCGCCCGTGGAGGATCGCATAGCGCGCCGTAGCCTTTAGGGTCTCGCATTCGGTCCACCAGATCATGTACTTCCGGGCGATGTCGCCATTTACGCTTGCATTCATCCAGACGCCGCCGTCCGGTTTGTTATAGCTAATCTTCAGCGCCAGATCGATGCTCCGGCCCCCCAGCGCGACAAACTTCGGATCCGCGCCCAATTCTACAGCGCGGCTGAACAGCGACGCCCATTCAAACAAGTGCCCCACATTGAAGTTCGTGCCGCCCGTACTTTTCCAGTTGTCGTCGTAGCTCTCCGGCAGATATCCCAGCTTGTAATCGTAGAGCTTTTCCATCTCGGCCATTTCAGTCGTGATCTCATTCCACACTTCTTTCGACTTGGTCGCATCGTATAACGCCAGCAGCGCTTCGAACATGTGAACGTTCAGACGGTGACCTCCGGAATTGAGACCCTGGGCTGGGGCCGGTGCTGCTCCTGCGCGACTCTCTCGCCCGCCCAGCGGGGACGCAGCGGGACCGCTGAAGTCACGCTTCATCGAGCCGGTGAAGAATTTTCCGTCTCTCATCTTGTCGCGCATGACATGCCATTGATCCATCGCAGCTTTCTCATATCGGTGATCCTGGGTTACTCGAAACGCATTGGCAAAAGGAAAAATGACGAAGGTCTGGAAACCAGTTTTGGTATCGTCAATCACGGTCAGGTCGGGCTTCGTGCGATTGAAGTAGCCCCCGTATTGATCGTCATGCATCTTCAGCAAGAAATCGGCGCCGCGCGTCATCGCGTCCAAGTATTTCTTGTCTTTGCTGTACTCGTAACCCTCGACCATGCTGTAGAGTTGGCGGCCCTGCCCGTTGAGACTAGCCTCGCGCTGGGTTCCCCACGGCTTCCATTGCCGGTCCAGATTTTCCTGAATGAATCCGTTCGGCATCACCGAGGCGTCCCGCCAGTGATCCAGCAGTTCAAACATGGCCTTCTTCATCCAGGCTTGATCGATGTGTTGATCGATCTCTTTCTGGGACGCCTTGGTAATGCCTTTAGAGTTCTTAGCGCCTTCCGCAGGCTTAGCAACCGCGCCTGCCGGGCTTTGAGCGTAGATTGCCGTTATACCCAGCGCCAGGACAGAAACTCCGGCAGCCAGGGTGAGCATGGAACGTTTCCCGAACTCGGATACAATCTTCATGGTTGTTTTCCTTTTTTTTGTTTAATGCGATCTACTTTATCGATGACAAATCGATCGCGCGCCCGCTCTTGATAGAATTCCGCGCGGCTTCAAATACCGCTACCGCCTGGACATTAATGTCCAGCCCAACCATATCCCCTAGTGGCAGTTTCTTAGCGAGACGATCCACCATATACGCTAGTGCGCCGGCTCCCTCGGGCGGCAACGGGGGCACCGGGAGCTTCGTGACCTCCAACGCGCCTCTTCCGCCGCCCGCCGGCTGGGGTCCTCGCTTGTAGAGCTGCGCTTCGGTCCGGCTGAAGGTTATCCCGCCCGAAAGCCCAAATATTTGATTATCCGCAGTGGGCGCGGCGGGCATGTCCCAGGTTCCTTCCATAATGGCGACCCCGTCTTTGTAGTTCATGATGAGAGTGCCGTTGTCGTCTACTCCGTTAAATTCCGTGGGACGCAGATGATCGACTCTGGCGTAGACCGACTGCGGAGGACCCTTCATCCACAAGGCCCAAACAACCACAGGCGCTGCAAAATCAACCAAGGCTCCGCCGCCATTTTTCTCGTCACTCATGAGCCAGGTCAGAAACGTTGACTCGCGGAAGTTTTCCGGGCCTCCATGGCCCAGCAACCCGCTCAATCGCCACACCGGGCCAATTTTCCCGGCATCGACGGCAGCTTTCGCCGCGAAAGCAGGCGCGCTCCAACTCCAGTTGAGGTAGTTGGTCAAGACTTGAATATTGTGTTGGCGCGCGAGCTTCTGGATTTCCAAGGCATCCCGATAGGTAACTGAAAGAGGGTACTCGAACATTATGCTAATACCGCGTGGGGCGCAGTACTGCACCACCTCCAGATGCCGGTTGGTTTCGAGAAACGCCCAAACAATTTGGGGCTTCGTCTGGTCGATCATCTTTTTCCAGTCGCTGAAGATGAGCGAAGGAGACACCGCGGGCCTAATTCCTCCCTGCGTTGTCTCCTCTTTCTGTATGCGCTGGACGCGGTCCGGAAGAGTCTCCCCGACGCCCACCAAGTCGACCAGGCCGCCCTTGAGGATCGTATTCAGATGGTTCCATACGTGGTCGTGATTCAGCCCCACCAGCGCCAACTTGGGCTTCTGAGCGGCCAGCGGCAAGGACAGCAGCGCCGTGAGCAGAATGATTCGCTTCATTGTCTGGCGTCCTTCCTAGAAATGCACTTTCAACGCAAATTGGTTGATACGCGGGTTACCGGTGGCCGTTACGGCTCCGAACGTCGGCGTTCCGACAACGGTGCCCACCGACGTAAACGACGCATGGTTCAAAACGTTGAAGCTTTCCGCCCGGAATTCGATATCGCGCCCTTCCCGGATTACAAAACGCTTGAAGAACGACAAGTCAAGTTGGCTGTAACCGGGTCCGGTCAGAATATTTCTGCCAGAATTGCCGAACTGACCCTGTATCATTTGGGCCGCAGGCAGGAATGCGCTGGTATTGAACCACCTCTGGGGCGTGCGGTCTTCCACATGGAGATCTGCGCCAGAAACCAGCGAGGCGCGGGACGAGCCCACCCCGATTCCCGCGACGTCCGAATTAACGGTGACACTCGTGGGTGCGCCGCTCTGCGCAAAGAACACGCTTGAGAGTGTCCAGCCGCCTGCGACAGTCTGAACCAAACCGCGCTGTCTCCGAGCGAACGGAAGCTCATACTGGGCATTCACCGAAAACACGTACTTACGGTTGACCGTGGACGGGCCCCGATCGCTCCTGGCGTTGTAGCTGTTCTGCACCACGGTTGGTGTGAATCCCGTTTGAGCCGGAAGTTGATCTAGTGCCTTGGACCACGTGAAAGAGGAGCCAACCGACATTCCAGAGGCCATTCTGCGATTGGCGCTAACCTGCAGCCCGTTGTAGCCGGATGTGTCGGCATAATCGTAGCTCGTGATGGTTCCATATCCCCGGAACGGCCTGAGTGAATTCACAGCAAGGCCTGCGTTCTCTGGCCTCTTGAGCGTCCCCACAGGCAACTGGTTAAGGTCGACGCCCCGCGCCAAGTGCCGCGCTTGCGTTCCTACGTAACCGATTTCCAATATGATCTGGGCTGGCAACTGGCGCTGCACATTGAAGTTGTAGGTCATCATGTACGGCGTCTTGAACTTCTCGCCAACCGTCGTGAGATTGGCTGGATAAGTCGCATTGAGCGCCGCGGCGATGTTCTCGATGTTGCCGTTGAACACGTTATAGGAATAATTCGTCGGCGCGTTCAAGGCCATGGAGAGCAGGTAGATATTCGCCGCCGGGCGGTCATAGAAGATGCCGAAACCACCGCGAATCGCAGTCTTGCCGCTTCCGGTAGGATCGTACGCGAAGCCGAAGCGCGGAGCAAAATTGTTGGTGCGATTATTCCAAATCGTCTTTGGCAGGCCTCTAAAGAGTGAGTTGAAACGGTTAATATCGCCCGCAATGGGTGGTATGCGATCCCGAGCGGGGTAATCGGACCAGCTATTCCCCAACAGTGCGAGGCCATTGTAGATATCGCCCGATCCCGCGACGATCGCTCCCGATCTGGAATCGACCGTGACCGCTTTGTTCCGGTCATAGATGGACGGGAAGAATACCGACACGTTACCGACAGGAGTGTAAGGTAACGCCGCGAGGCTGTAGCGAACACCCAAATCCAGGTGAAGACGGCGGTTGACGGTCCAACTATCCTGCGCGTAGGCTTCAAACGTCGAAAACCGTGCCCACCCGAACACGCTGTATTGATCTTGCGTATATTGGAAGAAATTCCCCAGCAGCGCGTCGGCAACCGGGTTTCTTGCGGAACTTGTAGCGGAGTTGTTGAAAGTGAGCGTGCCACCTTCGTTTCTGAATCCCGTGGTGTTCTCATTGTCCCGGGAACGTGAAAACATCACTCCAGCCTTCAGAATGTGGCCGCCCATGACCTTGGTGACATCGTCGCGGAGTTCGAAGGTGGTGTTTCCCTTTGAGGGAAACGCATAACTCAGGCCGGTGAGACCTGCCAGGTTCATTCTTGGCCTGGAGTTATACGGGTTGACGCCCGGGAGTAGCGGGTAGTTGAGGCCGGACACCTTCCGATCAAGGCTCGGTACCGGTGGTTCGAAACTAAAATCCTGGTGATTCACACCAAAGCTGATGTAATTCAGGAGCGTCGGAGAAATCATGTAGGTCATATTGGTACCTGCAATCCATCCCGGCTGACCTGTGCCAAGGACAGAACGTGTGATTCCAAGATTTCCGCCATCGTTCCATCTGAAGTCAGTGTTCATCGCATAAGTCGCAGTCACGCGCATCTTGTCAGACGGAACAAAGTCCAACTTCTGTTGGAAGGTAAGAGGTTCGAGTGCGGTCAGTGGGTTCCGCACAAAATTTCCGGCAGAGCTACTGGAGTTCGGTAGGGGGTATATGTCGATCAACCTAGGACCGTTGGGCGCCCAGCGAGTTGCCGGAACAATCGCATTCGGAAAAGGAGCTCCGGTCGACGGGTCGATCGGAGTTCCCAGTCGCGTGCCTTGGAAGTTCCCTGCCCGTTCCAGTGCCGTAGGTACAACACTTACCGCAGCAGTCTTGAAATGGTAGATCTTCTTCTCGAAGGAGGTAAAAAAGAACAGCTTGTTCCTGTCCGGGTTGAATTTCCTCGGAATGAAGACGGGTCCACCGAAGGTTGCGCCGAAGTCATTGAGACGGAGATCTTCTCTTTGGGCAGCCAGGAAAGAACGGGCATCCAATTTATGATGCCGGAAAAACTCAAAGAGCGATCCGTGGAACTCCTTCCCTCCGCTCTTGCTGATGATCGTAATCATCGCCCCAGCGTTTCCGCCGTGCTCGGCTGTGTAACTCGAAGTGAGAACCTTGATCTCCGCGATTGTGTCCGGATTAGGAACAACTGCCTGATAGCTGTTCTGGTCGTTGGCAATGTTGTTGACACCGTCCAAAAATACGCCGGTCGAGGGATTTCGGGAACCGTTGATAAACGTCCCGGTCATGTTGACGCCGATCGCGGCGGGATCCGTGGGATTAGTGGTCACCCCCGGGAGCAATCGTACGAGGTTATAGTAATTCCGGCCATTCATTGCAATCTGATCCAGCTTACGGTTATCTAGAGTCGAAGATACTTCCCCCGAATCGGTCTTGATTTGTTCTGCTCCGGCCGAGACGGAAATGGACTCGGTCACTACCCCAGGATTCAAAACCACGTTCACCGTGCGGCTGGAAGCAGCGTCCAGTACGATTCCCGTTTGGCGAACCCCGGTAAAACCCTCCCTCTCGACGCGCAGGTTGTACGAACCAGGAGTGAGACTAGTGAAGACGTACGATCCGTTCTCTCCTGTTATCGCGACAGAGCGCACTCCGCTGGATTCTTCCTCGGCATTGACGGTGACCCCGGGCACGACCGCACCGCTTTGATCGGTAACGGTCCCGGTGATCCGCCCCACATTGATCTGTCCGTAGCACAATGCGGTCGAGAAAATCGACAGCAGCATCAAAATTCTGCATTGCAGCATATGGCCCTTTCCTTTCCGTCGAGTAAATGCGTACCCCCTGTTACCGTTCACTTGCGACTCGATGGCAATGTTCTCAAAGGTTCTAATCAGTTTCAAACGGCAGACGACAGCAGCCTGCAAACCCAAATGTCTAAGCCAGAAATCCACTACGAAAGAGCGTGACTGATGACGATAGCTTTCCCTTCGGTCATGTCGAGGATCGTATCCGTAATACTCTCCCGTCCAATTCCGCTCTGCTTGAAACCTCCGAAGGGCACGTTGCCTGGCCGGAACGCTCCCGCGCCGTTGATAACAACCCCCCCGACCTCTAATTTGTGCGCAACGTCCAGTGCGTTGTGGATGTTCTCGGAGAAAACGCTGGCCTGAAGCCCGTACGGGGAATCATTGGCGATGCGAACAGCGTCTGCCGCGTCTTTGAATGGATAGATGGGCGCCACCGGACCGAAGACTTCATCCTTCATCACTGGCATTTCCGGCGTAACATCGACTAAGACTGTCGGCTGATAAAACGAAGTCCCAGTCCGCTCGCCGCCGAGCACGCACCGGGCTCCCATACCAATCGATTGCTGGACTTCTCCATGGACCTTTTCGGCCGCATCGGAAGTAATCAAAGGACCGAGATCCGTTGCCTCCAGCGAAGGATCTCCCATGTTAATGTGCCGTGAGCGTTCGAGCAGCAAATCCAGAAACTGGGGATACACGGACTCCTGGACCAGCACCCGCTTTACCGCGCAACAAATCTGGCCTGCGCCGTTGGTCAGCCTTCCCTGCACCACGGCATCCGCGGCGGCGCCGAGATCGGCATCCTCCAAGACGATCAAGGCATCGGTGCCCCCCAATTCGAAGGCAGTTCGCTTGAGGGTCTTTGCCGCCTTGCCGGCGATCATCCTGGCGGCACCGATGCTGCCTGTGAAGCTGATCATGCGAATCTCGGGATGGGTTAGCAATTCGTCGCCGAGGTCCGCCGGAAATCCGGTGAGCATCTGCATGCCTTCGGGGGGCAAGCCCGCTTCGAGCATGATGCCGCCAATTTCCAGGACAGTGAGAGGACACTGTTCCGGCAACTTGACGATGACGGAATTGCCCGCAGCAATCGCGCCGGGGATCTTGTGAGCGAACAGCTCAGCCGGATAATTAAACGGAATGATACCGACCACGATCCCAATGGGCTGCCTAATGGTGTAGGCCACCATATGCTCGAGACCGGGCACGGCGTCCATCGGAAGATAGCTTCCGCGAATACGCTTGGCCTCTTCAGCAAAATCCACGAAGAGCCGCAGGGTGGCCGTCATTTCAAATCGGCATTGGCGGATGGTCTTGCCGTTCTCGCGGACCAGCAACTGGCTCAATTCCTCATGCCGCCGGCCGATTCCTTCCGCTGCCTTCCCGAGAATCTCGCTTCTCCGGTGAGCAGGCAGAGCCGCCATAATCGCTTTGCCTTTTTGCGCAACCTCGATCGCTCTGGCGACGTCTTTCCCGTCGGCTCGGGGGACACAGTCGACGACTTCGCCTGTCGCCGGGTTGTGAACCGGGAACATTTGCCCCGTCGTTGCGTCAACTCTTTGGCCGTTCAATATCATCTTCATAAAATCACGCTTACGATTGCAGCCGCGAAACTCACTGCGGCGACTCTAAACGCGACGACAACCATATGCCGCATTGGAACCTCGTTGACTGCCTTAAACAACGCTGAGGGAAAGTGGAGCAGCTGCAAGGCCTGCGACGTGCATTGACCCACGAAAAACACAGCTTGAACATTGCCTTGGAAGGTTACCATCATCTGTCTTAGCAAGTCAACACAAATTATGAAGCAGTTGTATTGCTTTACGACCATCTATTTCAGCCAGGAGAAAACAGACAGATTTACAAACAAGTTCGATTAGCGCTTAGCAATCGGAAGGTCGGGAGCGCTAGTAGCCGATGCGGACCATCAGCGGCGGTCACTGGCCCCATAGTATGCTGGGGGACTCCAAGGAACGTTTTCCCGCAAAAATGGATTGAAGTCCTGGAGGCCCCTCTCCTACGCATACTATGGGGAGTTGCTTCCCGCCCGCATCTGCAGCTGAAGATTAGGCTTGTAGCTTCTTACGGTCCAAAATACAGACAGATA
>Ga0207686_10002333_pt1 | contig 10372 bp, 11 predicted proteins | sample KBSM24metaG_FD_184396 | JGI IMG/M metagenome (GOLD analysis project Ga0207686, IMG submission 184396) | Miscanthus rhizosphere microbial communities from Kellogg Biological Station, Michigan, USA - KBS M2-4 metaG (SPAdes) (version 2) | ecosystem: Host-associated > Plants > Roots > Rhizosphere >...
CTGCATCGGCGCGCGAGCAGGTGGCGCAGGCGTCCGCCGATATCCGGCGCACCAGCTTCGGCGTGCCGCACATCCGCGCCAGCGATGAGCGTGGCCTGGGGTTTGGCATCGGTTACGCCTACGCCCCGGACAACCTGTGCCTGCTGGCCAATGAAGTGGTCACCGTCAATGGCCAGCGCGCGCGGTTCTTCGGCCCGGAACAGGCGACCCTGGAGGAACGCAACAACCTCGCCAGCGATGTGTTCTTCACCTGGCTGAATACCCCCGAGGCCGTAGCCGCCTTCTGGAACGCGCAGAGCCCGGCGATCCGCCAACGCATCGAAGGTTATGTGGCCGGCTACAACCGCTATCTCAAAGAGCAGGGCGCCCCGGCGCCATGCCAGGCCGGGTGGGTGCGGCCGCTGGTGGTGGAAGATCTGGTGAAGCTGACCCGCAGGCTGCTGGTCGAAGGCGGCGTTGGCCAATTCGCCGAAGCCCTGGTTGGTGCGGCGCCACCCCAGGCCACCGCCAGCGTGCAGCGTCGCGCAAAGGCGTTTGAACTGGCGGCGGCCCAGCAGCAGCGCTTCAGTCTCGATCGCGGCAGCAACGCCGTCGCGGTGGGCCGTGATCGTTCATTTAATGGTCGTGGCATGCTGCTGGCCAACCCGCATTTCCCCTGGGTGGGCGGCATGCGTTTTTACCAGATGCACCTGACCATCCCCGGCCAACTGGATGTGATGGGCGCGGCGCTGCCGGGTCTGCCGGTGATCAATATCGGTTTCAACCGGCATGTGGCCTGGACCCATACGGTCGACACGTCCAAACACTTCACCCTGTACCGACTGACCCTCGACCCCAAGGATTCCACGCGCTACCTGCTGGACGGTCAATCCATCCCCCTGGCGAAAACCTCGGTGACGGTGCAAGTCAAACAGGCCGACGGCAGCCTCAAGGCCGTGTCCCGTACGGTCTACAGTTCGAGCTTCGGCCCCGTGGTGCAATGGCCCGGCAAGCTGGATTGGGACAGCCAGCATGCCTTCAGCCTGCGCGACGCCAACCTGGGCAATGACCGCGTGCTGCAACAGTGGTACGCGATGAACCGCGCCCCCAGCCTCAAGGCACTGCAAACCTCGGTGCACACCCTGCAAGGTATCCCGTGGGTCAACACCGTGGCCGCCGATGATCAGGGCCAGAGCCTGTACATGAACTTGTCGGTGGTGCCCAACGTCAGCGCCGCCAAACTCGCCCAATGCAGCGACCCGCGGGCCGGCCTGCAATTTATCATCCTCGACGGCGCCCGCAGCGCCTGCGCCTGGGACATCGACCCGCATGCCGCGCAACCGGGCATCTTCGCCGCCGCCCAACTGCCGCAACTGCAGCGCACCGACTACGTGCAACACGCCAACGACTCGGCCTGGATGGCCAACCCCAAGGCGCCCTTGACCGGCTTCTCTCCAGTGATCAGCCAGGACCACATCGGCCTCGGCCCGCGCGCGCGCTTCGCCGTGCAGCGCCTGCAATCCCTGGAGCAACGGCCGATCACGGTTGCGGACCTGCACAATATGGTCATGGACAACGAAGTGTATGTGGCGGGCCAAATCATGCCCGACCTGCTGGAATACTGCGCCACGCAACTGGGCAGCGATGCTGTCGCGTTGCAACCGCTGTGTACCAGCCTCAAACACTGGGACCGGCACGCCAACCTCGACAGCGGCCTGGGCCTGGTGCACTTCATCAACCTGGCGGAGCACCTGCAACAAACCCCCGATGCCTGGCGTGTGGCCTTCGACCCGGCCGAACCATTGACCACCCCCCGAGGCCTCGCCATCGACCGCCCCGACGTTGCCAAGGCCTTGCGCGAAGCCATGCTGGCCTCTGCAACTGAAGTCGCCAAGCTCGGTCTCAGCGCCAACAGCCGCTGGGGTGATATCCAAGTCTCCGGGCAAACCCCCATCCACGGCGGCCCGCAAGCGCTCGGCATCTATAACGCCATGCAAACCGTGCCAAGGGCCGATGGCAAACGCGAAGTGGTCAGCGGCAGCAGTTACCTGCAAATCGTCAGCTTCGACGACCAGGGGCCGAACGCATTGGGTGTGCTCGCGTTCTCCCAGTCCAGCAACCCCGCGTCCAACTATGCCAAGGACCAGACCCAAGCATTCTCCGAGAAAAAACTCCGCCCGCTGCCATTCACCGAAGCGCAAATAAAGGCCGACCCGCAGTACCGGGAACAGGTCATCAAGGAGTAGGGCGCACACGCAACCCCTTGATGACTGGGCAGAATATTTTTTGAAATCAAGGGGTTGCAGGCATAGGCAAATGAGTACATAATGGCGCCCATCGAACGCAATGAAGCGTTAAAAACTTCAATGTATTCAATGAGTTAGAGTAGAGGCAGGGTTTTATAGCCCACTCATGTTTTTATGCGGTGAATGTCAGCAACAGCAGCATTGATCGTTTGAGGCCGAGTAGCAAAATGGTTATGCAGCGGATTGCAAATCCGCCTACGCCGGTTCGATTCCGACCTCGGCCTCCACTCTTAGAAACCCCGTAGATTAGCGTCTACGGGGTTTTTTATTGTCTGCGATTTGGTCATCGCTTCCGCAACCCTACCTTTTTTCGGGAAATTTAAGATGCCGTTATCGGTATGCCTCTCCGCGATTGGACGTGGGATTGTGCTCGATACCAAGGAGCCTGAGCGTCCACTAATGGACGATTCTGTTGAAAAAGTCGGCCTTGGTTCCCACGACAGAAAAGTACGCATCGGAGATTGAAATTCTTACTTGTGGCTGAGGCTTCCAGGATCAGATTTCACGTAGCTGCGTGCAAAAAAATGGCGTTTTTCCCGGTCGATTTCCGGGCAGTTTGAGCGGAGCGACTTTTTCAACACTATCGGCCAAAAGCAGACATTCAAACCGCTAGCCAAATACACTGTCGAGAAGATCGCATTCAAAAATTTTGGTGCAAGTGTGCAGCCAAGGAAAAGGGAGGATTCATGAGTCTTGATCTGTGCTTGGAAGCTGATAGTACGCTCACAATTTCGACGCTGAGCAAAGCACTTGCGAATGCTGGTGCTTGGGAAATAGAGGTCGCAGGAAATGGGCTATCCGCTGAATTTAACTCGGGACTTAAATTGAGTACCAATGACGTACTCGATGACCCTACGATTTATGCTGAGAATACAATGGGTATCGCCTTCCCTGTCGCGGTGCGTTGCACCATCAGAATTAAAGGGCCCGAACCAGAGGGGGAGTCGGCTATGGAAGATTTGGATAAAATCGCTCAGTCCATATTTCACTCGTGTTCGGCCTTCTTTCTTATTAGCTTTCAGTTCGAACAAACCTTGTACTGGCGGGATGCGACAGGGCTGCATCGTCCTTGAGGTAGGTGCCTGCGCGTCCTCTTTCAGACATTTCTGAATGGTGTTTTTTCGGACGAAAACGCCCCTGAATTGAGGAACTGCTTTTGGCCGATTGTAGACCTTCGTGAGAGGCAGCAGTCGGCTAATAGGAGCCGCTGTGACATCCTTGCTGCCACTCGATAGCTTCGGCGCCCTAAGCCATGGGGAGGCTTCCTGTTTCGCCTCACGGAACAACTTATAAGGATGTGAGACATGATGCTATGTTTGGATGGCCAGTTTTCTGAACAAGAACTTTCCGAAAGGGACGAACTCGATCTACGGAACGTTTCAGCAAATATATGGCCGACGGTGCTCTCTCGGTGCAAAGCAAATGAACTACGCCTTTACAATCTTAAGCTTGCTTCACTTGAGGGAATTGATAGGTTAACTAATACACGGCGTTTGACGCTGGAATGGGCAAAAAAAATTGAAACACTGGAACCCGTTTCCAGACTAAGTGGTTTGACGTATCTGGCAATTGGAGACTTTCCAAGGCTCCGGCACCTCGACGGGCTTGAGAAGCTAAGCGAGCTGACAGAGCTGCGTCTGTCTGGTAGCCAGGGTGGAGGCTCGCCTCTCCGCCTTGAATCCATCGAGCCTGTTACTCGTATCTCCAAGCTCACCAGACTTTCACTGGCCAATGCGAAGTTCGAGATCGATGACATCACTAGCCTCGTTCGCTGTACGCATCTACGCCACTTGAGCTTGACTAACCAGTTCGATCGATCTCAGGTCGCTTTTCTCGCAAGCCGATTGAACAAGCAGCTCGCCGAGCCTCTAACTGCATACGTAAAAACACATCTGCGTTGTATGAAGTGCAACAGTCTGACATCTATGTTTACGGGACGAAGAATGCCTTTCCTTTGTCCAGCGTGTGATACATCGCGATTTGAAAAGCTCACTCGCCAGTTCGAACAGATGATGCACAATGCATGACAACTTCACTTGTGTAAGACTGTCCGCTTCGGGTCCAGACTGTGTGAAAACGGCTTCGGTGGGACGTGTCGCCGGTTTGTCAAAAAATGCGGCGGCTTGTAGGCGCTCCCACTTTTGTGCAAGGATTCGCTATGACTCAATTTATTCCAAGCAATCGCCATCATCATCACGGACCTCGCTCAGGGTGCCGCGGTTGCGTACGCTCATCGATTAGTCAGAGTTCGAAACATCGACTCTGACTACTCAGTGAACCAAACCAAGGCGCCAATGGCGCCTTTTTTATTGCCTGTAAATTGGAGATTTTGAAAATGACTATGCTTCGTGGAACTCGAATAGTGACTGGGAAAGAAGCTGCAATCATGCGTGAGATAGAAGGCTGTTTTCGGAGCTATCTTCATCGATGCCGGGGCTGAGGAGGCCATAGTTCCTGCGCTATGGGGCCAAGACACTTTTATTGAGAAAGCTGGCGGTAGTGAAATTATCGGACAAATGTGGGCCTTCAATGACAAGGCCGGACGTCCTTGTTGCCTCATCCCAGAAGCAACTGCGCTCTTTCAGGAGCGCAACGATGTGCTTCTCGGGTCACGACAAGAAGCTATGTTTTTCTACGTAGCGCGATGTTACCGGTATGAACGACCCCAAGCAGGTCGTTATCGCGAATTCACTCAACTGGGACTCGAAATTCTTAGTCCTACACCGGCACAGGCTTTGGAGCGTAGCCAAACAATCTGCACTGGCTTTCTTGATTCGCTGGGATTGGAATATGAACTCAGTCTCGCAGTGAAGCGTGGACTAAGTTATTACCTCGAGGGGAATGGCTTCGAGGTGCGTTGCCCCGTATTGGGCGCGCAACAACAAGTTGTCGGCGGCGGTGCCTATCGAGAAGGAGCTGGGTTCGGCATCGGACTCGAACGGTTGGTGCTGGCCTCAGGAATGACTCGGAGTCTGTGATTTTTAAGGCGTCTCCATCAGGAGGCGCTTTCAAACCAGACAGGGCGAAATGGTATTGGATTGTCTAAACATCTTTCGTTGAAAGTCGTAGCGGGGGCGATCATCGACGATGAAAAGCCTTTCTCACAGCCTGGCCCCAAAGAGGACCTAAGCTTGCCCCTCATCTCGTGGCATAGCAGCATAGTGAGAATTTACTCCTTCGCTATCACCTATCACGCACCTCCAAGGTCACGATGTCCATAAATCTTGATGAGCTACTGAAAACCGTAGACGACGAACAATCATTCATCGGCTTCATTGAAGCTCTAGGTATGGATTTCGCCGAGGAGCGTTTGCTGGAGGAGACCTCTCCGTCGTCTCCCTATGGACCGGGGGCGTTGGGGTGGGAAAACGGCTCTATTGATAACTTTCTTGATGCTGCCGCAGCGTGGGCGACTGCCAGCTCACGCAGTTCCCTTGTGAGTGCCAGTAGATCAAACGTATGGCAACGCTGTGCGGCCATTTTGCTGGCTGGTAAATTTTATGAATGAGCCCAGCCATTGCTGTTCGAAGGACAACGACCGAACGAAGGCTGCCGGTCGTGAAAATCCACTATCGACTCATACTGTTTTAAACCGCAGGTCTTGAACTGCTCGGCGGTGTTTTCACACAGCCTGGACCCAAAGCTGCCACGAGACTTACAGAACTGTCGCTCGCTTCGCCAGCTTTCGAGAGCTGCGCGGTGTCAAACAACGCTAGCACGACGCAGGCTGCTCATATGCCCGATGCCCGCAGCCTTCAAACGGCTTACCAGATCCTCGCGTGCTCCTCGCCCACCGTCACGAACGTATTCAAGCTCCGACGCTGTGATCAATACCACTGGAACCAATCTGACCGGGGATAAAGGCATGTCATCCAGTCGAGTAGGGAAATCCGGTTCAGGGGCTCCCAGCAAGACGCCGGTAGAGTCGTCGTCGGTAACGAAGAGTTTGGGGAGTTGATCACTCATATGGTGCGACCGGCTGAACCCCGGAATTTCGAGGGATAGCGCTCCGTGCTGTTCGAGTTGGTGGGTGATTCCCCCAGCATCTGCCACCGTTTTGGCAACGTGTTCCACCAGCTCGAATGCCCAGCTGCGCTTGAAAGGATCGACCTCACCCAAGGGACCACGGGCGTGCTCGGGTATATCTGCTGTTTCTATGAACAACTCCATCTCAAAACCATTGCCCATCCCTTCAGCGTCATCGAATGGGTCCGACAGGCCTTCGGTTGCAATGATTACTGTGTCGCCACGGCGAACTACTCGGTAGGCCTGCCGGGTCGAAGGCCAGTAAGAGCCACCCGAAAAGCTTGGACTAATGATGTAGGAAAGAACATCCCGCTCGACTGTGCCGATAAAGCCCCAATGAAGATCCAGGCACGCTTCGCTGGCTTGTCGGGCTGCCTGATTTGCCGCTTCAGCCTCAGACAAATTGCTGGGAGTAACTGGCTCGCGGAATTCACGGGGTTGGGGTGTGGGTTGGGCGTCTTGGGTTAAAGGGCTTTTCAATAAAGTAAGAAGTTTCTTTAGGAAATTCATGCGCGTTCCTTGCAGGGTCTCGGCTTAGCCCCACAAATGTCAGCACTTGCTGATCTGGTGGTAGGCGTTAAACGCATTCTGGCGTATCGGCTTCGATATGAGAACGCAAAAACATATTTCGCTCCTACATCACCATGTTGCCAAAGTGTGGGTCACCTCGGCTTCGTAGACGCTCAACGGCAGTTTTTGGCCGTTTTGAGTCGGTCGCAACAGGCAGAAAACGACCCTCAACTGCCTGTCAGTACCGGTACAAAGCCTATTCAGCCATGATCAGCTTGTAACGCTTCTGGTACTCATCATAGGGGAGGCCCTGTTTTTCAAGCTGTTTAAGCTGTTGCTGTTGGTACACGTCTTTTGTCATGAGTACGGCATCGTTCCCAGAGTTTGATTCCTTAACTCCCTTCAAGACTGCGGCACCATTTGGAAACAGCTGATTAGTCAGCTCTGTGATTTTTTTCTCAGCATTAATGAATTTATCAATGACCCGACCACCACCCCAACGCGAGTCATATTCAGCTTGGCCAACCTGCTGGCCGTACTGATAAACGCGGATATCCGCATAGCTCATGTAAAGAGCTAAGTCCCACGACCAAGTACCGATATAAGTCGTTGAAAGAGGGCAGCTGGAAGGGTTACTACCTGGCGGAAGCTGGCGCGTATGAAATCCTTTGTTTTTGAGCTGGTTTTCATAGGCAGTGTTGAACCCTTCTCGCAGTCCTTCGGCAGGGATCAGACAGATCTCTGGCGTCATCTCGGAAGAAAGCTCAGCAGGCGTCACGGTTTGCTTGATGCTGCAGCCAGATGCCAAACAAGTTGCCGCCAGGATGATAGGGATATAAAGAGTGCGCATGGGGACCTCCGTGTCATGAATGAGTCTCGGAAGGTATCATGGGCCTTCCCTGTCAATCTGAGTTGTTTGTGGTTGTGCGTGCGTTCACGCCCAAAAGTAGCCGCTCATGAGACCCCGCAAACTATAGAGATGCTAACCTCGCCTGGGCCAAGCTGACTCAAACGACCTGAGAAATTCCGGGAACTGAAAATGGAAGAAACGCTCTCTTCGATATTTATGCGCACTAAAGGAAAGCCCATAAATTTCAATGGGAAAACCGTGGTTGCGATCATGGAGATCGAGATCACGAAGCCCAGAACCGTCTTTTCAATTCGCCGATTGGGTGCTACGAACGGTCGAGTGCAAGGGTTAGCATTAAAGGCGGTAAGTGGGCAGATCGTCGTCGACGGCTCTGGCGATGGCTATCCCGAGATAATTTTGTGGTCTGATACCAGTCCTGATGCTGTGGAGATAGAAGTGTTTTCCAAATTTGGAAGTACTTTAAAAATCTGGAACGTATGGAAAAGCACTTTTGGCATGAATGCATGGGTTGGCAATACAGGAATTCACGTCTGCGAGCCCGATGGCAAGATGATATTGGAGTGTAGCGACGGTGTTGGTGATGTCGACTTCTCCGATTATGTGGTTGTTTTAGAAGAACGATAATGCCGATAGTTATGTCCGCTATGCGTCGATTGTAGCCGGTCGCGACAGGCAATAAACGACCCAAAGTGAACGCCCTAGAACAAAAGGGCAGTCTCCTCCCTCCGACAATTCAAATCTCAAACGCGGCTTCAGCAATCAGAGTATTAAAGTCGCACAACGGATAGAGGCCGCCCAACGCGTTTGTGTGCCTGCGACGTTTTCACTGACGATTTCGTGGCGCCGCCCTTTTCAAGGGTCAGCAGTGATACCGTCTGTGCTGCATTCCTGGAGCCTGCTGGATGAATCGTCAAAGCCCGCCTCACCTCGTCGCAACGCCTTTAGCCGCACCAGGCACTAAAACCCCCGCCGCCCATCCACCTATCTGGCATTACGGCCCGAATATACCGGTCGTTGGCAGCACTGGTCTGGGCCTTTTTGGTTTCTTCGTGGGGTTGCTTTTGCTGTTGCCGGGCTACGGGCTGGTGATGTTGGTTATTCTCGGCCTCGAAGCCATGCAAGGTGTGCCGCCCAGCCATGGGACGAGCTTTACAGAGTCGTGGCTTATCCTGCCCCTGCTTGGCACAGCGGTGCTCATGGGGGTGATGCTTGCCTGGGCTTCCTCCGCGCCTCGAGTGCAGGCCTTTACGTTCGACGAAAACCAGCAGCTCCTTACACTCACTGTCACCCATCGCGTCCGTAAACCCATCGAAGTGCGGGTGCCATTCAGCGACATCATTTATATCTGCCCTTACGTGGTCGCCATGTTTGATCGCCATGGCCATTTCAGCGTCGTATGCCAGGGACCGAAGGGCAATGTGTCCGAATATCGATTGGCTGAAGGTAGTTCTCTGGAAGAAATGGAGTTTCATGCAGCCTGGTTGCGGGGGATGATAGGGGAGCGGATGCACGAACTATTGAATCTGGACAAGTGAAGGGTGCATGCCCCTCCTGGCACTGCCCAGTTGCACTCGCATCCCAGTCAGGCGTCGGGCCTGAGGATGCATTGGTCTTTTACTTCATCCGCGTACACACTGAGCTTTTCCTGCTGAGCCGACAGGAGCGCGCATATTCTCATCAGCGCTTGAGTTTCAGCCGGTGTTTTGCCGCCTGCGGCTATCGCTGTCAGTTCAACCACTGACCATCCAATCACCGCTGCCGCATCTTCCAGGTCGTAAAACAGTTCTTGCTGAGCAGTCCTGGGCCCGTCGAGCCCCTGTATCAGTTCTTCCATTTAATTCTCCGGTCGGTGCCGTTCAAGTTCCTCGAATTCCAGGCATGTTCTTACCCGGTGACGCATACAGCGACACTCAAGCTGTGGGTGGGCAGTGTGTACCGCCCACCTTACAAACCCTACCATCAGGTTACACGATAGTCGTGACGCACTTTGTTTTGCGCTGTCATACCGTGCGAGAAGTTAATCTCGTCAAGTAAGAGAGTGTGGTCATGAAGTTAAGTTATCTAACCAAGGCAGTTGTGGTTATCGCGCTGCTGTCGACCTTGTCCGGTTGCTGGATGTTCATGCCTCCGGGCGGCGGCGGTCATGGCGGTGGCCATGGTCCTGGCGGGCCTGGTGGTCCTGGCTTGCGCTGATAGCAGGCAATGGAGGCAGGCCAAGGGCTTGCCTCTTTTTTTTGCATCGGCCAAATCCAAGGCAAAGAAAAGCCCGCGATGGGGAGAGCGGGCTAAAGGGGATGTTCACTAGGAGCTGGGTTCAACTTAGGCGCTTGCCTGTGAAAGGTTTGTGAAAGCGCTGCCATCAAATTGTACGCCTCGATCTACCTCTGGCTGTACGGGGCAACGGGCCCCATAACCCATTATCGTCGCAGGCATACCGCCCGTTTGGATGCCCATCATGTTTATGTCGACCAGCCTGTTATCGGCCTTTGTGCTGTTTGCCTTCGTTTCTTCGATAACGCCCGGTCCGAATAACACCATGCTGCTCGCCTCGGGTGTCAACTTCGGCTTTCGTCGCTCGATGCCCCATGCGCTGGGGATCAGTATCGGCTTCATGCTGCTGGTGATTTCGGTCGGCCTGGGCCTGGGCGAGGTGTTCAAGCTATTCCCTTGGGCCTACACG
>Ga0207686_10002335_pt1 | contig 10371 bp, 10 predicted proteins | sample KBSM24metaG_FD_184396 | JGI IMG/M metagenome (GOLD analysis project Ga0207686, IMG submission 184396) | Miscanthus rhizosphere microbial communities from Kellogg Biological Station, Michigan, USA - KBS M2-4 metaG (SPAdes) (version 2) | ecosystem: Host-associated > Plants > Roots > Rhizosphere >...
CGTGGTTGCGATGATCGCCATAAAATTCTTCATCAATTATTTAAAGATCTATGGCTTCAGGGCTTTTGGATTTTACAGGATCATTGCCGGGATCATTTTACTTGCCATAATCCTGAGCGGAATGATGGAAATAGATTAATCTTTTCTCGTTATCTTCCCTTCACTAAAAATCAACTGCATGCAAACGGCTTCTAAAAAAGTTCAGAATGGCTGGGCGATGTACGATTGGGCCAACAGTGTTTATGCCCTGGTGATCACCTCTACGATCTTCCCCGCTTACTACGAAGCGATCACCAAACAGCGGGTAGATGAAAATAATACAGCTTATGTAACCATTTTTGGAAGAGAGTTTGTAAATACTTCTTTATATAATTATGCATTGGCGATTGCATTTTTAATTGTTGCCATTATTTCTCCGCTGCTTTCTTCTATTGCTGATTACCATGGTAATAAAAAAAGTTTTATGAATTTTTTTTTAACGATGGGAAGCCTTGCATGTTTATCGCTTTTCTTTTTGAATACAACCGATGGTAAAATAAACTCGGGTGTTTCAAATCTTGGACTTGGATTATTATCCGTGATCGCTGCCTGTGTTGGCTATTGGGGCAGTATCGTTTATTATAATTCTTTTCTACCTGAAATAGCGGCACCGGAAGATAGAGACAGGCTCAGTGCAAAAGGATTTTCATATGGCTATGTAGGAAGTGTGATCTTACAAGTTATTTGCTTTGTTCTCGTTTTTTTTCCTGGAATAGTTGGAGGATCTGATGCAGAAGGCGCAACCACAACCATACAATTTCGTACCGGGTTTTTATTAGTGGCGATCTGGTGGTGGGGATTTGGGCAATTTTCATTAAGCCGGCTTCCGAGATCTGAACCTGCAGGCGATCCAACAAAAAAACATTTGCTTTCTAACGGTTATAAAGAGTTAAGAAAAGTTTGGGGACAGCTCAGTAGCTTACCTGTTTTAAAACGGTTTCTATTTTCTTTTTTCTTTTTTAATATGGGGGTGCAAACTATAATGTTATCTGCGGCATTATATGGCAAAGGAGAATTAGACATCCCGAGTACCAATCTTATCCTCGCTATTCTTTTAGTGCAATTGATCGCTGTTCCCGGGGCTTATGTTATTTCAAAACTTTCAGCCTACGCAGGTAATTTAAGAACTTTGATGCTCTGTGTTCTATTATGGGTGGGAATTTGTATTTATGGATACATTATTCCCCGGGGAGATATAACTCAGTTCTATATTATATCCAGCATTATTGGTTTTGTAATGGGAGGTACCCAATCGCTCAGCCGCTCCACCTATTCTAAGCTGATGCCAGTAACAAAAGACACCGCCTCATTCTTTAGTTTTTATGATGTTACGGAAAAGATCTCGTTGGTCTTTGGACTATTTCTTTTTGGTTTTCTTACAGAATTTACTGGTTCGCAAAGAGCATCTGTATTAGCTTTGATGACCATTTACATTATTGGTTTCTTTTTGTTAATGTATACACGTAGTATTCAAAAGAAGGCCGTTCTATGAAGTTGTTTTCGATCAATACCGGTTATTTCAAACTTGATGGCGGCGCCATGTTTGGTGTGGTGCCAAAAACTATCTGGAATAAAATAAACCCGGCTGATGAAAATAATTTATGTAGTTGGGCCCTGCGTTGTTTATTGATCGAAGATGGCGATCGTTTGATACTTGTTGATAATGGCAATGGCGATAAGCAGGATGCAAAGTTTTTCAGTCATTATCACCTGCATGGAGATGACACATTGGAAAAATCATTGGCAAAATATGGTTTTACAAAAGATGATATCACTGATGTATTTCTTACTCATTTGCATTTTGATCATTGCGGTGGTTCTATAAAAAGGGATGGAGATAAACTGGTACCGAATTTCCCAAATGCAACCTATTGGAGTAATAAAGAACATTGGAAATGGGCCACAAAGCCAAACGAAAGAGAGAAAGCTTCTTTTCTAAAAGAAAATATTTTACCGATTGAAGAAAGTGGAAAGTTAAAATTTATTGATCGTCATGAAAATAAAGATGGGGGTTGGACGGTTCGAGTTACTTTACAAGAAGTAAAGTTTTCAGAAAACATATCTGTTCGTTTTGTAGATGGTCATACCCAAGCAATGATGCTTCCTCAAATAAATTATAATGGTAAAACCGTTGTTTTCATGGCTGACCTTTTACCATCTACAGGCCATATCCCTTTGCCTTATGTAATGAGTTATGATATGTTTCCTCTTACTACGTTATATGAAAAAAGATCTTTTTTGAATGAAGCATTTAAAAACGATTATATACTTTTCTTTGAGCATGACCCCGCACATGAATGTTGCACACTTCAACAAACGGAAAGAGGAATAAGACCAAAGGAGTTTTTTAAACTAGAAAAGATATGAACTGTCATTGATTCCCTCTTAATTTCACCATTGAAGTAAGCGGATAGCGAAGATTATGATAAGCCATCATATCTATTTTTACTTTGCCGACTACGATCGGGCTTTCTACACGAAGCACTACATGGTTTGGATCGTCACTTACCCACACGATCATTTTTTCACCACCTTCAAATATGGTCCCTTTTAATAACAGCGGTTTGAATTTTATCGCTTTGAATTTCCCGTATTGTGTTTTTATGGTTTCCTTTCCCAGGTAACGGATATACATATTGAATACTTCATTATCCAGGAACATTTTAAAAGGAATCTTGTCATCAAACTTATATTTTTCGAAGTCAATGTTCCGGGCATAGTACATGGCACTTAATACATCCTGTATGCAATCCGGAACCTTAAATACGCCACTGTTCGTTACAGCCGTATTCGCAGTACGATTAAAAGTGATCGACTCATAATTCTTATAACCACCTTCATCTACATTTCGAATGAATTTCAAAGGTTGTAAGGTCGCCGTATCAATATATGATTCATATTTATCTCTTACCCTGTAGATCCAGTCGTAAGATGCTTTTGTTTTTCCATCACCCACAATATGATACACCGGTTTATTTCCAAAATTTTCCAACGTTGCGGTGAAAGTAGCAGTACCGGCATGGATATAAGTACCCACAACAGAATAATAAACATGAAAAGTTATCTGTTCACCTGCCTGGAATGCCTTGTTCGTGATACCGCAAAATTCATCATTTGCACTTATAGCACTTATAGGAACAGGTGGCGACATTATTTCTTTTTCCTCCCCTGTAAAAAAAGCCAAACAAATGCTGAATGCCGATAATGAGTTACGAAGCTTCATCCTTTTTAAAAAATTTTATTCCAAGTATTAATAAACTTCCAATTGTCGCCGGTATTACTAGATTGATAAACCAAATAGTAGTGGTAACAAACCCGATCGCTAATGTATTGACTGTAAAAATTGCAAAAATTTCCTTAGTTATATACATTTTCTTTACCACCTCAAATAGTTCAATAGTTGGGGTAATAGCCATCACAAAAAAAACTATCGCTGTTGCCCAAAATCCCTGCCACCAATTTACTTCGACACCAAAAAAGCGAAACAATAAAAAATATTGCGTAGTAAAAACGAAATACCGCAACATTGATATAGACAACAACCGCATCAACAGCGTTGTATCTGTTTTTTCCAATTCATTAATAAGCCAAATGTATTTTTTTATTGCCGGTATTTTATCGATCCATTTCACCAACCATCCTATTCTAAAATAAAAAACTGTTAAAACTACAAATGCAAGGGATGCACCAATAATTCCCAGATCCTTTATCCATTCCATCCAACTGGATAAATGCATATTAGTAATACCAGGTCGTAAGATCAACAAACCTAAAAGACCAAATAAAATAGTAACAAGAAGCTGGCTAATACTGCCAAGAATAGTAAGCGATATAACTTTTAAGCGATTACCGTCATCCATATAAAGAACTCTGCCGAGATATTCGCCTGTGCGATTGGGGGTGGTAACCGAAAAAGATACTCCCGAAAAAATTGCTTTCAACGATCTAAAGAAAGAAACGGGCTGCACTCCCTGCACCGATATTTTCCATTTCAAAGCTTCCAGCGACCAGTTCACAAACATTAAAACAAAAACAAGAATAAAGTTGAGAACTCTTGAATCGGTAAAAGAAGCTTTTATATTCAGCCATGATCCTTCAAGATTCGGTTGATTTTTAATTTGCTTAAAAACGGAATAAGATAACCAGATGAAGAGTAAAGGGCCGAGAACATAATTGAGAAAGATTTTGATATTTTTGTTTAGCTTCATTAATCCTGTAAAAATACTTGCTCATTGCAAAAGCCTCCAAAAATAATTCTTGGCATTGATCCTGGTACCTTGTTGATGGGTTATGGCATAATTGAGATCAGCAGTAATGTGATTTGCATGAAAGAAATGAGTGTACTGAAACTTTCCGGAAAAAAGGATAATTATATTCGACTGCAGCTAATCCACAAAAAAATTGAAGAGCTGGTAGAGAAACACCGGCCAAATGAGTTTGCGATCGAGGCGCCATTCTTTGGTAAAAACGTTCAAAGTATGCTGAAACTTGGTCGTGCACAGGGCGTAGCCATTGCTGCAGCTATCAGCGCAGGTTTGCCAGTAACTGAGTATAGTCCTAAAAAAGTAAAACAATCTATCACCGGTAATGGGAATGCGGATAAAGAACAGGTATGGAAAATGCTGCAACACTTGCTTGCTTTAAAAGAAATACCACAATATTATGATGCAACCGATGCGCTGGCCGTAGCGGTTTGTCATCATTTCCAGGATAGACCCGCATTGAGATCAAATGGTAAGCTAAAAAGCTGGAAAGATTTTTTAACAAAGAACCCCTCACGAATTACAGTCAAATAAGTTTTATGAAATTTAAATTTCCTTTTTTGATCACCTGTTTCTTACTAACAGGTTTGATCTCACATTCTCAAACAGTTCAGCAAAAAGTAAATCAATACAGGAAAGAAAATGAATCGAAGATCATTGATGAATATATAAAGTTTGTTACTATTCCGAATGTAACAAGAGATACAGCAAACATTCTGCGAAATGCTGCTTTTATAAAAGTGATGATGGAACAAAAGGGAATTAAAGCTGAGTTTTTAAGTGGCTCCACTCCCAATATAAACCCGGTTGTATTTGGTGAAATAAAAGTTCCGGGTGCAAAATATACATTGTCATTTTATGCGCATTATGACGGGCAGCCCGTTAATCCTGCAAAATGGACAGGGGGATTACAACCATTTGTGCCAGTTTTTATTGATAAGCCAGTTGAACAAGGAGGAAAAATAATTTCAGTTTCCGGAAATATTTCACCGGAATACAGACTTGCAGGCAGAGGAAGCGCCGATGATAAGGCTGGTGTAATGACGATATTAAATGCGTATGATGCATTGGTGAAAACAGGAGTTACGCTTACACATAATATCAAATTCTTTTTTGAAGGAGAAGAAGAGCTTGGGTCAACACATCTTGATGAAATTTTTAAAAAGAATAAAGAGAAGCTGCAAACTGATCTTTGGGTTATAATAGATGGACCCCGGCATGTATCAGGAAAAAAAATGATAAGCTTTGGTGTACGCGGTGATGTAAATATGAATTTAACCGTTTACGGTCCAAAACGTCCTTTGCATAGTGGTAATTATGGCAACTGGGCGCCAAACCCTGCATTATCATTAGTGCAATTGCTGGCAACCATGAAAGATGATAAGGGACATATTTTGGTTGAAGGATATTATGATGATGTGATCCCGCTTTCTTCACAAGAAAAAGAAGCGTTGTCAAAAATTCCAAATATTGAGGAAACATTAAAAAAAGAATTAGGGATCGCGGAACCAGAAGGTAATGGCAGATCTTTTCTTGAATCATTGCACTTGCCAACATTAAACATAAATGGCATTAAAAGCGCTGATGTTGGCGAACTTGGTGCAAACATAATTCCAACAAAAGCAGAGGCCATGCTTGATCTGCGCCTTGTATTAGGAAATGAAGTGGATAAACAAATTAATAAGGTGACCAGGCATATAGAGAAAAATGGTTTTCATGTTATCGATCACGAACCAACAGATGAAGAAAGATTGAAATATAGCAAGCTGATAAAAATAACCCGTACTGTTGGCTATCCGGCACAGAGAACTTCATTTGACCTTCCAATTGTACAAAGTATGGTAAAAGCAGTACAAGCGACTGTTGATTATCCTGTTGTTCTTATACCCTCAATGGGTGGAAGCTTGCCACTTTTTTCTTTTTGAAAAAACATTAAATGCAAAATTGATCACCGTTCCTGTTGTAAATTATGATAACAATCAACATGCAGAAAATGAAAATGTACAGTTGAAATTTTTATGGGAAGGAATTGAAACTATCGCGGCCATTATGGTAATGCAACATTAATGAAAAAAATTAGCAGCAACCTTCTCGACATACCTTCAGGTAGTGAATCTATTAAATACCTTAAAGCCTTTGCTTCTTCTCTCCGATAATTAATTTTGACCGCATCCAATAAATCCTAACCTTGCATTGAGTAATACTTGCTTTATGCGAGGTTGTTTAGGAAAACGAAGGGGGAATGCTGGCACTATATCCATTTCACTGAAATTGATCCTCTTATCAAGTGTGGTGTTAGTTATCATGCCTGCAATGGCGCAACAACCATCAGCCGATTCAACAAAAAATAAAAAAATACTTACCCAAGTTGAGCAAGAGAAGCCCAGCTTTGAAATTTATGGCTTCATTCTCGCCGATGTCATTTATGATCTCAAACAGATGGATCCTAAATGGTATGATGTGCCGAGGCCTACTAAATTACCTTCATATAAAGATCAATTTGCTCCCGACGGACAAATTTATTTCAGTACACGAGAAACAAGATTTGGTACACGAAGTTATGTTCCCACACCATTGGGTCCATTGACTACCTGGTTTGAAATTGATCTCTTTGGATCAGGTGCGGATGCAGGACAAACTACTATCCATCTTCGTCATGCTTACGGTGAGTTGGGCAAATTCGGAGCGGGTCAGACCTGGAGTCCATTCGTAGATACAGATGTATTTCCCAACGATCTTGAATATTGGGGACCGAATGGAATGGCCAATATCCGTAATATTCAAATTCGCTATATGCCCATACAAGGCAATACGAAATTAACAATAGCATTAGAGAAACCAAATGCTACAGCAGATGATGGATTGTATACAGATATGATAGAACTAAAAAACGTTAAGCCTCAATATAGCTTGCCTGATCTAACTGCAGAATATCGTTATGGCAGATCATGGGGTTATATAGAACTCGCCGGTCTGCTAAGGAAACTCAAATGGAAAGACCTGGATACATCCGGAATAGATTATAGTGGACAACAAACTGGCTGGGGACTGAACCTGAGTTCAGGGATTAAACTTCTTAAGCAAGATATGATCCACCTCCAATTGGTTTACGGAAAAGGTATCGAGAATTATATCAGGGATGCACCCCAGGATATTGCAGTCAGAAATACAAACACAAATTCCATTGAAGGCGTTGCTCTGCCCATTATAGGTTTTGTAGGCTTCTATGATCATTACTGGAATAATAAATTCACCAGTACCATTGGTTATTCGTCCGTTACAATAAACAATTCAAACGGGCAGGCCCCCAATGCTTTTAAAATGGGAGGATACGCCATCACTAACTTTATTTATACTCCTGTAAAAGATGTGATGCTGGAACTGGAACTACAATTTCTCGATCGTAAAAATTTCAGTGATGGGTGGACCACCACTGATCCAAGGATCCAATTTTCATTTAGGTTTAATTTTTCTAAAAAATTTTATCATGAACTCAACACAACACCGTAAATTATTAGCAATTAGCTTTTATTTTGCCCTCCTCCTTTTGTTTGCTTGCAACGGTACGAACAAGGAGCAACAGAAAGCATCAGTTTCAAACATTTCAAGTGATCATCCTCGAACCGATACATTGTCCAGAGATAATGAAGTGAAAGCAGAAGCGCCGGATGCGAATGCTAAAGCAGAACAGGGTTATGCCTTGCCCAGGCATACTGACAAGCTTGCGCAATCACCCATCGATATCATTTCCCTTAAAACAGATAAAGCCGGGAAAGAACAAATTTCATTTACTTTTCATTCGGATATCAATGCCGCAAAAAACCTCGGCCATACAATCGAACTTGAATTCAAAGAGGGAAGCACATGCAAGGTGAATGGAAAAGTCTATGTGTGCAAGCAATTTCATTTTCATACTCCATCAGAACACCTGATAGACGGCATCACTTTCCCCATGGAAATGCATATAGTAAATACTCTGAGTGATTCTGTTAACGTGAACAAAACATCTTACCTGGTTTTAACAGTGCTCTTCAAAATAGGAGCGGAAAACAAATTTATCAAAGAGTTTTTGAATAAGATCCCAAATGAGGAGGGAGAAGCGAATACATTACAAGCCGGTGATGTGAAGCTTGATGACCTGTTCTCTCAATTCACTGCGAATGACATCAAATCTTATTACACATACCAGGGTTCATTAACCACTCCTCCATTTATTGAAAGTGTTCAATGGGTAATACTGAAACACATTGTAGAAGCTTCGGAAGAACAGATCATGACCATTGAAAAAATGGAAGGCAATAACGCAAGGCATGTGCAGGCTATTAATGATAGAAAAATTTATAGCCAATAGATGAAAGAGTAATCAATGAAATACGCTGATGAATTTAAATACTGATCGGTAACAACGGCGTAAAAAAGTGAAATGCATTTTTCAAACTGAATTCCATTTACTCAATTCTTCGGCTTGGTTACAGGTGGTTTTTGTGTGGTCGGTTTTACGGGTGCAGGATCTGGATCATCACCAAGGAAAAGAAGATTTTGAGGTAATTCTGTGAGTTTAAGTTCTCTTGCTACGGCTATAAAAACATTATCGATCTTAAACCCTCCCTCATAAGTCTGCGGTTTTAGTACCAGTGTATATTTTTTTCTTGCCAATACTTTTTTATACGCATTTACCACCAAATTGTACAAGTCTTTTGATAATACTCCTCTTTTTTCGTTTGATTTGTTTTGAGCGATCTGCTGCCAGTAAATAATATTGATCATTGCTTTTTGCCGGTCGGCATATATCATATCAAGAATTGCTTTTGATTTTTTGCCAGAAACCACCTGTGCAGAATCTGATTTGTAGGTACTGTCGAGCCGCTTATATTCGGATTCATAATATTCCCGAAGAGATCCTAATGAATCACGGTCAAAAATTTGCATAAGACTATCTACATTATGATAGGCAGGCATGGCCTGTACCATTACATCAATATCAAATACTCCGACTTTTAGCGTTTGTGATCTTGCATTTACTGATAATAATAGTAAAACAGCAATACTGAAAACGAATGATAATATTTTTTTCATAATAAGAATATTAAATATCTATAAAGACTTCTTTAGTTGTGGGAAATGTGAAAATAAGATTTATCTGCTGAGTAATACTTCAAGGATAAATATGATTTTTTATAACTCGTTTAAAGGTTGCTAACAATAGTTTCCTGTACCTTTTTCATTTGCTCAGGTGTCATTTTCAATTTATCCCTTGTAAAATTCAGATCATTCGCAGAATTAATTGGGATCAAATGCATATGTGCATGTGGTACTTCCAACCCGACCACCTCAACACCACAACGATTACAATTAAAAGATCTCTCTATAGCTTTAGCAATAGGCTTTGCAAATAGCAGCATTTCTGAAAGAAATTCATCCGGCAGATCAAAAAATTTATCGGTTTCCATTTTAGGCACTACCAAGACATGCCCTTCACGCAAAGGAAAAATATCAAGAAAGGCAAAGAATTTTTCATTCTCTGCAATTTTATAAGAAGGAATTTCACCTGCTATAATTTTTGAAAAGATTGTCATACCGCCAAAGATTTTAGATTTTAGATTGCGGATTGCAGAATTAATGTAGTTCCATTTCATAAGAAATATTCAATACAAGCATAAATTCAGCTATCCGTGATCTAAAATTGGATCAAAGAGAAATATTTTCAACCTTGAATTTCAATACTCCTGCCGGTGCCTGCACTTCTGCAACCTCACCTGGTTTTTTACCAAGCAATCCTTTACCAATTGGCGATGTAACGGAAATTTTTCCCATTTTCAAGTCAGCTTCATTCTCACTTACCAATTGATAGGTGACTTGTTTTTTAGTATTCAGATTTGTAAGTGTTACCCTTGTAAGAATAGAAACCTTACTTGTATCAATACTGCTTTCATCAAGTACCCTTGTATTTGCAAGAATGCCTTCCATTTGCGCAATTTTTGATTCTAAATGTCCTTGCGCCTCTTTTGCTGCATCATACTCCGCATTTTCTTTAAGGTCCCCTTTTTCTTTTGCTTCAGCAATGGCCCTT
>Ga0207686_10002337_pt1 | contig 10369 bp, 7 predicted proteins | sample KBSM24metaG_FD_184396 | JGI IMG/M metagenome (GOLD analysis project Ga0207686, IMG submission 184396) | Miscanthus rhizosphere microbial communities from Kellogg Biological Station, Michigan, USA - KBS M2-4 metaG (SPAdes) (version 2) | ecosystem: Host-associated > Plants > Roots > Rhizosphere >...
AGAAGAACAGCTTATTCTTTTTGATCGGCCCGCCGATCACGCCCCCGAACTGATTGCGCTTGAGCGATTCGCGCCGCGTGGCGAAGATGTTGCGGGCGTTGAATCTGTAGTTGCGCACAAACTCAAACAGGTCTCCGTGCCAGGTGTTGGTGCCGGATTTCACCAGAGCATTCACCGTCGCGCCGGCGTGGCTGCCGTTCTGGGCACCCTGGGCGCTGGTCTCCACCTTGAATTCCTGAAGTGCGTCGGGGAAGGGAAACGGAAGGTTCAAGTTATCGAAAGAATTCGTGTGCAGCGCTCCGTCCAGCAGGTAGGCCACACCGAAGGATTGTCCGCCGGCGATCGAAAACGCCTGGCCGCCTTGCATGGCCCGGCTGGACGCAGCGCCCTGCGGCACGGTTGCCCCGGCGATGCCGATCAGCTCAGTCGCCTGGCGCCCATTTAGCGGGAGTTCCATGATGCGCCGCGATTCGATTACATTGCCGATGCTGGTGGTCTGTGTTTCGAGCAGAGTCGCGTTGGCCTCCACTTGAACCGACTCCGTCACCCCGCCCACGCGGAGGCTGATATCAATAGTGGGCGCCGTGGAAACCTGAAGGATAATGCCGGTTTGTACATACCTGGCGAAGCCCGGCGCTGTGGTCTCCAGAGTGTAGGGACCGGTTGGAAGGTTCGCGATCACGTATCCGCCATCCGGTCCCGATGTGGCCGTGCGGATCGCACCCGTGTCGGTTCGCGTCACCTTGATCTCGACCCCGGTGACCACGGCGTTGCTGGCATCCCGAACAGTGCCTTGAATCTGTGCTGTAGAAGTAGCTTGCGCAAAGGCCATCGTGCTCATGACGGTTAATACACAAGCTTGTATGAAGATCCTTAAAGGTGTCATCTGCCCCCCTCGAAGTTGCTGACTCCTAATGCGTTGTGTTACTACCCCAGCAAAACTACTACTCGTGAGTGCTGGTGTCAACGGCCCCCGCTCGCGGAATGTTTGGGTTATAGTGACAGGGTTATGGTGATAACGATGCGTCTCTGCTTCCTTACGGTTATAGTTCTGTGCGGGATGGTCCCTGCGGCCTGGGCCGATGATAGTGGACGGCTGCTGCGCGTGGATCATTATGTCAAGGTAAAGTCGACTGTTCCGGCGATCGCGGGGCAGACCACGCAGATCTATGTCCGCGAAGTGGTACAGGCTGGGGCTGTGCTGCGCGGAGGGCCTGCCAGTGATCGCGTGGTCGTGTTTATTCATGGCGCGGGGACTCCGGCGGAGGTCGCGTTTGACGTTCCCTTCCAGGACTACAGTTGGATGGCTTACCTGGCGAATGCGGGGTTCGACGTGTTCTCGATGGACACGACTGGCTACGGGCGCTCGACGCGTCCGGCGGCGATGAACGATCCTTGCAATCTCACCAAGGCCCAGCAGGCGTTGTACATTCCGAGCCTGATTCCCGCCGCTTGTGAGCCGAGCTACGGCAGCAACATGACGACTATCGCCAGCGACTGGAACGATATCAATTCCGTGGTCGATCACGTGCGCGCTCTGCGGCACGTGGATAAGGTGAGTCTGGTGGCGTGGTCGCTGGGAGGGCCGCGGTCGGGTGGCTTTGCGGCGCAGCATCCGGAGAAGGTCAGTAGGATTGTGGCGCTGGCTCCGGCGTACAACCGCAGTGGGGCGGCGGAGGCTCCGAAGCAGGTTCCAGCGAGCGGGGCGGCCATGAATACGCAGTCGCGCTCGGAGTTCATCGCCAACTGGGATCGGCAAGTGGGGTGCCCGGGTCAGTATGAGCGCGGCGCGTTGGAATCAGTGTGGTCTGAGATGGTGGCTTCCGATGTCGTCGGTGCGACGTGGGGAGGCGGCGTGCGGCGCGCTCCGCAGACAACTACGTGGGGGTGGAGCACTGCGGTGGTGGCGAAAATGCAGGTGCCCTACTTGATGGTGTCGGGGGTGCATGACAAGCAGGTCAATCCCAACAACGTTCGGAATCTTTATGCTGACATGGGGGCCAAGCAGAAGGTGTTTATTGACTTGGCGTGCTCTTCGCACAACGCCATGTGGGAGAAGAATCATCTGCTGCTGTTTCAGGCTTCGCTCGAATGGCTGACGTCGGGCACTGTCAACGGAAAAGAAGAAGGTATCGTCCAGATGGGGTACGAGCACTGATGAGCCTGCGCGCCACCATTATTTTGATCGCACTGTTCATTTTTGCGGCGGTGGGCCTGCTGCTGGCGCAGAAGGAATTTAAGGAGTATCCGGGGCAGAATAATGCTCCGCTCCCACCGGACTGGAAAGTACCGCACGAGTGGGTCTGGGCTCGGCTGCGCTATACCAACTATGGAGGCGGCGGAGGAGGATTCTTCGGAGGCGGGGGCGGCGGTCGCCGAGGGGGAGGCGGCGGGCGATGGGGTGCCTGGGCCACCGACTATTCCAAAGGCGATCGGGTGCTCGCGCAGGCACTGCGGCGGCTTACGTTGGTGGATGCGCGATCCATCGAGCAGACGGTTGACCTGGATGAGACTGACGACGTTTACAACTGGCCCTTTTTATATGCGGTGGAGGTCGGCCGCTGGCAACTGAGTCAGGAGGAAGCGGTCAAGCTGCGCGACTTCGTGAATCGCGGCGGGTTCTTCATGGTCGATGATTTTCATGGCACGCCGGAGTGGGAAACCTTCATAGAGAGTTTCAACCTGGTGTTCCCGGACTCGGACATCGTGGACATTCCCGATGAGGACCCGATCAACAACACCGTGTTCGACCTGAATCCGCGGATCCAGATTCCGGGCCAGCAATATGTGAGGAGCGGAGACACTTCGGAGCGTGGATCGGATGGCCGACCGGCGCACTGGCGCGGGATTTACGACAAGAAGCACCGGCTGATCGCAGTGATGGCGCATAACTCGGATTTGGGCGATGCGGTCGAGTGGGCGGATCTGCCGGCGTACCCGGAGCAATTCTCGCAGGCGGCTTTTCGGCTGCTGTCGAATTATGTCGTCTATGATTTGACGCATTGAAACGGGCCGTAAGACCCGTGCGGCCTGGAAGGCCGCCCCCCAAGATGTTATTCTGGGCGCGAGATGCGTCCGCGCACGATACTCCTTTCTCTTCTGTTAGCGTTAAGCGCCTGGGGGTTGTTGCTCGCCCAGAAGCCTTGGCGAGAGTATCCGGGCGAGGATAGAGTTCCCACGCCTCGCGATTGGAATGTTCCGCACGACTGGTCGACGGCTCGGCTGATGTGGCGCAATTCGGGCAGGAGCTTTGGCGGCTTCGGCGGATGGACCACGGATTACCCTGGCGGCGACCGCAACCTGATCGAGGGCGTGCGGCGTCTGACTCGCATCGACGTGCGTTCGGTGGAGCAGCCGGTGGCGCTCGATGGCTCCGACGACGTTTACAACTGGCCGTTTCTATACGCGGTCGAGGTCGGGCGCTGGACCTTCGATGAGCGCGAGGCGGAACAATTACGCAACTACCTTCTTCGCGGCGGGTTTCTGATGGTCGACGATTTCCATGGCTCCCAGGAGTGGGCCAACTTTGTCGAGGGGATCCAGATGGTGTTCCCTGATCGCGCGATTGAGGACCTGCCGTCCGGGGAGCCGATTTTCCACATGCTGGGTGATGTCGATTTGCGGATTCAGGTGCCGGGTCTGGCAGCCTTGCGCTTCGGCCAGACCTACGAGCGCGATGGCATCACTCCGCGCTGGCGAGGGATCCGCGACGACAAAGGGCGAGTGCTGGTCGCGATTTGCCACAACATGGATCTGGGAGACGCTTGGGAGTACTCCGACAACCCCAATTACCCGGCCGAATTCGCGAGCAACGCTCATAAGGTTCTAGTGAATTACGCGACGTACGATCTGACGCATTGATCTGCCAATTTCAAACCTCACGTTGAAGCACGGGCTATTTAGCATTTCAGGAAACGCGGGCCAGGTGGTCCGGAAGGAAATTAATAATGAACGCCTTGTCCAAGTACACCCTGGCACTTGTGAGCGCGAGCGCCCTGATCGCGGTCCCTTTGATGTTTGCCGCCAAGCCGCCACCACCGCCGCCGACCTCCGTAAACGAAACCACTATCGTGCATGATGACGACGGGGCTCCTTCACCAACCAGGTATACGTTTTACAGCGACGACCTCTATTCGTCCGCGACGACTTGCTCGCCGCTTGTGCCTCGGGCCGGTTGCTATAACGATCCCAGCAATTTTACAACCGGGATGTCCCTGACCTTCAGCCAGTGGGGTCTCAACCTTTATACGCAGTCGGTGCGCCGGATCGGGCTGACATTCCATCCGCTCCCCGGTTCCCCGGCTTCTCCAGCTCATGATGGCCTGTATGCCGCCAACGTCGAAATCTATAGCATCTGTTACGACGCCAGCAATCAAGAGCTGCCAACATCGGACGTAACGATGGCGGCAGCCACGGCTAGGCTTCGCTGCAGTTTTGGGCTTGATTTTGCCACCGATGGACGCACCAAGTACAAGCTCGTCATGCACCCTAAGATTGTGGGGACGGGATGGTCGATGAAAAGTTGCAACACCCTTGACAGCAAAGGCGCGTGCAACAGTTGGACGCTGGTGCCGAACCCTCTGGCCGGGAATGGCAATGTTCCCACAGTCGCGAACCTTTATCTGTTCGATCAGCGCGGAAAAATAAATTTGGGCGGATCTGCGAACTTCGACTTCATTGGATCGTACTTCCTCACATACCGGATCGACGTGACCAATCCGTAGACGAACGTCGACCTAAAGGTCGCCGCGGCACGCTGAAGCGTGCGCCACAATACGATGCGAGTTATACGATGCGCTGTGCTATCCTTGTCGTCGGGTCATGCGGCTACGAACCGTCTTCTTACTCATAGCTGTGTGTTTAACAACCTGGGGTGTAGTGCAAGCGCAAAAACCTTTCCAGGATTACAGCGGTGAGAACACCGAGTACGCCAGGGGTGAAATTCCGATTCCCGACGACTATAACGTGCCGCACGAGTTCATCCGCGCACGGTTAAAGTACACCTCCGTCGGCATTCTGCATCCCGGCAATCATACAGGCCGTTGGGGCTGGGGCACGGACTATCCGCTGGGTGATCGCCATTTCCTGCAAGGACTGCGGCGGCTGACGCTGATCGACGCTCGCTCGGTCGAGCAGGTGGTCGAGGCCGACGGCTCCGACGACATCTATAACTGGCCTTTTTTGTATGGGGTAGAGCTCGGGCACTGGAATCTTTTCCAGGACGAGGCCGACCAGCTGCGAGAGTATCTGGATCGCGGCGGCTTCCTGATGACCGACGATTTCCACGGTACCGTCGAGTGGGAAAACTTCATGAAAAGCCTTCACAAAGTCTTTTCTTCGCGTCCGGTGCTGGATCTGGATAACACTGCTGAGGTTTTCCACGTCTTATATGATTTGAAGAGCCGTGTTCAGATTCCCGGGGCGCAGTACCTGTACTCCCATATCCCCTATGAATTCGATGGCTTCGAGCCCAAGTGGAGGGCCGTGTTTGATGACCATGGGCGTATGATGATGGCGATCTGCTTTAATCAGGATATAAGTGACGCTATCGAGAATTCTGACGACCCGCGGTACCCGGCGGAGTGGTCCAATGAAGCGTACCGGATTTCCGCGAACTATGCTACGTACGCACTGACACATTAACGAGAGAGCCGATAAATGTTCGAGTTTTTCTTTAAGTATCCGCGGCAGGTTTTCAGCCAAGGGAGCTTTGTGTTCCTGAACGGATGGCCTGTGTGGATGTTGTGGCTGGGCGTACTGGTGGCCGCGGCTGGGCTGGGGTACCTCATCTGGCGCCGCTCCGGTGGGGCCAATATCAACATCGTGCGGTCCGTGGGGATTTGGCTGCTGCAGACGGGGCTCGCGGCGCTGTTGTTGTTTATGCTGTGGCATCCGGCGCTGAGCGTGGCGACACTCAAACCGCAACAGAACATTGTGGCGGTGGTGGTGGACGATTCCTCCAGCATGGCGGTTGTGGATGAGGGATCCAAATCGCGCAAGGATCGGGCGGTGGAAGTGCTGAACGCCGGGCTGCTCACCAAGCTGCGGGACAAGTTCCAGGTGCGTGTTTATCAGATGACGGATCATCTGAAAAAAATTGAGAAATTGGAAGAACTCAACGCGCAGTCTCCGGCGACGCATATCGGGAACAGCCTGAAGCAGGTGATCGCGGACGCCAGCAGCCTTCCGATTGGCGCGGTCGTCGTCCTGAGCGATGGAGCCGATAATTCTGGCGGCATCGACCTGGAGACGGTAGACGAATTGAAGCGCCAGAGAATTCCGGTGCACACGGTCGGGTTCGGGCGCGAGCAGATGCAGCACGATCTGGAGATCACCAATCTGGAGCTGCCGCAAAGGGCTCTTCCGGATTCGCGCTTGTCAGCAGCCGTGAGCTTTCATCAGCACGGATACGCGGGACAGAAAGCCAAGCTTACTATTCGCGATGCCGATAAGGTTCTGGCGGCGAAAGAAGTCACGCTGAAGGCGGACGGCGTGGAGCAGTTAGAGAACGTGCTGTTCAGCTCCGGCCCGGCGGGAGTGCGGACTATTCAGGCGTTCATGGATCTGCTGCCGAATGAAGACAACAAGCGTAATAACATCGTGACGCGCATGGTGACGGTGGACCAGCGCAAGCCTCGCATCCTGTATCTGGAAGGCGAGCCGCGCTGGGAGTTCAAGTTCGCAAAGCGCGGTGTCGAGGACGATAAGACCATCGACCTGGTGACGATGGTGCGCACGGCTCCCAACAAGCTGTATCGCCAGAACGTCAAAGATCCGCATGAGCTGGAAGACGGGTTTCCCAAGAAGGTGGAAGAACTCTTCGCGTTCGACGGGTTAATGTTCGGCAGTCTGGATGCGGCTTACCTGACGGCTCCTCAGTTGCAGATGGTGAAAGATTTCGTGGATCGCCGCGGCGGCGGGCTGCTGTTCCTGGGTGGCAAGGATTCGCTTTCCGACGGCGGCTGGCAATCGACGCCGGTGAATGAAGTGATGCCCACGGTTCTGCCGAATCGCAAAGACACGTTCCACTGGACTCCCGCCAATTCTCGATTGACGCCGGCGGGTGCGGACAGCCTGATCGTGCGGCTGGAAGACGATCCGGTTAAGAACGGCAAGAAGTGGCAGTCGCTTCCTTATATAAGGAACGTTCAGGATATCGGGCCTTTGAAGCTGGGTGCGGTCACTCTGGCTGAGGCTGTTCCGATGAATGGCGGAGGCGGCGCTGTCCCGTTGCTGGTGACGATGAATTATGGGCGCGGCCGCACAGCAGTTTTCGCGACATCGGGAAGCTGGCGCTGGCAGATGTTGCAGGAAGTGTCGGATAAGAGCCATGAGATGTTCTACCAGCAGTTGCTGCGCTGGCTGGTCAGCGATACTCCGCGACGCGTGACCGGCTCCTCGCCCAAGAGCCTGCTGTCGGATGAATCCAATACCAAGCTACGGGCCGATGTACGTGACAAGAGTTACCTGCCGGCCGGCGATGCGATCGTCGAGGCTCGCATTCTGGGGCAGGGCGTTACTGAGACCTTGAAGATGAATCCCGAGCCGTTTGAGCAGGGCGCGTTCGGCGTCGAGTGGCAAGCTCCCAAGGCCGGAGATTATCTGGTGGAAGTGGTCGCGCACCGTGGCGATGAAGAATTGGGTCGCGATGCCTTCACCATTCGTCGCGAAGACGGCATGGCGGAGAACTTCCATGTGGAACAGAACCGCGGACTGCTCGAGAAATTATCTTCCGAAACCGGGGGCATGTACTACAAGCCGGAGGATGCGCAGAAGCTGGGCGAGGAGATCAAGTACTCGCCGGCAGGCATCACTGTGCGCGAGTCTCGTGACCTGTGGGACATGCCGGCGATCTTCGCGCTGTTCCTGCTCTTGCGCGGGGCCGAATGGCTGCTTAGAAGGAAGTGGGGTGTGATATGAAAAAGCTCCTTCTGTTGCTGAGTATGGCGGCGTTGAGCGCTTCCGCCAACAATTTCTATCTCACGGTGGCGGGTCTGGGCGATGAGCCGGATTACGAGCAGCGCTTTACCGGCTGGGCATCCGATATCACGAAAATCCTGTCGACGGAGCCGAACTCAAAAGTCGAGACGCTCACGGGTAAGGACGCGACCAAGGTCAACATTCTGGCCAAGCTGACGGCGATCGGGGCGGCGGCCAAGGCAGATGACACCTTTGTGTTGTTCCTGATTGGACACGGAAGTTTCGACGATATCGATTACAAGATCAACCTTCCGGGTCAGGATCTTTCAGCCACGGAACTGGCGGCGGCGCTCGATAAAATCGCCGCGCGGCAGGTGATCGTGGATTCAACCAGCGCCAGCGGCGGAGCCATTCCGAAATTGCAAAAAGACAAGCGCGTGATCATCACTGGCACCAAGAGCGGCACCGAGAAGAATGCGACCGTGTTCGCGCGCTTCTGGGTGGAGGCGTTCCGCGATCCGGCGGCCGATACCGATAAGAACCAGACGCTGACGGCGCTCGAAGCTTTCAAATACGCCGAGGCCAAAACGCGCGGCTACTACGACACCCAAAAAAGACTGGCGACCGAGCACGCGATGCTCGAAGACACCGGCAAGGGCGAAGGCGTCAAGGACCCGGGCGCGGCCAACGGCCAGGGACTTACAGCGAACCGGTTGGCGGTGCTGCACCTGGGCTCGGTTGCGTCCATCGTGAACAATCCGGCCAAGCAGGCTTTGCTGAAACAGAAGGACGATCTGGAAACCAAGATCGATGAGTTGAAGTACAAGAAGGCGGCTACCGATGAGCGCACCTATACAACGCAGATGCGCCAGTTGCTGCTGGAGTTGGCCAAGGTGCAGGCGGGCCTTGATCAATGAATCTCATGAAGTACAAGAACTCCATTTTTGCAGTCGTGCTGGTTCTGGCCGTCCTTTACGTCGGCGACAAGCACGGCTGGTTCCGGCAGCAGCCGGCGCAGGCGCAGGGTCCGGCTCCCTATGCCGAATGCGAAAAGCTGCGGCTGCATAATGAGCTGGGGGCTCCGGCCTGTTACCAGAAGCTGTCGCAATCGCGGGATCCCTGGACCAAAGCCGAAGGTCTGTGGGGTTTGGGCGATTACTACGGCGCCACCACTGCATTTCAAGAGGCCGAGAAGGCCAATGAGAAAGATCCGGCTCGCAAGGTTCGCTTCGGCCTCATGATGCTGGAGCGCGAGCAGCCCGACGCTTTGGGATTGTTTCAGGACGCGTTGAAGCTGAACCCTCTGGACGCACAGGCGCTGCTGGGTATGGCGCTGGTGTTGAGCGATGGCTATGACGGGCAGGCTATCGATTTTGCCGAGAAGGCCATCCAGGCCGATCCGAAGTTGTACGAAGCTCGCGAGCTGATCGCCCGCATCAAGCTTGAGGACAACAATCCGGACAAGGCGGTCGAAGAAGCCAAGAAGGCTCTGGAGATTTCTCCCGACGCGCTGCAGGCGATGGCCATTCTGGCCACCATCGAAATGATGGACGACAAGCCGGCCACCGAATGGACCGATAAGATCCTGAAGGTCAATCCGAAATACGGGCAGGCGTACGAAACCATGGGGCACTTCTTCGTGCTCAACCGGCGCTACGACGAAGGGATTGCGTTGTTCCGCAAGGCTCTGGAGTTGAAGCCGGATCTGTGGACCGCGCGGACTGAGCTGGGCGTGAACCTGATGCGCTTTGGCAAGGACGAAGAAGCTCGCATGCAGCTGGAGTCTGTTTTCAACGACGGTCCCAAGCCGGCTGTCAAGGTCGTCAAAAACACGCTGGTCCTGATGGACAGCTACAAGAACTTCAAGACCTATACCACGCCTACCACGATTCTCAAGCTGCATAAGAAGGAAGATGCGCTGCTGCTGCCCTACTTCCAGGCCGAGTTCGACCGCGCCATCTCCACTTACGAAAAGAAGTACAAGCATAAGCTGGACGGGCCGGTGCAAATCGAAGTCTATCCGGATCATGAGGACTTCGCCGTCCGCACCATGGGCATGCCGGGACTGGGCGCCTTGGGTGTGACTTTCGGAAAAGTGATCGCGATGGATTCTCCCAACGGGCGCAAGCCGGGTGACTTCCACTGGGCCAGCACGATGTGGCATGAATTGAGCCACGTCTATGTGCTGTCGATGACGCAGAGCCGCACGCCGCGCTGGTTCACTGAGGGCGTCGCGGTATATGAGGAAACCGCGGCTGCTCCGGACTGGGGCGATCGTCTGTCGCCGCGTGAGCTGACCGCCATCAAAGAAAAGAAGCTGCTGCCGGTCGCCGATCTCGATCGTGGCTTTATCCACCCCACCTATCCCGAGCAAGTGGTGGTCAGCTACTTCCAGGGCGGGCGCGTTATTACCTACATTGTCGAGAAGTGGGGCTACGACGCTGTGCTC
>Ga0207686_10002339_pt1 | contig 10354 bp, 9 predicted proteins | sample KBSM24metaG_FD_184396 | JGI IMG/M metagenome (GOLD analysis project Ga0207686, IMG submission 184396) | Miscanthus rhizosphere microbial communities from Kellogg Biological Station, Michigan, USA - KBS M2-4 metaG (SPAdes) (version 2) | ecosystem: Host-associated > Plants > Roots > Rhizosphere >...
CATGCCGACGTCGACGATGCCTGGGCCGTCGTCCTCGAAATGCAGGCGCAGGCCCTGGCGCGCACCCGCTTCGACCCATTCCCAGCGCATGCGGCCCCCGCCGCCGTGGATCAGCGTGTTGCGCGAGAGCTCGCTGGCGGCGGTGACCATCTTGGTCTGGTCCACCAGCGAGAGCTTGAGCGCCTGGCAGAGGCTGCGCACCATCTGCCGGCTTGCGACGATGTGCTGTTCGGATTCGAGCGGCAACGTTCCGCTGCGGTCAGCGGACGCCAAGATCGGCCTCCTCGGCGCGGCGCAGCACGGCCATGCCGCGCTCCACGTTGAGCGCGGTCTTCACGCCGTCGAGCGACAGGCCCAGCTCCACCAGCGTGATGGCCACGGCCGGCTGCATGCCGACCACCACCGTGTGGGCCGAGAGGATGCGGGCGATGCCCGAGATGCTGGCCAGCATGCGGCCGACGAAGGAATCGACGATCTCCAGCGCGGAGATGTCGATCATCACGCCGGTGGCGCCGGTCTTGGCGATGCGCTCTGCCAGGTCGTCCTGCAGTGCCAGGGCGGTCTGGTCCTGCATGTCCACCTGGATGGTGACCAGCAGGGTCTTGCCCATGCGGAGGATTGGAACGCGGTCCATCGGTGCCTCGTTTCAGGCCGCGCGGCGGGCGACCTGCCAGCCGGTGCGGTGCAGCGCCAGGCGCAGGGCGTCGGCCAGCGTGGCCTTGGTGCCGATGCCGTCCAGGTCGATGCCCAGGTGCACGATGGTCTGCGCGATCTGCGGGCGGATGCCGCTGATGATGCAGTCCGCGCCCATCAGCCGGATGGCGGTGACGGTCTTGAGCAGATGCTGCGCGACCAGCGTGTCCACGGTGGGAACGCCGGTGATGTCGATGATGGCAAGTTCAGCCTCGGTTTCCACGATGCGCTGCAGCAGCGTTTCCATGACCACCTGCGTGCGGTTGCTGTCCAGCGTGCCGATCATGGGCACGGCGAGCACGCCGTCCCACAGCTTCACGACGGGGGTGGAGAGTTCGAGCAGCTCTTCCTGCTGGCGCACGATGATGTCTTCGCGAGCCTGCTGGAAGGTGGTGACCGTGTGCTGCGCCATCTGGTCCACCAGCAGGGTGGCCGCCCAGAGAGCGTCCACCAGGGCATGCGGCGTGTTGGCGAGCTGCTGCTGCAGCGCGGTGAACAACGGGCGCTTGAGCGCCTGCACGAAGACGCTGGTCGCACCGGCGCTCTGGCCTTGCGCGGCGCGCGAGCGCGAGAAGTCGGACAGGGCCTGCTGCACGGCGCTCCAGCCCGGGGCGCTGCCGAAGTGTGCCGGGTCCGCCCCGTTCTGCAGCGCGTCGCTGAGCGCCCGCAGGATTTCCGCCGCCTCGGACTGGGCGCTGCGGCCCAGGGTGGAGTCGCCCTTGCGGGCTTCGTCCAGCCAGCGCTGAAGGAGGGCGGCAGGGTCCTCGTTGCGCAAGATGTCTTGGATGTGTTGGTTCATATAAGCGTGAAAGATCGACATGCGCTGCGGTGCCTGCGCCGTCCTGTCAGGGACGGTGCCACGGGGCCCGGGATCCTATCGGACAGCCGGTTTCATTGTAGGTTCGTAACCACCCGTTTCTAACGCGCTGCGGCGCCGAACGCGTAGGGCAAAACCGCATTCTTCGGTTCGGAACGATGGGATGGCACGCATTCGGGATGTTGGGCATGAAACGTGCGGGCCCGCACCAACGAAAACGGCGCCCCGTGGGGCGCCGTCTGTTCGCTGGCCGCCTCGGGGCGGCGGCCTCGGGTCAGATCCTGCCCATGAGCAGCAGTACCAGCAGGATCACCACCACCAGGCCGATACCGCCGCTGGGACCGTAGCCCCACGAGCGGCTGTGGCCCCAGGTGGGGAGGACGCCGACCAGGATCAGGATCAGGATGATGAGCAGCAGCAGGGAGATCGACATGGTGGCGTCCTTCGTTGTTGGGGTGTGCCCCGGCGCGCTGGCGGCTGGGGGTGGCGAGATGCCTGTCTGCATTCTTCGCAGCCGCCCCCGGGCGGGTTCGCAGGCGGCGCACGGGCCTGCGTGTCATCCGATACCGACAGCTGACGCGGTTCAGCCCTCGGCGCCGTCGTCTTCCGTCTCGCCCAGGAAGCCTCCGCTCTGGTGGCCCCAGAGCCGCGCATAGACGCCGCCGCGCGCCAGCAGCTGCGCGTGCGTGCCTTCCTCGATGATGCGGCCCGCATCCAGCACGATCAACCGGTCCATCGCGGCGATGGTGGACAGGCGGTGGGCGATGGCGATCACCGTCTTGCCCTGCATCAGCCCGTCCAGGCTCTGCTGGATGGCGGCTTCCACTTCGGAGTCGAGCGCGCTGGTGGCCTCGTCGAGCAGCAGGATGGGCGCGTCCTTGAGCATCACGCGGGCGATCGCCACGCGCTGGCGCTGGCCGCCCGAGAGCTTCACGCCGCGTTCGCCCACGTGGGCGTCGTAGCCGCTGCGGCCCTGCAGGTCGGTGAGGGTCTGGATGAAGTCCTCCGCCTCGGCGCGGCGCGCGGCGGTAAGCATCTGCGCATCGGTGGCGTCGGGCCGGCCGTAGAGGATGTTGTCGCGCATGGAGCGGTGCAGCAGGGACGTGTCCTGCGTGACCATGCCGATGTGCTGGCGCAGGCTGTCCTGCGTGACGTGGGCGATGTCCTGCCCATCGATCAGGATGCGCCCGCCGTGCAGGTCGTGGAAGCGCAGCAGCAGGTTGACCAGCGTGGACTTGCCCGCGCCCGAACGGCCGATGAGGCCGATCTTCTCGCCCGGGCGGATGGTCAGGTTCAGATCGTCGATGACCGGCCGGCCGTTCTGGTAGCCGAAGCGCACGTTCTCGAAGCGCACCTCGCCCCGGGACACGGCCAGCGGGCGGGCATCGGGCGCGTCCAGCACGGTGCGCGGGCGGGTCAGGGTGTTGATGCCGTCCTGGATGGTGCCCACGCTTTCGAAGAGGGTGGTCATCTCCCACATCACCCAGTGGGCGTGGCCCGAGACGCGCAGCGCCATGGCGGTGACGGCGGCCACCGCGCCCGCGCCCACCTGGCCTTGCGACCAGAGCCAGAGCGCGGTGCCGCAGGCGCCCAGGATCATGGCCACCACGAGGATGTGGTTGACGATCTCGAACTGGCTCACGAGGCGCATCTGCGCATAGCCCGTCTGCTTGAACGCATCCATGGCCGAGCGGGCGAACTCCGCCTCGCGGCGGGTGTGCGAGAACAGCTTGACGGTGGCGATGTTGGTGTAGGCGTCGGTGATGCGCCCGGTCATCACCGAGCGCGCATCGGCCTGCGCCTTGCCGACCTTGCCCAGCCGCGGCACGAAGTACCAGCAGGCCAGGCCATAGCAGACGATCCAGGCCAGGAAAGGCAGCAGCAGCCGCACCTCGAAGCCCGCGGCCAGCGCGAGGATGGTGAAGAGATAGACGCCCATGCCCACGACCACGTCGGTGGTCGTGAAGATCATGTCGCGCACGGCCAGCGCCGTCTGCATGATCTTGGTGGTGATGCGGCCGGCGAACTCGTCGGCATAGAAGGCCATGCTCTGGCCCAGCATCAGCCGGTGGAAGTTCCAGCGCAGCCGCAGCGGGAAGTTGATGGCCAGGGCCTGGTGCTTGACGCTGGTCTGCAGCGCCACCAGCGCGATGCTGGCCACGAGCATGCCGATGACCCACAGCAGCAGCGTGCCGCGCTCGTCCCAGAAGCGCGCGGCCGGCACGTCGCTGATCCAGTCCACCAGCCGGCCCAGCACGGCGAAAAGCAGCGCCTCGTACACCGCGATCGCGGCCGAGAGGCCCGTCATCGCCATGACGTAGCCCCGCAGCCCGCGCGTTCCGGCCCAGACGAAGGCCATGAAGTCCTTGGGCGGTACGGCGGGTTCGCCGGCGGGGTAGGGAGGGACGCGTTTTTCGAAGAAGCGGAACAGCACGGGTCGATGACTCCAGGGGAGCGTCCTGGCGATGGACGGGCCCTGCATGTTACGAGGGGGCGGCCCGGCGTGCCCAGGGCTGCCGCCATGCCCCCACGCGTCCCGGGCCGCCGGGCGCCCGGTCCCGGGCGCGGATCAGCGATAGACCACGGTGATGCGCGGCACCGCCTTCACGCCCGGCTGGCGTGCCAGGAAGTCGGCCAGAAAGGTGGTGAGGCTCTTCTCGCACAGCGCCAGCACGGCGGGCTCGGCCGCCATGGCCTGGCCCTGCGCCAGGGCGCGGCGGGAGGCCTCCTGCTGCAGCAGCACGATGGCGGCCTGCTCGTCGGTGAAGAGTCCGCCCGAGAGCACGCGGTGGCGCAGATGGCTCACGGCCGGCGTCGCCACCAGGGTGGGGCGCGCCAGATGCACTTCCAGCCCCTGGGGCGTGGCCTTGAGCGCGTAGCTGCCCGGGCGCAGGTCGTAGCCGAAGGAGTATTCGGCCGTGTACCAGATGGCGACCACGCCCGTCGAGTGCAGGCCGAGCACCGACTTCTCCACGATCTGCGTGGCGCCTTCCTCGCGCACCACGGTCGCGGTCAGCAGCTTCATCTGCTCGGCCAGCGTGTTCTGGCCGGCGGTGAGGTAGGTGGTGTAGCGCGTGTAGCCCAGCAGTTGCTCCTGCGTGGAGACCACCTCGCGCTGCAGCGCCGCGACTTCGCCCTGCGTGGCGCGCCACTGCGCCTGCGCCCACCAGCCACCGGCGAGGGCCGCCAGAAAGGCCAGCGCCAGCGCGGTGACGCAGAAGGATGCGGAACGTATTTGCATCGTGTTTGCTATCGAAAAAGAAGCTGCAGGCCCAGGTCCGACGCGCGCAAGCCGCTCCTGTGCGGGCCTTGCGCGATGGCTCCTAGAGCGGCAGCACGGCCACGGCGACGGTGGCCGTGCCCAGCGCCAGATTCACGCCCACCCAGGTGCGGATCGAAGCCAGCGCCCGGCCGCCCGCAGGCCAGTCGGCCGCCTGCGTGGCTGCGCGCAGCCGTGGGTAGAGCGCCCAGCGGATGTGGCCGAAGATGGCGATCATCGCCAGTCCCAGCGTGGCCATCAGCGTCGAGGACAGCGGCATGGCGAAGCTGCCGCCCGCCTGCACCACGGTCTTGGCGGTGCGGCCCACCATCCAGAGGCCCGTGGCCAGCATCACCGCCGCCGCCACGGCCACGGCGCGGAAGAAGCGCTGCAGCACCGCCTCCATCAGTGGCTGGCGGACGGGCGGCTCCAGCGCCAGGGCGGCGGGCCGCAGGAAAAAATGCGCGAAGACCATACCTCCGATCCAGACGATGGCTGCCAGGAGGTGGGAAAGCTTGAGAAGGGCGTACAGCATGGGGCGTTCCGTGGTGGGGCCTGCCTGCGCTCGGAAGGCGGTGGCAGTGTGGCACGACGATAACAGCAGGCCCCGTGCATGGCGGAACACCCACCAATTGAGAATGATTCTTTTTGCGGGGCGTATCATCCCGCCGCCATGCAACTGTCCGCCCCTTTCACTCGAGCGCTGCTTTCGGGCTTCGACCATGCCTACCCTGATCTGCTGCGCATTGCCACGCTGGCCACCGGCAGCCGCGACGAGGCGCGCGAGTTGGTGCACGACACCTGGCTGCGTCTCGCGGAGCATCAGCACGGGGCCACCCCCTCGGCGCAGCCGGACGGGCCGCTCGACGCCCCGCGCGACGTGACTGCCTATCTGGCCGTGATGGCCCAGCACCTGGCGGTGGACGCGCAGCGCCGCCGCCAGCGCCACCTGCAGTTCGCCGGTGGCGCCCTGGTGCAGGAGCAGATCGCCCCATCGCACACGCCCGATGTCGCGGACGCCGTGATGTACCGGCAGGCCCTGGCAATGCTGGAAGCCACGCTGACCGGCCTGCCGGAGCGCGCACGCTCGGCTTTCATCGCGCACCGTGTGAACGGCGAAAGTCAACCCGACATCGCCGAGCGGCTGGGCGTTTCATTGAACACGGTGGAGCGCGACCTGATGGTGGCCGCAGCGTGCATCGAAGACGCGCTCATGCGCTGGCGGGGGAGCATCGGTGCCCGAGCCGGCGCCACCCGCACCGGGCGCCGCCGCAGCCTCGGGGCCCTGCTGGGGCTGGCGGGGCTGGGCTGCACGGGGGTGACCGGCTGGTGGCAGTGGCAGGTGTGGGAGGCCGGTCATGTGCAATGGCAGGCGCAGTGGCGCAATCCGCGTGGCCAGCACGCGCGCCATGGTCTGCCCGATGGCTCCATGCTGCACCTGGACGCCGGCAGCGAGGCGCAGGTGGCTTACTACGCTGGCCGGCGCACGGTGCGGATGCTGCGCGGCGCTGCGTTCTTCGAGGTGGTTCGCGACGAGTCGCGGCCTTTCACGGTCGAGGCAGCCGGCGCGCAGGTCACCGTGCTGGGCACCCGCTTCAGCGTGGACTGGGTGGATGCTGCAGCGCCGGTGCCGACCCTGGTGGTGCAGGTGGAGGAGGGACGGGTGAAGGTGCAGCCGGCGAATGGTGCGCCGCGTGAGCTGGGTGCAGGCGAGGGTCTGCGCCTGCACGGCGATGCGGTTCAGCCGCTGTCCGGCACGCCCACCGGCGCCGTCGCACCCTGGCGGCAGGGCGAACTGGTGTTTTCCGGCGAGCCGTTGGGCGACGCGCTGGCCCGTCTGTCGCGCTACGCGCCCTTCGCGTTGCAGACGACGCCCGCCGCCGCCGCGCTGCTGGTGAGCGGGCGGGTGCGCATCGTCCGGGCGAATGCCTGGCTGCAGTCCCTGCCCCATGCGCTGCCGGTGCGCGTGCAGCCACTGGCGGAAGGCGGCTGGCGCATCGAACGGGTGAGCTAGCAGGCCTGCCGCACGCCATCGCGCCGCCCGAGACGAGCGGCCGGCCGGCGGGGCCCGCAGCGCGGCCCGCATTTCTTTTTTTCAGGGTTTTGCCGGTGTTGATCGTCCATCTCTCGGACCTTCGAACTTCTCAGGACACGACCCATGCAATTGATCGCCCATTCCTTGCGCCGCAGCCGGCTGGCGCATGCCGCTTTTTGTCTTGGCCTGGCACTGCAGATGCAGGCCGCCGTGGCGCAGCCCGTGCGTTTCGACATTCCGGCGCAGCCGCTGGCCTCGGCGCTGGACCAGTTCGCCCGCCAGGCCGGCCTGCAGTTGGTGTTCGCGCCTTCTATCGCCACCGACCGACAGGCGCCGGCCCTGCGCGGCGAGCAGGACGTGCGCCAGGCGCTCGACGCGCTGCTGCAGGGCAGCGGGCTCAGCGGCCGGGTGGGGGAGGGCACCCTGACGGTGCAGCCCGTCGCGGCGGGCCAGCGCACGCTGTCCGAGGTGACGGTGCGATCCAACCAACTGGGCGAGATCACGGAGAAGAGCGGTTCCTACACCCCCGGCGCCATCGCTACGGCCACCCGGCTGGTGCTGACGCCCCGCGAGACACCGCAGTCCGTCAGCGTCATCACGCGCCAGAAAATGGACGACTTCAACCTCACCAACATCGACCAGGTGATGGAGCAGACCACCGGTGTGAGCATCGTCACCTATGACAGCGAGCGCACAGAATATTTCTCGCGCGGCTTCGCCATCCAGAACTTCCAGTACGACGGCATTCCGATGAGGCGGGACTCGTCGTACTCGGCGGGCAACACGCTGACCGACATGGCCATCTATGACCGTGTGGAGGTGCTGCGCGGCGCCACCGGTCTGCTGACCGGCAGCGGAGACCCCAGCGCGACGATCAACCTGATTCGCAAGAAGCCCTCGCGCGCGTTCGAGGGCCACGTGACTGCCAGCGCCGGCAGCTGGAGCAACTACCGCGGCGAAGTGGATATCGGCGGCGCGCTGAACAAGAGCGGCAGCATTCGCGCACGAGGCGTGGCCACCTACCAGGACCGCCATTCGCACCTGGACCGCTATCAACGACAGACGGGTGTGCTCTACGGCATCATCGAGGCGGACCTCACGCCCTCCACGCTGCTGACCTTGGGGGCCGACCGCCAGGACAACCGGCCCACCGCATCGACCTGGGGCGGCATTCCGCTGTTTGATGCCAACGGCCATTTCAATCGCATGCCGCGCTCGTTCAACAACGGTGCCGACTGGAGCCACTGGGACCAGTACACCCGCACCACCTTCGCCACTCTGGAGCATCAGTTCGACAGCGGCTGGGTGGCCAAGCTGCAGCTGAACCACCAGATCAACGGGTACGACGCGGCCCTGGGCGCGGCCGCAGGCGGTTACCCCGACCCGGTGACCGGCGGCGGTGTCAGCCTGTGGCGCGGCAAGTACGTGGGACGCACCACCAGCGACGCGGGCGACCTGTATGCCAGCGGCCCGTTCTCGCTGCTGGGCCGCGAGCATGAGCTGGTGGTGGGCGGCAGCCTGGCCAAGCGCCGCTGGAAGAACACGGGCTACAGCGTCAGTGACAATTCCGATGGCGCTGTCGGCAACTACTATCGATGGAACGGCGATTCGCCACAGCCTTACTGGGGCAGCAAGCCCGGCTGGGCCGATGACGAAACTACGCACGAGAACGGGGTCTACACCGCTGCGCGCTGGAACCTCCGCGACGACCTGAAGCTCATCACGGGCGGCCGCATCTCCAACTACAAGAACAGAGTGCAGCAGCAGGACGAAAAGAACGTGTTCACGCCGTACCTGGGTGCGGTGTACGACATCGATAAGCACTACTCGGTCTACGGTAGCTATTCCGGTATCTTCCGGCCGCAGTCCAATCAGGACGAGCAGGGCCGCACGCTCGATCCGCTGGAAGGCAAGAACTACGAGCTGGGAGTCAAGGCCTCGTTCCTCGACGGTCGCCTGAACGCCAGCGCTGCGGTCTTCCAGATGGTGCAGGACAACTACGCCGTCGCCAGCGGCGGGAAAACACCCAGCGGCAATGACGCCTACCGCGCCATTCAGGGCGTGAAGACCAAGGGCTGGGAGGCAGAAATTTCCGGCCAGATCACGCCCGCCTGGCAGGTGCAGGCGGGCTATTCGCACAACGTCTCAAGGCGGGACGGCGAGCGCGTCTCCACGCTGACCCCATCCAACCAGGTCAACCTGTACACCACCCGCAAACTCAGTGGCGGCCTGGCGGGCCTGACGCTGGGCGGCGGCGCGCGCTGGCAGGACAAGACCTGGGGCGACGTCGGGCTGCTCGCTGGCGGCACGACGGTGCACACCGTCAAGAGCTACTGGGTGCTGGATGCGATGGCCCGTTATGAGTTCAGCAAGCAGCTGTCGGCCACGCTGAACATCAAGAACCTGCTGGACAAGAAGTACTACACGATCTTCAACTGGTACGGCACCTACACCTGGGGTGAGCCGCGCAGCGTGAACGTCGCGGTGACGTACAAGTTCTGAAGTTTCGTTCCATCGGTGAACCCTGTTCCGGTTGCTATGGAAAAAATAGCTGCCGGTGCCGAACAAGCAGGCGCTGGCGGCGGATACCACTCCCCTGCATCGCGGCTCATGCCATCCAAGGCTATGCCTTGAAAGGCATAATGCAAATCACTCCCATTTCAAGGAATCGCCCATGGCCACCAGCGCCGTCCCGCGCCGTCAGATCGTTTCACGCATTGCCGCGGGCGTGCTGGGCGGCTATGCGTTCACCTGGGGCTTCATCGCGCTGTCGGTCACGCTGCTGTTCGCGGCCCGGCTGGAGTTCCACGATGCGGAGGTGCTGGGCTCGATCATCGGCTTCATCCTGTTCCTGGTGGCCTTTCTCTGGGCCTTCGCGGCGACCAGCGTCACGCGGGTGTGGGTGGTGCTGGCGGGCGGTGGGGCCTTGATGGCCGGCGCCGCCTCGCTCGTGCAGCGGGCCGTTCTTTGAGGTCTGTTGCAGACGCCTTTTTCCTGCGAAGGAATCTTTTCGATGTTCAGTAACTTCCGGCTCTCCATGGCCTGGCTGCACACCTGGTTCGGCCTGGTGCTGGGCTTCGTGCTCATGGCTGCGTTCTTCTTCGGCTCGCTCTCGGTGTTTGACCGCGAGATCGACCGCTGGGCGATTCCGGAAACCCGCTTCGCCCCGCAACCCATGCCGTCGTTCGACCGCGTGCTGCTGCCCGCTTTCAAGACCATGCGGCCCGATGCCGCGCAGATCGAGCAGGCCAAGAGCCGCATCGACGGCCCCATGGCGCGGGAGTTCCCGGTCGTCAAGAGCTGGGGCGCCTACACCACCCACCGTGATCCGGTGCTGAGCCTCTTCGCCAGCTACGAACTGCCCGGTGCGAAGAACCCCGAAGACGAGGTCTGGGGCACCCGCACCATCGACCCGCGCAGCGGCCAGGCCTTGCCGGACGACCAGCTCAAGATCGGCAGCCAGTTCTTCTACCCGCTCCACTACAGCCTGCACCTGAACTGGATGAGCCTGGGCACCTGGATCGTCGGCTTCGCCGCGCTGGTGATGCTG
>Ga0207686_10002351_pt1 | contig 10343 bp, 7 predicted proteins | sample KBSM24metaG_FD_184396 | JGI IMG/M metagenome (GOLD analysis project Ga0207686, IMG submission 184396) | Miscanthus rhizosphere microbial communities from Kellogg Biological Station, Michigan, USA - KBS M2-4 metaG (SPAdes) (version 2) | ecosystem: Host-associated > Plants > Roots > Rhizosphere >...
GCGAGTTGTGTGCGCATGGCGACGTGGCCGGATTGATGTTGACCAACCCGAACACGCTCGGCATGTTCGAAAAGAACATTCAGGAGATTTGCCGCATCGTTCACGACGCGGGTGGTCTGGTCTACATGGACGGCGCGAACATGAACGCGCTGGTGGGCGTCGCGCGACCCGGCGATATGGGCGTCGACGTCATCCACTTGAATCTGCATAAGACTTTTTCGACGCCGCACGGAGGCGGCGGACCGGGCTCTGGCCCATGCTGTTGCTCGAAAGAGCTTGAGCCGTTTCTGCCCGTCCCGCGAATCGTCCGCACCGATGAAGTCTATTCGCTCGATTTCAACTGTCCGCAGTCAATCGGCCGCGTCAAAGCCTTTTTCGGCAATTACGGGATGATGCTGCGCGCGCTCGCTTACATTCTCACGCATGGCTATGACGGATTGCTCGAGGCGACGCAGGCCGCCGTCCTGAACGCGCGGTACATTGCGCACGGCCTGATGCCGGATTACGAAAAGCCTTTCGACGGCGATCCCATGCACGAAGTCGTCTTTACCGACAAGCGGCAATCACGCAAGGGCGTGCACACGCTCGATATCGCCAAGCGCTTGATCGATTACGGTTTTCACCCAATGACGATTTACTTTCCCTTGATCGTTTCGGGCGCAATGCTGATTGAGCCAACGGAATCGGTGGGACGGCAGGAACTGGATCAGTTTATTGAGGCCATGCGTTCCATCGCGCAAGAGGCTGTCGCAGATCCCGAACTCGTGCTCAACGCACCGCATACGACGCGCATAGGGCGCCTGGATGAAGCAGCAGCCGCGCGCAAACCAGTGCTGCGTTGGAGGCCGGCTGCAGCACCCGGTGCGGCCGCAACCGGATCAAGCGCCGGCTAGTTTCGTTGGCCGGCTTTGCGGTCGCGCAGGAGCAATCAACCATGTCCACTCAACAACCATGGTCCGGCATTCAAATCGAAACCAGTTTCTTTCCGCTGTCATTCTTTCTTTACGCGTGCACGCCGCGAATTGTGATTGATGGTCAGATCAATCTGCGGCCGTGGGGCACCACTTCATTCCAGCTCACCCCGGGAATGCACAACGTCCAGGTTTACTTCCATTACCTGTTCATGGCCCAATGCGGCCAGACGCAAACAAACGTCGTCGTGCAACCAAACTGCGTTCACCGCCTGAAGTACGAGATGGGCATCTTCATGTTTTCGCCGGGCAGCATTCGCGAGTTACCGCCCTTTCGATTCCAATAGATCCTCGCCCTAAAAACCAGCGAGAATCAATCCGTGATTGAATCGCGCGCCATCAGGCGTCCCATGCTGAATTAGTCTCGGTCTCAGCAGAACGATCTTCCGCCGGAATCTTCGCCAAAGCCAGCCGCTCAACTACTCGATTGTTGAGCAAGTGCTCTTCGATTATTTCGGCGACATCGGTTGCCTTTACCTGTGCATACCAGACGCCGTCCGGATAGACCATCACTGCCGGCCCGATGGAACAGAACCCGACCGACGCGCACGACGTTACGATGACGCGGCCATGCGGATTCTTGCCTTTGGCTTCGCGGCCAAACAGCAACCCGCGCTCCTTCAAATCGTTTTCAAAAGCCTCCAGCACCGCGGCGCTGTCTCTGGCCGAACATGATTTGCCCGTGCAGACAAAAACATGGTGCTTAATCGGAGCCGCAGCCACCGGCGCCAGGGCCAGAAGTTTTTCGCGATCCTCAATAAAATCTTCACGCATACCTGAGCTAATTAATCCCGTTCTTGACCAATAATGGAATGGGTGCGCGGGGCGATCATGCGCGCGCTTTATGATGACAGGATTCTGATAATCCCGCGAGTCGTCGTCCTTTGTCCCCGCATCCTCGATGACCCGTATCAACTAGCGGCGAGTCAACCATGGCAGCAAGCAAAGGGCGAGGGCCACAAACAACGCGGCTCCGGCTGCATAATTCAAGCGCCGCGCATCATCTTTGGTGACCCAGGCGATCGACGGCGCCAGGTCGCTGCTGGTCCAAAGAAATAACAGCCAGCCGCTCACGGCGCCGGCCAGCACCACCACCCACCCCACAGCGACCATTCCGAAGAGACCAAAAACAAGCACTAGACCTACTACTTCAAGCGGGTTTGGCCACCCTTTCGCGGCGTTCGAAGTCGACACCAGTGCAAATCCGATCATCATCCCCCAGTACGAGGCGATGGCAACGAGAGCACCCAGCAACGCTGCCAAGCCGGGCGTGATCCCTTTCTCGTCCAGGATCTTCGAGCCAATCGTAAAACCAAAAAACGCAGCCAAGATTATTGGTAACACGATGAAGAGGGTGCTGCTGTCGAACAATGAATTGGGGTTGGACCAAAACGCCCGCTCATAAACCCCAAAGAAATAGACGATTGGGATACAGGCCGTGCAGGCAAACCAAACCGCAGCCAGCAGCCTCGACGCCAAACCAACGCGCATTTCAGCGTCCGGAAACTCTTTAGCCATTTCTATTCACCTCGCAAGCTTTCTTTCTCAACTTGAACATGTTCAACTCCCACGAACCAACGATACGCCGAGTGCAGACAGCTCGTCAAGCGGAATTTTGAACGCGTTCAGAAACCGGAAAGAGGTGGGTTTTAATTGGTGGAAGAGCTTGAGAGCCGGCGGTAAGAACTTAAGGCGCGCTCCAGGCCTAACATCATCACTAATACCGTCACGGCCACGACGCTTATTTCCAGGCGCGGAGCTGCGAGCATTCCGTAGACCAGGCCGGCAATCGCGACCGCCGGTCGAATCAGCGTAAAGGGGCCGAACACCAGCGTGCTGGTGATGCTGCGGATGTCCACCGAAGGGATCGATCTGACGAGGAATGCAAAGAGAATGATGACCGCGTAAGGGACATAAACCAGAAGCATGCGCGCGCCGGCGAGGTTGTAATCACGCAGCAATCCGAGTCGATCCGGCGTCAGGGTGAGTGTGATCAGGATTATTCCGGCCGCCAACGCCACGGCCACCTGTCCTAAGATCGCGCCAAGGATCATCGCCCGCAAATAATAGCGGCGCTTTCTGATCAGGCCGTTTCGTCCCGCCGCCGCCCGGTATCCGGCGAACGCCGCATCCAACGTCGCCAAAATCCACAGGCCAAGGGCAATCATCGAATCACTCCAAGCGAGAGGGCTTTGCTGCCGAGGTTCGCAATGAACGCGTCGTGATATTCAGGCAAGACACCTACGAGTGAATGGAACGCTCGCGGAATCGGCAATTGCCATAATTTCGTTCCGTAGACTGCCGAAGTGAAGGTCGGCGCACCTGCTCGCGCCGCGCTCAACAATTCGTGCGCGGTGTAAGCTCGAATCGCCGACAGCACGCCGTCGTGCTTTGCCAAAGGCTGGCGCATGCGAGCGGCATGGAACAACCAGGAACCGAAAGGGGCCAGCGGCGACTGGTGAAAGTCGAAATGAAGAAAGGCGCGCGTCCCGGGCCGGACATGTTGGGCAAACAACTGAGTGAGGCTGGAACCACGAAAATGATGAAGAATGCCGGTTGAAATGTAGATGGCCGCGGTTTCCTCGAGCCGGAAAGCGTTCGCGACTTTAAATTGACATCCGAGGTTCTCGGCTTCGGCGAGCCGTCGCGCCTCAGCGATCAGCGCCGGATTGTAGTCCGCGCCGATGAGGTCAACATCGTCGGGCACGGCGCGGTGGGCAGCCAACCAGCGCAGCACAAACCCGGAGCCGCAACCGATGTCGACTACGGTCAACCTGCGCGGCGAACTCGCGTCGCGGATTGCATTCAGCAGAGGATTCAGCAACTCGGCCATCCTCTGGCCGTGCTGAAATTCCTCAGACATCCGCTGCATCTCGCAATGAACTGTCACCAACAGGCGGTCCATCGCCTGCGGATCCAGGACGCCGTCCTGGTCAACCGGCAATTTCTCGACAACCCGGACCGCGAAGCGATTATTCAGCGCTTGAAATTCGCGCAGCACCTCACTTTTCATTACGGGCCGGCGCTCGAGAGTGCCGCCGTCGAAATCAACAATCCGATCTGAGATTTCCGGGCTCTGTTTAGGAATCCTCATTCCTTCTGAAGCATCCTATTCGCTCGACATTGTCAATAGAATTATTGCCTGGCCATCAAAATTCATGCTAACACGAACCGCGCGTCGTTCGTCTTCAGGGCGTGACCCTGCAAGCAATTCAACGACACACGTTCTTAACAACGAAAGTCTTTGCGCGCCCAAACTTTCATTGTAAGATTGATCGCGAACGGGCGTCGCCTGATTGACCGCACCCACCGGTGGTCTGTTGGATGCGGGCGCCTGATTTGATATTGACGTGAAAAACTTCAGGAACATCGGCCAGGTGCGGCAGCCGCGTGAATCGAACGGCATGGTGATTCACGTGTCTTCCTTGAACGATCGCTCGACCGAGGTCGTCATGGCCGACACAGTGCGCATCGGCACCGGGGATGACTGCGACGTAAAGATTCGTCTGGCCCAGCCTGTGGCCAATGAAAACAACGGCACGCTGATCGAGTGCCAGCGCGTCGAAGGCACCTATCGAATCGTCAACGTCGATCCCGCGTTAGACGTCAAGCTCAATGGTCGATCGATTAAGCCAAACAAGAGCATCAACGACGGCGACGAAATTTGGATTGGTCCGTCCGGGCCGTCGATCCATTTTTTCCCGATCAGTTCCACCACCGCGATGGTTCCCGGCCGGCGCGGCAGCACGCATGTCGCGCCTTTCATCGAGCAGGCCGCGATGGAAGCGTCGGCCACCGCTCGCCGCGATGACGCCAAGATCTTCCTGCGCGAATTCACGCGCGAACTGGTACGCGAAATCAATCCCAGCACCAAGATTATTATTTTCGCGATCGTCATCTTTGCCGTCGTGGGCGCGCTCTACATCGGCTTTGCGCAGTACAACGAAACGCGGAAGAACCGCCGCATCATCGCCGACCAGCAGCAAAGGCTCATCGAGCAGCAACAGCAACTCCAAAAGAACAACGACCTGTTGGGCAAGGTGGCAGACTCAACCGATCGGCTTTCCAAGACGATTTCGCTGGGAGAGATGCTGCGGGTGAATTACGGCGCCGGTGTTTGTTTGATCTATGGCTCGTACACTTTTGTCGAAGCCGGCACGGGACGACCGCTGCGCGTACCTGAAGCGCAGACCAACGAAAGCGGCAATCCCATCCAGAATGGAACCGACCAGCCTGAGCTGACGCCGGAAGGCAACGGCCAGATCGCTGAGTACCCGTTTGTCGGCACGGGTTTTCATACCGGTGACGGCTATGTGCTGACCAATCGTCACGTGGTCCAGCCCTGGCTCGCCGATGAACGCGCGCAGAGCTTAACCAGCACGGTAAACGGAAAGCCCCGGCTGAAAAAGTTGATGGCGTTCTTTCCGGACAGTTCACAGTCGATCACGCTCAAGTACAAGCAGGCGGCGAGTGGTGAGGATGTGGCTGTCTGCACGATCGATCCGAAAGATTTGCCGGCCAAGCTGCCGGTATTGCCGCTGGAAAAAGAATCCGAGTCAGTGGCCATCGGCCGCATCGTAGTAACGATGGGGTACCCGTCCGGCCCAGAGAGGTTGCTGGCGATGCTGCCTGAGGACGAGGCTCGCGGCATCCAGAGTCGCTATGGTTCTTACGATTCTCTGCTCACCTACCTGGCGCAGACCAAGCACGTGCACCCGCTCATGACGCAGGGCAACATCACCGATCTCGACGCCCGGCGCATCGTCTATGACGCGCGCACCGGCGAAGGTGGCTCGGGTGGTCCGCTGTTCGGACCGTCAGGAAGAGTAATCGGAATTACCTTTGCTATTTTTACTGAGAACACGGCATCTAATTTCGCGGTGCCGATTCATTACGCAATCAGTTTGTTGGAAAAGGCGGGATGGACCAGCCCGGCCACGCCTGAGGCGGAAGCCACAAATACGGTCCAGGCCGCAGCCAAGTGAGTGGCATGTTCATTGCTGTCAAAAGCTGCGAATCTCGAAACTTAAGAGAAAACGAACAGGACATGCCGGAACGCTCAATCATTCGTGAACATTTTATTGCAGTACCGTTCGCGTTGACCCGGAACTGAGTAGAATCAATCCCGAATGAAACTCCGCTCTCTGACACTGAGTCTTTTGCTTGCGCTCTGCAGTATCGGCGCTACAGCCCAGACTTCCAAACAATTCCTCGTCAACCGGAATCCGGCAAAGGCCGCGACCTCCGGTCCTGACAACGGCGCCGCGCCGGCGCAGCCTTCGGATCAACCGTCAGGCGCAAGCGAGAGCGACACCAGTCTACCGAAGACTGCCACGCGGCAGTTTCGGGTGGAGCGTTTACCCATCGCGTCGGGCGGCGAGTTACTGACCATCTTCGGCCGGCTGGATGGAATTAAGGGCGGCAATAGTTCAAGCCCGGAAGTGCCGCTGATCAGCGTGGTGCGCGACACGTTGAATGATACTGACCCGGAAAATGATCGACTGCGTTACGTCTGGATGCTGACTTACGCGCGACCGAATCTGACGAAGCGCGCGGCGTCGGCGATTCCCTTCTTCTATCAGCACATCGAGAGCCAGCGTGACGCGGCAAACAAGCCGCCGAAACCGATACTCGATCTGGCAAATCCAAAGCAACAAACGTGGAACCGGTTCTTTTGGATGGGTGTGCAGCATGTATTTCTCGACAGTTATGGTATTGCGCTGAAAGCGTCGACGCGCACCTATCGACAGAACGCTGCGGATTATCGTTCCGGCCATGTCATGCAAGCGCTTTCGATTCTCGACACGTTCGACCGAATGCGCACGCGCAACGAGAATGAAATGCTGGCCCTCGGCGAGCGCACCGCATCGTCAGCAGACTCGCATGCCGTAACCGATGCTGCTGCAAATCCGCTTTCGGTGTTGACGCCTGCGTTTACTCCCGGCGAGATGCTCGAAATGCGGGCCCGACTAATACTTTCCAGCAACATTCTCGGCGGGTTGGCGAGTCCCGATTCCTTCTCGAACATCGTCACTGATCGTGTTGCCGCGACGGTTGATAACAGCGGCCACAATTGGGAATTACTGCGGCAACGCGCGGAAACGGAAGGCCTCTATTTCGAGCCGCTCTCGATGCCTGACGGCCAACCGACTCATGCGCTGCTTTGGGTTGCGAAACCGGATCTTTCGGCTCAAACAAACCGCGAATTCAGCAAACGATTCCTGAACATCGCTAATCCGTGGACGGATCAGCGACTGAGAAATTGGAGCGGGTACTCGCGCGTCGTTTACTTCGACAGCGACAATCGCCCGACGACTGCCGACACTCCCGGCGCGCGTCCGGTTGAGATGATTCCGTTGGCTGTCTATGGATTCAATCATCCGAAGATTCCCGCGCTGCTCGTCGACTTTCGTCACAGTCTCAATCCAAAGAGACGTGAGATATCGCGCCGCGCGCTCAATGACGTCGCCCGCAATGTTCTTTCGATCTCGAGCTTTGGTAACCTGCCTTATTTTCTGGGCCGCAAGGTTTACGACTTCGTCACCGGCCGGCGCGGAATGGACCTGAATCAACCGACACGCCTGCAAAGTTATTCCGAATTGAAACTACTGCTCTCGTTCAATTCGAACATCGATCCAAAGTTGCGCGACGAAATCGAGCGTCGTATTCAGAACGTCTCTCTCAATCCGCTAAATAATGACGACGAGGCCGAGGTGCAGCTGGCCAGGCAGCAGTACGAGTTGCTGGTCGACTATGCGCAGCGGCCCGACGGGTTGGCCGCGAAACTCGAGCGCGACCGTCGCGCCGAAATGGTCCCGTTCGAGCACGGACGGTCCGCGCGCGTCTTCTTAGGCATCGCGAACGTGCTGACGTTTGGCCGATACGTGCATCGCGAAACCGCAAATCCTGAGCTGGAGCAACGCCTGGAAAAGTCGCGCCGTCTCGCCTATCACCTACAGTTTTTGAATGACGTTGCGAAATCGTCGGCGACTACAGATGTCGCCTGGGAAATGGCAAAGGTCGCTCGCTCGTTGCAGTTTCTGGCCAGTGAAGGCACTGGGGCGCCAGCCAGCGCCGCCAGGGCAGCGGCCACGATTTTTCAGAGAACCAACGATTCGGAAGCCCGGCGGCTCTGCATCGAAGCGCTCTCGAAAATCGACAACAAGATCGCGCGCGGCGAGCTGCTCAAGATCTACCAGCGCGAGCCCCAATCTGATTTGCGATTTGAGATCGCCACCCGGCTGCGAAACGCCGTGGCGAATGATCCGCACGTCAAGCCGGCCGAAGCCAAAACGCTGCTTAATCAACTGAATCAGCAATAGCCGCTGGAGTGCGGCGCAGAGCGCACCCGAGATTTGGATCGCCTCGCCACTGGCGTGTTTCCGCCAATCGCGCAATAATTCACTCTTTCATGGAAAGTTCCCTCGACGATCGCGCCTTGATTGAAGAGCAAGCGCACGCGACAACAAAACCTTCACGCGCCAAACGCTCAATGGCCTGGTTGCAGACTATCGCGTTCCTGCTGGGCGCGGTGCTGCTTGTCTATTTAATTCGCGCCGTCGGCGTCGAGCCGATCTTTTCCGCCCTTTCGCGTGTTGGTTTCGGGTTCTTCATTGTCGTTGGCGCGAATGGCGCGCGTCACGTGCTGCGCACCATCGCCATGCGGCTCGCGGTCGCCCCCGAACATCGCCGCTTCAGCTTTCTTCAGGCATTTGCCGCGCGGCTGGGCGGAGAATCGATGGGCTTCCTCACGTTCGCCGGACCGCTGCTGGGCGAGGCTACGAAAGTCGCTTTGCTGCGCAAACGCGTGCCGCTCGTGCACGGAGTCCCGGCGCTGGTCGTCGACAATCTGCTTTACAACCTCTCGGTCGTATTAATCGTGTTCGGCGGCGCAGTCCTGATGCTGGTCGCCTATCCCGTGCCGCCGGTCGCCCGCGAGATGCTTTTTATCATCGCCGGCTGCGCGCTGCTCGGTCTCATTGCCACTTTGTTGGCCACGCGCAAGCGCGTCACCCTGCTGACCAGCTTCATCGATCGTTTAGCACGCCGCGGCTTTCGTCCGAAATTCCTGCGCACTCGCCGCCATCATATCTATCGCGTCGAACTCACGGTCTATGCTTTTTACAAGCGTCGCCGGCCCGCGTTCTTTTCGATGATCGCGCTCGACCTCGCTTCGCACGTAACCAGCGTTTTTGAGGTCTATATCACGCTGCAGCTGCTCGGTTTCGTCCCACGTGTCGGCGCTGCTTACATCATCGAATCGCTGACCAAGGTAATTAACTTCGCTTTTGCATTTGTCCCCGGCACGATCGGCGTCTACGAAACCGGCAATGGAATAATTCTGCGCACCCTCGGTTACACGACGGCGATTGGCGTAGCGCTGGCCATCGTTCGCAAAGCGGCGATCGTCTTTTGGACGGTTATTGGCCTTCTGATCATCACCTGGCGCACGTTGCCTAACGCATGGGAGCGCGTGCTGAGTCGCAGTCCGCGGTTACAGAAACTTATGGATAGCCTGGTCCTGTCAAATCTCGCACATCGGCCCGCGCGCACGTTGGTCAGCATCGCCGGCATCGCTTTGGGTGTTCTGCTCGTCGTTTTCACTGTGGGCCTGGCGCACGGCCTTTTGCGGGAGCGAGGAAAGCGTGAGGCCAACATCGGCGCCGAGATTATCTTGCGTCCGGCCGGCACGATTGGTCTGAGCGGCGCCCAACCGTTCACCATTCCGGTGTCGCATGTGGCCGAAGTAACGCAGATTCCCGGCGTGCGGACCGCAGTCCCCATCGGACAATTCCTCGACAAGAGTGATTCGGGATTTGGCTCGCGGCTGATCGAAGGAATTCCTTATGAGCAATACGCGGCGCTGAATAACATGACCATCAAGGAAGGCCGCGCCATTGAAAAGGGCGACGAGGCGATCGTCGACGCCGCCTGGCCGCAGGAAAATGGCGTGACGATGGGTGCGACTATTCAAATTTTCGAGCGGCCCTTCAAGGTGGTCGGCATCTACGCGCCGCCGGGCGGCGGCCGGATCAAGATCCCGCTCTCGACCATGCAGGATCAGGTCGGCAGTGAGAATCGCGCGAACACCATCCTGGTCGCTTGTGACGATCCGAACCAAAAGGAACAGGTTGCCACGCGCATCAAGGAGAAGTTTCCTGACGATCAGCTGGTGTTCACGAGCGAACTTCCGGAACTTTACATGTCGAGCGTGCCGGCGCTGAACGTGTTTTTGAAGGTCGTCGTCACGGTGGCGGCGACCATCAGCACGTTGGTGATTCTGCTCGCCATGTACACCACGGTCACCGAACGCACCCGGCAAATCGGTATCCTGAAATCGCTGGGCATGTCGAAGCGATCGATTGCCTGGGT
>Ga0207686_10002356_pt1 | contig 10328 bp, 10 predicted proteins | sample KBSM24metaG_FD_184396 | JGI IMG/M metagenome (GOLD analysis project Ga0207686, IMG submission 184396) | Miscanthus rhizosphere microbial communities from Kellogg Biological Station, Michigan, USA - KBS M2-4 metaG (SPAdes) (version 2) | ecosystem: Host-associated > Plants > Roots > Rhizosphere >...
ACAACCGGATCTATATACGATCGGTTTCAGAATTGATCATGAACCACAAATAAAAAATGACAAGGGAGATAAAACTTTGGCAGAAATGCCAATCGATGATTTGAAACAATACTTTGGCGCTTTTTATAATATTGTTATTGAGAATTTAAACAGGCAACAATTAACTATTACAGATTGGCAAAGAACTGTTTCCATCAGTGACGGGGATATTTTGCCAAAGGTTAGAAAATTATCAAAAGAAGAGGTTACCATCTTGATCGAAAATGGTAGAAAAGCCGTACAAGAACGTTTTTAAATTTATGATGAACCATACAGATAGCTTCGTTAAATTTATTTCCTTAAATTTTTTAACCATTTTAATTAGTTCTATGCTCCAGACTTCTACGCTAAAATTTCTGAAAGACCTAAAAAGGAACAACAACAAACCATGGTTTGATGCACATAGAAAAGAATATGAAACGGCAAAGGGTGATTTTGCTGCATTTATTCATAACGTAATAGATAAACAAAGCAAAAGCGATCCTACAATAAAATCAATTGTGGCGAAAGATTGTATGTTCCGCATTAACCGCGATGTACGTTTTTCGAAAGATAAATCACCTTACAAAACAAATATGGGTGCTTACATAAACCGCGGAGGAAAAAAATCTGTGTTTGCAGGATACTATTTTCATTGTGAACCAGGACAAAGTTTTGTTGGTGGTGGACTGTGGATGCCCATGCCTCCGGAATTAAGTAAAGTAAGGCAAGAGATCGATTACAATCTTGATGGGTTTAAAAAGATCGTTACTTCAAAAAAATTCAAAGCTGTTTACAAAGATCTTTCACATGAAGCAGAATATGTCCTTAGCCGGGTGCCGAAAGGTTATGAAACCACCAATCCGGCAGCAGAATATTTAAAAATGAAAAGTTTTGTATCCATGGCATCTTTAAAAGATTCGGATCTTACTTCAAAAGATCTTGTCAAAAAAACAACAACAGCATTTGAAGCGTTACAACCACTTATTGATTTCATCAACGGATCGCTCAATTAGTTCACAATTAGTTAAACGATATTAATTACAATTGATTTTTATTTGGAGCTTTACATCTCAAATCAAGTAACTCAACAAATGAACAGATTCGTATTTGAAAGAAGTTTTTATTTATTATTTGCTTGTTTTATATTTTCATGCAGCAGTAAAAACAGTTCTGGTGTCGGTGGAGTTACACCACCACCTCCTCCCCAGGTAACATATGAATGGGTTTTTGAAAACACTGCTTCATGGACAGAAGAATTTAATACTGATGGCGCCCCCGATGCAAGCAAATGGAGTTATGATATTGGCGGAAACGGCTGGGGCAATAATGAATTCCAATATTATACAGATGGGCTTAATGCATCAGTAAATAGTGGAGTGCTGACGATCACTGCCAAAAAAGAGCCATTCGCCGGTACGGCCTATACATCGGCAAGGATGGTTACAAAAAATAAAGCAGACTGGTTATACGGACGATTTGAAATAAAAGCAAAACTTCCAAAAGGAAGGGGAACATGGCCGGCAATATGGATGCTGCCGACTGAAAGTGTTTACGGCGTTTGGCCAAACAGTGGTGAGATAGATATTATGGAACATGTTGGCTATGATCTGAACAATGTTCATTTTACATTACATGCCAATGCTTTTTATGGAGGAAATGGTAAAGGCGGGTCAAAAATTATTTCCGGAGCAACAGATGATTTTCATATTTACCGACTCGATTGGACCCCTTATGGCATAAGGGGTTATTTTGACAATGAAAAAGTCTTTGAATATACAAACCCAAATTCTGGTTATGCATCGTGGCCATATGATAAAAAATTTCATATGCTGCTTAATATAGCTGTTGGTGGTACATGGGGCGGAGCCCAAGGAGTTGATGATGCCACCTTTCCCGCTACAATGCAAATAGATTATGTTCGGTTTTATCCTTTTACAAGGTAGAACTACTTCGGAATTTTTCTCATTAACTTTTAATCAACAAAGGGAAAAGTTAAACGGTTGCGATACTACTTAGACGGGCATTATCGTTGTTGTATATTGTATCCTAAACCCGACCCGTTATGAAAAAAAATCTACTCCCAGGCTTTATTGCCATTTTCCTTCTTTTCTTGTTTTCCTGTAGCAATAAGTATTACACAGCAAGTAATTTTGAAGAAAAAACAGAGGACCACAAAGTAGTGGCTATTCTTCCTGCTGAAGTTACTTTTTCCGGTAAACAACCAAAGAACTTATCATCTGACGATATTGCAAAAGCTGAGGAAAGAGAAAGCATCGATTTTCAATATGCGCTAATGAACAGCATTTTGAATCATGCAAATACAAAGAAATATATTACTACTGTAAACTTCCAGGACATAAACACTACTCTCAAAATACTTGAACAGAACAATATCTCTGTTCGTGACAGCTGGAAGAAAGCTGATGCTGAATTAGCAAAACTATTAGGAGTTAATTCAGTTATCAGGATGAGCATTCGCAAACAACGTTACATGAGTGATGAAGCTTCTTATGGAGTTGGTGTGGCAAAACAAGTTATATATAAAATAGGCGTTGGAGCAAAAGTACCGGTTCCGAGTTCAGTTGGCAAAACTTATGATATTTATGCCACCTGTAATTTGCTTAGCGATAATCAAACTTTATGGAATGATAATTATAAACGATCAACAGATTATGACACGGCTCCAAATGTTATCGTTGAATGGATAACAGATGATTTTGGAACTAATTTTCCTTATAAAGAAAAAAGAAAAAAAAGATAATTGAAAAGCCCCGATAATTCGGGGCTTTATTTTTTTATAACAATCCTTTCTGCAGTAAATATTCTGCTATTTGAACTGCATTGGTCGCAGCACCTTTTCTAAGATTATCTGAAACTACCCACATGTTCAAAGTCTTTGGTTGTGTTTCATCTCTTCTCAATCTTCCCACAAACACTTCATCTTTTTCATGAGCGTCCATCGGCATAGGATATTGTTGTGTTGAAGGATCATCTACCAACACAACTCCCGGCGCCGATTGTAACAATGCTTTTATCTCATTAATATCAAAGTCATTTTCAAACTCTACATTCACTGCTTCACTATGACCGCCCATTACAGGGATGCGTACTGTAGTTGCCGTCACACGAATTGAATCATCCCGCATTATCTTTTTTGTTTCATTCACCATTTTCATTTCTTCTTTTGTGTAACCGTTATCAAGGAACACATCGATCTGTGGAATCACATTCAGGTCAATTCGGTATTTATAGGCCATTTCGTATTCGCCATTCAAGCCTTTTACTGCTTTATCTCTTTCACCCATCATTTGATCAACAGCCTTTTTGCCAGTACCGGTCACACTTTGATAAGTGCTTACAACAATACGGTTTGCTTTATATTTTTTATGCAAAGGATTCAAAGCAACAACCATCTGGATAGTAGAACAATTTGGATTCGCAATGATCTTATCTTTCTTTGTCAAAATATCTGCATTGATCTCCGGAACGATCAATGGTTTTGTCGGATCCATTCTCCACGCACTTGAGTTATCAATAACAGTAATACCTGCCTCGGCAAATTTTGGCGCCCATTCCAATGAAGTGCCTCCGCCTGCTGAAAAAATAGCAACAGCTGGTTTGGCCGCAATTCCATCACTCATGCTGACTACTTTATACTTCTTTCCTTTAAATTCCACTTCTTTACCAACACTTCTTTCTGATGCAACTGGAATCAATTCAGTTACCGGAAAATTTCTTTCTGCAAGAACTTGTAACATTTTAGTGCCGACCAATCCTGTGGCCCCGACTACTGCAACTTTCATTTTGCTAACTTTTGATTTATTAATTAAAAAATAAAGCCTTCCGTTTGGAAGGCTTTGAGCTTTTTATATGATAACATACATAACGCTGTAAACCTTCCTTTAGGAATGTTTCTTTGTGCGTTTTGTATATTTCTTATTTATCATTCTGAGCCGCAAAGATAGGTTTGAAAACTTTTCACCCCAAATCTTAAACGAATTTAATTATGCTACTAACGTTTATTTGAGAGGGATTTATTAATTTGAAAGATGCTTTTGAGAAAATTGCTCCCTATCCTGCTTTTCTCTCCTTTATATTTATTGTCGCAGAATCGTTATGATGTTGTGATTGACGAAATAATGGCTGATCAAACGCCACAAATAGGTTTACCATCTAATGAATGGATCGAATTAAAGAATGTTTCGGCAAACCCGATCAATCTCCAAAACTGGAGAATTGGTGATGCAAGCGGGCAAAGCGGGCCGATGCCCAATTTTATTCTGCAACCAGATAGTTTTGTGATCGTTTGCACCGGCAGCGCTGTTGCTGCCATGCAAGTTTATGGAAGAGTTATCTCCGTTACTAGTTTTCCTTCTCTGGATAATGATGGCGATCAGCTTTATTTGAAAAGTAATACCGGCTTAACTATTCATGCTGTCAGTTACTCTTTATCATGGTATCAAAATGCCGTGAAGAGTGATGGAGGATGGACGCTGGAAATGATCGATACAAAAAATCCATGCTCTGGTATTAGTAATTGGAAAGCAAGTACCGATACAAAAGGTGGAAGCCCGGGGATAAAAAATGCTATTGATGCTGTCAACAACGATCAATCAGCGCCATCAATAAAAAATGCTTATACAATTGACAACCTCAATATTGTTATTGTATTCGATGAACCAGTTGATAGTTTGAAAGGAGCTACTGCTGTCAATTATTCAATTGATGGTGGCTTGAGCATTCAATCTGCCACTTCAATTTCGCCACTATTTGATAAAGTACAATTGAGTTTGATAACTGCAATGCAGGCAAATACTGTTTATACTATCACAGTAAAGAATGTGACTGATTGTAAGAACAATTCCGTTGGCACAAAAAACAAAGCAAAGATCGGTTTGCCTGTTGATGCGGTAGCAATGGAAATGGTGATCAATGAAATTTTATTTAATCCTAAAAGCGGCGCAAGTGATTACATAGAGTTTTATAATCGCAGTAATAAGATATTGGATGCAAGTAAACTTTATGTTGCAAACAGAAACAGCAGCGGCGCCATTAGTTCAGCAAAACTTATATCAACAATACCTTACTATATTTTTCCCGGTGATTATATTGTAGCAACAGAAGATGCCGTAAACCTGCCATTGAATTATATGGTACAAAATCCCGATGCAGTCTTTGTAGTTTCATCGATGCCTTCATTTCCAGATGATAAAGGTGATGTGATCCTGCTAAATCTCCAGGGCGCAATTGTGGATGAAGTAAAATATTTAGATGATTGGCAATTTGCATTGATCGCTAATCCCGAAGGTGTATCATTAGAAAGAATAGATCCCGATGGAGTTTCTCAAGAGGCTACTAACTGGCATTCGGCTGCATCAACTGCCGGATATGGAACGCCAACGTATAAAAACTCACAGTATAAATTATTACAAAGTATAAATGCCACGATTGAAATAACACCAAAAGTTTTTTCTCCTGATAATGATGGCCATGATGATATTGCCACTATTCAATACAAAACAACGGAACCCGGGTATGTCGCCAATATTACTATTTATGATGCCAACGGAAGACCGGTTCGTAATCTTGTAAAAAATGCAACACTTGGCTTGCAGGGTTATTGGATATGGGATGGTTTGGATGATAAAAAATTAAAGCTGCCTGTTGGCACTTATATTTTATTTACCGAGATATTTAACCTTAATGGTAAAAAAGAGATCTTTAAAAACGTCGTGGTATTAGCACGTCAACTCAATTAACTCTTTTTCGTTTTCGTCAATCCCAATGATTATCCAGGTTGATCTCAAACTTTGTCAGATCTCTAAATTGCTGGATCCGATTTTCGATATCTTCTCTTTTTAGTTCTTTCAATCGTTGAGTGCCGAATTTCTCCACACAAAAACTTGCCATAGCGCTGCCTACAATGATCGCCGATTTCATGTTTTCAAAACTGGTATCTTTTGTGCGGGCAAGATGACCAATGAAACCACCCGCAAAAGTATCTCCGGCGCCAGTCGGGTCAAATACTACCTCAAGCGGAAGAGCGGGAGCAAAAAATACCTGGTCTTCGTGAAACAATAAAGCACCATGCTCTCCCTTTTTTATAATAAGATATTTAGGGCCCATTTCCATAATGGCTTTCGCTGCACTCACCAATGAATATTGACTACTAAGTTGTCTTGCTTCTGCATCATTCACCAATAACACATCAATTTTTTTTAGGACCTTTTCAAGATCGGACATTGCGGTATCCATCCAGAAATTCATTGTATCAAGCACCACCAACTTCGGTTTATTCTTTAATTGGTTAATGACCGACAACTGAACAGATGGAAGCAAATTGCCTAACATCAAAAATTCACAATCCTGGTAACTGTCCGGCACCACAGGTTTGAAACTTCCCAAAACATTCAATTGTGTTTCTAATGTATCACGGGTATTCATGTCAAGATGATAACGGCCACTCCAGAAAAAAGATTTTTCATTTTCTTTTACCTGTACACCATCCATCATTACACCCCTTGCTTCCAACATTTTCAATTCTTCTTTGGGAAAATCGCCGCCCACAACGGAGATCTGTTGTACAGGTCGTGTAAAATTAGAAGCACTCCAAGCTATATAAGTGGCAGCGCCACCAACTATTTTATCACTTTTACCAAAGGGAGTTTCTATTGCATCAAAGGCCATTGAGCCAACTACGATAAGAGACATTCGTTCTTTTATTTTAGATTTAAGATTGCGGAAAACCGGCCGCAAACCTACAGGTTTTTAAGTTTACATTTTCAACTTACATTTGTTAATAGAACTTATCTTTGATTTATTATGAAAGCAACCAGGAAAAAAGCTTCTAAAAAAGAATTCATTCTGAAAAAAGCTGCGCAAATGTTCCGCGAAAAAGGATTTGCAGCCACCTCAATGCGTGATCTTGCTGAAACAGTTGGCATCGAAGCGGCCAGTTTGTACAATCACATTCGTTCCAAGAATGAAATGCTGGAAAGTATTTGTTTTGATGTTGCCAACCGTTTTACCATTTTTATGGATGAACTGGAATCTGGCAACCAGGGCACGATCAAAAAAATTGAAACACTTCTTCGTTTTCACATCAAGCAAATGATCGAAACATTTGAAGAGGTGATCGTCTGTGATCGTGAATGGAAACATCTTGACGAGCCTTATCTTTCAAATTTTCATAACCAACGCCGCAGCTATCGCAAACGTTTTGCTGCTATCATTGAAGAGGGCATTTCAAAAAATGAGATCAAAAAGATCGATGCGCCTACCGCTGTACTTATAATGTTGCATTCCGTAAATGGTATTGAAAGCTGGCATCGCTCCACCGCCAAGATCAGCGCAAAGGATTTGGAAGACAACATGGTTCTAATTATGGTAGATGGATTGAGAAAATAGAATATGTCCATTCATTTTTATCCGCTCCGAATAAAAAAAATTAATAAGGAAACAGATCAGTGTGTCTCGGTGGAATTTGAGATCCCGGAATCATTATCAAATTCATTTCAATTTAAGCAAGGGCAAAGTCTCACCATGCGAACAAATCTTGCCGGTGAAGAAGTAAGAAGGACTTATTCATTGTGCAGTTCACCACTTGATAAAAAATGGAAAGTAGCAATAAAAAAAGTAGATGGTGGCCTGTTCTCTTCTTTTGCAAACGATAATTTAAAAGAAGGTGACACCCTGGATGTAATGGAGCCAGTTGGAAAATTTTATACTGAGCTAAATCCAACCTATAAAAAAAACTATCTCGCATATGCAGCTGGAAGCGGCATTACTCCCGTTATATCAATTATAAAAACAACTTTAAGAACAGAATCTCAAAGCAATTTTACACTAGTTTACGGCAACCGCAGCCGCAGCTCGATCATTTTTTTTGAAGAGTTGGAAGGTCTAAAAAATAAATTCATCGATCGCTTTAGCTTCATAAATATTCTTAGCCGTGAACGAACAGAAACTCCAATCAACTTTGGCAGGATAGATATTGGTAAACTCACCGAATTAGAAAAGCTGATCGATTATAAAAAGATGGACGAAATATTTATTTGCGGTCCTGAAGAAATGATCTTTTGTGTAAAAAATTTTTTAGAACAAAAAGATATCCTCGAAAAGAAAATACATTTTGAATTATTTACTACGTCGGGGCAAATAAAGAAGTCGGGAGTCGGGAGTCAGGAGTCAGGAGTTAAAGAAGGACCACAAAGTAAGATCACTGTGAAAGTTGATGGAAGAAGTTTTGATTTTGATCTTTCATTGAACAGCGATACTACAATTCTGGATGCAGCATTAAAAGAAGGAGCCGATCTTCCTTTTGCCTGCAAAGGAGGCATGTGCTGTACATGCAAGGCAAAATTATTAGAAGGTGAAGTGGAAATGGATGTTCATTGGGGATTGGAGCACGAAGAAGTGGAGCAAGGTTATATTCTTACCTGTCAAAGCCATCCTAAAACTGAAAAGGTGATTGTCGATTTCGATATAAAATGACAAAATTCATGGCAACTATAGATCCCGGGACATGAATAACAAAACCCCCAACATAAATGGGGGTTGTTTGCTACTAATCAGAGTCTATATAAAACTATGATCATGAAAAATCAGGAGGCATAGTAATACTGCTTTCAGCCGAAACATTACCTCCATTGGTTTTTCTTACATCAATCTCTGTTTGAATTGCTTTTATTGTCAACTTACATTTCTCGTAATCATCTCCCATCATGTTTTCAGAAATCATTTTCGTATAATCAGAAGTGTATCGTGCTAATAGATCAATTAGCTGGGTATTATCCAATGTGCGCAGTTCCTGCATGATTGGTTAGTTAGTGATGACAGCGCATAACATCAAAAACCATACTATATTCGGATAGAGGGTGTATTATTTATCAATTTCTTGATTAAGGTTAGCTTGTAATTATTTCCTCGTTTTTTTGCACTAGCTTTTCTTTCTTCCTTCTTTCAGGAACGGGCTTGGGAAGTTACTGACTGATGTAGGTTGCCATAATCATAGACTAACACCCGTTGGTTTTCGTTAGATTTGCCTTCTAAATCAAAGGAAATGCAGACGCATGATCTTGAAAAAATATTTGAGCAAAAAATAGATAACGAAATAAAGATCGAACCTAAGGATTGGATGCCGGAAGCATATCGCAAAACGAATATCCGCCAGGTAAGTCAGCATGCTCATAGTGAGATCGTAGGCATGTTACCAGAAGGTGCATGGATCTCTAGAGCTCCCTCCTTAAAAAGAAAAGCGATCCTGATCGCAAAAGTCCAGGATGAAGCAGGACATGGTTTGTATTTATATAGTGCCTGCGAAACCTTAGGAATTACAAGAGAAGAGACGATCAATGATCTGCACAGTGGTAAAGCAAAATATTCTTCCATTTTTAATTATCCAACAAAGTCATGGGCTGATATCGGTGCTATTGGTTGGTTAGTTGATGGTGCAGCGATCATGAACCAGGTAATGCTCACAAGAACTTCTTATGGACCTTATGCAAGAGCAATGGTAAGGATCTGTAAAGAAGAAAGTTTTCATCAACGGCAGGGATTTGAAATTCTATTGGTATTAAGCAAAGGAACTGATGAACAAAAGGCAATGTGCCAGGATGCGGTCGATCGTTGGTGGTGGCCGTCGCTGATGATGTTTGGACCGCATGATAGCGAAAGCACCAACAGTGAGCAAAGCATGAAATGGAAAATAAAAAGAAAAACGAATGATGAGCTCCGTCAAAATTTTGTTGATATGTGTGCAGAGCAGGTAAAAGTTTTAGGAATGAAAATTCCAGATGACAAACTAAAATGGAATGAAGAAAGAATGCATTATGATTTTGGCGAGATAAACTGGGATGAGTTTTGGAATGTTGTGAAAGGAAATGGTCCTTGTAATAAAGAAAGATTGGATGCAAGAAAAAAAGCGTGGGACGAAGGTGAGTGGGTGAGGGAAGCTGCGGCAGCACATGCAGAAAAAAGAAAAAAGAGGAAAGCCGCTTAATTGATAATTAAAAATTAATAATGAATAATTATTTAAGAAAGTTTTATTACGGAGATATTCCTGAGGATAAAGCAGGAGGCAATATCGTTTCTTCCGAAGCAAAAAGCGATTGGCCGCTTTGGGAAGTCTTTATCAGGAGCAAACAGGGTCTTGATCATAAACATGTTGGCAGCCTGCATGCTGCGGATGCACAAATGGCAATGGAAAATGCAAGAGATGTTTATACAAGAAGGATGGAAGGGGTAAGTCTTTGGGTGGTTGAATCAAAATATATTCATGCTTCTAATCCTGAAGAAGCAGGAGAACT
>Ga0207686_10002357_pt1 | contig 10325 bp, 20 predicted proteins | sample KBSM24metaG_FD_184396 | JGI IMG/M metagenome (GOLD analysis project Ga0207686, IMG submission 184396) | Miscanthus rhizosphere microbial communities from Kellogg Biological Station, Michigan, USA - KBS M2-4 metaG (SPAdes) (version 2) | ecosystem: Host-associated > Plants > Roots > Rhizosphere >...
TGTCCGCTAAGTGCCAATAGCGGACGCGCCAGCCGAACAGACCCAATGCTTGCTCGGAAACGCAGCGAGTGGGACCGCGAGCCATGATCCTCAAACTGGCGTTAGCAACGGCGACTGATGCAGGCGCAATTGCATGTCGCTGTCCTGCATGGACGCGCTCCGCAATGGGGGATAGATGCGGTGCAGTTCGGTCGGGTCGATCTGCCATTCGCCGTTCTCGTCCTTAGCAACTGAAATCTTTCCGGCTTTGATCGCCCGCAGAATTGCGGTCTTATTCCGGCCGATAGCCGCGGCGGCTGTTGCGATGGTGTACATGGGAGTTGCCTACCGTTTCAGTGAGCAGATAGGGTGCAACCGCGCTGGTTAAAAAAACGTGATTAGACCAACGCATCAGAAAGTCCGCCTCGCGGCGGCCTCTCCGAAGTTCTATCGGGTGTATTGATCAGGTTGCGATTGCAGCAGATGCCTTCCGCTTTCTGCCCCAGTCGAGCAGACCTGATTCGCCGATTGTCAATCATTCGACCGGCTCCTCAAATTGCGCACACCATTTTGGTCTGAAACGTGATGCCACCTTCGGAGCGCAATTGATTTTGCATGATTGCGTCTCACATGGCAGCTTGCCACTGCTGCTCACAGTCGCGTCAGGCGCTGCTGCGGCTCTTGCGGCCGGGGAAGACAACGAGGGAGCGGCAGGTGTCGGGGCGGTCAGCGGGGCGACACCGACGGATTGCGGCTCATTTTTCGATAGGTTTCCTGTTGCGCATCCTCCGAGCGCCAAAATAAGCAAAGCCGCCGTCGGTCGCATGATCTTAATCCGATAAGTTAGTATTGAGGCGATGGCCCGGATCGCGAACGCAAGCGGTAAAGCATGCCTCGTTGTTTAGCTGGCACGGACGTTCCAAGTTCCAACGACGCTTCAACGTCGCAGAAGGGTTCTAGTTCGGTAGCCGCGATGGCCCGAGCGCTTCTCAAGCGGCAGGCCCGCCCGCGGTCATTATGACAGTCAACTGCTGATCTGAGCGTGAGCAAGGTCACTGCGGCATCCTCGACCGGTGACGCACGACGCGAGGGCTAACGCGTGAAAATGCGAAAGCGGCGCAGACGACGACAGCAGATATTACTCTAGCTTCATTCTCGCGTCGCAATCGCTCGGCGCGCCACAGCCAGATACCGTTTGCGACACCCTGCCGCGCTGACGATGTTACCTCAATGCATCACACGCGCTTTTTTCGAACTTATGTGATGGCCAGCACAACGAATCAAACTGGCTGCCGTATTTTACCGGTGGCTGTGGAAACGGAAGGGGATTAGCAATGCTGGCTGAGAAGCAAGATTTAGCTCCGCTGCTCGCGCTATTGAAAATGGCAGCGGACCAATGGCCGAGTGCTGAAATCGGCGAAGTCTCCCAGATTGAAATGTTCCGTCGTGATCAAGCCTTGCTCAAAATGTGGCCTGAAGCCTGTCGACGCGTTGGCGTTGAGGCGCGCGAATTTCCGCGCGCGGTAATTAGACGCTGGCAACATGAAATGGGCAGGGGTCGGCCAAACTGAAGCGCTAAAAATCCGCCGCACTGAGGCGCTAAAAAAAACTGCCCCGGCACTGTGTGCCGGGGCATCTACGCAACTAATGTGATCTGGATCGTCCAGCGCCGAACCGGAAAAGACTCCAAACCACGAATCGACCATAGCGGTAACAGGTGAAGGATCAGAAGCAACTTAGTACCGCTACGGTAATATGCTGGTCCATGTGATCATGTCGCTACAGCGTCATTGATCCGTCGCACGCGGTTGGTCAGCAGAGGACGCCATGCGCGATTATCGATATTCTCAAATCTACCGTCTCTGCAATCAATGGCGCGCGCGATCGAGGAATCATGCCAAAGCTGGATGGCATCCTAAAAACTGCGATCCACACCGAGGACATGGCGCGTTCCCGAGCTTTCTACGAAGGCGTGCTCGGGCTGGAACCGATCTATAGCGACAACCGGCTGTCTGCCTATGAGGTGGCCGGCCGCGACGCCGTCGGCAAGGATGAACTTGATCGTTGGGAGGCGCACCTCGCTTCACGCGGCGTCGCCATCGAAGGGCGTAATGATTGGTCGCGCGGTGGCCGCAGCATTTATTTCCGCGACCCAGACGGGCACCTTTTGGAACTCGCAACGTCCGGATTGTGGTCAGTGTATTAGGTACTGCAAACCCCGTGTCACTAGGCCGAGTTTTCGGCTTTATTCACCGGCTCATCTGGCATCAAGCGTGAGATGACGCGGCAGTAGAATTGCGCCAAGATCACCTTGGTGGGCGGCAATCAACAAAGCCTTGGGGGTCTTATGATCACCCCACACCCGCAGCCTGCTTCTCGAACCCGCCCGCCGCGTATCCTCGTTGTGGAAGATGAGCCTGTCATGGCGCGCATGATTGCGGAACTCGTCCGGGAGTTTGGTTACGAGGTTTCCAGCGTTGCGCGCACCGCCGCTATGGCGCGTCTGCAAATTGCGATGCGTAATTTCGATTGCGTGCTTTTGGACATCAACCTCGAAGGCGAATCCCACCCCGAAATCTCAGACGTTTTGCTCGAAGCCGGTGTCCCATTCGCCTTCGTGACAGGATACGACTACGTTCTCGAATCTCGTCATGAGGATGTACCTTTGTTAGAGAAACCGTTTCGGACTGTTCAACTCCGTGCCCTGTTGGAGAAGCTGGTCGGTTCGGGATCATCGACTGGCGAAGGCGCTCAGACCCCCTAGGCATCGTGCATCGCAATTCTCTTGAACGATGATTTTGAATTTCTCATAAAAAGCGATGATCTGGCCATTCAAGCGCGATCCATTAGAGAGTGACGCCGACTTGCTGGTTGGAGCGGTAAATAACTTTGACGAATTCGCATTCATTTCCCATGACGAACGCGGTCTGCGGTATTGGAAAAGTCAAAAATCCGAGGGCACCGGCAGCAACCTGGAAGGGAGTTAGATACTACAGAGGGCAAGCTGATGCCGTGGACTGCCGAAGACGCCGAACGCCATACTAAGAAAGCGGATAACGCTAAACGTCAGCGCATGTGGGCCGAGATCGCCAATTCGGTGCTGGCTGAAACCAGAGACGAAGGACGCGCCATCCGTGAGGCCAACGCAATGGTCGGGAAAGATCACGAGAATTCCGCGTGATCGCCCTAGAATTCGTTTGCCTTGCGCGTATCCGGCCCCGCCCCTAATTGACACGCGCCATCGCTCTAGAGTTCGACGGCACCATGATCCTGCCACCGACGATCTTGTGAATATTGCGCTCTATGACGTGGCCCAAGTTCTCCAAGATTTATAGTTCCACCGTGCGATTTAATGGTTTCTTTCCTCGGTGATTAACTGACTAAGGATGATAGTCGGGTAAAGCCGAAGGAATACGGGCTGCGCCCCCTCTCCAATTCGCCCCCCGAGGGATCACAGTCTGGTTGGTGGGGGTCGCATGACTTTGCATGTGGATCATGCGGTCCCCACTTTATTACGGCGTCTGATCATCCTATATCATCGGGATGTTGTCGCGTTCGCGTAGTCCACGCGGCAGGCCTGCTAATGCGCCCGCCGCTTTCATCCCAGTCACACAGCGCCCGCCGCGTGGTGACGGCTGGGCGCATGAACTCAAGCACGATGCTATCGGTTGCAAATTCACGTGCGCGACGGTCGCGTACGGCTCTACACGATGGGCTGGTCGCAGCGTTATCCCCTCATCAGTGACGCCGACGAAAAAGTTTTAGTGCGGGCGCAAAAAGAAAGACCTTTCACGGCGGGCTCTCTGAAATTCAGTTGGGCGTTTTCGATTAAGCGGGCGCTTCGCTGTGGCCAGCAAACCACTAGCGTAAGTCAAACTTGCCCACGCGAATGGTTTTATCTTGACGTGTTGCCTTTTTGAGAGACGGAACGAAGTTTGAACTTTTGTCTAATTTTTGTAATCAGCTCTATGCCCTGTCTGTTCTTTTTTAGTTTGCGGTGCACCAAACGCTTCTGACCGTTCGGCCAAATATTTAGCGATAATTGCTCGTACAGACGGCGGGGCGTCAGGATTAGCGAGAATGCACTTCGTTGTCTTTGCATTCAAACGCCCGAGCTTGTGCTTGGCTTTTACGATCGTCCATGCGGTGCTCCGGCGTACGCCGAGCGCTTTCGCTTGCTGATCGAGTTTGCTGTAGCCCGACTTTATCAGCGCCTCTCTGATCTGCTGCAGACCAATAGTTCGATTCTGCTCGTTGCGTGGCATTGCCTCTCGCCCCGGTTGCTTATCCAGCAAATGCAAACGCCGATGATGCCGCTTAGGTTCATGAGATTTGCGCTGAACAATTGTTGCAATTCAACAACCGCCGCCAACTCCACTGAAAGCGTGGCTTGAAGTCAACGGAAAGGACCCCGACGAACGCGCCGCGTTGCTCGCGGAAATCCGAAAAAATTGGCTGTATGTCGGCCAGGGTGTGCCGATAGATCAACCGGAAGCCCTGGCGGAATTCCTTCGCGCCCACCCTGGCGAATGGTCGCTTGTGGTGATTGACCCGCTGTTGCGCGCCATGACCGGCGACACGAACGCGCAAAAAGACATGTCCGCATTTATCGCCGCGTTTGATTGGATACGCCAAACGACCGGCGCGGCCGTCCTGATAGTCCACCATAGCGGCAAGGACGAAAGCAAAGGGGCGCTTGGCTCAATCGCGCTAGAAGCGGCCGTTGACGGCGCGGCACGTTTCACCAAGGACGGCTTGCGGCATACGCTACAGGTCACGTTGATGCGTGACGCTCCCGACAATGTGCCCCCCTTGGTGTTTGACCGGGAGTCGGTCGCAATCGACCTGGAAGGCGGAATTGAATCGGCCGCGTTGCGGTTGGTGAAGGACAAAGGGGCGGCGTTGCTTGCCGCTATAAGGGCCGCTGATAAGCCTACCGCCGAAAGCCTAGCCGCGAGCATGGGTGTTGACCGTGCGACCGTCTTCCGACGCCTGAAGGCCGCCCGCAATGAAGGCTTGGTTGCCGAAGACGGGATAAAGCTTACAGCAAAAGGGCTAGAAACACTCTGAGTCGCATGGGAGTCGCGCTTATTGGTTTCTGATATTGCGACTTGCTATGCGACTCCGTGCGACTAAAAAGCTAAAGCCAATATTGCCAAGGTTTATCATGCGACTCTTTGTGCGACTCCGCTGCGATTCTGCCGATGGAGTCGCACACTCCCCCCCGTCTATAGACGGGGGTAGTGCGACCACGGCGCGACACTCACGGGCCGGGGTGAGTGGTGAGTGTGTGGTGTGTATAGATACACACTCAACACATGGCCCAATCACTCGCCCAATCAATCAACGTGCTATTGCTCTACTCAATCAATCAACAATGGCGCGGGTATTCGACCGACACCGGCCCGAATCTTTCTAGGTTCTTCCAGGCCGAAAGATATTGAGGGAAAGCGGCAAGCTCGGGGGGCGGGGCTTGATAGCTATTTTTTTTGTTTGCGTTCGGGCAACAAATTTTCGATTCGGACAGCACTTCTTAGGGGTAAGTCGATCACAAACACGGTGCGTTACACCGCGATGTCGCCTGAGCCCTTCAAGGACATTTGGCGCTAGGGCGCGCTACTTGAACTTGACGACTTTTGTTTCGCTAAGTTCGCACTCAGGGCACTCGAAAGTGCGCAGATCATGATCCGGCTTGTCCGGCTCAATGCGAGCTAGCCACATAGGCGAGCCGCACTTAGGGCAAGATGGTTGATCTATGGACGCCCTTTGAGGATTAAAAATTTCTGATTGCGGCACTTATGCCTCCCGTTGCCAGGCCTACAACCGTGTGCGTAAATATATTCGTCGTCGTTTTGGCCGCCATTAAAATTTGACATAGCATGCCGGCACGGCTGTGGATTTTGCGGTGCACAACCATGAGCCCTTTCGGGCGGGGGGTGTTCTCTTTTGAACAGATGTGCCCGCAGCTTAGTCATACTCTCCACACGTCTTAAATCGGAGCCCGGATTTGCGGTCCCAAAAAGAGACCGCATATTAATCCATGTCCCAATCCGGCTGGTATCACGACAAGGCCGCCGAATGTGATCGGATGGCGCTTGCTTCGACCGACGCGATTACGCGCGGCCGTTATATCAAGGACCGGGACAACTGGCTGGGGATTGCCACACGTATTGATGCGGCGGAGGAAGCTGTAAAACAAAGAAAAAGAAACGGTGAGTAGGCCGCCCCCAGTTGGGCGGCCTCTTTCACTTTTTACGGTCCAGTTCCCGATTAGCTGCTGTGTCTTTTGGCGCTGGTGGACCCAAGTCCAAGGTGATGTCCGCTTTGGGTCAAAAGCGGACATGTGCAGTGCAACTCGGTATGTCCGCTTTGTGCCAATAGCGGACATTGCCCACTTGGTCTGAAATGAAAGAGGCCGCCGCCAACTGAGGCGCGTTCTGTTATGCGACTGTGCCTATTGTCGTTTCAATGTGATGACATTTGGGGCACTCGAATGACTGCAATTCGTAGCCGGGCTGCTCCAAGTGCGGGACAGCGACGAGGCTTGCTCGCAGCCACTGTCATAACCGCGTTTGGCACCACGCAACTGCAGCAGATTGAGGGCTTTATTCCGGCTACTGAATTCGTGATTTTCGTCAGTGATCTTTTTACTGCCGCTCTGTTGTTAAGTCATGCAAGGATCATCGGCTCCCATCGCCTCCTAGTGCTGGCGTGCGGCTATTTATTCAGTGCACTGATAGTCGTTTCGCACGCTTTGACTTTTCCAGGTGCATTTGCGCCGTTCGGCCTCCTTGGTGCCGGGCTCCAGACTACACAGTGGCTCTTTATCTTTTGGCATTTGGGATTTCCCGCTTCCATAATTGGTTATGCCTGCCTGAAAGACGAAAAGCGCACCTTACCCCCATCAACTATTTATTGGAGTGCAGCGCTAGTAGTTCTTCTCGCTCTCCTACTCACGTGGATCGTTACGGTGCATCATGACATTCTGCCGCCTCTCTTTGTGGATCGGCGCACCCTTACTTCCTTGGGAAACCACGTTACTGGAATAGATTTTTTGACGAGCCTGCTTGCATTGGCACTGCTGTGGCGTCGTCGAAAGTCGGTACTTGATCTATGGCTCACCGTTGCACTCGTTTGCATGGTGGCTGAACTCTGGGTGACCACCTTCGTTATCGGTACCCGCTTCAGTCTAGGATTTTACGCAAGCCGATTGTTTTCGGTAACCGTTTCAGTAGTTGTTTTAATTGTACTGCTCACCGAAAGTACGGTTCTTTATGGGCGTCTCCCCAACACAATCGCGCTATTGCGGCGCGAGCGTGATAATCGGCTTATGAGCGTGGACGCGGCGACCGCCGCAGTCGCCCATGAGATTAGCCAGCCACTGGGTGCAATAACGCTAAACATCTCATCAGCCTTGCAGTTTCTAAAAAAAACGCCGCCGAACCTTGAGGAAGCAAATGCCTGCCTGACGGCGATGGCAGGCGAAAGCGAGCAGGCGAATGATATAGTTAGAAGCATTCGTAAGCCGTTTAAAACGGCCGCCCATCAAAACACTCTGATTGATATCAATCCTCTTGTTCAGCAGGTGTTGAGGATGGTTGAAAACGACCTGCATGTTCAGGGAGTAACTGTTTCAACCGAATTTCAAGATGACCTTCCGCAAATAACGGGTGATCGCACCCTGCTACAGCAAGTAATCTTGAACTTGGTCAAGAACGCGATAGAGGCAATGGTCGCTGGTCGCACAGCCGTAAAGACCCTTCGGCTGGTCACGACCCAAGACGGAAATTCCATCGTCTAGCTTTCTGTCCAGGACTCCGGACCCGGAATAACGCCCGAAAACGGGGGTCGCGTATTTGATCCATTTTTTACGACGAAATCTTCCGGGACGGGATTGGGACTTTCCATCTCTCAGAAGATCATTGCGGATCATGGCGGTGAATTGCGGCTCACCGAGACCAGTTCAAATGGCTGTACTTTTGAAATCACTCTGCCAAGTGTGGCCGCTAGCGACAGTGGCCCGAAAGTTCTTCCCGCTGGACAGTATTTAAAGAAGCTGTCGAAGGCTCAATAGGTCAGCCTCCCGCTTTGCCAAACGAGCAAGGCGACTAGTCGATAGGCATTTGCGGGAGCTGGTATCTGATGTCCGTTATTGGCACTAAGCGGACATGCCGAGTTGCACTGCACATGTCCGCTATTGGGGGTAAAGCGGACGCGCGTGAATTTACCGCAAAGGTTCGGACGGGTATCCTGCATCGTGACGTTAGGCCTTGGACCATGGAGTTCGAATGACTGGTGTTAGAGGAATTGGAATAGCAGCTAAGGAACGACTGACGACAGATGCGTTTGTATACATTGCAGCCTCTCGCAAACTTGAGCTGATCAAAGTCGGGTGGTCGAAAGGATCTAATCAAACAAATCGAATGAATTCCTTGAACAAGGATGGCTACGGTGGCACTTCCGATTGGCTACTCCTGTATGAGAGAAAATATAGGAACTCGGGCTGGGTCGAAATCGAAGCCCATGATGCCTTGAAAGCCTTCAAGGTGCGGGACGACTATCTTCGTTTAGGACACGGCGAACGCGTGAAGACCCGAGAAGCGTTCTGTTGCAATTACGCCCATGCCCTTGAAGCCATCGAACGAACTAAGCATGAGCCGTTGGAGCGGCGATACGAAAGGCACGACGTGAAAACTGGTTACAATTATCGGCCCTGATTCCGTTGCAAACATGGATCGGCAATGCTTACTCCAGTAACTCACAGTGGGACGGGGCTACTCGGTCCGAAGACAGCGAGCGGCGGTACTGCGAGTGGTTGCGGCAATCATGATGACCGCGCAGCCTTCCGCGCCAGAATCTCCTTGAACGTGTCGTCCGCGTGGATTTTCTCAACATCACTCCGGGGGCAGTACCAACTGTTGCCGTCGCTGGTCGCTACCTCTAGTGTCTCGAACTCCGTCGGAAAATCGTCCTTGTTGACGCCGTAGATGATCATGGTGCTGTCGTGCGGCTTGATCGTCACAGGCAGCGGCGCACTCTGCGACGGGTTGAATGACATTATGAATGCCCGGCCTGTGTGAGGTTTGAAGAGATACACTAGGCTTCCTATCCACTTCGGCTTGTACTTTCTGTCGGCATAGCCGCCGCAGTGAATGACCTTGATCTCGTGGTCCGAGCGGTTGGTGACCTTGAACACGAAGACCTCCTCGTGCGGCGGCGTCATGATGCTAAAGCTGGCTCGGACCTCGACGTAGTTGCGATGGATCAGGTCCTTGTAGATGCTCCAAGCGGCAACCGCCGTGGCGACGACGGCACCCCAGATGGCGAGATAGTCCGTCAATTTCACTGGTTACTCGCCCCCCCTTGAGCGGCGAGTATGTCACACTAATGCGACCATGACCGGCTCACTCACCCTTGCCGGTTATCCCGGCAACACCGTCCACATCGTCTGCGAGAAGCGTGGGCGTTATGCGCAGTACCGCAAGCGCAAGCTAGTCGGCAGCTTCGCCATCCCGTTGGCCCCACCGGATAGTTGCCGCCTCTCGTCGCGGTTGACCAAGGCCTCGTAACAACCTTAGATATTCGCGGGGAATTTCAAACGGGGATCGGGGAACATGCGGCTCATCGGTTCAATTTGTGCTCCGTTGTTCTTGACTGGCCGCATCTCACTTTCCGCGATAGGGATCAGCTGAGGCATGGGGCAAAAGATATTCATAAGTTATCGTCGGCAAGACAGTGCCGCTAGTGCAATCGGAATTGGCCAATACTTAGAAAATGAATTTGGTCGCAAGAATGTATACATCGACATTGATATGCACGCCGGAACAAAATTTCCGGCTGTAATCGAGAAGCGTCTTGCCGAATGTAAGGTATTGCTAGTTCTGATTGGGCCGGAATGGATTAAGGCACAAGACGAGCTCGGACTTCCTCGGCTCCAAAAATCTAATGATTGGGTACGATTAGAAATCGCGTATGCACTGAAACAAAATCTTACCGTTATTCCAGTTCTCAAACGCGTATTTTTTCAATGCTGGCTCCATAAAGAAATTTAGCCAACGTGCTGCATTTGTCTCGCGGTTTGTGTTGACAGCAAATTCAATTCCGTCATTAGAGAAAAACTCCTCGCAAGGGGCTTATGAAGACAATGTGAATGTAATGGATTGCAAAGAGCCAATTTTTAAAGTCGCAGAAAGGACCGTTTATAATATCGCCGGCGAGATTCTATTTCATTTTAAATATGGCGAAGATAGAGCCGCAGCGTTCCGAGACCTCGTAGCTCGGCTTATGACTCCCGGGCAGCTAGCCGAAGCACAAAAGCTTTCACGTGCATGGAAGCCGACTAAGTA
>Ga0207686_10002358_pt1 | contig 10323 bp, 7 predicted proteins | sample KBSM24metaG_FD_184396 | JGI IMG/M metagenome (GOLD analysis project Ga0207686, IMG submission 184396) | Miscanthus rhizosphere microbial communities from Kellogg Biological Station, Michigan, USA - KBS M2-4 metaG (SPAdes) (version 2) | ecosystem: Host-associated > Plants > Roots > Rhizosphere >...
TAAATTAAATCAAAATCCTTCTTCATTTAAATCTGCAGTTGCAATTGATACACTATCATTGCATAAAGAGGTAATTGATGAAATTAATACAATAAAAAATTACAATGACGGTAAAATTCTTAATGCTGTATATAAAAATGCCATTGCGTCTGTTAATAAAGAGTTGCTAAGAATTAATTTTGGCAATAGTAGCCGGCAGAAAAAAATAACTATCGCGGATTATTGTTCAAAGTTCTCACATAACCAGTACAGACAAGAATTAGAAAAATTGTGTATTTTTGATAGTTCGTTGATTGATATGAAAATTATTCATTCAATTGTTACCTCACCTCAAACGCGTTATATTGTTATTGCTGCAGGTGGCGCGCATATTGAACAAATGAATACAATGCTTAAAAAAATAGGGTACGCATTGGTTTTTGCAACGCCACAGCCATTGTGCTTAACATTAAAAAAATTAGTTAATATCAATAATAATACTCAACCAGAAGATATTCCACAGCCCATTGATATTGCTGCGGTGAGTAAGTTTATCAATTAATAGATATTTTTACTTAAATATGCTCGACCAGAATCACCAAAAAGCATTACTACAACATCATCTTTTTTTAATTGTGGTAAATAATGATGGACTCCCCATGCAACAGCGCCGCTGGTAATGCCAACTAAAAAGCCATAATTGCGTGAAAGATTTTTGAGCATTGCAAATGCATCTTCGTCAGCAACAGGAATAATTTCATCGATATAATCATTATTATTGTAATCGATGATATCTGAATAAAAATCTATTCCCATTCCTTCTATTTTATATGGCTGAGGGTTTCCTTTAGTTGAGTGAAATGAGTTAACCGCATCAAGGGCAATAACTTTAATTGCGGGATTTTGTTCTTTTAAAAATTTCCCTGTTCCGGTTATGGTGCCGCCAGTTCCTGCAGCAGCAAAGAAATGAGTTATAGTGCCAGCAGTTTGTTTCCAAATTTCTGGCCCAGTCAGTGCATAGTGTGCCTGCGCATTGATTGGATTAAAATATTGGTTTGGCATAAACGAGTTAGCCGTGTTTTGTTGTAGTGTACGTGCAGCGACGGTATAATTATCCGGATCATCAATAAATTGTGTTGAGGGACAGATAACGATTTCTGCTCCGTATGCTTTGATTGTTTCTATCTTTTCTTTACTGAATTTTTCAGTAGTCGTGATAATAACTTTATATCCCTTAGCTGCGCCAATCATGGCAAGAGCAATGCCATAATTACCTGATGATGCATCAATAATTGTTCCACCAGGTTTTAATTCACCAGTTTTTTCAGCATGCTCAATCATATATAATGCCGAACGGTCTTTGACGCTTCCTCCTGGATTAAGGTATTCAAGTTTGGCATATAATGCCGCAGGAGTATTGAATGGTAAACGGGCTAACGGAGTGTTGCCGATGGTGGAAAGTATATGATTGTGCATACGCGATACCTTTGTCTGAAAAATGCTGCTTTAATAGTATAATTATATCTTTACACTATAGTTATTTTTTAATTAAATGTCATGCATAGAGAATTTTTCTATTATGGTTATTATTTAATTTTATTAATTATGTTGTTTTCTTATTATTTTTTAATATAATAATATAATAATAAATATTGTTTGTATAAAAAATTTAAATTAGGGTTTTCATGAGAATAAATAGTCAAAAGTTTGCATATATATTTTTGTTGGTTTCTACCGTGTCAACAGCGTCCCTTTTTAAGCCTTTTGGACCAATTTTTAAGGAAATAAATAAATCAAACACCACAATAACAATTTATTCAGATGGTAGGATAATTGGTACGAATCCGAGGGGTACTTATGGAGAGCAACTTAATGATGGTTGTGAATTTGTAAAAAATGGTTTAGGCACTGAGATATATGCAAATGCTGCGGGACAAGAAGTATATAGAAAAACTAATGACGGCATTGTGACAGAAGATGGAGATACCAAGGAATTTCGTCAGCAGTTTCTGTATTTTAATAAAAATATTAATCAGTCGTTAGTAAAAATTGAGGAACCATCTTTAGTTCAAATTACAAAAGTAAAAGATGCGCAGTGTAGTTATAATGAAATTTTTAACGCAATTGATAAGAATCATTGTAAAGGTTTTCGGCGTCTTGTAAATGATAATTGTGATAACTGCAATAAAGATCCTTTAGTAATAACAGAACAAGATGGGCTTTCTTTTATACAAAGTCTAGGAAATGATGCTTCTCCTATAAATAAGGCTATTGGACATGCAGTTATTATGTCTCTTGCAATAAATTATGAATGGCCGTGGTCAGGTTTGTTGAGGGTGTGTATCGAAAATAAAATTTCAATAGATAATTTTGCAAAGCTTGATGATTTAACAAACTTTAATAGAACCCTTTCTGTGGATGATTATATAAATCATCTAAAAGCAAAAAATAAGCCTTACTATAAATTGCTACAGAATCAATTTGATGAAACAGACGTCTATTCATTGTGGCATATAAACAATATAGTTTTTTTAGATAGTTATGCATTGGAATCGCCAAAAGAATTGTTAGAATATGTAAAATTGCATACGCATATAAAGAAATTACATTCATGCAATAATCATTCTTTTGTTATGATTATTAAACAAGCTAAAGGGGACCCGTTTCAGGTTTTAGTTTTTAAGATTGGCGATAAAATTAATATTTTAACAACGCAAGCAGTTACTCATTATTTTGAAAAATTTATGATCAGTCTTTTTGGCTCAAATGCAACAACAAATAAATTCTTAGAAAATAGGATTATGAGATTAGAAATAGATAATCATAAAAATCTAACGTGTTTGACTGATGTTGTAAGGACGCTTGGAATAAATAAAGAGTTTTTTTAAAAGAGATTAATGAGATAGTATATTTTTAACAATAATAGAGTAATGCAACAAGGAAGAAGATGATATTGGCTTTGTTGTATTACTCTATTATTGTTATTATTTAATTTTTTTAATTGTGTATGATAGGTTATTTTGTTATTATTACTTGATATAAAAACAAAATTTATGTTGTTTGTGTAAAAAAATCAAATAGGATTTTCATGGTAAAAATTAGTCAAAAATGTGCATATATTTTTTTGTTAGCATTTGGGTTCTTAACTGTTTCGTTTTGTCAGGCAAGTCTTAATGACCATCCAGAGCATCCACAATATCCTTGGTCTCCGCAAGACATGGACCGTTATAAGAAACAGGTTGCACAATGGAGTAAAAAACAACAGCAACAGAATCTACCAGGTACTAATTTTAACAATTCAGGAATTGTAACCAATAATATCACTGGTAATGTAAACTTAAATCAAGGCAATACTTTTACAAATATCAATTATGGGCCAAAAAAAGACAAAACAAGTAAACAGAATAACGTGAACAATAGCAATTTAAATTATCAAAATTCACATCCATCAAATCAGCCGCAGCAGTCGTACCAGCAACAAAACCAATATCAACCGATGCCGCAGCAGAGAAAGTCTAATATAAGAATTGGAAATATTAATGGCTCTAAGTTGGAAGATTTTGGTAATAGCCCTGATAATAATGACGGGAGTGATGTAGATCTTGTAATTGGGGATATAAGTAATTCTGCTATGAGCAATTTTGGTAATATTGGTAGACAGCCGCAGCAGAACCAGCAGCAACAGCCGCCAGTGGTACATAGTGCTGCTCCCACTGAACCAACACAGGTTCAGACCAAAGAAAGGGATAAAGCAATTGAGTGTTACAAAAAAATAATTGATGATGTTAAATCTAATATTGGTTACAATGATAAGCCTCTAGTTATTCAGGGTCTTTTAAGCGATACATTATTAGTAGATAAACTTGATCATATAACAATTATTCAAAGAGATGGAATTACTTTTATACAATACTTCGATGAAGACAAGAATAATGCTATAAAAAATGCCATTGGATATGGGATCTTTTTTTCTTGGTTGTTAAATAATCAGATTACTTTAAATAATGCGTTGTGTTTGATTGTAAATAAAAATATTAACACTAGTGAAATATTAAAAACGGTTAATTCATTTAAAATTTTGTCAAACAATCTTTCTTTAAAAGAGTATGTAAATAAAATAAAAGATAATAAAATATCATATTATAAAAATAAACAGAGTGGTTATTCTTTTGATGCTTATGAGGCGGCATGGCATGCAAATAATATAGTTGTTCTACATAATTTTGAAATAACATCAGAATGTGATTATGTAGAATTACGTGCTCGGTTAAAAAAATTACATACAAACACATCTGATTCTTTTGTTTTGATTATAGAACAAGAAAATGGGGATCCTTTTCAGGTCTTAGTTAATAAATATGATAATGCAATTGAAATTCTAACGACACAAAAGATTACTAATGATTTTAAAAATTTTATGGTCAATCTTTTTGGTCAAGATTCAAAAACAAATAAATTTTTAGAAAATAGAATTATGGCATTAGAGAGAAAAAATCATAAAAATCAAGACTGTTTTGCAGCTGTTGCAAAAGCGATTGGAATAGATAAAGAATTTATAGATGCTTTTTTAAAGGCTCCTATTGTAAATAAAGAGAACAAAGGACTTGTGCAGAATTCTACAAAATCTAACAATGAAATTATAAAGCCAGGGATAAATCAATGGCTAAATCAGCAACAAGTGCCAGTGGCAGTGACGAGTCAACAAATTGCGCCGCAACAAAACACAGAAATAACGTTGCTACAGGCAGGGGTAGTGCCAAAGATAGAAAACTGGAAATGGGTCTTGTTTAATGCAGCTTGGACGTTTGCAAAAGATAATCCTGGGAAGGCTGCAGCAATAACAATTACTGGGCTTGTTGGTACTTATTTCTTTCTCTCCAGACTTTCAGCCTTACTTTTTAGTACCTCTGCTTCTAAGACAATTGTTCGTGAAGTTTTTGATGGCTATACCCGTACAACGACATATTCTGATGGTAGTAGTTCTATGAGCAATAATTATAGTAATAATAGAATTTGGCACTAGTAGTTTGTTAAAGAGGTGAGGAGTTTTTTGTGAGCATTATTGATAAAAAATTGGTATTTATTTTTTTGTTTTGTTCCATGTTGTCTTGTGCGTCTGAGCAGAAAATTCCTTTGTCTTTTGATGCCGCGATTTCAGGAATTCGCACAATTCCTGGAGTTAATTCAGTAAACGGTTCTTATGATAGTCGGTTTAAAGTTGACAAGTGTTGCGTTCTTATTGATTTAAATTTGAAAGAGTATGAATCGTCAATAGGAAATAGTTTAGGGTTTAAAAAAGCAACTAAGTCATTTGATGCAATAGTTAAAATGGCGGCAGCAATTTTTGATGGTATAAATCAAGATAAAGGAGCAGTTGCCATTATTGCTGAGGGTATTGATCCTAATGCTAATCAGTTGAGCGAGATATCTAAAAAAGCAAAAACAATAGATGATTATAGAGTTTTATTAAATAATATTAAAAAGCATAAGAGTAAAGAGAATGTATTTGTTGATATGGTAACCGATAAATTTATATTGTGTAAACGCTTTGCAAAAAAAGTAATTTTTTTCAATTCTATAGTGCCTGAACATGATGATAATTATAAGAAAGTATATAAAAATAAAGTTCCGTTTAAGGGATCAGATGAGTATCCAAGGCCTTTTCTCTATGAAGATTTTGATTGTGGAAACTTTTTAAAACATATGAGAGAATTGAGGAAGCCAGGTCCATATTGTTTTGTTATGATTGTTTCAGAAAACAATCATTTTGGCTCGGTTATTGTTAATAAGAATAGTCTCGGTAAGATTGAATGTTTGTGTATAGGAATTTCTGACAGAAATAATGAATTAATTCAAGACTTGATAAATTTTCAAGATAAGAATTTGTTAGAAAATGCTATTGTTAGATTTCTTTTAGTGCAATATTCTTCAGAAATCGCTCAGGAAAAAATTAAAAAATTGAATCTTGATGATAATTCAGTACTTCAAGACTTTCGCAATATTAAGCCGCCTATAGAACAATGTTATTCTTGTTCTGGCTATAAACAAAGGATTGAGGAGTTTATTAAAAGCAATAACGCTTTATATAAAAGCAATAACGCTTTACATGAAGAAACTAAAAAAATAAGGATTGTTAATTGGCTTAATAATTTACTTGCTAATATTTGTACTAATGCTTGTATAGCAATTTCTGTTTTTGGCCTTACTTATTGGTTGATGTTATTAAAATAATTAAATAAATAAGATAAGATGAGGAGAGTTTTGTGAGAGTTGTTGATAAAAAATTGGCATTCATTTTTTTGTTTTGTTCTGCATTATCTTGTGCGTCAGAAAAAAGTTTAGTAAGCGCATTTCATAAAAATATTCAGGCATTGAAAGAAAACTCTTATGTTTTATCAGTAGTATGTGATGAAAAAAGTGCTTTTCCAATTGTTGATATAGGTCTTAAACAAGTTAATGGAGAGCAAGAGAATCATTTTTTTTGTGCAGTGCGTATGATAGCTAGATTTATAAAACAAATAGATAACACTTCTAATGGACCGTCCACTATTATTAATAATGTGATGACTCAGGCAGAATTTCCTGAGATTATGAAATATGCTAAAAAAATAGATGACGTTCCTCCTTTTTTAGAAATTTTTCGGAGTACGCAAAAAGAGACGCCTTATTTAGATAGAATTATTGTGTATAATTCTGCTGCTACTCATAGCAGTAGCTTGTCAAAGAATATCAAGTCAAATGCATTGCAATATGAAACAATAGATAATATTACATCTTCAAAAGAGCATACATTTGTTTATGATGATTTTGATGTACAGGCTCTTATGCAGCAAATTGATGCATTACAAAAAACAAAAACAATATATTCTTTTTCTATGATTATATCACAAGGGGAGAATGCTTGTGGGGTGGCTTTTTTTACTAAAAATAGGGACTCTTTTATTGAATGCATAATGATAGGTGCTAATGATACTACTAAGGCATTGATTAAACAGATAGTTGTTTCTATTCAGCAAAAAGATATGCTTAAAATATTTATTGCTCGATTCGTTGTAGCACAGTATTCTCAGTTGGTTGCTAAAGAAAAATTGATCGATTTGGGACTTGATGTAAAACATCCTTTGTTTTTATTATGTTTGAAAGAAGGTGGTAATAATGAGGAAGATAATAAAAAATTACAAAAGACAGTAGAAGAGTTAACAAAAAATAAGACAACTTTAGAATCGCAGTTGTTAGAATTAAAGGGAATTAATTCTGGATTGCAAAAAATAGAAGAGCAACTGCTGGCAGAAAAAACTACTATAACTAATTTGAATAATAAAATAGTTGAGTTGCGAGCAGCTTTAGCAAAAAATAGATGGAAATATGGATGTGATTTGATCTCTAATATTTTTACCGCTATATTTCAGCATGCTTCTGTATCCGCTGTTTTTTGGCTAGCATTAACGTATAGTATGTTCTTTAGATAATAATAAAAAATTCTTTTGTTATCTAAACAAAATCATTAAAAATGACAAGATAATAGTATATAATACCACTGTTTCAATTAAACTTTGCGCGAGGATGCTGGTGCGCGATAGCATATTATACGCATCGGGATTGTTGCCAATTTGAGTGCATGCAGCTGCTGCTGTTTTACCTGAACTAATGCCAGTGCCAAGCGTTCCAAGGCCTGCGCATAACCCTGCTGCAAGGAAGATAATTCCATCGATATCATTGGTTATTGGTGTTTTGGGAATTGCAAAAAGTAGAATTATTGCAATGATTAAGCAAAAAATAATTGGTGTCTCAATAAGTGCTTCGCTGATGAAGGTGAATGAAAGTAATTTGTCATATGCTTTAGTATTTTTACCAAGACTGGTGACAGCAGCTTTAGCAAAAGCGCTGAGACCGATTGCCGGCCCGATACTGCCAACGCCAACACAGAGTCCACTTGCAAGAAGACGTAGGCTATCGCTGAGTGTTATTGCGGTATCAGATTGTCCTTGAATAAAAAGTGATACTAAAAATGCTGAGATCATTGGTGTTTGAATAAGGACTTGAGTCATGAGCATAAAACCAGAAATGCGATGTGCAAAAAAAGGTTGCCGTGCAACAGCATTGCATGCCGCTTGTGCTGGTAGTGCAGACGCGAGTCCTATGACAAGACCAGTGATGCCCATTGCGCATGCAATGCCAATTTCAGCATAGTGTGCGTAATGATTGGTGGCGTATGCATTGGTATACATTAATAAAAGAATGGCAATGAGTAGTCCAAGAATTGCAACGGTTTCTACTAATGTCATGCCAATGATTGCTACTCGCATAATATCGTCACGCGCTGCTGGTTGGCGATTTATTGCACTGATAGCACTCCAGCTGATAAGGCCTTCGCCAAGTCCTACTGATATTGAACTGATGGCAATTGATGATGCTATAACACTGTAATGTATAAATTCTGATGAGTGATGCATGAGGTTTTTAATCCTTAATTAATGGCTACTATCTTGTGTTCCAATTGAAAGGTAGGTAAGAGTGAGCATTGCAAACACAAATGCTTGCAACAGGCCTTCAAACAAAGTAAAAAAAGCAATAATAAGAAAATTCATACCAGTAAGAATGCCTAATAATTCTAAAATTATAGAGCCGCGTATGGCGGCAAAATAGAGCTTGGTGATGATTGATCCACCAAAAATATTGCCAAACAAGCGGAATGATATTGATACGATAGATGATAATTTTCCAATAATATTAAGAGGGAGCATAACAAAAAAGGGTTGGAAAAAATCTTTTATATAAAATCGTGTTCCGCGGGCTTTGATGATGGCTACTTGGATATAAACAAAAGAGATAATGCCCAGTGCAAGTGCGGTATTTAAGTCGCGTGTTGGTTCATCAAGCCATGGAATGATTGAAGCGGTGTTGCAGAGTGCGATAAAAATAAAAAGAGATCCTGCAAAAACGCAGTGAGAAAAAACAAAATGCCCTAATGATTGTTTTGTAAGATCAATAAAAAAAGAAACGAACTGAAGTAAAAGAAAACGGCCGATTGTTGTGTATTGGAGAATTATAGTAAGAGAAGCGAGCGCCAGCGCTAAGATAATCATAATAATCCATGTATGAATCACTATTTCACTATTAACGATTAATAGTGGATTGTCTTGGTAGCCAAGAATAGACCCGAATGACCATTCGTGTGTTTCAATTAATTCAGTGCTGTTCATGAAGTTAAGCCTTTTTGTTACGTACGATATACCACAATGTTAGAGCAAATGATAATAATATCAGTATAGGATTGATTGATGGTGAGTGCAATATATAAACGATACATAATGCAAATATGGTACAGCGCACTGAAGATAACATAATGGTTGCAATGAGGTGACGAGTAAATGTTGTATGCTTAAGAGATAAAGCTCTCTTTTGTTGGTTAACAAAAGAGAGCCCATAAAGCATACCAATCAATGACCCGAGAGCAATTGATATCATAGTATTTATGCTGAAGTTGATAGTTTTTTCAACCCTTTGTATTTCCAGTATTCTGATACAATGGATGTTGATCCCGTAACAACAATAACGCCATGACGCTCATCAACAGTTTTTTGTGCAGCTTCAAGAGCTTCTGCAAAGTTTGCTGTTGATTTTGCTTTTATTTTTAAGCTTTTGATATCATTGGTTACTTTTTCCACATTCCATGCTTTATGTCCTTTGTGTCCTGGTGTTGGTTCTACTGGGCAGACAATAACTTGGCCAGATGTTTTTTTGAAAAAATAACGTAATAATTTAATAAGTTCATGAATATCTAATTCTTCATTGTTGCAACCAAGAATAATGGTAAGTCCTTTGAGTGGGCGTTTATAATGAAGAAGTCTTGTTCCAAGAAGTAAGTTTTTAAACGCATCAAGGTTTGCAGCAGGGTCTAATAAGATTGTTGGTTTTTCTTTGTCGAGTAGTTGAAAGTGGCCAGGAAGTGTGCTTAATGTTTCTTTCCAAAATTGTTCTACGGTACGTTTTGGATTGAGTTCTGTTTGACGTTTAATTTCTAGTGTAGGTCTGCCACGTTGTCCTTTTTTCTTGGTAAGAAGGCTGTTGGTAACAAGAACGGCATCTCTGTTTGCAAATGAGTTAATATAAATAGAGGTAATACGTTCTGCGAGTGCTGCACACCTGCCATGTAATTGTTCAAATGGATATGCAAGTGGAGCAAGTTTACGAATAGGCATTGCCCATTCAGCATTTTTCTCTATAACAATATCTTGCATTGTTTGAAGATTGAGTTTGCTTTGATCTGCTGATACAACAATTGCTCCAGGTTTTACAATGCTTAAAATTTCTTGAATCAATGCTTTATCAGTGCTCTTTGCG
>Ga0207686_10002359_pt1 | contig 10323 bp, 13 predicted proteins | sample KBSM24metaG_FD_184396 | JGI IMG/M metagenome (GOLD analysis project Ga0207686, IMG submission 184396) | Miscanthus rhizosphere microbial communities from Kellogg Biological Station, Michigan, USA - KBS M2-4 metaG (SPAdes) (version 2) | ecosystem: Host-associated > Plants > Roots > Rhizosphere >...
TCAATGAATCTTTTATCTTCTTGTCAAAATTCTCAGACTGCATTTCGTTTGTATTCTAGTTCGGTTTGTTTTAATAATATTTTTTGCAAATGCATTCTTGCTTTTGCAAGGTTTGATTTTGATGTCCCTTCTGCAATACCCAACTTATTCGATATTTCATCATGACTTAATCCATCCATTACAAAAAGGTTGAATACTGTGCGATAAGCCGGGGATAATTGCTGTACAGCTCTTAATATTTCCTGGTAGGATAATTTATCAAGCGCTGTTTCCTGTGCTGAAGCTACCTGCAATGTGGCTGGGTCTGTATGTCCATTCAAATGCTTTTTGATCTTGCGATAATGATCAATAGCTGTATACACCAAGATCTTCCTGATCCATCCTTTAAAAGAGGCGACAGTATCAGCATATGCCGGCTTGTATTTATGTATTTCTTTAAAAATTTTCAAAAATCCATCATTGAGAATTTCCACAGCGTCATCATAGTTCCCGGAATAACGATCACATATTGACATAGCATACCCATAGAAAGAACTATAGATCGTTTTTTGACTCTCCCTATTGTTCTTTACACAACCTTCAATGTGCTCACCTAATTCCCGGGCTGTTAACAAGGGCTGAAATGTTTCGGTTAAATAATCGTATGCAAAACCACTTTGGTTGCTTTTACTCTACAAATTACGTCAATTCTCTGAGGTGAAAATGACGAGTTAAGGATTCCTGACACAAAGGTTACAGTCAGAAACCTGTAGAGTTGGCATTTTGCGATGAAAACTATTGCGGCTGAGCCAATTATTGTTGATGAGTCAAATGAAAGAAATAAAGAAATTCAGGCCAAAGATACTTGCTGATCACTTTTTTTCATTTCATAAAAGGCGAAATAAGCGGTCGCAAAAACTGAGATAATAAAATAGGCAGCCACAATATAGTGGTACCATGGCCAGTGTTGTGAAGAAAAAAACCAATCACCATAGTAATAAATGATAAAAAGACCGATAAGGGATTTTACCAGCTCCATATAAAAGGCATAACGACTGCCATCCATTAATTCGGTGTAGGCATAAATGGAAATAAAGACGAAAGCTCCATAATAAAAGATATGCGGCTTATCAATTTGTGCAATAAAAGCAAAAAAGTAAACAAGAAGGAAGTAGTTAAAAAACATTTGCGACCAGCTCCAGGCGATAAAGGTTTTTGTAGCAGGGGTATCGAACTTTTTATAATTGTAAACATCTGCAATATAATCAACAGGATATTTTTCTTTCACATCATCAGGACGCCAGCCGGTGGGCATGAACCAAATGCGAAATTTGTCTTTTATTTTTTTTGTTCTCCATGCATCTTTGATCAATAACCACAGGTGGATAAAATTGATCTTAACAGGGTTCCATGTTTTTACAGGTCTCGTTACTCCATAAACTGGTTTTACATCATCAAGTTCCTGCTGAAAAGTGCCAAAAAGTTTATCCCAGAAAATAAATATCTGCGATAAGTTTTTATCCATGTATTCTTTATTGATAGCATGATGTACACGATGATGAGAAGGAGTGACAAGGATATGTTCGAGGAATCCCATTTTGCCGATCAATTGCGTATGATACCAGTACTGTAAAAAAAGATGCAATGGCGCAACAATGGCAATTACTTCTTTAGGAACGCCTAATAATGCGGCAGGTATAAGCAGGAATGTAAAAAAGTTAATAAAGGTTGAGATCGATTGACGCAATGCACAGGAAAGATTAAACTCCTCGCTGCTGTGGTGTATGATATGATAGGTCCAGAAAAAATTTATTTTATGACACCAGCGATGTACCCAATAACCCTGGAAATCTATTACAAGAAATGCTATGATATAAATAAGGATCGTTGCCTGTATGTGAATGATCGCAATTTTATCTACCAGCCAGCTATAAGTAATGATCGTGATACTGATACCTAGCACATCTTTTACAACATTGGTAATTCCACTGCTAAAACTTGAAACACTGTCGAGTCCACGAATTACATTGAGACCTTTGCGCCACTCCACAATTTTTTCAACCAGGAAAAAAAAGAGAAAGAAAGGAACAGTAATGTTTAAAAGTTTGCCGTAGAGTTCCATATTAAGCGAATGGTTGCCATAAATTTAGGATTTTTCTTTTCCGAAATACTTTTCTACGAGTTTTGACGGGGCCGTTGTTTTCCATGCGGTTGTTATTGCATCAATTAGCATAGATTTCTTGACTTTTTTCAAGTTGACAAAAGTGGCGCCATGTTTACCCCAACCGCCGGGCACAGGGAAGATCACTTCTTTATTATAAGCGCAAAAGACCGATTGATCAATTGCTGAAAGGTTTACCATCACATAATTTTTATCAGCATGAATGGTAGCGAATATTTTATTTTTTACCCGGAAACTTGTGAGATCAAAATGAGGCTTCTCATCTGTTTCGGGTAATGATAACGCCGCTTTTCTTGCTTGTTCGATCGTTATCATTTTATTATTCTTTCAATGCAACGGCTAGAGCTTTGCTTCTTATTGCTGATAAAGGTTTGGGAGTATTACAAAGAATTACATAGAATATTTTCTTTTCAGATAACCAAACATAATCGGCACGGAAACCACCTTGTGAACCAGTATGACCGATCATGTTTTCATTATTCGTTTTTGTGATAAACCAACAAAGACCAATAAAAGGAGGGATGCTGTCTTTCCAATTCGAAAGATCATAAACTGTTCTTGATCTTTTTGTCCATACGCTATCGAGAAAAACATTTTTCTGTATGGCCTGTTCGTATTTCCAAAGCTCTTCTACGCTACTCCATACGCCACCATTGCCTGCGGCAGCAAATGTGGGCTCTTCCCCATAATCTTTTTCAAAATAATTTTTGCCATCAAATAAATAACCATGAGAAACACCTAATTCGGGATAAGGACCATCGGTGATAGTTGAAGTTTTCATTCCGGCAGGTTCCATGATATTCTTTTTGATATAATCCTGCCATTTCATGCCACTTACTTTTTCAATGATCAATGCAAGCCCATTAAATGCAGGGTTTGAATAATTGAATTTTTCTCCCGGTTGGAACTCAAGGCTATCAGCTTTTTTGATCGGCACCCAATTCTCTTCATCTTTTGCGGTTAAATAAAATACGCTGTCTCCCTGCACATTTCTTATATCCGGCAAACCGGAAGAATGAGTAAGCAAATGATGGATCTTTATTTTTTTTGCTATTGAGCTGTCTTTAAAATCGGGAAAGTATTTATAAATATCATCATCGATCGATAGCTTATTTTCTTTTGCCAATTGTAAAATGCCAAAGGCAACAAAAGTTTTACTTATAGATCCAACATTAAAAAGTGTGCTGTTGCCGATCGCTTTTTTTGTGGTGATATCTTCTACGCCAAATCCTTTTTCATAAATGATCTTTCCATTTTTTGCGATCAATACAGCGCCACCGGGCTCATCAGCTTTAAATACTGAATCAAAAATACTATCGAGGTCATTTGAATACGAGTTGGATTTGGTATTGCAGTTGTTGAATAAAATGATAACCGCAAAAAGGAAGAGGATTCTCATAAACTTATTTTGCTGTCTAAAGTAAAACAATATTACCTGGCGTTGAATTTTTGGATCAATGTTTTTAGGTTCGCTTTATTTTCTTTTAGCATTTGTTTCAGCACTTTTATATCAATATCACTTAGCTTTTTAAGATATAAACAGCTTCCTGCACTTGTTTTAAATTTTCCAAGACCTTTCATCAGCGAGTTAAGATGATGAAAGCCGAGGCAGAAGTAGACGGTCATATTTTGTTTTCGCGGTGAAAAACCGGTAACAAACCAATCGCCTTCACGACCGCTCTTGCCTTTGTAATGAAAAGTGCCAAAACCAACTATGCTGTCACCCCACATCTTTGGCTCCTCTTTAGTTTCTTTTTTCATGAGTTCAAGCAGGGTAAAGCAATCTTTTCTTGTTTCTTCGTCTTTAACAGAGCTGATAAATTTTTCAACAGACGCATCATTGACCTTTGTTTTTAATTCAGCCATAAAAGTTTTTTTTGAAGATACAAAAACCAAAGATAAACGGGAGCAATGGGAGGGCACAAGATCATACTTCAGTGAGCCTGTTTCTTTATTGTTTACCGGTGAAATAAGCCGATCTTTATCCTTCACTCATTTCATCTATGCCAATTAGCTATATGATATATGGTTCCTTCGGATTATTGGCTATTGTCTTTATCATTTACCTGGTTAATTTGAAAAAGCGCCGCTAATATTGCAGGTAGTCAAGCACCGGTTGCATCTCATCAAAGTTTCTTGTCCAGGGATAGCTTCTCATTTTACCTTGTGGCTGATTCAAAAATTATTAATAACTAAATTTTTCGTTATGAAAAAGATCAATTATCAACCGGTACTTTTCCTTTCTTTTTTGCTCACAATAAGTGTGGCATTATTTTCATTTTCATCTATAAAAAGTAATTTCGGCGGTGAGGGATTTGAAGTCTACCTCAACGATAAACTTGTTTTACAGCAGTATGGAAAAGACATGGACAAAATAAATAACCTGCAACTGGATCAAAGTGCAAGCAATGGCCAGCTAGCTATCCGTTATTATCATTGCGGAAGGCCAGGTACAAGCCGAATTGTAACTATTAAAGATGAGCAAAACGTTGTTTTAAAGGAATGGAAATTTGGTGATGCCAAGGATGCGTCTGCTAAAGTTTCATGCAGTGTAAAGGACATTCTTACACTTCCTAAAATTAAGGCCGGTAAAAAAGTGAATCTTTATTATGCAGCCGGCGAGTTGCCTAATGGAAGATTACTTGCAACACTTACCTCAGTAAATAAAAGTGCAACTCAGCCATAAAGAAGATCGTTTCAGGAAAATTTTTGCCCCGATCTAATCGGGGTTTTTTATTGTCTTGTCCAGGTTCTGGTAATTGTAGCAGGTAAGCCATTTAGTGTTAATAAAAGCACTGATTGGAATTGAACTGCGGTCATAGTAATAACTTTTTCTGATTCCGGGCCAAGGCCAAGAGGAGTGTAAACAAGATAAGCGGTATCAACAATTTGCCACTCTCCTGGTTTAGTAACAGAACAGTTTATTTTAAATGTTCCTTTTTTGTATCCAGCAGTTGCAGTATCAGCGGTAAAAGTGAACAAGTTGTCTCTTTCGCATGATGACCAGGTACTATAAATATCTCTTTCGGTAGTGCCATCATTATTCCAATCATAAGCCACATCGCAACTCAAGGCAGTGACTTTCCATGAGCCCACAAATTGTGAATCTGCATAGCCTTGTTGATCATTATTTTTTTCGATCTTCAAATGATCGTTGCATGAAGTGATAAAAAAAGCTGAAGTAAATAAATATAGAATAAGGCGCCTCATATCCGGATTAATGATTCTGACAAATTTAATACAAATTAATGCCGTTAAGAAATAGATAGAGTAAATTAAAATTCAAATAAAGAGAGCTGCGCTTTGTTTTCTTTAAGCTTTTTAAGGGTCTTTACCAGTCTTAGTTGTGGAGTGCTTTCGATATTAAAGAGTTCTGTTTCCTTATGACGAGAGGCAATTACAACTTTCACCCCGCCTGCGTGTTGTGTAAATAGTTTATTTACGATATCAGGGTGATTATTGTTTTGTGAAAGGTGGGAGAGTATTAATAGTTGCAAACTTTCAGGTTTATGTTTCAAAAAAAGCTCTAATGCCTGGTCATTGGATAAGTGACCCTTTTTGCTGCTGATGCGCCTTTTCAAATGCAATGGATAAGAACCATTTTCAAGCATTTGCTCACAGTAATTTGATTCAAGAAATACCGCATCGCAGAGTTTAAAATGTTTGATCACATGTTTGCATGCATATCCAATGTCAGTGATCACTCCAATATGAACCTTATTATTTGAAACAATAAAACTATGCGGATCGTTTGCATCATGACTTTTAATAAATGGTATAATCGACAGGTCCCCGATCGAGACAGGATTGCTATGAATAAAGGAAAATGTGAGACTCTTTTCAATTTCAAGGTTACTGTTTCGTAAAGTGTTTTGGGTGATATAAACCGGCAACTTGTATTTTTTTGATAATACCTGAAGACCGGAAATATGATCGGAATGTTCATGCGAAATAAAAATTGCTTTTACAGACCTGATGTCAAGCCCCAATCTTTTCATTCGTTTATCGGTTTCACGGCAGGAGAGACCTGCATCGATCAATACTGCTTCCGCCTTGTTACCGATATAATAACAATTAGCATTACTGCCTGAATTAAGGGAAGCGATCTGGAGTGACATGGCTGTAAAAATATGAATTATGCCTATGCAGGTTGCCAAAGACATCATTTAGCCAGAAATAAAATATTTTTTTATTGACATTTATACTGACCAGGAGCCGTTGATGAATTTACCCAATGAAAGGGGATATCTATAGACTTTTGGACACTGGAAAATCTCTCGGGATGTAATTTGCAGATTTAGTTTTTTCATTGGTAAATTTAAATTTTCAATCACTTTTATTTTATGATGATTCCTTTAAAGTACTCTCTGGTAAAGGGTTTTATAGGAGAGTCTATTTTGATATTTAATATACTAAGAGTGGATGATCATGGGTAATTGAAGTTTAATTGAGCCGGGTAAAATCAATTTGATAAGCCATCATCTATGGGGAAAAACCTGCTAGCCATTATATACTTCATTGGGGAAAAAGGCAACTTTTAAGTTTTCTCAGAGGGAAAATGTGAATAGAAAAAAGTTATAATCAATTTGGTAGAATGTAAAAAACTATATATTTGATACAGTAATGACTAATCCCATTAGAAATTTTTAAATCCAAAAAATCATGGCAACAAAGAAAAAAGCAGTTAAGAAAGCAGTTAAAAAAGCTGTAGTTAAGAAAGCAGTTAAAAAAGCTGTAGTTAAAAAAGCAATTAAAAAAGCTATTGTTAAAAAGGCAATTAAAAAAGCTATCGTTAAGAAAGCTATAAAGAAAAAAGTTGCCCGTAAGCCAAATGCTGCTTTCATGAAAGCATTGACTCCAAGTTCAACATTATCTGGAGCGATCGGTGCTAGTGCAGTTCCCCGCACAGAAGCTGTTAAAAAGATCTGGGATTATATTAAGAAAAATAATCTCCAGGACAAAGCAAACAGACGTATGATCAATGCTGATGAGAAATTAAGACCTCTCTTTGGTAAAGACCAGGTTTCTATGTTTGATCTTGCTAAGATCCTTTCTAAGCATCTTAGTTAAGAAATTGACTTTATTTGAAAACGGGCTTCTTAACAGGGCCCGTTTTTTTATTACGATCCGCCTATGGCGGAGAAGCAATCTCATCTTACTTTTATGATGGAAGTGTTGCAAAATATTTTTAAGGACTGTGATTTAAATGTTCAGCGCTATGAACGTGTTCATGGTGGTGATATCAACTTATCCTATTGCATATTTACCGCGACAGAGAAATATTTTTTAAAAATAAATGATAAGAACAGGTATCCTTTAATGTTTACTAAAGAAGCAAACGGCCTGGATAAGCTTCGTGAATTTTGTACACTTAAGATCCCTCAAGTCATTAAGCAAGCCAGTTGCAGTGATCAGCAATACCTCCTATTGGAATGGATGGAGAAAGGAACGCCAAAAAAAGACATGTGGGAAAATTTTGGCACCGCATTAGCCATGATGCATAAACAGCCACAGGAATATTTTGGATTGAATGAAGACAATTATATAGGAAGCCTGAATCAAAATAATGGTCCGCATGATGAGTGGCATTTTTTTTATTCTGAGTGCAGGATAAAGCCGTTGGTGAAAAAGCTATTTGATGCCGGCGATCTTTCTGCAACAGATATTCGTGATGCAGATCTTTTCTGTAATAATTTAAGAACTATTTTGCCCATCGAGGCTCCTTCATTTTTACATGGTGATCTTTGGGCTGGTAATTATATGATCACTTCCTCAGGATATGCAGCGATATTTGATCCGGCAGTTTATTGTGGCCACCGTGAAATGGATATTGGAATGACAAAACTCTTTGGAGGATTTGATCAAGGTTTTTATGATGCATATAATGAAGCTTATCCCCTTGAAAATGGATGGGAAAAACGCTTACCGATTACCCAGCTATACCCATTGCTTGTCCATGCGGTTTTATTTGGCGGGCATTATATTTCTGAAGTAAAGTATTTCTTCTCAACATTTCGCAATTAACCAACTGCTTTAGGGAGAATGGTTAATAAATCGGATATTGAAGTCCATAACTGTGACAACTGTCAAGATCGTTTATGAACTAACTCATGCATAGATAACGATAAGAAAAGTAAATTTGAAGGGATAGCTAAATAAAATCTATGGAACAGGACTTTAATAATGCAGAAACATTTGTTGACCAGGTCAAAGAATATATGAATAACAGGCTGGCACAATTAAAGCTTTCAATTGCTGAGAAGACCTCAAAAGTGATGGCTGTTATGGTTGCTGTCTTACTATCCGCCTTGGTTTTTTTCCTTTTCCTTCTATTGATATGTATTGCTGGCGCAATCGCTCTTGGCCAATGGTTAGAAAGCTTTTGGCTCGGCTTCGTGATAGAAGGAGGAATAGTTCTTATTGTCGGCTGCATTCTTTGGATCTTTAAAGATCGGATAATAAGAAAACCTATCATGAATGCACTGATCAAAGTAATGTTTGACAAAGAGGAAGATGAAAAAGATTAGAAACATAAAAGATCTCGAACAAGAGAAATTAAAACTTCGGGTAAGGCAGCTTGAGCTTGAGAAGCAAATGGATCATTCATGGAAAGAGTTACGAAATAATCTTTCTTCAAACAGTCCTGTCGCTGAGGATCCAGGCGCAGCAGGGTTTAAGTTCAAAACAGGAAGTCCCTTATTAAATGGAGCATTGAGTTTTGGAGCTGGCTTTTTGAGCTATAAATTTGGAGCACTGGCAGGTAGAACTGTTGGAGACGCAGCAGAAAAAATAATCGGCAAGTTGGGTCAGAAAGTTAATTCACTGATCGCAAAAAAGAAAAGATCACAAAAGAGTTGATAGATCATTATTGCCGATCCCCAAACAATAAGATCAATTGGAAATTCTTCGATTAAGATTTAAACTCTTACTGTGCTGATAATTTGATCAGGTGGTTCTTTTTGTCTTTGTAAAAACTCATCCACTTTTAAAGAAAGCTCTTCTAAAACATCTCTCGCTGCTTGTATGTAGTTATCTGCTGTACGATGCACCATCAATACTTCGCCGTAAACACTTAATGTTATTTCACAAACATGGTCATTGCCAGGACTTATTTGTTGATTTTTTAAAACAACTTCTGCTCCATATATCTCGTGATCACGATGATAGAACTCCATTAGTTTTTCCTTGATAAAGAAAATAATATGTTCCGCAACTTCTCCCTGGGGCGTGAAGAATTCAATAGTCATATAATTTTTTTTTGGTAGTTGTTTTTGATCTCTCACGCAAATTAGCTGTCCCTTGCTAACGGTTTTCTGAGTACACTCAAAGAAATAATGATACAAATCAGTTTAATTAATAAATATGATTTGTAGATTGTCTGTTTGGCAAGAATGCAAAAGCATAAGATTTTAAATTGGACTGGCCGGGTTTGCGGTCTGCTTATCATTGGCTTCTTTCTTTTGTTTTTTGTTGGAGAGGGAATTCCCGATATAGATAATGGCAAAGGAAGAGAGCTATTGATCTTCCTACCATTTACGCTCCCAACACTTCTTGGTTACATATTCGCATGGCGACATCCTGTAAAAGGTGGTTGGCTTATGATCATTGGTGCATTACTGATGGGTGGCTACCTTATCTACTTTAATGATGTCAGGGCTGGCCTCATATACAGTCTTCCTGCTGCTGGAGTTGGCCTTTGCTTTCTGGCCGCTGGTGGAAAAGAGTTTTTATGATAGGGACAAAGATCCACCGAAATGAAAAATTGACACGATAACATGAATTTTTAACCCATAAAAAATTTTCAATACATGGTTTGTCCGTTAAACCTGAAATTTTTTCCGTTTCGGAATAGGCGGCACAGTATTTCCTGTACCTTCGCGGTCCCCAAAATCAACGGGCAAATCTTTTCAACAAACTCAAAAATCAATACAACTATGGCTAAAAAGTTAAGTGTTACCCCGCTTCACGACAGGGTAATTGTGAAACCGGCTCCGGCTGAGGAGAAAACTGCCGGCGGCATCATTATCCCAGACACAGCAAAAGAAAAACCACAACGTGGTGTTGTTATTGCTGCTGGTCCTGGCAAGAAAGATGAACCAATGTCAGTAAAAGCTGGCGATACGGTTCTTTATGGTAAATATGCTGGCACAGAAATTCAGATT
>Ga0207686_10002361_pt1 | contig 10319 bp, 20 predicted proteins | sample KBSM24metaG_FD_184396 | JGI IMG/M metagenome (GOLD analysis project Ga0207686, IMG submission 184396) | Miscanthus rhizosphere microbial communities from Kellogg Biological Station, Michigan, USA - KBS M2-4 metaG (SPAdes) (version 2) | ecosystem: Host-associated > Plants > Roots > Rhizosphere >...
AAGCAGGACGGCCACGATCGTGGCACGATTGGGCTTCGGCGATGCGCCGGACATGGTCACGCCGGTGGAATCGAGTGTCTTGACGGTCATCGCATCATGCCGATCGGTTTCCCGCTTGCCGCCTATTCGCGCGTCCCGAGCAGACCCCAGGGCCTGAAGATCAAGAGAAGGATAACGACGCCGAACGACGCGTAGGAAGCGACCGATCCCCCGTAAAGGGTGCCGAGCAGGCTCTCGGTGAACCCAAGGATGATCCCGCCCACCAAACACGGCCTTCCCGCTCTATCCTGCATCTCGGCGCTGCAGAAGTGCATCCGCCGCGGACTCGAGCGGGAAGCCATGGAGTTCGCGGTCGAGCTCGTACACACCAGCAAGGCGCACTGCTCGATGGTCGCCAATCGCCTCGAGCTCATCAGCCACGAGGACATCGACACTGCCGCGGCACCCCACATCGTGCCATTCGTCAGGGCCGCCGCCGAACAGGCCAAGGAATGGTGGGTCGCGGACAACCCCGGCAAGTCACGCATGGCCATCGGCAATGCCATTCGCATGATGTGCCGCGCGCCGAAGAGCCGCGAGGGCGATCACTTCCAGGCCGCCATCGGGCTGCGCTCGCTACTCTCCGGCTACAAGCCCACGATTCCCGACTGGGCCAACGACAGCCACACCGCCGCCGGCAAGCGCCTTGGGCGCGGGCTCGACTACTTCCGCACCGTGTCGACGCAGCTCGACAAGCCGCCGGCCGAGAAGGACCCTTGGGAGGATGAAGCCTACGCCATGTGGGCAATCCGCGACGCGAGGAAGTAGACTGACCCCGCCCTACCACGAGGAAGACCACACCATGAGTGAAACCCGAGACGCCTTCGGCCCGCTGCTACAGCGGCTGCAAACGGACATGACCTCGCTTCGATCTGATATGCGCGGCATTCGTTCGGAGCAGACTGCTTTGCGGGAATACCTCGTCAGCTTCATCGGAGCACGGTCCGGTGAGACTGAGGCCATGATCGAACGGCTGTTCGACCTGCTCAACACGCGCCTCGATCAGACTGAGCGGAGCGTCGAGGAGCGGCTGGCCCGCATCGAGACGAAGCTGCCGTGAGCCTCCGCCGACGCTACCTATAGCCTCCCCACAACCCCCAACCCTTTCCCGCGCGGCCGTCTCCCGTCTCACGGTGTGGGACGGCCGCCACGGCCATTTCTGAGCCGCTACAAGTCGCCCGGCGTCCAGCCGCACCACCCCTACGTAGCCCCCCCGCCGGACGCCGCCCTACCGGCCCCCGCCAGGGCGCCACGGGCCGGCCCCTACCGGCACGGCCCACGGCACCGGCCCACGGCACGACCCTACGGCCGGGCCGGGCCGCCCCCACGCCCTACGGGCCATAATCAAACCGCGCGCACAGCTCCGCCTCGGCATAGCAAATCCGGGCAGCCATCCCGGCTCCGATCTCGACCCGGCGCGCCAGCGTCCAGGTCGCTGCCTCGCGATACCGCCGATCGACGAATCCGCTGAGCGCCCGCCGGTCAAACGTCTCGCCTCCGAGGGTGAGCGCGGCGGCGACACTCTCCACCAGCCGCTCAGTGCGGCCGATGTATCCGGCCGGACGTCCGCTCCACAGACCGAGCGCCTTGAACATCGTCTGCGTCGCGATGCCGGGAAACCGCTCCAGGTACGCCGCGACGAACTCTTCGAAGTCATCCGACCAGCACGACGCCATCCAGTGATTCGCTGCCTCCGCGTCGCGCGCGATCTTGTCGGCGAACTCGCTCCGCACCGCCCAGGCCCAGCGGCTTTTCATCCAATCGACCGGATGCCGCACGAAGCCGAATGTCACGCGACCTGCCAGCAGCTCGGGATGCGCCGCGGCGATCTGCGGCAGCGTGTAGTGATCCTCGACCTCGAATCGGCCGCTCTCCCGCGGTCCGAGTCCAAGCTCCTCGAAGATCGCCCGCACCGTCGTCCCGCCGGTCTTCGGCACGTGGATGAACAGATGCCGGCGCGTCACCAGCGCCATTATCGCTGTGCCACCTTGTTCGTCCGCGTCACGCGGATTGAGCACGCGGCAACCTCGCGCTTCTTCATGTATCCGGGCGCCTTGAACGAGATCGCCCTGCCCCATGTCCGCTTCAGCTCGCGCGTCGATGCCTGGAACATCTCCGGCGTGACCATGCCGACATTGCCGCCGCGCCCGGCGAACACTCTGCCGCAGTCGAAGAAGAACCGCGTGTCGGCATACACGCAGCGATCCAGCAGCAGCGTGCGCAACGTGTAATCCGCATCCGCCCGCCCCGGCAGGTCGACGCGCCATGTGCGATGCCGCGCTGCATTCATCACACCGAACGCGCGAAACACCGGCTGCACCGGTGCGATCGGCCGTTCGTCGGCCCGCAGGAACATGCCGTTGCCGGTGCCGGCGAAGCAGAACACGCCGAGCTCCAGATCCGCGCAGCAGCGGGCGGCGTTCTCGATGATCGCCATAATCTCGTCGGCCGAGGTGATGTAGCGATGCGAGCCCACCATGACCTGCACGCCGACGAAGTCGTCATCGATCATCACCACGGTCGGCGATGAGACGTTGTTGACGATCCAGTTACGGCACGCTGGCGCATTCTCCAGCGGCGGATGCAGCAGCAGACGATTCTCGGGAACCACCGGCGCGTACTCGGCGAGCTCCCGCTCGTCGATGCAGATCACCGCCGACGGCAGCAGCTCGCGCAGCACCAGCATGTTATGCGAGCGCTTCCGCGACGGGACCACGATCGCAAGCTCAGTCACTGGGCATAACCTTGAGCAGCTGGCGCGCGTGCACCGCGCGGCTTGTGCCCATCCGGCCTCTCCGGGATTGGCTCTCGGCACTCAGCCCGAGCCGCTCGCAGATGACGTTCCACTCCTGCGCCGTCGATGCCATGACGACCAGATAGTCGTAGTGCTCGTGCGGTCGCAGCCCGAGGCCCGGCACCTCGTGTTCGTCGGTCTTACCCTCTGCCTCCTCGGTCACCAGCTCCTCGTGCAGGTCCGCCAGCAGCTTGCGCAGATCGGCGTTGTCCCCGAGATCCGGCCCCACCTCTTCGAGCAGCTCGCCAAGCGCCAGGGAGTCGACTTCGGCCATCCCGGACAACGGATCGTAGGTCGCGAGGAAGCGCGCCGCTTCTGCGTCGTCCAGGTCCACCACCAGCACCGGGACCACGTCGCTGCCCGACAGCTCGTCGCGCAGATGCCCGTCGAGGATCTCGAGCTGGCCTTCCGCGACCTCCCGAGCGATGATCGCTCCCGCGTAGCCGATATCGCCCAACATCGCGGCCACGGCCGATCGCTGGCCTTCGGGATGCAACCGCCAGTTTTTCGGGTTCTTCCGCAAAGTGTCAGCCGGCACACGTCGCAGCTCGACCACACGATCGCGGAAATTCATGGTCGATCCTTTACAAAGTGTTCCACTTTGCCAATAATAGTCGCGCCCTACCACAACGGAGACTTACACATGCCAAAGGTAATAGATGACCGCGTCTCGCTGGACCTGATCCTGGCGATCGCCGATCGCGCGTGGCCGATGTACGAGGCGGCTGGCGAGACCAAGCTGGCGTTGATCATGGACCTGGACCACGTCCACCGCATTTGCCCTCTGGACCTGCAGGGCCTGCTGGCCGCACCGCCCTTCGACTTCTCGCACGACATCGTCGGCATCTACCGGCACTTCAACCGCGAGACGAAGACGATTGGCGGCGGCTTCATGCCGCGCACGGCCCTTCCATGAGCGCGACACTATCAGCCAGTCGGCCAAGGATCGGAGACGTTCGATACGTCGTAACGTGGATCGATCGGGATGCTATGCGGCTATCGGATGGGGAAGATGACCTAATCGAGCGGCTGGAAGTAGCTGAACGGTCAAGGGGCTTCACCACCATGCGTGCCGCGAAGGCTTGGGGGAAGGCGAATGCCGACAAAGATGAATACGGCAATCCGCGCGTCGAGAAGCTGACGTTCACTCAGGACGATACCGACATTCCGGCAGATTGGATCCGGTCAGAATACCAGGAGTGGATGAACGGCTCTTGGCAACTTCTCGTTTTCTGACCATGAGCGAGGTCCGAATCATCCACTGCCACAGCTGCGGCGGCGACGGCGGACACCTCGACGTCACCGGGCGCGACTGGCACGGACCGGTGTTCGATTGGTTCGAATGCCGGGCCTGCGGCGGCTGGGGCGAGATCGAGGTCGAGGTGTTCCCGATCGAGCTCGAAGACCTGGAAGCGGCATGAGCGACGCCCCTCCCCTGGTCGGCAAGAGCGTGGCGCTCGAGCGGGCGGAGCGGCTGGTCCGCGGCGAGCGGATCGAGGAGGAGGCCGAGGTCCTCGCCGCCGGCACCATCCCCTCCTACTACGGCGCCGGCGCCACCGCGGCCGACGTCGCCTCCGAGTGGCTGCGCATGTGGGACCGGATGAAGAGCTCGCGGCCGGCGGACGAGTGGTTCTACCTGTCCAACGCGATCGGCTGGGCGTCGCGCCCGTAGGCTGGCGGCGGCCGCCGGGTGGCCAGGGCTTCCCTCAGCACCGAGTTCAGGACGATCAGCTGGTCGATCGGCGATAGTGCATCGATCGCGAGCTCGATTGCGGCGACCGCGCGCTGCATCTGGGTGGCTCGCTTGCGGATCAGGTGGCGCTCTCGGGCGGCGGTCTCAGACATCGCTGAACCAGACTCCTGACCGAGTATGGAGATCAAGCTATTGCGATGTGGCACGTCCCGTCAATACGGGTTGTAGCCGATCAGGCGATTTGCCACCATAGATAGTGCGTCTTGTACTATGCCTTGCCGGACGGATCACCGGACTGACCCCGCACAAGGTCCGGAAGGCGGCCCGTACAGGCCGTTCAGCGAGCCTCACGCTGCTGCGTCGCGCTCTTGCAGGAGCCGGGCCCGCATTTCCTCACGCTCTTCCGGGTCCGGGATCGAGGCGATGAAATTGCAGGTCAGGCAGCGGCCATGCTCCGGCGGTGCGGCCATTGCCATGTTGTGAATCGTGAAACCGCAGTCACGGCATACGAACGTCGTCACCACCATTCACCCTCCCCTGCCCCCGGTGATTCTCGCCTCGTCCTCGGCCTTCTGCTCGGTCAGGATCGCCACCATCCGCTTGACGCGGTCGACGCTCAGGAAGACCCCAAGGGTCATGAACCGCGCGATATCGTAGTGCTTCAGGATCGTCACGCTGAATCGCGGGCGTCGCTGCTGGGTCAGCGCCCGCACCGGCACATCCAGCCCCTTCGCTAGCTGCTCCCGGAGCTCGTCCGTTATCGGCGCTTCGCCATCCAGGATCTGGTAGAGCAGCTCGGACGGGATGCCGATCTGCTCGGCGGCGAAATCGATGTCATCCCACCGCTGCAGGATGGCTTCGAGGAGCAGTCGCTGTTCGAGTGTTTGAGGCAAGACCTGGACTCCGTCTTGGATTGAGTTGCGGTTTCGTTCCGTGCAGACTGTACGGGTGAGCCGCGAATTCCAGGTCGGACCCTGTCGGATTGTTCTGGTGTCGCGGGGGCTCTTGCGGATCCACGGCGGAGGGGACCAGCCGGACATTGTCCGGGTGATCAAGCGCGCCGGCGGAGAGCTGGACGGATCGCGACAGTGCTGGTGGGTGGCGGCGAAGAACCTGCGACGGCTTACGGACGGTCTACGGGCTGTGTCCGACCCCCTGTTCGCGGCGGACATTAAGGCGCCGCCCAGGTAGGTCCTCCGGCCGGCGGGCCGATCTTCTTGCCCCCCTCCCCGCCGGCACGCTGTTCCTTCCAACGTGGTCCGACCCTGCGCTGACCGCGCTCGCCGTACAGCGTACGGGGTGCATCCGCCCCTTGATGGCTTCCCCAATGCATTTCCTGTGACTCCCCCGAAATCGGTTCGATCGTACAGGACGCACAACGCACGGCAAGACTGATTTGCCGTTACGGCGGTAGACGCCAGCCGTGCTGCAGCTCTTCCCTGATCTCGGTATCAAAGTGTGCCGCGAGCTGGTCGAGGATGGCGAGAAGCCTGCCCTGTTCGACCCGCTGGTCGATATGACGGCCGGTCATCCCCTGCCGGTACAACGTCCAGGCACGAACGGACTTGTTGTCGAGGATGATCGCGGTGATGAGCGATCGCTGTACGGGGGTGAATGGCCGGATGGCCCGGGCGTATTCGCGGCCGGCCCTGGCGCGCTGCATCTCGCCGGCGGTCGGTCCCGGCCGCGGCTGCGGCGTGGTCGCCACATAGAAACCGTCCTGGATGGGAGCGTAGCCGACACGGGCGACGTCGTACAGCTCCCGGAGCTTGTCCGCTGCCATGATCTGCCCGACGGAGACGGCGGCGCCCATGCGGCGGAGCGGACAATAGCTTCGCCAGCCGTGCACGGTGCGGGCGGTCTTGGCGGCACCAGGGCGGATGTCATCCGGGTCCCTCCACTCCGCGCGCATGGTGCTGCGGTTGGGCCGTACGACCTTCTCCGGCTCGAGCACAGGCGCGGCAGCGGCGCTGCGACGGGCCATCAGATGGGGAGGGGCAGGGCGGTCGACCGACGGGCACGATGTTGCGCCCGCCGGCCGGATTGCACACGTAGGAGCCCGTGCCCGGAACCCCTCCGCGAGGCGGAGGATACCTGCCCGAGCGGCAGCGTTGCAAGCTGCACGATCGTCATGCCGCCTTCTTCCGGCGTGCCGGCGGCGTCTTCGGCGTTGGCGGACGCGGATCTGGCTGCACCACCCGGCGGATGGCGTGCTCCTGCAGCTTGTAGCGCAGCAGATCGAGCGATTCCTGGATGTTGTTGCACTCGATTGCGAGCTCGATCGGGCAATCCTGTCCGAGCGCGGTGAGCTGGCGGACTGGGTCGATCAGCCGCTGCGCTGCGCCTCGGAGCTTGGCGACCACCCTGAGATCGGCGACCATGGTTCAGCTCCTTTCGCTCACGCCGGCTGTTCCAGCGGGTATGCCAAATCGGCGATGATCTTGGCGTAGTACGGGCTGGTGATCGGGCGAGCGCATCCCGGGCATTTGTCGATGGCGTCGCCGTCGCGCGGGAGGACGATCCACCCGTCGAGGCCTTCGGCGATGCAGAGCCCGTCGGTGCGCCGCACGCCGTTCCAGTGGGTTACTCGGCTGCGAGGATCCATGATCCGTCCTCCGCGCATTTCATGCCGCCAGGGACCCAGGGCTCGTCGTCGTTGTCGGCCGGAGGCCGGGCAGGTGGCGGGGGCGACGTTGCCGCCTCGATGCCCGGCAGGGGTGGATCGTCGTCGCTGGGCAGCAGGTCCAGCTTGTCGAGCAGGGCGTGGATGCGGACTGCCCGGTTTGGCATTCGGTGATCGCGGCGGAGCGCTTCGAGCAGCGAACGGTCGTCCGCACGCGATCGGACAATGCCCCCGGACGGCTGGCGTACGGCGTCCGCTTGGTCATCCGGGCTGGCCGGGCTTGGTGGCGTACGATGGCGCATCGGGCCAGTCGCCCGAGCCACGGAATCGGCCACGGCAGCCCGCTCTTCCTCGGTGGGCTCGGTCTTCGCCGGACGGGTTTCGACCTCCCAGCCCTTGCGGATAGCGATTGCCGCAGCTTCGAGGTCGGTCCGGCAGATGTGGCGGAAGATGCGGCCGTAGGCACCACGCATGACGTCGAGAGAGATCGTCAGACGCCTCTCCTGTTCCCCGCGGCTGATCGCCACCGCTACTGGCTGGCCTTCGTTGAACTTCTGGCCGCTGAAGTTGGTGTCGCGTCGCCATTGCCAGACCTGGAGGATCAGCTGGTCCTCGCGGGTGAGCGTCGGATCGTCGGTGCCGGGCAAGACGGGGGCCGCTCGCCGCTGCAGCTCTTCGTGCCAGACCTCGGCGAACTTCCGCAGCATGGCGTATGCCGGGAAGAAGTCGAACTGACGCGACGCCGCCTCGAGGCTCTCCTCGCAGAACACTACGTCGGGGATGTCGGTCAGACCTTCGAGGTAGGACCGGAGCTTTGCCTCGGCTTCCTTGGCGGTCATCTGCGAGGAAACGGCACAGCGCGTGCCGAGCAGCTGGAGCCATTGGCGCTTGGTCATGTCGTTGCTCCCAGCAGAGGGAGGTCAGATTCGGGCTGCCGGTCGGCGGCGCGGTAGTCGTCGTAGAGCGTCTGAAGGAAGGGGTTGATGAACGCGACATCCTCTTCCCGGTCGTCGTAGCGCCCCTCCAGAGCGCGGGTCAGGCTCTGCTCCTGAAGCAGGAAGTCGAAATCGGCCCGCCAGCCACTGCGGGCTCCCTTGCCGTGGCAGAAGCCAGAGGCGCCGATCCTGGTGATCGCCTCCAGCACGCCTTCGATGCCGTGTTCCCGCACTCGGGCAGCCAGCCGCTGCCGGCGCTTGTCGGTCACCGACCTGACCGGTGAGAGGCCGGTATCCACCGCCATCCGGTTCCAGGCTTCGATGACGACACGCGCCTCCTCCCCCCCGGAGGGGGGTAAGGGGGGAGACTCTTGAGTCTTTCTTGAGTCTCTTTCTTGAGTCTCTTCTTGGTGTGCAGCTGGCTGCACGTCCCTATGTGCAGGGCGTTGCACGTCCCTATGTGCAGCTGGCTGCACGTCCTCTGGGGCCGGAGATGTAGCTGGCTGCACGTCAGGGTGTGCAGCTGGCTGCACGTCCTCATTTCGTATGTGGCTGGATGGCAGATCGACCGGAGTGTCGTACAGCCAGTCCGCGATGTAGTAGTGATTCCTGCCGCGGAAGTGCCGGACCACCTTTAGGACGCCCCGCTTCGCGAGCTCCATGGTGGCGGTCGAGACCGTCCGGTTTGAGTCGATCCCGAGGTCGGCCATGACCTCGGCAACGGACGGCCAGCAGAGCCGTTTGCCGTGTTGAGACGCCGCCGACTTGGATGATTTGGGTCAGCTCAGGTTTTACTCCAAGTTTTTCCAAACAGATGCGTAAATTTACTTCGGATGAGGAGCCGAAGCGGCTGATCGCGATCTTCTTGCCTTTGAAGTCTTCCGGCGTTTTGATTTCGGGACGGGCGATTAACTTATCGGGGATAAAATTCAAACCGCCAGCGACGATGGTAATATCCGCGCCGACGAGATTGGCATTGACGGCGAGCGAGCCCGTCGAGAAAAGAAACTGCGACTGGTTGGCGACCAGCGTTTGCATGCCGACGGTGCCGCTCTCGATGGCGATGTATTCCATGTCGACGCCGTATTTCTTCATGAGCTTCTGCTCGTACGGCGCCCAAAGTAAAGAGTGGATAACCGAAAGGCCGCCGCTCGCCGCGCGGATTCTTTGGGCGCTTGCGGGGGATTGAGCGGCGACTAGATAGAATATAATAGCGACGGCTGTAAATATGTGTGGGATCAAAGGATCTCCTTTGTCTATTAGCTGGTTAGAAAGACTTCTTAGGCCAATACTTCAGCATGGGGCGGCGGTCAAGAGGAGTCTTACGCTCGCTGCTTAAACACCGAGCTGCTTGGCTAACTCCAGCATATCTGTTGCAACGAAGTCGTAGCGATCCGTTGTCGGGACCGCGGCGGCTTTGCCGGCTCCACGCTCAAGAGGGCGATGAATAAATGCTGTGTGTAGGCCGTATTTCTGCGCGGATTGGAGGTCGTGCTCGTGAGCGGCGACCATCATCACTTGATCCGGCGCGAGATCGAAGAGCTGCGGCACGAGCAGATAGACTTCCGCATCCGGTTTGTAGTGGCGGACGTTTTCCGCCGACAAAATGCAGTCCCACGGCAAACCCCCGTGCTTTGCCATGTTTGTTAGCAGCGAGATGTTGCCGTTCGATAACGTCGTGATCACGAATCGTGTCTTCAATCGTTGCAAAGCGGGGACCGAGTCCGGCCATGGCTTGAGGCGGTGCCAGACGCGATTGAAATGTTGCTTTTCATCTTCGCTAAGAATCTGAACGCCAAATCGTAGCAGGGTTTCTTCCAGCATCTGTCGATGTAAGTCATCGAGCTTCGTCCACGGCAGTTTACCGGCGCCGACACGGTCCATGTACGGACGGTAGATGGATCGCCATGCGTCGGCGAATGCCGGCCAATCGATTGGCAGACCCTTGGCTTTGCCAAGCTGCTCGCCTTCGGCGATCACACTAGAACGCCAGTCAACTACCGTGCCGAAGACGTCGAAGGCGAGAACTTTTATATCGTGAGGGATCATTTGCATATCCAAAGTTACGGCGAGGCAACGATTTTTTTGTTGTCGAAAAGATCCATGATTCTTGCTTCGGGGACTTGAACTACGTAAACGAACGCGAGTGAACCCGCAACGATGATTTCCACTAAGGAGACGCACATAGCGACGGTCGCATGACGCCACCAGCGGATCGATCTACGCCCGATGAAA
>Ga0207686_10002366_pt1 | contig 10308 bp, 8 predicted proteins | sample KBSM24metaG_FD_184396 | JGI IMG/M metagenome (GOLD analysis project Ga0207686, IMG submission 184396) | Miscanthus rhizosphere microbial communities from Kellogg Biological Station, Michigan, USA - KBS M2-4 metaG (SPAdes) (version 2) | ecosystem: Host-associated > Plants > Roots > Rhizosphere >...
GCCGCGGCGGCCAGCCGGGTCTTTCCAATTCCCGCCTCACCCCGCAACACCACCGCGGGAGTGCTCAACGCGCCGGCTTGTGCCTGCACCCAAGACTTTTCCAGCTCCGCCAGCTCCCGGTCCCGGCCGACCAGCGGGCCTTGAGCCGATTTGCGCACCCGCGCGCGCTCGGCCAGCACGCGGTAATGGATAACCGGTTCCTGCACACCCTTCACCGGCGTCGCGGGCCGTTCCTGCAACTCAAAGTCGTTGCGTACCAACATCTCGACGGTGTCCGAGACCACGACTGCCCCCGGCGGGGCCAGGCTCGAGACCCGCGCGGCCAAGTTGGCGGCCAGCCCGTAGACCTCGTCTTGGGCGGTGTCCAAATACACGAGCCCACGGTGCACGCCAACCCGGACACTGATCTCAATCCCGAAGCGGCGCTTGGCCTGCTCGCTGAGCCGGGCCACGTCTCGGGTGATCTCCAGGCCGGCCTGCACCGCTCGGCGCACGTCATCCTCATGCGCAATCGGGTAACCGAACACCGCAAGCAGTCCATCACCTGCCTTGTTGCCGATGTGCCCTTCGTAGCGCTGCACCGCGCTCAGCACCAGCTCGCGGTACCGCCCGACCAGGAGCCGATACGTCTCGGGCTCCACCCGCGTCGACAACACCGTCGAATCCACCAGATCGGCGAAGAAGATCGTCAACCGCCGGATCTCACCCGGATCACCCGGCGCAGCCAGCAAGTCCTCGGCTTCGGTGTTGGCGCCGTCGGCTGCCAGCACGTGTCCCACCAACGTCGTCGCGGCCTCCCGATCACCGCGGTTGATCGCCGCAACCGCCTGATCCAGCAACTCGTCAATCGACGTCCCGCCCGAGGCGGGGCCATCGCCTTCTGTTGGCTGGCGCACCCGACCGTCGCTCACCCCGATATCGTGGCATCCTGTCGGGTGCCGCGAGCGCAAAGCGCCGCCTGGCAGGATGGCCGGCATGTCCCTGTTGCTGCTCGACGGCGCCAGCATGTGGTTTCGCTCGTATTTCGGTGTGCCCTCGTCGATCACCGCGCCCGACGGGCGCCCCGTCAACGCGCTGCGCGGCTTTCTCGACGCCGTGGCGACACTGATCACGCGGGAGCAACCGTCCCGGCTGGTGGTGTGTCGCGACGACGACTGGCGCCCGCAGTGGCGTGTCGACCTGATCCCGTCGTACAAGGCCCATCGCGTCCTCGAGGAGAACCCCGATGGCCAGCCGGATGTCGAGGTGGTGCCGGACGATCTGACGCCGCAGGTCGACATGATCCTGGAGATCCTGGACGCGTTCGGCATTCCCACGGCAGGTGCGCCCGCGTGTGAGGCCGACGACGTACTCGGCACGCTGGCCGCCAGGGAGCGCCGCGACCCGGTCGTCGTGGTCAGCGGCGACCGCGATCTGCTGCAGCTGGTCTGCGACGACCCTGTCGAGGTCAGGGTGCTCTACCTGGGCCGTGGCCTGGCCAAGGCGACGAAATTCGGACCCGCAGAAGTCGCTGAGACCTACGGTGTGCCTGTCGACCGTGCAGGACCCGCCTACGCCGAATTGGCGCTACTGCGGGGCGATCCATCTGACGGACTGCCCGGTGTCCCCGGCGTCGGAGAGAAGACGGCGGCGACGCTGCTGGCCCAGCACGGCTCGCTCGAGGGCATCCTGGCCGCCGCGCACGACCCCAAATCCAAGATGTCTAAGGCGTATCGGACCAAGCTGCTGGCCGCTACCGACTACATCGAGGCCGCCGGGCCGGTGGTGCGGGTGGCCACGGACGCCGACGTCAACTTCTCCACGGCGTCCGACACCCTGCCACTGGCCGCCGAGCACCCGCGCAAGGTGGTCAAACTGGCAGAACAGTACGGCGTTACGTCGTCGATCGGCCGCCTGCAGAAGGCGCTGGACGGGCTGCCCGGCTAACGCGACCGGGCAAGTAACCTGGGATGTCTTTGTCGCCCAGAGCCGGCCACTTAGAGGTCTACCCCCCGGAAGCCCGGCAAGGTTACTTGGGCCGGCCGACCTCGTAGGTGCCCTTATCGTCCTGGAACGTCACCGTCACCTGGCGCTTGGTCCCGTCAATGCTGACCTCGCAGTTGAAGGTATCGCCCTTCTTCACTGTCGGGCTCTGGCCGTTGTTGCACTTGACGTCCTTGACGTTCTTGGCGCCGTAGCCGTTGGCTTCGTCGGTGAGGATCTGCTGCACACCGGTCTGCGCGGCATTCACGTCCAGCTTCGTTGTGACGAAGAAGCCGGGCTTCCAGAAGCCCAACACGAGCACCACGGCCACGATGATCGCGGCCAGCAAGCCGATCACGCCGCCGACGACGGCCAGTGAGCGCTTCGAGCCCTCCTCGGCGCCCGGCGCGGTGTACCCCGGATACTGGCCGTACTGACCCGGCTGTTGGCCGTACTGGCCCGGCTGCTGGCCGTACTGACCCGGCTGCTGCCCATACTGCTGGCCCGGCTGGCCGTACTGGCCTGGTTGACCGTATTGACCCGGATACCCCTGCGGGCTGTACTCGCTGGGCTGCTGGCCGAACTGCTCGGTCGGCGGGTACTGGTGCGGCGGCTGGTACGCCGGCGCCGACGGCTGCTGGTACTGCGGATACTGCTGCTGTTGCGGGTCGTAAGCGGGCGGAGGCTGCCAGGCCGGCGATGCGGTGGTCGGTTGCTCGGCCCCGGAGGTCGGCGGCTGCCACGGCTGGTTGGCCGACGCGTCGCTTGACTGCTGATCCTTGCCCGGCTCCGGCTGTTGACCGGGCCACGGCTGCGTCGGATCAGATCCCTGCGGTCCGCTCATGTCTCTCCTTGCTCACGGGTCGCACTGCTGGCGAACACACTACCCGGCATCAACAGCCACGACGCCGCGGCGAATGTCGTTGATAGCGCGTTTCGCGGTAGCGCGCAGCGTCGCCGTGGGTGCGGCATTGCGCACCTGGTCGAGTAGGTCGAGGACCTGACGGCACCAGCGCACGAAATCGCCCGCAGACAACGGCGTTCCTGTGCCCGACGCGTCGGACGCCGCGAGCGCCGTGGTCAGGTCGCCCGTGGTGGCCCAGCGGTAGATAACCGGAACGAAGCCGTCCTCGGGCTCACGGCTCTGGGCGATGCGGTGCCGCTGCTCGTCCGCCCGCAACTCGGTCCATAACCGACGTGTCTGGTTCAACCCACGGCGCAGCTTGCCGGTCGGCACCTCGGTTCCGTCGGGTGCGCCGGGCGCGTCGCCGCGGGATTCGTAGAGCACCGACGACACCACCGCCGCGAGTTCCGCAGCGTCCAGCCCCTCCCAGGTGCCGCTGCGCAGGCACTCCGCGACCAAAAGATCGCTCTCGCTGTAGATCCGAGCCAACAGCCGGCCGTCGTCGGTGACCCTGGGGTCACCGTCGTTAGCGTCGATGAACCCGCGCTCGGTCAGCAACACCACGATCCGATCGAACGTGCGGGCCAGCGAGTTGGTCGCTGCGGCGATCTTCTGCCGAATCTGTTCGTTGTCCCGTTCGATCCGCAGGTAGCGCTCGGCCAGCCGCGCCTTGGCTTCGCGCTCCGCCATGCCGTGCGCGGGATGCCGGTTCAGTTCGTAACGCAGACCGGCGAGTTCGGGATCGACGTCGCGTTCTTTCGGTGGACCGCTGCGTTTGCCCTTGGCTGACGGGACGTCCAATCCCGCCGACGCGGAGCGCAGCGCCGACGCCAGATCGCGCCGCATCCGTGGATTGCGGTGCTCCACTCGCTTGGGCAGCGGCATCGAGCCGAGGGGCTCCGACGCGCCCGAGTAGTCGGCCGACGAAATACGCCCAGCCCAACGGTGTTCCGTCAGCACGAGTGGCCGCGGGTCGTCGCTGTCGCGGTCGGACTCCAGCACGACGGCAAGGCCGCCGCGACGCCCATGCGTGATGGTGATGATATCGCCGCGACGCAACGCCGCAAGCGCATCGTTGGCGGCCCGACGCCGCTGCAGCCGCGACGCCCGCGACTGGGCGCGTTCGCGTTCGGAGATCTGCAGCCGCAGCCGCACATAGTCCAGGATCGGCGCGTCATGTCCGCCGAGTTCGCCTGCTATTTCGTCGAGTATCCGTTCGCCGCGTTCGACGGCGCGCACCAACCCGACCACCGACCGGTCGGCCTGGTATTGCGCGAACGAGCTCTCCAGCAGCTTGTGCGCCTGCGTCGGGCCCATCTGGTTCACCAGGTTGATCGTCATGTTGTAGGTCGGCGCGAACGAACTACGCAGCGGGAAGGTACGAGTCGAGGCCAAGCCGGCGACCTCAGCCGGGTCGACGTCGGGATGCCACAACACGACTGCATGGCCCTCGACGTCGATGCCACGGCGCCCGGCTCGACCCGTCAGCTGCGTGTACTCCCCCGGCGTCAACGGCATATGCTGCTCACCGTTGAACTTGACCAACTTCTCGAGCAGCACCGTGCGGGCAGGCATGTTGATGCCCAAGGCCAATGTCTCCGTGGCGAATACGGCCTTCACCAGTCCGGCGGTAAACAATTCCTCGACGGTATGGCGAAAAATCGGCAGCATGCCGGCGTGGTGGGCGGCCAGCCCGCGAAGCAGCCCCTCCCGCCATTCGTGGTAGTCGAGCACGACCAGATCCGCCTCATTGAGTTCCGCGGTGCGCCGGTCGATTACGCCGGCGATGCGCGCTCGCTCCTCGTCCGAGGTGAGCCGCAGCGATGACCGAAGGCACTGCTTGACCGCGGCGTCACAGCCGGCCCGGGAAAAGATGAACGTGATTGCGGGCAACAGACCTTCGCGGTCCAGCGCGCTGATCACGTCGGGCCGGCTCGGCGGCCGGTAGATGCTGGGACGGGAACGACCGCGGCCGCGCGGTTGCCAGTCGGCCAGTCGGTCCGCCTCACGGCGGTGTGCGATGTGCCGCAGCAGTTCTGGGTCGACGAGCAGGTCACGGCCGGACTTCGCCGCGCCCGAGGCGCGGTTGTCGAACAGGTCGAACAGCCGCTTGCCAACCATCACGTGCTGCCACAACGGAACCGGTCGGTGTTCGTCGACGACGACGGTGGTGTCGCCACGCACCGTCTGGATCCAGCCGCCGAACTCCTCGGCATTGCTCACTGTCGCCGACAGGCTTACCACCCGCACCTCATCGGGCAGATGCAGGATCACTTCCTCCCACACCGCACCCCGCATGCGGTCGGCCAGGAAGTGCACCTCGTCCATGACGACGTGTGAAAGTCCGTACAGTGCAGGAGAATTCGCATACAGCATGTTGCGGAGCACTTCGGTGGTCATCACTACGATATCGGCGTCGCCGTTGATCGATTGGTCGCCGGTGAGCAGGCCGATGCGCTCCGGGCCGTACCTGGTCACCAGATCGTTGTGCTTCTGATTGCTCAGCGCCTTGATCGGCGTCGTGTAAAAGCACTTTCGACCCGCGGCCAAGGCGAGGTGTACGGCGAATTCGCCGACGACGGTCTTGCCTGCGCCGGTCGGTGCGCACACCAGCACGCCGTGCCCGTACTCCAATGCCTGGCAGGCGCGCTGCTGAAAGTCGTCCAGAGCAAAGGGAAGCTGCCCGGCGAAGCTTGCCAGCTGGCCGCTAGGTGGCGTCGTCATCGATTACGAGCCGCGCCGGTGCGTGCACTGCGCTCGGCGGTTCGATCGGTTCGACGCCGCCGATCGGTGCCGCGTGTTCGTCGGGTACTTCCTCGGCCGCTTCACGGCGCGCCTTGCGCTTGTCGTGGACGCGGGCGAACTGGATCGAGACCTCGAGCAGCAGGGACAGCGCCAGCGCCAAAGCCAGCATCGAGAACGGGTCAGACCCAGGTGTCGCGAACGCGGCGAAGATGAAGAGGCCGAAGATCAGTCCGCGGCGCCATGACCTCAGCCGCTCGTAGGTGAGCACACCGACGAGGTTGAGCATGATGATCAGCAGCGGGAACTCGAAGCTGATACCGAACACCAGCAGCAGGTTGATCAGGAAGCCGAAGTACTGCTCACCCGAAAGGGCGGTGACCTGCACATCGCTGCCGACGGTCAGCAGGAAGTGCAGCGCTTTCGATAAGACGACGTACGCCAGGACCGCTCCGGTGACGAACAGCACCGCCCCGACGGCGACGAATGCGCTCGCGAAGCGGCGCTCCTTCTTGTACAGACCGGGCGTGATGAAGGCCCACAGGTGATACAGCCACACCGGGCAGGCCAGGATGATCCCGGCCGTCAACGCCACCTTGAGCCGCAGCATGAACTGGTCGAACGGGGCCGTGGCCAACAGCCGGCACTCACCGTTGCGTGCGATGGAGGCGCGTGCGGAGGCGGGCAGCGAGCAGTACGGCCCTCGCAACCACTCGCCGAGGCTGTGGAACCCGAAGAAGCTGTGGCTGTACCAGAAGAACCCGACGATCGTCGTCAGCACGACCGCGGCCACCGAGATCAGCAGGCGGGTCCGCAGTTCGGTCAGGTGCTCGACCAGCGACATGGTGCCGTCGGGATTGACCCGCGACCGACGTCGACGAGGATCAAGTTTCTTGAAGATTCCTGGAGTCTGCACGGGCTATCTACGCCGCGTCATGCTGCGGCACGTTGAGTTGGCCTTGGTCAGGCCGGGCGTTGGTCCGTGGACTGCTCGGCCTGTGGAGCCGGTGCGGGAGTATCAGCGCGCTCCGAAGCGATCGGCGTGGCAGGCGGCGGTGCCGCTTCCGGCTTGGAGTCGGCCTGCATCTCTTTGATCTCGGACTTGAAGATCCGCATCGACTTACCGAGTGAGCGCGCCGCGTCCGGGAGCTTCTTGGCGCCGAAGAGCAGCACGAATACGGCAATGACGATTAGCCAGTGCCACGGTTGTAGACCACCCAATTTGGTCACCTCCAGACGTCTGGCCCGAGTCTACCTGCCGGGGCTGTCCGCACCGACCTCGTACGCGGATAGCGCGGCACTGGCCGACGCCCGCACCCGCTGCGCGAGCGACTCGGGCTCGAGCACGCGCACCGCCGAGCCGAAGCCGAGCACGAACCGGGCCATCCACTCGTCGGAGGCGTAGGTCATCGCGGCCTGGCAGGCGCCGTCGGGCAGCTCGCGGATCACGCGCAGCGGGTAGTAATCGAACATCCACGATGCAGAACGGTCGATGAGCAACGTGGCGGACGGCAACGACGGGTCGGCGTCGAACAGCGAGGTGTCCGGTTCGGCCTGCACGGCGGGCGGCGGCGGAGCCGACGGCTCGTCGAGCACCTTGGCATCCACGATGCGGTCGAACCGGAACAGCCGAACCCCCTCGGCCGAGCGGCACCAGGCCTCCAGGTAGCTGTGGTCGGCCACCAACACCACGCGGATAGGGTCGACGATGCGGCTGGACAACATGTCGTGGGACGCCGAGTAGTACTCGATCGACAGCGCGCGACCCTTTCGCACGGCGGCACGGACGGCGGCCGCGGCCTCGCTTTCCACCGGGGCGGGTTCGTCGACGGCGGCGTCGGCGCCGTGTCCGAGCGTGCCCGCAGCGGACTCGATCTTGGCGATCGCGCTGCGCGCCGCCTCAGGGTCGACCATGCCCGGCACATCGAGGAGGGTTCGCAGTGCGACGAGGATGCCGGTGGCTTCGGGCGACGTCAGCCGCAGCGGATGGTCGATACCTGCCGTGAACGTGACTTCGATTGTGTCGCCGGAGAATTCGAAGTCGATGAGGTCGCCGGGGCCGTAGCCGGGCAGACCGCACATCCACAGCTGGTTGAGGTCGTCGCGCAGTTGCTTGACGCTGACGCCCAGGTCGGATGCGGCCTCGGCGTAGGTGATCTTCGGGTTGGCCTGGAAGTACGGCACCATGTTGAGCAGCCGGACCAGCCGGGTGGATACGGCGGTCATGCGGACACCTCGCCTGCCTGGGCGCGGAGTCGCGCCAGCACGTCGTCGCGCAAAGATTGTGGCTCGAGTGCGACAGCATCCGGGCCGTAGCTGGCGATTTCGCGGGCGAGCCGGTCCAACATGCCGATGTCGACGGTGATCTCCGCGCCGGCTCGACCACCCAGCGTCAAGGGGCCGACGACGGTGGCTCGGCGGCGCAGAGCGGTGGCGCGGCCGTCGGCCACCCAGACGCGGGCCTGGCCGGTGTTGGGCCATTCCCCGACCGCGCGGTCCACGATCTCGCGCAGGTTGATCTCGTCGGGGCGCTTCACCGCGCCGGTCGGGCCGATGGGGGTGACGTCGGCACCGATGCGGGACAGCCGGAACGTGCGGGTGGCGTTGCGGTCACGGTCGTGGCCGACCAGGTACCAGCGGCCCCGGTCGGTGACGACGCCCCAGGGCTCGACGGTGCGGGTGGTGTAGGGGTCGCTGCGGGATGAGCGGTGTGGGAACTGCACGGCTTGTCCAGAGTCGATGGCGGACAACAGGATTCCCAGGACGTCCTCGGAGCCGCGCAGACCGGGCAGCACGGCGGTCGAGGTGATCGCGATGCCGGAGTCAGCCGCGTCGACGTCGACGCCGGCGGCGCGCAGCTTGAGCAGTGCGCCCTGGGTGGCAGTGATGAGCTCGGGCGATTCCCACAGTTGGGTAGCGACGGCGACGGCGGCGCCCTCGTCGGCGTTCAGCTCGACGGCCGGCAGAGCGTAGGCCTCGCGGTTGATGCGGTAGCCCTCGGTCGGATCGAACTGCGACACCCGGCCGGTTTCGAGGGGGATGCCCAGGTCGCGTAGCTCGTTCTTGTCGCGCTCGAACATGCGCGAAAACGCCTCGTCGCTCGCGCTGTCGGCGTAGCCATAGACGGTTTCACGTATCCGCTCGGCCGTGATGAAGGTGCGGGTGGACAGCAGCGCGATGACCAGGTTCATCAACCGCTCGACTTTGGAAATCCCCACTCGCAACAGCTTAGGCCGTCAGGTCCGTGTCACTTGGCGGCCGAGCCTGCCAGCGAGTCGGAGATCAGCACGCTCAGGTGCTGCCAGTAGATCCAGTCGGCGATCGCCGCGCGTTGGGCGACGGCCTCCGTAGCGGTGTGCGCGCGATACAACGCCTGTTCCTGGGCGTGATCGGCGTAGTTGACGAACGCCTCCAGATGAGGGACCCCGCGATCGGGGTTCGTGCTCATCATCGGCTTCATCACCTCGAACCACAGCTTGGCGGTTTCGTCTGCGGGCGGGTTCGTGTCGGACGGCGCCGGCGGCAGCAGCTCAGACAGACCGCCGGCGCTGACCGAGGCGAGGTGCGATGCCGCGTCTGGGGCGATGACCGCTAACCGGTTGCGGCCCTGCATCTTCCCGCTCTCGGGGATGTCGTCGGCCTGAAGGGTCACCTTGGCGGTGCCGGGATCGAAGTTCTTGAACTGATCTTCGGTGGCCACCACGGCACGCAGCCGCAGGTTGTGGTGTTGCGCCCAGCCCTGGACGGCGAGGATCGGATAGGTCGCCCACTTGGCGCGCTCGCCGACCGGGATGGATTCGTCTGCGCTGGCCATGCGGACCTGCTCGGGAAGGTTGACCCCTTCGGGGATGTAGGCGAGCCCGTAGCTATTGGCGACGACGATCTGCCCGTCCGTGGTTACGGCGGTCACCCAGAAGAAGCCGAAGTCCATGTTGGGCTCGGCGTTGAGGGCGGCACCGATGCGACGGGCCAGCTGCAACGGATCATTGCCGCCGGCGGACTGCCGGCGCAGTGCACCGGCGGTCGCGGCGGCGGCAATTGCGTCGCGCTCGGCGCGTGCGGCCGAAACCGGTACTGGCGCAGGCGCTCCCACAGCGCTTGTTGCACCGGCCGCGGCGGCGGGGGCGACGCCGGGTCCGATCGATGTGGCCGCCGGGGCCGTCGCGCCGGGAGCCGCAAGAGGTGCTGCGGGTGGAGGTGTGGGCGGCGGTCCGAGTGGCATGGCCGGAGCAGGCGGAGCGCCGGCGCCTGGGGCAGCGCCGACCGAGGGTGGCGGAGGAGCGGCGTGCCCGACAGGTGCGCCGGAGGGAGCGCTGGGCGGTGGCGCAGGCGCGTCAGGGACAGGCGCCGGAGCGGGAGGCGGCGTGGGAGCAATAGGCTGCGCAGCCAGCGGGGTGTTGGCAAGCTGCTGCGGCAAAGGCGTGGTCTGCGGTGGGAGGCCAGTGGGCTGACCACCGGCGGCGGCCCTCGCCGCATCCGCAGCCGGCGTGCCAGCGGAGGCGGACTGAACCGAGGGGCTGCCCGCGGAGCTTGTGCCTCCACCCGACGATGACAAGGGCGAACTGGGGCTACTAATGCCTGGCGAACCCGAAGGCCCACCGCCGCCCAGGCTCGGCGCAGATGGCGCAGCGGGTGCTGGACCGGCAGGAGCTGCGGGCGCAGGACCGGCACCAGTAGCGGCCGGAGGCGCGGCGGCAGGC
>Ga0207686_10002368_pt1 | contig 10304 bp, 6 predicted proteins | sample KBSM24metaG_FD_184396 | JGI IMG/M metagenome (GOLD analysis project Ga0207686, IMG submission 184396) | Miscanthus rhizosphere microbial communities from Kellogg Biological Station, Michigan, USA - KBS M2-4 metaG (SPAdes) (version 2) | ecosystem: Host-associated > Plants > Roots > Rhizosphere >...
CTCGATGATGCCGGAGGTGAAGAAGACCGGCGCGCGCTCTGTCGCGACGGTGCGCAGATCGGAGAAGGTCTCCACGGCCACGATGGCCGACACGCGCGGGTCGTGCGCGGCCTCCTGAATCGCCACCGCAGCGCCGAGCGAGGTGCCCAGCAGCACGATTGGGCCGCCCACGGTGTCCAGCACGCGATGCAGGTCTTCTTTCTCGAAGTACCCGTACGTGCACACCTCGCCGCCTGATTCCCCGTGAGCTCGACTGTCGTACGCCACCACGTCGAACCCTTGTCGGCCGAAGCGCTCGATGATCCCGGTGGCGCTCGAGCGGTTGTCGGCGACGCCGTGCAGATACACCATCGTGCCCCGGCGCCGGGCGGTGGTGCGGCATTGCCAGCCTCTCAAGCTCACGGCATCGCCCGTAAACGCGGCGTCCCGGCACGTCGGCGGCGCCGCGGCCTCAACTCGCCGGCGCGCCGGGTGCAGCAACCCACCCGCGCCGACGGAGGGCAACTGGCTCGCACCCGCCACGAGCGCGGCAACGAGCACCGCGCCGACGCCGATGAGGCCCAGTCGCCACCGAGACATCGCCGGCGGCGGCTAAGAAACCAGCGCGAGGTCAGCGGCCAGTTGCCTCACGCTCACGTAGTCGATCTTGCCCGTCCCCAGGAGCGGCACGCTCGCGACGTGCTTGATCGACCGGGGCACGAAGAGCTCCGGCAGGCCGGCTGATCGAGCGGCCGCGGCGAGAACCGGCCGGCTGGCCTCTGCCTGTTCGGTGACGAGGACCAGTTGCTCGCCCCGTTTGGCGTCGGGCACGGTCACGACGGCATGGACGGCTGCCGGCCAAACGGTCGTAACAAAGTCCTCGACCGCGCGCAGCGGCACCATCTCCCCGGCGACTTTCGCGAATCGCTTCGCGCGGTCTTTGATCGTGACGTAGCCGTCGAGATCGAGCTCCACGATGTCACCAGTGTCGTACCACCCAGCGTCGGTCGGTTCGAGGACGCCCGGGCGCTCCGCCCGGAGGTAGCCGAGCATGACGTTCGGACCACGAACAAACAGGCGGCCGCCCTCGCCGATGCCATCAACGCGCTCCACACGATGCTCGATGCCAGGCAGGAACCGCCCGACGGTTCCCGTCTTGAAGTGCATCGGCGTGTTGACGGCCAGTGCGGGCGCCGTTTCAGTCGCGCCGTATCCCTCGAGAATGCGAATCCCGAACTTCTCGAACCAGACGCGCCGGGTGTCGGCCTTGACGCGCTCGGCGCCGGCGAAGACGTACCGCACCGAGTAGAAATCGTAGGCGTCCGCCACGCGTGCGTAGCCGGCGAGGAACGTATCGGTGCCGAACAGAATCGTGGCGTTGATGCCGTAGGCGATTTCCGGCACCGTCCGATAGTGAAGGGGCGACGGATAGTAGAACGTCCGGACCCCCGACAGGAGCGGCAATAGCACGCCGCCCGTGAGTCCAAAGCTGTGAAACACCGGGAGGGCATTCAGCACGACGTCCTTCGGGCTGACGTCCACCACCGAGGCTAATTGATGCCGGTTCGCCAGCAGATTCCGATGACTGAGCACGACACCCTTCGGCGTGCCTTCGGATCCCGACGTGAAGAGGACGACGGCGGGGTCGTTCGCGTGACCGCTCATGTTCTCGGGCTTGCTGAACGCCAGCCGCGCCACCGCCGCCAACCGGCCGGCCAGCCCGATCTGGGGGCGGAGATCCTCGAGGTAGACGATCGTGACCTGTGAAGCCAGGGCGGCGACCAGTGTCTCCAGCTTCGCCTTCTCCACGAAGCGCCGGGCCGTCACGACCAGGGAGATCTCCGCCGCGCGGCAAGCCGCCTGCGCGGACGCCGGCCCGGTCGAGAAATTCAGCAGGGCCGGCACACGGCGCTCGACCTGGAGCGCAAAGAACGTGACCAGCGCCGCGCGCGATGTCGGCAGGAGCACGCCCACGCGCTCGCCCGGTCGCGTGCGCCTGGCGAGCACCGCACCCAATGCGTAGCTGCCGATCATCAGGCCGTTGTACGTCAACGGCTTCAACTCGAGATCGTCCGCGATCACGTGGCGGCCACCGTGCACCCGCCGCGCGTCGGCCAGGGCCGCGAAGAGCGTCGTGTCGATCGGCGCCGCGGCAAACATCGAGGCCACCATCGCGTCGCCGAGGCTCCGCCGCAGCGCGGCGCGACGGGCGCGGCCGTCGAGGCCCGCAGGGGTGGCGAGCTGGCGCGGAGGCAGGACGCGGATCCGGATGCGCGGAAACCAGCGGGACCGGACCTTCCCCCCCAGCCGCGAAAAGGGCGTGTATTCGACGCCATCGATGCGCACGGGCACGAAGGCCGCCCGCGTCCGTTCGGCAATCACGGCGGGGCCTTCATAGACCTTCATCAGCGCACCCGTGGTCGTAATGCGCCCCTCCGGAAAGATGATGCACGCCGATCCGCGTTCGACGGCGCGGATCATCGCGCGAATCGACAGGGGGTTCGTGGGATCAACCGGCAACGCACTCACCACGGCCAGGAATGGTTTCGCCCACCACTGCTTCGCGATGTAGGTGTCCACGGCAAAAATCGGATCGCCGGGAAGGAACGCGCCCAGGAGCAGGCCGTCCAGGAACGAGGCATGGTTCGCCGCAATCACCGCGCGCGGCAGCGCCGCCCGGACGTGCTCGAGCCCTTCGACCTCGACCCGGTACAGCACGCGCAGGACCACGCGCACGAGGCTCTTCATCAGGTCGCGCCGCACCATCCACGCCGCCATCACGACGACCGGGATGGTCGCCACCCCGCACCATCCGAAGAGGGCCGCCATCGTCATGCCGCGGGCGAGCAGCGCGGCCGCCACGACGGCCGCCACCGTCATCGCCAGCGCGTTGATGATGTTGTTCGCGGCGATGACACGCGCGCGATGGCTGGCTTCACTTTCATGCTGCAGGATCGCGTACAGCGGCACGGTGAACAGCCCGCCGCCCATCGCCAGACCGATCAGATCGAACAGGATTCGCCAGCTGCCCGCCTGGCGGAGGAAGGCGCCGACGCCGGCCAGCTCTGTGGTCGGGACGTACGCCCGCGCGCCGAGACACAGGTCGATCGCGCAGGCGGCCATCACGCATCCGCCGAGCGGCACGTACCGTGCGCTGACCTCGCCGTGCAGGAGGCGCTCGGCGAGGAGCGATCCGGCGCCGACGCCCACGGCAAAGAGCGCGAGCATGAGGGTCACCACGTGTTCGTCAGCCCCCAGGACGTCCTTCGCCAACACGGGCAGGCCGGACACCACGGTCGCGCCGAACAGCCAGAACCACGAGACCGCGAGTACGGGCCACAGGAGCTGCGGTCGCCCCGTCACGTGACGCAGAATGTCGAGCGAATCGTGCAGCAGGCGCGGACGCGGCGCATCGGTGCCGAGCGCCGCAGGAGCAGGGGGAATGAAACGCGCCGCGAGCCATCCGGCGAAGGCGGATGCGACCCCGGCGATCCCGACAACCAGCGCGCCATGCGGGAAGAGAACGATGCTGCCGCCCACGATGGTCCCGAACAGAATCGCGAGAAACGTCCCGGCCTCGATGAGGGCGTTTCCGGCCACCAGTTCGTCGGCGTCCAGATGCTGCGGAAGCAGCGCGTACTTGATCGGTCCGAAGACCGTTGAATGCGTGCCGAGCCCGAACAAGGCCACCAGCAGAATGGGCAGGCTCTGCCACCAGAGGCCGCAGGCGCCCACAGCCATGATGCCCATCTCGGCAATCTTCACCCACCGTGCGATCACGGCTTTGTCCACCCGATCGGCGAGCGTGCCGGAAGCGCCCGAAAACAGGAAGAACGGGGCAATGAACAGGCCGCCGGCCAACATCACCAGCGAGGCTGCATCCATGCCGGCGCTCTCGGCCAGCCGGTACGTGACGAAGATGCCGAGCGACGCTTTCAGCAGGTTGTCGTTGAACGCGCCGAGGAATTGCGTGACAAACAGCGGCGCAAAACGACGAGCCGTCAGGAGCTGCACGAAACGCGATTCCATGATGAGCCTCTCTCCTCTCACACGGTCGTGACGGCGGCCCAGGCGGCGGCCACCAGGCGATGGACCAGGGGAACCATCTCCGCCGGCAGTCGGCCATAGGCGGCAAACTGGGCGGGCTCGAGCACCACGCCGAACACCACCGCCGTCGCCAGGTCAGGTGATTGATCGGGCAGTTCACCGGAGGCGATCGCGGCCGTCAGCACGTCGCGCATGACCTGGACCGGCGTGACGGCGTCGACGGCCAGCTTGCCCAGCTGGCCGTGCTGCACGAACAACAGGAACCGGAACAGCGTCGGGTCTTCATCGTGGGCGCGGCAAAACTCGCCGATCATCGCCGCCACTTTCGCGTGGGTGGTGCGCTCGCGATCCGCCAGCGTCCTGAGTTGCCGGGCGAACGCCACGTAGTGCCGCTCGAAGAGCGTCCACACCAACTCCTCTTTGCTGGCAAAGTGGCGATACAGGGCCCCTTCTGACATATCGACCGCCCGGGCCAGATCCCGCACGGTGGTGTCGCTCACGCCCTTCTCGACGAAGAGCTGGATGGCGGCGTGTTCGATGCGGTCGCGTGTGTTGTCGTGGCGATGTCGTGGCATAGTGAGTAAACGTTTACTCACTATAGGACGGCTCGAAACCAGTGTCAAGTCCACCGAAATCCTAAGGAATTCGCCGATCCCGCTCGGCTCGTCATTCGAACGGGCGTCGCACCGCTCGAGGCGGCGAGCGTGTCGCGGCTACAGGATTGTGAGATGACGCACGGTTTCGAAACCGGGATCACACGCTGCCGCGGATCGGCCGGGGGTCCGCGGTGGCAGAGCCCTTGCCTTGGGTCCGGCGTCCTCACCTTGAAAGCCGTGGCCGCACGCAACGGATCCGAACGCCGCCGCCGTCAGACGCGTGGAGGCCGCTTGCTGTTGGGGGCCGCCGTTCTTCTCGTTGGTCTCTGGAAGGGCGGCCCGCCAGCGGTCCTCGAAGCACAGACGAACGGCACGACGCCCGGCGCGCTCCGATCCTATTCGACCGTGACGTCAATCGGAGTCGAGTGGGACCTCGCCGGTGACGCCGATCATGACGCGATGGCCACGGTCGAGTACCGAGTGGCCGCGAGCCCCGCCTGGCGCGCAGCGCTGCCTCTTGTCCGTGTCGACGACAACGGCTACAACATGCTGGCGGGCAGCGTGCTGTTTCTCAGCCCGAACACCACCTACGAGGTCCGGCTGACACTCGCCGATCCGGATGGCGGCACGGACCAGCAGACCGTCACCGTTGCCACGCGACCGCTGCCAGCGATGCCGACCTCTGGAAGAACATTTCATGTCGCTCCCGGATCAGGAGGCGGAGACGGATCATCGCTGAACCCATTCAGAGGCATCGCGGCCGCCGAAGCGGTCGCGCAGCCGGGAGACATCGTCCTCGTTCACGGCGGCAGCTACGGCGGGCGCATCACGTTCACCAGGGCCGGCACCGCGGGCAACTACGTTGCGTGGAAGGGCGCCGGCGACGGCGAAGCGTTGTTCGCCGGAATCGATGTCTCGGCCAGCTACGTGTGGCTCGAAGGCCTCACGATCAGAGACCAGCCGTACGCGCTGATGTCGAAGAACGCGCCGACCGCCGTCGTCATCAGCCGCTGCTCGTTCTTCAACAACCACTACTCCATCTACCTCCAGCGCGGCGGGAGCTACTGGTACATCGCCGACAACACCATCGTCGGCGACACTCCGTACTCGACCGAGAGCCTGGACGGCGAAGGCATCGAGCTGAACGGCTATTCGGTCCCGAGCTACGGGCACACGGTCGCCCACAACCGCATCTCGAACGTCGCCGACGGCATCTCCAACGGCACTTACAACATCGACGTGTTCGGCAACGACATCTTCGACACCTCGGACGATGGGTTCGAGGGCGACCCCGGCGGCCCGAACATCCGGGTTTGGGGAAACCGGATCCACAACGCGGCGCACAACGGCATCAGTTACCAGCCGCAGACCGGCTCGCCCTGGTACATCCTGAGGAATCAGCTGGTCGGTTTCATGGAGGCCCCGTTCAAGTTCCGAACCACGGAGCGATCGGTCATCGCCCACAACACGATCGTGATGTGGGGACAGATGTTCTCGGTCAACGACGCCCACCTGCTGCGATCGATCGTCAAGAACAACTTGTGGGTGTCGGTGTCGGGTGGCCGAATCTGGGATTTCGGATCGGCGGTGAAGGACTGGCGCGCCGATTTCAACAACGACGGCTTCGACTGGGGCTCGAGCACGACGCCCTTCAGGTACGGCGGGGTGCTCTACTCGAGCCTGTTCAGTTTCGGGGCGGCGTCCGGGCTCGACCTGCAAGGACGCCAAATCAATCACGCGACGTGCTTTTCGACGTTCAACGTGCCCGGCCCGGCACCGGTTCCGATTCCCGCCCAGAACCTGACGCTGAAACCGGGCTGCAACGCCGTGGACGCCGGCGTCGTCCTCCCCAACATCAACGACGGCTTCGCCGGCGCGGCGCCCGATCTCGGCGCGTACGAGCTCGGGCTATCGCCGATCCTGTACGGTCCCCGCTCGACAGACATTCCGAGCGCACCAACCAACTTCCGCATATCCGAGTAGCCTCATATCAGTCGGGTCGGGCCGATATGCTTGCGCGATGGCATTTGTGAAATGTCTCCACAGGTGACGGTTGTTGGCGTGGTGACGCGCGATCGCGAGACAAGCCTCGTCGCCTGTCTTGCGAGCTATCTGGACAACTGCCGCCGGCACACCAGGACTGCCGAGTTTGTCATCGCCGACGATTCCAGTCGCGCGGAGAGCCGCGCGCATGTCCGAGCGGCGCTCGGGACTCTTCGGGGCACCGACAGCATCACGCTTCGTTACGCGGGGCTTACGGAAAGGAAGCGCTTCGCAGCAGCTCTTTCAAAGGAATCGTCGGTCCCCCGCGAGGTCGTCGAATTCGCGCTCTTCGGCCACAGGAGCTGCACCCGTACAACTGGCGCGAACCGCAACAGCCTCCTGCTGGATACGGTCGACTCGCTCGTCTTGAGCGTGGACGATGACACCAGGTGCCGCCCTGCCGCGGCGCCGGACTCGCGGGAGGCCGTCTCGTTCACGTCTGCCTACGATCCAACGGAGTTCTGGTTTTTTCCGGATCGTCAACGCGTGCTCGAAGCGCTCTCTGCCAGCGAGATCGACCTGCTCGGCTCCCACGAGCGGCTGCTCGGCCGATCCCTGGCTACGATCGATGGCACCGCCGATCCGACGGGGCGAGTCGCGATCACGCTGCAGGGGCTGGCCGGCGACTCCGGGATGGGATCGCCGCGCTACTTCCTGACGCTTCGCGGCCCTTCCCGCGCGCGCCTGCTCTCGTCTCACGCGGCGTACGCGTCGGCGCTGCAGAGCCGCGAAGTGCTCAGGACGGTCCCGCAGCCGACGATTGCCCCCACGGCGTTCTGCATGACGACGGTCTTCGGGTTCGACAACCGCCGGCTGCTGCCGCCGTTCTTTCCGGTCGAGCGGAACTCCGACGGCCTGTTCGGACTGATGGTGCACCGTTACGTGAACGGCAGCCACGTGGCGTTTCTGCCATGGACGCTGCTTCACACGCCAGAACCCCACCGATCATTCGATAGAGACGAGGCCTGGACCGAAGGGGCCGGCATCAACATTGCCGATATCCTTATCGCGTCCATCCTTTCGCACAACGCCGGCGACGAGAGCGAGAGCGACGAGGCACGACTGACACGCCTCGGCAGGTATTTTCGCGACCTGGGGTCGCTGACGCCGGCCGATTTCTGGGCGTTTGTCGGTACGACACAGCAGATCCGCACGCTCGCCGCGACGACGCTGCTCGAAACGCATCTCCGCGAGCACGCGGCCGCTCCCGTCTTTTGGGCGGACGATGTGAAACGGATGATCGCGACGCTGCGAGAAACGGCGACGAGAGGAGACTACGTCGTGCCGAGAGATCTGCGCGAAGGTCGCGACGAGAGCCGCGCGCGCGTTCTCACCCGCGAACTCGTCTCGAGGTACGGCGAGCTGCTGGAGGCCTGGCCGGCTCTGGTCGAGTCAGCCAGGCGTCTCCACGCGAAAGGCCGCAGGGTGTCAGAACCGGTTTAGCTCCCGCCGCCGCTGCCGCCTCCGCAACCGGTCATGATCGACGAGTCACAATTCGCAGTGCCGCTGTACGAGCCCGTGAAGTTCGATCCACCGCCGCCCCGCGCGCCGCCGACGACGTACCTGCGGAAGTTCTCGGGCGTGCCGGCGTGGTCGGAGTTCTTGTAGAGGCTGGCCTTATTGTCGTCGACGGGCTTCACTCCCAGGCCCTCGTAGCCCTGGTCGAGCAAGCCTGCGAACCGGTAGACGGCCGCGGCCCACTGCCACTGCACGCTGATGCCCGGCGCCGAGCTGCAGAACATGCCTTGCCAGGTGATGTTTTGAATGCCTCCCGGCAGGCCCCCGGGCGCCACGAGCAACGCGGCCCCGCTCAGGAAGACGTTGCCGGCGAGCCCCGACGAAGGTACGGTCGTGACCCACTGGCCGGCCACGAAGTCCGTGGTTGCGAGTGCCACGCCTGGAGAAAACGTGAGCTGCGCGGGCAGCACGGGGACCATGACGCCTGCGCCGTTGGCGCTGAAAATGATTGGAGGTCCCGCGAACCCAATGGTGACGGGGTCCGAGCCCAGTCCCCGGACCTTGATCACGCTGCTGAACCAGACGTAGTCGCCCCCGAGAATCGGCGTACCGTTGAAGTTCGAGGTGATCGAGCAGCCGGATTGCGTCTGCGCCAGCAGCCTGCTCAGGGATCCGGCACCCGCCAGAGCGCCCGCTCCGATCGCTGACGTCGTGATGAATTTTCTTCGTGTGAACTCCGCCATGACACCCTCCCGCGAGGGATCCATCAAGGCATGTGCCGTGGCCAACCGGTTGTTTCCAGCCTGTTTGCCCCCTGGGCTCATGGGGAGAAATTACAGAACCGGCCAGGTGCAAGCGCAAAACGCAAGAACGCGGGCGGATGGCGTCGCTATGCCGGCCCGGCGGGTGCCTGCGCCCGTGCCGGCAGGATAAACGGAACGAGCAGCATTCCCAGCTACTTCGAGCGGCGGAAGGTGAACTCGATGGCCCCTTCGTTCCAGCTCAGTCCGCCGTCGTTCGAATAGTCCAGCCGATAGACCCAGTTGTCGGCGTCCGGCACCACATAGTGCTCGCGGACGATCATGCCTGGTGATTCCGAGGTGATCGTGACGGTGCGGCCGCTCACGGCAACCGAACCCGTGCCGTCATGCACCTGCCGCCTCAGGAACGACCCGGAGACGTTCAGAAACTCGACGACCCACGTCTTCCGGATCTGGTCGTACTGGCGGAAAGTGATCCCGAGGGACGGCGTGCCGTCGGGATACGGTGCGTGTACCTCGTCGGCGATCGCCGTCCCGTCCAGGATGTAGCGGCCGACCCAGGACACCGGGTACTCCGCGACTGTCCCATCCGGAAGCCTGGTCCTGCCCGTCCCGTCCCACTTGCCGATGAGGAATGCGAAGACGTCGAGCTCGCGCGGGGCGCGCGGGCTCCTCTCGCCATGGATGGTCTTCGACGGATCGTCCACGCCCGGGACCTCCCAGCCTTAACTAAACGTACGTTTAGTTTAGAGGGCGCGCGGCGGATCGTCTTTACCCTCAGGGAAGGTCGAACGGCCTCGGGAAGTGCTCGTCCTTGACGTCGCGCAGCCCACCCGCAACGCCGAGCCGATGCAAGTCGCGCATGTTCTCAGGCGCGTCCATCGCCGTCAGGTTCTCGACCGGTATCGTCGCGGCCTCGGCCTTCCCCAGCAGCTCTGCGATGCCGACGGGCCCGAGGTTGATGTCGTAGCGCGCGTAACTCAACAGCGCCTTTCCACCCAGGAGATCGCCATCGAGCGTGCCGAGCTCGCTGTCGATTTTTCGCGCCGTCGGGCTGGCTGACATCCATTGCAGGAGCGCCTCCTGCATTCCTGCCACGTCGTCCATCAGCGACAGCAGCGAGCGGAAGGCGTGAGCCGCCGCGATTTCGGACCGACGGATCGACGTCGTCGCGCTTCCCGTGCCGACGGAGATGAGCAGGATCCTGTCTGCACCTGTCGGCCAGTTGATTCTGTACCCACCGAGCGTGGCGTACATGAACGCCTGAAGCGCGGGGTTGTTGAAGGGGCTGACGCCGCCGTCCACAAAGTCGCCATAAATCGGCGTGTGCCCCGGCAGCGCCGCCACGGTGATGCGCTCCGGGTCGAAATAGTCGGGGGCCGCGGTCGACGCGCGCACGGCCTGCCATAGCAGGTAGTCG
>Ga0207686_10002369_pt1 | contig 10295 bp, 9 predicted proteins | sample KBSM24metaG_FD_184396 | JGI IMG/M metagenome (GOLD analysis project Ga0207686, IMG submission 184396) | Miscanthus rhizosphere microbial communities from Kellogg Biological Station, Michigan, USA - KBS M2-4 metaG (SPAdes) (version 2) | ecosystem: Host-associated > Plants > Roots > Rhizosphere >...
ACATCCCGCCGGCCCAAGCCGAGGCGAACTACCATCGGCAAATCGCAGGTCAGGCCATGTCGGTCTGACTCACACCAACTGGCCTCCACGAAAGCCGGGGCGATTCATTCTCGCCGTAAATGACCGTCATGCCCGCCCGTGCAATCGGCAGGTGTGCGCCGCGGGTCAATGCGTTGACGTTCGCCAGATCCTTAATAGCCGTCAGAAGCACTAGACGGGTGGAATCGCTCTTCTGAGCCATTTGTGCGTCCTCGAGCCGTTTAGCTTGGCGCCCCTCAGGATCCGGGATGCCCGCCTCGGACTTGGCCAAGGCGTAGAGATGGTCCAGATCAGCGGCACTGAGCGTGCGATCGCAATAGAGTCTGGCAATGGCATCTTGCTGCCAGGGTACAAGAGTCTTTGACCACACGTAGATTTGCTGCAGGATCGTCACCAGCTTCCTCCTTTGTCAGCGAGACACACCGAAGATGGGATTTACTTATGGCCTTCGGTTTGATCGATTGGCTCCAACTGTATTGGAGTTAGGCCACCCATGGCTCCCCCAATCCAAGGGCAGTGTGATTCGTTCGCTGCAATCGTTGATCTCGTCCAACGAATGCGCATATCCGTCTCGGCAAGATCTGCTGTCGCCACACAGCGCACATAGACAGGGGAGGCTGTAAAGCAGCAACGCGCACATAACGACTATTAGTCCGTCTACGAAGCTCGGAAGTCGAGCCCCTAAAAGACGTGCAGCGACGACGAAGGCCCCCAACAAATTCCGCATATCCATACGTCAATTCCTTAGCACCACGCCGCAGCATCCCGGTCTCCAATCCGTGCATGACCGCACGACCCGCACTGCTGCAGCAACGCCTGCCCGACACCCCCACCGACGTGGCGCGCATCGCCACCGATGCCGAAGCCATTGCCGCCGCGCACCAGCTGGCGGCTGAATTCGCGCCCGGCGCCTCAGAGCGCGACCGTGAGCGGCGCCTGCCGTGGGACGAGCTGGCGCGCTGGTCCGCCAGCGGCCTGGGCGGGATCACCGTGCCGCGCAGCCATGGCGGTGCGCAGGTCTCCTACGCCACGCTGGCCGAGGTGTTCGTGATCCTCAACGAGGCGGATTCCTCGCTGGGGCAGATTCCGCAGAATCATTTCGGCGTGCTGGGCGTGCTGCACGAGCTGGGCACGCCGGCGCAGAAAGAGCGCTTCTATGCCGAGGTGCTGGCCGGGCGGCGGTTGGGCAATGCGGGGCCGGAGCGCAAGGCCGATGGCGCCGCCACCACGCTGCAGGGCCGCACGCGGCTGGTGGGCACGCCCGGCGGCCTGGTGCTGACGGGCAAGCGCTTCTATTCCACGGGGGCGCTCTTCGCCCACCGCATTCCCGTACGCGCCATCGACGACGCCGGCCGCAGCGTGCAGGTGTGGGTGCCGCGCGAAGCGCCGGGCCTGGCCGTGGTGGACGACTGGGACGCCTTCGGCCAGCGCACCACCGCCAGCGGCACGGTGGTGTTCGACGACGTGCCGGTCGATGCGGCCGATGTGCTGCCCCTGTGGCAGCTGGCCGACCGGCCGGGGCTCTACGGCCCGACCTCCCAACTGCTGCAGGCGGCCATCGACCAGGGCATCGCCGAGGCGGCCGTGGCCGACGCGCAGCGCTTCGTGCTCGAACGCGCCCGGCCCTGGGTGGATTCGGGCGTGCAGCATGCGCATGACGACCCTTACCTGATCGCGGACTTCGGAAGACTGCAGATCGATCTGCACGCCGCGCGCGAGGTGCTGCGCGAGGCGGGCGAGTCGCTCGACGTGCTGGCGGGCCGCGCTGCAGCCGCCTCGAACGGCGCGGGCCTCAGCGCCGAGGACAGCGCCCGCGCCTCCGTCGCCGTGGCCGAGGCCAAGGTGCTCACCACCCGCATCGCGCTGGAAGCGAGCGAGAAGCTCTTCGAGCTGGCGGGCTCTTCCGCCACGCGCGCCGCGCACAACCTGGACCGCCACTGGCGCAATGCCCGCGTGCACACGCTGCACGACCCGGTGCGCTGGAAGCTGCACCTCATCGGCAACCACCTGCTGAACGGTGTGGCGCCCCGGCGCCATTCCTGGAACTAGGAGCGGCTCACGCGACCCTGCTGGCGCCGTTCCCGCGCCGGATCGCACGGCCCTGCTGCCTGCGATGCGGCACCCCGCCAGAACCGCTGCGCCGGGTGGTGTGAACCGCTCCAAGCCCCCGCCATCCCCGCCCTCCCGAACAGACCGATACCGAGACCCGAGCATGTCCCTGCTGCCCCCCGCATCCCCCGCCCGCACCCTCTTCACCGCAGCCCCGGTGCCACCCACCGAGGCCGCGCCCGCGCCGCCCTCGGCCGGCACGCCGCAACGCATTGCCGACGATGCCGAGGCGCTGGCCGCCGCACAGCGCCTGGCCGACCGCATCGCGCCCGGCGCGGCCCGGCGCGACCGCGAACGCCTGTTGCCCTGGGCCGAACTGGACGACTTCGTCGCCACCGGGCTCTGGACCATCACCGTGCCGCGCGAATACGGCGGCCCGGGCGTGGCGGCCGGCACGCTGGCCGAGGTGATCGCCCGCGTGAGCGCGGCCGACGGCTCGCTGGGCCAGATTCCGCAGAACCATTTCTATGCGCTGGAGGTGCTGCGCGTGGGCGGCAGCGATGCGCAGAAGCGCTTCTTCTACAGCCGCGTGCTGGCCGGCGAGCGCTTCGGCAACGCGCTGGCCGAGATCGGCCACAAGGACTTCCAGCGCCGCACGCGGCTGGTACAGGATGGCGACGGCTTTCGCATCATCGGCCGCAAGTTCTATTGCACCGGCGCGCTCTACGCGCACTGGATTCCCACGCTGGTGGTCGCCAAGGAGGCGGACGAGCGCGAAGTCACCTACCTGGCCTTCGTGCCGCGCTCGGCGCCGGGCGTGCGCATCACCGACGACTGGGACGGCTTCGGCCAGCGCGTGACGGGCAGCGGCTCGGTGGAGTTCGACAACGTGGCCATCGAGGCCGGCTGGGTCGTGCCCTTCCTGGCATCGTTCCAGCGGCCCACGCCCATCGGCCCGCTGGCGCAGCTGCTGCACTCGGCCATCGACCTGGGGCAGGCCCGCGCGGCGCTGGCTGCCACCCTGCCCTTCGTGCGCGAGCACGCCCGGCCCTGGATCGACGCGCAGGTGGACCGCGCGGCGGACGACCCGCTGCTGATCCAGCAGGTGGGCGAGATCGCGGTGCGCGTGCGCGCCGCCGAGGCCCTGGTGCGCCGCGCCGGCCGCTTCGTCGACGCGGCCCAGGCCGAAGCCACCGAGCGCAGCGTGGCCGAGGCCTCCATCGCCGTGGCCGAGGCGCGCGCGCTCACCACCACGGCCTCGCTGGATGCAGGCTCGCGGCTCTTCGAGCTGGGCGGCACCTCCGCCACCACGGGCCGCCAGGGCCTGGACCGCTTCTGGCGCAACGCCCGCACGCACACGCTGCACGACCCGGTGCGGTGGAAGTACCACGCGGTGGGCAACTTCCACCTGAACGGCCGCATTCCGCCGCGCCACGGCGCGCTCTGAGCGCGCAACGCCCCCACGCCCCCCCCAGCAGCCCCACCCGCCATATCCCTGACCGCCATCGCAACGACGACCATGAAGACGCCCCGCCCATTCCTGCTCCGCCTTCTAGGCCCCCTCCTCGCCCTCGCGGGCGCCCTGCTGCTGGCCGGCGGCGCCCTGGCCAAGCCGCTCAAGATCGGCGTGGTGCCGGGCATCTTCGCCGACTCGGTGGAGCTGGCCGCCAAGGAGGCCAAGGCCCGGGGCTTGGACGTGCAGGTGGTGGAGTTCACCGACTGGACCACGCCCAACGTGGCGCTGCAGGCCGGCGACATCGACCTGAACTACTACCAGAACAGCAACTACCTCGCCAACGCGGTGCGCAGCCAGGGCTTCGACTTCGTGAGCGTGCAGCCGGGCATCCTCTCGTACCTGGGCCTCTATTCCACGCGCCATGCCTCGCTGGCCCAGGTGCCGCAGGGCGGCAAGGTCGCCATCGCGAGCGACCCGGTCAACATCGGCCGCGCGCTGCGCCTGCTGCAGCACGCGGGCCTGATCGCGCTGCGCCCGGACACCGGCTTGCTGGGCACGCTGGCCGACATCCGTTCCAACCCGAAGCACCTGCAGTTCATCGAGGTGGAAGGCCCGCAGCTGGTGCGCGCCGCGCAGGACGTGGACCTGGCCCAGGGCTTTCCGTACTTCATCATCCCGTCGAAGGCCTTCGACGCCACCAAGGCGCTGGCCTACACCAGCTACGAGGACGATTCCTGGGCGATCCAGTTCGTCGCGCGCAAGGACCGGGCGGCGGACCCGCGCATCGCCCAGTTCCTGGACATCTACAAGACCTCCCCGGCCGTGCGCCACGCGATCCACGCGTTCTACCTGAACGACGCGCGGCTCTACCGCCTGACCTGGCTGCAGCCGCGCTGAAGAGGGGCAACGCCATGACGCAGCAGCGCCAACACATCCTGCTCAACGCCTTCGACATGAACTGCGTGGGCCACATCAACCACGGCCTGTGGACGCACCCGCGCGACCGCGCCACCGACTACCGCCGGCTGGAGTACTGGACGAACCTTGCCCGAACGCTGGAGCGCGGCCTGTTCGACGGCCTGTTCCTGGCCGACATCGTGGGCACCTACGACGTGTATCGCGGCAACGTCGATGTGCCGCTGCGCGAATCCATCCAGCTGCCGGTGAACGACCCGCTGCTGCTGGTGCCGGCCATGGCCGCCGCCACGCAGCACCTGGGCTTCGGCGTGACGGTGAACCTGTCGTACGAGGCGCCCTATCTGCTCGCGCGGCGCTTTTCCACGCTGGACCACCTGACCGGCGGGCGCGTGGGCTGGAACATCGTCACCGGCTACCTGGACAGCGCCGCCCGCGCGATGGGCCAGCCCCGGCAGCTGCCGCACGACGAGCGCTACGACCGCGCCGACGAATACCTCGACGTGCTCTACCAGCTCTGGGAAGGCAGCTGGGAAGACGGCGCCGTGCGCCGCGACAAGGCCGCGCGCGTGTTCGCCGACCCGGCGCGCGTGCACAAGGTGCAGCACCACGGCCGCTACTTCGACGTGGAGGGCTACCACCTGAGCGAGCCCTCGCCGCAGCGCACGCCGGTGCTGTTCCAGGCCGGCAGCTCGGGCCGCGGCCTGCGCTTCGCGGCGCGCCACGCCGAATGCGTGTTCATCTCGCCGCCCAGCAAGGAAGCCGCCCGCCAGTCGGTGCAGGCCCTGCGCCAGCAGCTGGTGCAGGCCGGCCGCCGGCCGGACGACGTGAAGATCTTCATGGGCACCGCCGTGGTGACCGGCGCCACCGCTGCCGAGGCGCGTGACAAGCACGCCGACTACCTGCGCCACGCCAGCCGCGAGGCGGGCCTGGCCCACTTCGCGGCCAGCACGGGCATCGACTTCGCGCGCTACGACCTGGACGAACCCGTCGATTACTCGCCCGGCAACGCCATCGAATCGGCCAGCCGCACGGCCCAGCAGCACGGCTGGACGCGCCGCAAGCTGCTCGACCTCTTCGCCCTGGGCGGACGCTACCCGGCCATCGTGGGCGATGCGCAGCAGGTGGCGGACGAGCTGCAGGCCTGGGTGGCCGAGACCGGCGTGGACGGCTTCAACCTGAGCCGCACCGTGGTGCCCGAGAGCTACGAAGACTTCATCGACCACGTGGTGCCCGAGCTGCAAAGCCGCGGCGCCTACAAGACCGCCTACACCGAGGGCACGCTGCGCCACCGCCTCTTCGGCGCGGGCGACCGCCTGCCCGCCCGGCACGCGGCCAACGCCTTCCGCCGCAAGCCGGCGGCGGCGCCGGCAGCGCCTTCGATCCGCGACGCGCTGGAGGCCCAGCTATGAAGCAGCTTCCCGAGCAACACCCCGCCCTGCCGCACGCCGGCTCCGCCATGCCGCGCCGGCACGCCCTGCTGTGGGCCCTGGCGGCGGCCACCGTCTGCGCGGCCCCGCCCGCCGGAGCGCAGACGCTCGCCACGGCGCCCCTGCGCATCGGCGTGACGCCCGGCTCGCTGGCCGACTCCGTCGAAGTGGCGGCGAAGGAGGCGCGTCAGCAGGGGCTGGAGGTGCAGGTCATCGAGTTCACCGACTGGACCACGCCCAATACGGCGCTGGCGGCCGGCGACATCGACCTGAACTACTTCCAGCACCAGGCCTTCCTGAACAACGCCATCCAGGAGCGCGGCTATCCGCTCGTGAGCGTGGCGGTGGGCCTGCTGCCGAACATCGGCCTCTATTCGCTCAAGGTGCAGCGCTTCGCCGACCTGAAGGACGGCGCCCGCGTCGGCGTGGCCAACGACCCGGTGAACCAGGGGCGCGGCCTGCTGTTGCTGCAGAAGGCCGGGCTCATCCAGCTCAAGCCCGGCGTGGGGGAACGCCCCGGCCTGAACGACATCGTCGCCAACCCCAGGAAGCTGCGCTTCTCGGAGATCGAGGGGCCGCAGCTGGTGCGGGCGCTCGACGACCTGGACCTGGCCCAGGGCTATCCAGCCCACTTCGTCAACGCGGGCAGCCCGCAGGTGGCGGGCAGCGCGCTGCTGTATTCGGGCATCGACGACCTGAACTACGCGATCCGCTTCGTGGCCCGCAAGGACCGGGCGCAGGACCCGCGCATCCAGCGCTTCGTGCAGATCTACCAGCAGTCCCCTGCTGTGCGCGCACGCATCCACCAGTCCTTCGCCGGCAACGACCGGCTCTACAGCCTGCCGTGGCTGTCCCAGGCCCGCTCCGGCTGAGGGACCGGCGCAGCACCACCCCTCCCTCCTTGTCTCCAACGTTTTCCATTCGCCACCACCTCACCATGCCATTGCTCCGCACCCTCCTCGCTCCCCTTCTCTCCCTGCTGGCGCTGGCCGCCCTGCCCGCGCACGCGGCCGACAAGCTGCGCATCGGCGTGCTGCCGGGCGTCTATGCCGATGCCATCGCCGCTGCCATTCCGGACGCAAAAGCCCAGGGCATCGACGTCAGCGTGACCGAGTTCACCGACTGGACCACGCCCAACGTGGCCGTGAATGCGGGCGACCTGGACCTGAACTTCTTCCAGCACCAGCCCTTCCTGGACAACGCCATCCAGAAGAACGGCTTCAAGCTCGCCAGCGCGGGCACCAGCTTCCTGGCGAACATCGGCCTCTATTCGCTCAAGCACAAATCGGTGGCCGACGTCCCGGTGGGCGGGAAGGTGGCGCTGGCCAACGACCCGGTGAACCAGGGCCGCGGCCTGCTGCTGCTGCAGAAGGCCGGGCTCATCCAGCTCAAGCCGGGCGTGGGCTTCCTCGGCACGCTGGACGACATCGTGCAGAACCCGAAGAAGCTGCGCTTCGTCGAAGTGGAAGGCCCGCAGCTGGCGCGCATCACGGGCGACGTAGACCTCGCCCAGGGCTACCCGCACTTCATCGTGGCGTCCAAGGCGTTCGACCCGTCCAGCGGGCTGGCGTATTCGGGCATCGAGGACGCGCGCTTCGCCATCCAGTTTGTCGCCCGCGCCGACCGCACGAAGGACCCGGTGATCCAGAAGTTCGTGAAGGTGTTCCAGAACTCCCCCGCCGTGAAGGCCGCCATCGACCGCGCCTTCGCGGGCGACAAGCGCCTCTACGTGCTGACCTGGACGCAGCAATGATGGCCCCGGAGCAGAACGCGACGATGGCGGCGCGCGGCACGGCGCTGCTGCGGCGCGGGGCCCTGGCGGCGCTGGGCGGCCTGCTGGCCCTGGTGGCCGGCACCACGCTGGCGGCCGAGGTGATCCGCGTCGGCTCCACGCCCGGCGTCACCTCCGACGCGGTGCAGGCCGTGGTGGCCGAGGCCCGCGCCCAGGGCCTGGAGGTCCAGCTGATCGAGTTCACCGACTGGACGCTGCCCAACGAGGCAGTGAACAACGGCGACATCGACCTGAACTTCTTCCAGCACCAGGCGTTCCTGAACAATGCCATCCAGGAACGCGGCTACCGGCTGCAGATGGTGGGCCTGGGCCTGCTGCAGAACGTCGGGCTGTATTCCAGCCGCATCCAGCGGCTGCAGGACGTGCCCGTGGGCGCCAAGGTGGCGGTGGCCAACGACCCGGTGAACCAGGGCCGCGGCCTGCTCCTGCTGCAGCAGGCCGGACTGATCAAGCTGCGCCAGGGCAAGGCCGTGGGCGCCAGCCTGAACGACGTGGCCGAGAACCCGAAGAAGCTGCGCTTCTACGAGATCGAAGGACCGCAGCTCATCCATTCGCTGCAGGACGTGGACCTGGCCGTGGTCTGGCCCAGCTACTTCGTGAACGCCGGCCGCAAGGAGCAGGCCAGCCGGGCGCTGCTGTATTCGGGCATCGACAACAGCTTCTACGCCATGGGCTTCGTGGCGCGCAAGGACCGCGCGCAGGACCCGAGGATCACCCGCTTCGTGCAGCTGTTCCAGCATTCGCCCAAGGTGCGCGAAGTGGTCTCCACGAGCTTCAACAACGACCCGCAGCTTTACACGCTGCCCTGGAAGACACCATGAGCCTGAGCGCCGCATCCCCTTCCACCCTGTGGCGCACCGCCGCAGGCACCCCGCCCTCCGGCGCCCCGGCCACCGCAGCGCCGGCCGGTGCTGCGCATCGCCCCGAACCGGGCGCCCCGCCCGCCCGGCAGGCGCCGGCAGCCGGCACGCCCGCCGGCTCGGTGGTGTTCGACCGGCTGGGCAAGCAATACGACTCGTCCGCCGGGCCGGTGGCCGCGCTGCAGGACATCAGCCTGGAGATTCCCACGGGCAGCATCTTCGGCATCATCGGGCGCAGCGGCGCGGGCAAGTCGAGCCTGCTGCGCACCATCAACCGGCTGGAGTCGCCCACCTCGGGCCGCGTGCTGGTCGATGGCATCGACATCGCCGGGCTGGACGACGACGGCCTGGTGGCGCTGCGCCGGCGCATCGGCATGGTGTTCCAGCACTTCAACCTGCTGGCCGCCAAGACGGTCTACGAGAACGTGGCCCTGCCGCTGCGCGTGGCGGGCGTGCGGCCGGCCGAGCTGCGCCGCCGCGTCGATGAGCTGCTGGCGCTGGTGGGCCTCGCGGACAAGCACCGCACCTATCCGGCGCGCCTCTCGGGCGGGCAGAAGCAGCGCGTGGGCATCGCCCGGGCGCTGGCCACGGGGCCGGAGATCCTGCTGTGCGACGAGGCCACCTCGGCGCTGGACCCGGAGACCACGCATTCCATCCTGCAGCTGCTGCGGGACATCAACCGGCGCCTGGGGATCACCGTGATCCTCATCACGCACGAGATGAGCGTGATCCGCGAGATCGCCGACCAGGTGCTGGTGCTGGAGCAGGGCCGCATCGCCGAACAGGGCGAGGTCTGGCGCGTGTTCGGCGATCCGCAGCACGACGCCACCCGTGCCCTGCTGGCGCCGCTGCAGCACGGCCTGCCCGACGACCTGCGCGCCCGGCTGCAGGCGGCTCCCCCGCCCCACGGCGGCTTCGAGCGCGTGCTGCGCCTGGACTACACGGGCCAGGGCGGGCTGGAGCCCGACTTCGCGCGCATCGCCGAGGCGCTGCGCAGCCCCGTGCGGCTGCTGCACGGCGGGGTGGACCGCATCCGCGGCCATGCCCAGGGCCGGCTCATCGTTTCCGTTCCCGGCGCGCTGGCGCTGCCGGATCTTTCCCCCCTGGTGCAAGGCCCCGGCGCCATTGCCCATTCCATCGAGGTGATCGGCCATGTCGCTGACGTTGAGCATTCCCTTTGAACGCTACACCCAGGCCCTGGTCGATACGCTGACCATGGTGGGCGCCTCCGCCGCCATCGCGCTGGTGGCGGGCATTCCGCTGGCGGTGCTGCTGATCGTGACGGCGCCCGGCGGCTTTCTGGCGGCGCCGCGCCTGCACCGGGCGCTGGGCAGCGTGATCAATGGCTTCCGCGCCACGCCCTTCATCGTGCTGCTGGTGGCGCTGATCCCGTTCACGCGGCTGGTGGCGGGCACCACCATCGGCGTGTGGGCGGCAGTGGTGCCGCTGGCCATCAGCGCCACGCCGTTCTTCGCCCGCATCGCCGAGGTGAGCCTGCGCGAGGTGGACCCCGGCCTGATCGAGGCCGCGCAGGCCATGGGCTGCCGCAAGTGGCATATCGTGCGCCACGTGTATCTGCCCGAGGCCCTGCCCGGCATCGTCGGCGGCTTCACCATCACGCTGGTGGCGCTGATCAGCTCCTCGGCCATGGCCGGCGCCGTGGGCGCGGGCGGGCTGGGCGATCTGGCCATCCGCTACGGCTACCAGCGCTTCGACACGCAGGTGATGCTGATCGTGATCGCCGTGCTGATCGC
>Ga0207686_10002371_pt1 | contig 10289 bp, 5 predicted proteins | sample KBSM24metaG_FD_184396 | JGI IMG/M metagenome (GOLD analysis project Ga0207686, IMG submission 184396) | Miscanthus rhizosphere microbial communities from Kellogg Biological Station, Michigan, USA - KBS M2-4 metaG (SPAdes) (version 2) | ecosystem: Host-associated > Plants > Roots > Rhizosphere >...
CGTCCTGACCCCTTTCATCTGGTGGGGCGGCGGCGCAGCCGACGTGCAAATCACCAACAACGGCAGCTCGGTCATCAACGGCTGGTCGGTGAACTGGACCTACGAAGACGACGCCCAGGTGAATGCGACCTATGGCGCGACGCTCACGGGCAGCAAGCCGACCTACACGGCAACGCCCGACGGCAACAGCGTCATCAACCCAGGCCAGACCGTGTCGTTCCGCGTCCTGTTCAGCCAGTATTCGGAGAAACCGGGCCCGATTCCGCTCGTGTTCGGCGACATCTGCAACACGCAAGTCCCTCCGCCTCCGCCTCCGCTTTATCCGACCTACAACATCAGCCCAATTGCGCCGGATGCGACTGGCATGAGCAGTAACGCTACCCAGTTGGCTGCCAAGATTAAGATGGGAACCAACATCGGAAATACCCTGGAAGCGTATGGTTGCACTCCAGCGTCGGAGACTTGCTGGGGCAATCCGGAGGTCTCTGCCGCATATGTGAAATTGGTAAAGGACAGCGGTTTTGACGCCATTCGGATCCCCGTATCCTGGGACCAGTATGCCGATCAGACCACTGGAAAAATCAGTGATGCCTGGCTCGACCGCGTGAAGCAAGTGGTGCAGTACGCAGTGGATAACGGGCTCTACGCGATCGTGAATATTCATTGGGACGGTGGTTGGTTGGAGAGGAACGTTAACTTTGCGAGTAAAGTCGCTGTTAACGCCAAACAGAAAGCCTACTGGGAGCAAATTGCCACGAAGCTGCGTGACTTTGACGAGCATGTCTTGTTTGCCAGCGCCAACGAGCCCGATGCGATCACTCCAGACCAAGTCAAGGTTCTTGACAGCTATCACCAGACATTTGTGAATGCGGTTCGTTCGACGGGTGGTAGAAACGCTTATCGCGTGCTGGTGCTCCAGGGCCTCAGAACCGACATCGATATGACTTTCGATAATTGGAATGGCATGCCGACCGACACTGTGCCGGGTCGCCAAATGGCTGAAGTTCATTACTACCCGGGGGCTTTTTCGAACCTTGCAGAAGATACTGACTGGTCACAGATGCAGTGTTACTGGGGTGACGGATACAAGTCGCTGACTGACACGTATCGCAACTCACCGGGGAAGCTTCCGCTCATGGAAGAGGCTTATACCGATGCGCAGTTTGCCAAGATGAAAACCAAATTCGTGGACCAAGGCATTCCAGTGGTGTTGGGCGAGTTTGCTGCGATGAAGCGAAGCAAGGACGTTTGCGCTGACCTGGATCTGCATCTCGCTTCGCGGGAACATTTCTATCAAGTCGTCACCCAGTCGGCGCTTGCACATGGTCTCTTGCCATTCGCATGGGAGATCGGGATGGCGGAAGGTCTGTTATTTGACCGTGTAACGCCGGCCGTGGGTGATCCACAAGTACTTGATGCAATGTTGGTAGGTGCTGGAAAACTTGTCGGACTGAGCAATCGCCCACATAGCTGGACCGTGAGTAATGAGGCCACGGATAGTAGTTCAACTGCGTATATGCAAGCTACTGTCAACCAGGCAGGGGCGGCTGCTACCTATAATTTTGCGAACCCAATTAATTGGAGTGGCGCAACCTTGAAAGTCGTCCTTAATTTTGATCAAGCGTTTGTTTCAGATCGAAATGGCGGGATGGATGGCTTGTTCCAGTTCTATACCTACTCCGACGGCTGGACTGCTTCGCAGTGGAATTGCTGGACTGGCTATAAAACTTTGGTTGCAGGTCAAGATACAGAATTCACGTGTTCTGGTTTTAACATCCCGAGTGCGGTGGGGCTAGGTATCCAATTCTTTGCAAAAACAGGTTCCGTTACCATCAAACGAGCATCGATTAAATTGGCTCAATAACCTTCTGCCATAAGGTATTTACATGAAAAAAATTCTCTGTGCATTGTTCGCCAGCGCCAGCCTGACGCTGGCCGGCGGCGCCCATGCCGCTGTGATCGGGTTCGAAGATGTCATCACCGAAGGCGACTTCACCAGCCTCTCCGACGCCAGTCCTTACGCCAGCCTCTCCTGGGGTGAAGGCTGGTTCGCGGGCGACAACAGCATCGGCGGCTACGCCAACGCCGCCCATTCCGGCGCCAATTTCGCCGTCAATGGTTTCGGCGACGACCAGATCAGCGTCAGCAGCGCCACCGGCTTCAATTTCGCCGGTGCCTGGTTCGCCACGCCGGAAGGCGCCGGCGACAAGGCTGGCTGGATCAACATCACCGCCTACGACGCCCTCAACCAGCTGATCGGCACTACCGGCAATATCGCCATCGGCGACAGCTACCAGTGGGTAACCGGCGGGTTCGCCAACGTGGCGATGCTGACCATCACGCGCGACAGCGGCTGGTATGTAATGGACGACTTCACCACCACCGTCGCCTCCGGCACGGTGCCCGTGCCCGCCTCGCCGCTGGTGCTGGGGATCGGCCTGCTTGCCCTGGTCCTGGCCCGGCGCGTGCCGCAGCGCGGCTAGAAGTTGACGCGGGCACAGCCCGCGCTTTTGTCCGTTTGCGGTGTTAGCAAACCTCAGGGGGAGATGGCGGGTAGCCATCTCCCCCTGCTTTCTCCACCGGCAGTTCTTGCTCGCTCCAGCCTCGGTTCCGACGCGCGACGCCCCAGCTTCACGACAGTGCAACAAGCGATACCAGCGCGTCAGTTGCGCCGGTACCGATGCTGCAATCGTGTTGATCAACTCGACGGTGCGAGCAAAACACCGGCGCGATGCTTCCCGGCTGGAGTTTGGGACAGTGGCAAAGCAGATGATCAGGTCCGTGCCGGTACAGCCGCTCTATTGCAAACGCTCACGGTTTGCCATCAGCGTAGCCGTCAGCGTGTGGCGGTCGTCGCTGTGATTGCGGCCATTTCCATACCAAAAACCGCCAAGGCAAGGCATAGAAAAAGGCTCTGTTCGCGTTCGTTATGTGAACTTTAATTTGTTGCCGAGGTCATACGCATCGTCGAGTTAACTCTTCCGGAGTGACGATGCGCAGCCTGACCTTCGACGACGTGTTCGCCATGTTGTCCGCGGTCGCTTTGTCGGCCAGCGACCTTGCCCGGCTGCGGGAATGGATCGGCAGCATCGCGCATCCGGCCGAGTGCATCGCACTGATCGAGCAGGCTGCGCGCGGGCGGCCATGTCCACACTGTAGTCACCCGAGGGCGCACCGCTGCGGCCAGGCCAGCGGGCTACAACGATTTCGCTGCCTTGGCTGCCGGCGCAGCTATAACGCCCTGACCGGGACACCGCTTGCGCGCCTGCGCAAGAAGGAATGCTGGCTCCCTTATTTGCAATGCGTGCTTGAATCACGCACGGTCCGCGATGCGGCGCGCTTCGTCGGCGTGTACCGCACGACCAGCTTCCGGTGGCGACACCGGTTCGTCCCCGGTGCCATGCGCGACCGACCGGCCAGGTTGACGGCCATCGTCGAGGCGGACGAGACATTTCGACTGGAGTCGCAGAAAGGCTCGCGTCGCCTGAACCGCAAGCCACGCAAGCGCGGCGGCGTGGCAAAGCGGCGCGGCATCAACAGGGAACACGACTGCCTGCTCGTGGCGCGTGATCGCAACGGACTGACCCTCGACTTTCATACCGGACGCGGGCAGGTGACGGCCGAAAAGCTGCACGAGTGCCTCGGACCGGTGCTGCCGGCCGATGTGCTGTTGATCAGCGATTCGGCTGCATCCTATCGTCGCTTCGCGCAGGAGGCCGGCATCACGCACGAGGCGGTCAATGGGAAATCGGGGGAGCGGGCGCGCGGTGCAATCCACATCCAGAACGTGAATGCCTGGCACAGCCGTTTTAAGAGCTGGCTGGTGCGCTTTCGCGGCGTCGCGAGCCGCTACCTCATCAATTACTCAGGATGGCAGAGGTTGCTGGACGCGCGCCGTCTGACGACCCCGGCTGACTGGCTGCGCGTTGCAGTCCGACTCGGTTAGGCTTTGGCGGCCGTTTACCGAATCAACGCGAACACAGCCTAGAAAAACCGTCATGCCGCGCCGCGGTCATGATGGACGAGGCTGGGTATGACGGTCGCTTGCTTCGCTCCGCCCCGGACGAGAACCGCGCGGGCGCGATGTTGGGTGGCCTCAGACGGAGCGCGCAAAGGCGTCCTGGCCATGGATGCCAGGCCTGGCCCGCCAACCGGCGGCGCCGATCACTCCTTCGACTGGATCGGCGGCAGCATGCTGGCCGGCGGCCGCCCTATCAGGCTGCGCGGCAAATACCCGTAATCCGCCGCACCGGGCTTTTTCCACGCAAGCATCAACGCGAGATCCGGGCCTGGACCCTGGAAGTAACGCACGCGGAAATTGCGCACGCCCTTCTCCAGCTTTACGGTGGTCGCCACGGGTGTCGGCGCGTGGATGCCATCGTTGTCGATCACGTTTTCATCGTCGATGCTGAGAACGGCGCCATCGTCGGCCAATAGCATCAGTTCCCACGTGGTGGTTTCCGTAATATTGACGGTGAAGCGAATATCCATCCCGAACCATTCATTCGTCGAGCCCATGCCGGGAAAGCCTTCGCGGAATGAGCGCGGCGTGATATTGAGTTGGGCCAGGCAGACGCGCTTGACCGGCTTGCGCCGGCGCATTTCGGACACCGATTGCGTGCCGACATTGAGGCGATACACGTCGGCGACCATATGCCGATCCGACGCATCGGCGCATTCTTCGAACAGCTTGGGGGGCGTGCTGGCCACGGCTTCCTTCGCGGGCTCGGGTGCGGGCGGAGGCGGAGGCGGGGCCGGGACAGGAGCCGGCGCCGGTGCCGGTGGCGGGACAGGAGCCGGAGCCCGGATGGCGTCGGGCACGACGTCGGGCACTGGCAGCGGGGGCGGGACGAGAACGGGCGGGGGGGCGAGGGTGGGAGGGGCGATCTTGTCGGGCGCAGGTTCGGGAATCTTTTCTTCCGGTACTTTCTCTTGGAACAGGGCCACTTCCAAGGCGCGCGGCGGTGGGGGCGCGGGACGGCGCGCGGGCGACAGCAGCATGATGATCAGCAAGACCAGATGGATGAGCACCACGATACCCAACGCGTAGCGCCGTTTCTCGGGCCGCAATGACGGCTGCCCTTCAGTTGCGGGCGGGGGCAAACTGGATTCCGGTATTGAACGCATACGTTTCCGAATACAATGTCAATTTATTAAGGTTCGGCGCCCGTGCGGCGCCCGTTGCTGGAGCGGTGAGCTGCTGCCGCTCCTGTTCAGGATGGGCTACATCGGTGCCATCGTGCATGCTGAAGGTGATCACGAGGCGCTTGCGGGGGGGCGTTTACTCCTCCAAAGCCACCACCATTACGGCCTTGGCAGGCACCTTGATCGATAGCTTGCCGCCCTCTGCACGCGCGCTGAACGCCGCGGGCTTGATGACCTGCGGATTCTGGAACGTGTTGTGCGCATCCATTGCGGCCGAGGTCAGTACCTTGCCGGCCGCACCGTTTACCTTCGCGCCGGCGACGTCGACGGCGACATCGACCGCCTTGTGCGGATCGGTGTTGACCAGCGCCAGGTACACCTTGCCGTCCCTGGCAAGTGCCGCCGAAGCGCTCACCCCCGGAATGGTCGTTGCGCCCAAGGTGTAGCTGGTGTTGTCCTTGATTGCCAGCGGCAGCGACCTGGCATCCTGGAACGGCACATACATCTGGAACGTGTAGTAGGTCGGGGTAAGGACCATCTTTTCCTTGTCGGTCAGGACCATCGCCTGCAGGACATTGACCATCTGGGCGATGGTGGTCATGGGGACCCGCTCCGCGTGATCATGGAAGATGTGGAAGTTGAGTGCCGCCACGAGCGCGTCGCGCAGGGAGTTTTGCTGGAACAAGGCGCTTCTGGCGCCCGCTTCGTCATACCAGGTGCCCCACTCGTCGACCATCAGCCCGATCTTCTTCTCGGGATCGTGCTTGTCCAGTACAGCCACGTGATCCTTGATCAGCTGATCCATTTTCAAGGTATTGGCAAGGGTCGAGATCCACTCGTCTTCCTTGAAGCCGAGGTCCTTGCCCTTGACGCTCCAGTTGCCGGTCGGGATGGTGTACTGGTGGACACTGATGCCGACCGTGCGGCCCTTCAGTTCCTTGCTCAGGACGTCAGTCCACGCAGTGTCGAAGCCACTGCCGCCGCTGGCAATCATTTTCGGCCTGGACTTTTCGGCCCCTCTCAGGAAATTCTCGTAATTGCTGTACAGGTTCGCGTAGTAGTCGGGCTTCAAGTTGCCGCCGCAGCCCCACAACTCATTGCCGATACCGAAGTAGGCGACTTTGAACGGCTTTTCGCGCCCGTTCCGGGCGCGCAGCCTGGCCAGGGGCGAGCCGCCGTCCGAAGTCATGTACTCGACCCAATCGGACATCTCCTGCACGCTGCCGGTACCGACGTTGCCGTTGACGTAGGCGTCGGCGCCCAGCATGTCGATCAGGTCGAAGAATTCGTGGGTGCCGACGGCGTTGATCTCGTCTACGCCGCCCCCGTTGACGTTGCTCGGGCGCTTGTCCTGCGGGCCTATGCCGTCGCGCCAATGGTATGTGTCGGCAAAGCAGCCGCCCGGCCAGCGCACCAGAGGCACATGCAATTCCTTGAGCGCGCCGACGACATCATTGCGCCAGCCCCTGGTGTTGGGGATGCTCGACTTCGGGCCGACGTACATGCCTCCGTAGATGCCGGCGCCGAGGTGTTCGGCGAACTGGCCATAGATGTTCTTGTTGATGACGGCACCGGGCTTGGCCGGATCGATGTTGATGGTCACGGCTGCGAACACTGGCGCGGCCGCCAGCATTGCAAGCGCCAGGACGCTGCGCTTCACTACACTCATGTCTTCTCCGTTTTTTTGTCGCAGCCCGCCGGTATTGCTGGCTGCTCTGTGGCGTGCTGGCCGTGCATGCTGTCCATTGCCGGGCCGGCTTTCGCTGGCGGGACGGGGAGTAGGCTCGCCTGTCCAGCAAACCGGCGGAGTGTATCCCAAATATTTCGACAAAACGACACGCCAAAATGCGCCGCCGCCTGCCACGACAGCCTTCGGGAAAAATTCTGCACGGCCGGTATGCGTGCTCGTGCAGATTTTGCTATTGGTCGCTTAAAAGGGCCGCCGTTCGATCCGGTCACCAACAGCGCGCCAGCGACCGCGCCGCCATTGCCGGACGTCCAATGCAAGAAAGCGCGATATCAATGCGATGATCTGCACTCTTATAATATCTTCACCGTTAGCGCCATTTCGGTGCTGACTTCCTCGCGTTTTTTTGCGATTCGCCTGCCCCGTACTGGCGGTCCGCAATGACGCGCCATATCGCACCGAACAGGAATGCTGAAGCGGCCGGCAGACCGGTCGGTCGCACATCATTCATTGAAGAATTACGACGTGAGCATGTGGACGACGCTCATCTGGCCTCGCGGCGCGTGAGCACCGGCGGGATGATTGACAGCTGGGATGAACGGCTGCCCGGCAGGAAGCCGTGCGACTCGAACTGTTTGTCGGCATGTGCCGGTTCGATGTCCTTCGCCGCGAACGCCTTGCGACGCGGCCGCGCTCAGCGCAGTGAGCGAAATACGGGCTTTACGGCGCCGGGTCCCGCGGCGCCTTTTTGCATATTTCGCGGAATGCCTTGGGCGTGCATTGGTATTCTTCCTTGAACAGCTTGATGAAATACGAGGCATTTCTGTAGCCGACCGAATAGGCGATTTCCGCGATACCGGCGCTGTTATTTTCCGCCAACAGGCGGGATGCTTCGGTCAGTCTGAGCTTGTTCAGGTAACCGGTAAAGGTGTATCCCATTTCCGCCTTCAATATATCGTTGACCTTATTGCGGTTCACTCCGGTTTCCGACACCAGGGTTTCCAGATCCAGTTCTGAATCCGCATAACGCGTCGCCAGCAATTTTAAAATGGCGGATTTTTCCTTTTCCCGGTGCGACTCCAGCGCCAGATGCTGGTATGCCACCAGGGGCAGGTCTTTCTGCATCCGCGCGCGCAGGTCATTTGCCAGGGCTACCGCGTACTGCTTGGCGAACCAGAACCCTAAACCACCCCAGGCCAGTATTACGAACGCGGCGAAAGAATATAGATAGCCGTATTTCCGTTCGTGCAATTCAATTCTTGCGATTTCGATACGCGACGGGATGCCGACGGGGCTGACATTGCTGGTGCTGACTTCGATCTGCGCGACCTTGGCCAGCGAATAACCCAAGTCGGATGGATCGAGTTTGTTCATGTCGAGCCACCACTGCGGAATGGTCAAATGCGCCAGATCGAGTTCAACCTTGGCCCCGTCCGGATTGCAGTTGACGTATGCCGCTGGCGAGCGGTAGGTCAGCAGGTCACCCAGTTTGGACCGCTTGTCATCGAAGGTGGTCAGGCCGACCCGGATCGTACCGGCGGGGAAGCAGCGCGCCTCGAAACTGATTTTGTCGAACCGGGACCAGTCGAGCAACGTAGGCTTGCCGTTGCGGTCTGTGAAGACCAGGCCGGTCGACGCATAGAGATAAGGGGTATTGCCTGACAGGAGGTATTCCATGATCAGGCGCCCGGCATCGACTTTCGCGTTCACGCTGGTGGTCGCGCCATTGCTGTTGTTCGCCTTGCGCAACTGCCAGGAAAAATTTTCTTGCTCAAACAAGGATTCGCGGTGATTGCTTCGACTGACGCACAGATACCCGACGAGGATAGTCAAACCGAGCAGCAGGACTAGCCGAACCAATGCTTTTGAATATAACGCGTGCATATCAATAAAAGTTGGATGGCAGGACAGCGGCGAGCCCGCCGGACTCCGGCGTGGCGGCAGTCGTCAGGTCTCGCAATGTACAGCATGTCATGCGCTCTGTCACTGCGGCGCTGATGCACCCTATAGACCGAGGTCCAGCGCGTTCGGCCCCAGTTGCTGCGCCAGCCGGGCGCGCTCACCGCGAATTCAAATGGCTGCCGTCTACCTTCCCGCTGACACCACGACTGACTCGTCCCGGGTTTTGCAGAGGCTCCATTGTTCGAGGGTAGAGCTCACCGGCGCAGCTGGTGGATAAAGTTGATCGTCGAACAAGTTTTTCATCAGGACGCTGTTCGCCGTTTGGCGCGACATGACTGACCACACGTAGAAGTAAATTCCCAAGTCTTCCAACTATTCGCACACTAATACCATTTTCAGGGAAAGTTGAGCGACCGCGGCGCGGAGCACCCTATGCTGGCACTTGGCCAAAAAGAACATTTGAGGTCAAAGGGCAATTTGTCAGTATGGATATTTCGAGGTTACTATGAAGCTCAGCCGTGCATTTTTGTTAATTGCGGTTTTGTCATTAAACGTCGGCTGTGGCGGCGGCTCGGCCGGCAGCGCGGCGCCAGCCAGCACGACGCCAGCCAGCACGACGCCGGCCGTGCCGACGCCAGCCCCAACCACACCAGCACCAACGACACCGGCTCCAACGACACTGGCCCCGACGACGCCGGCTCCGACCACGCCGGCCGCGGCGCTCTATCCCGACTACAACCAGAATCCGATCGCGCCCGATGCGACCGGCATGGGCAGCACCGCTGTCCAGCTCGCCAGCAAGATTCGTCTGGGGTTAAACATTGGCAACACGATGGAGGCGATCGGCGGAGAAACCGCCTGGGGCAATCCCCTGATCACCGAAGCAATGATCAAGGCGGCCAAGGCGGACGGATTCAACGCCATCCGGTTGCCGGTTGCCTGGGACCAGTACGCCAACCAGCAGAGCGGCAAGATCGACCAGGCCTGGATGGACCGCGTCAAGCAAGTCGTCAAATACTGCGTCGATAACCAGATGTATGTGCTGTTGAACATCCATTGGGACGGCGGCTGGCTCGAAAGCAACGTCGTGCCCGACAAGCAAGTGGCCGTCAATCAGAAGCAAAAGGCGTTTTGGACCCAGATCGCCACGGAAATGCGCGACTTCGACGAGCATTTGATGTTTGCCGGCGCCAACGAGCCGGCTGTCAAGACGGCCGACCAAATGCCGGTGCTCATGTCCTACCACCAGACCTTCATCGATGCAGTGCGCGCCACCGGCGGCAAGAATGCCTACCGCGTCCTGGTGGTGCAAGGACCGTCCGTGGACGTCGATAAATCCGCGACAATGTGGACGGCCATGCCGACCGACACCGTCAGCAACAAGCTGATGTATGAGGTGCATTTTTACCCATGGCAATTTACCTTGCTGGATAAAGATGAATGGTATGGCAATGCATTCTATTACTGGGGCAAGGATAATCATTCGACCACGGACGCCGCCCACAACCCCGACAAGCAGGAGGAGGCCTATGTCGATCAGCAGTTTTCGTCGATC
>Ga0207686_10002375_pt1 | contig 10268 bp, 21 predicted proteins | sample KBSM24metaG_FD_184396 | JGI IMG/M metagenome (GOLD analysis project Ga0207686, IMG submission 184396) | Miscanthus rhizosphere microbial communities from Kellogg Biological Station, Michigan, USA - KBS M2-4 metaG (SPAdes) (version 2) | ecosystem: Host-associated > Plants > Roots > Rhizosphere >...
GCTCAGGACCGGGCTGCTGGGATCATCCAGAGCCGGGACTGCTTGCCTCTGACGCCGGAACCCCGTTCAATCGGGCCGTCATCAGTGCTGCCCCTCTAACGTAGCTGCCATCTGCCAGCCGAGGGGCAACTCCGAACAAACTCCTTACTGGCCGGGGCTTTGCCCCGAACGTACGCATGAGGCAGAGCCTCACACGCTCTCGTCACGGTCGAGGTGGATGTACACCTTGTCCGTGGCGCGGAGCATGAGGTCGAACTCCTGGCCCCGCTCTCCCCGAAGGGAGAGCAGCACCTTGAGGCCGAAAGCCTCCTCGTAGAGGACGGTGAAGCTCTCGCCCCGCCGATGGATGATGTCACCACGGCGAAGCCGCCATGCTGACTTGAATCCCGACCAGCCGTCGAGGGAGCATGGATCGCAGATCCAGTCCATCTCCAGCGGGTCGAGCATGTGAACCTGACAGCCGCAGATCCCGCAGCGCGAGATCGTGCCGTCTTCGACCACACCTTCGTGCATGTCGTACCTCCGTGTTGGGTGATGCGACGGCGGGGTCCGAAGACCCCACCGTTACGTCAGCCGATCCGGACATCCTTCGGGTCGAGCGCCGTCATGTGCGTCCAGCGCTGACCTTCGGTCTGGTGAGCGCCACCGCCGGGAACGGTGCATTCCACCTCGACGCCGTACGGTCCATTCGGACCGATGACCTTGTAGGCACCGCCCCAGTAGGCCGAGTGGTACTCGGCACCGATGACGTGGCCCGTCGGGGTGAGTTGCTCCTCCTCACGATCAGAGATCGTGAAGACGATCTGAAGCTCCTCCGGGCTGCAGCGCTCGAACATGCCGCTGTCCCAGCGGACTGAGATCAGTCCGCTCCGCAGGGTGCCCTGGACGATGCCGAGGTGACCACCTCGCGAGTCCTCGATGAGGACTCTCATGCCCCGCTCGAAGCCGCTCATGCCAGCCGCCTCGCCGCTTCCTTGAAGCGGTCCACGACCTCGGTGAGACGGTCGTCGTAGGAGTGACGCTCGTAGGCGTACCAGGCGTCGTTCAGCGCGATGTTCCACCGATGCCAAGCATCGGGCCACGCCTTGCCGGACCACTCATCGAGCGTCTTCTCGACGGTGTCGAGAACCTTGACGGGGTCCCCGCTGTTGATCGCCCTGGTCAGGGCTGACTTCTGCCGACGGTAGTCGGCATTCGTGATGTACTCGGTCACGCTGTACCTCCGTGTACTCCATTCCACCGGAATGGAACGGCAAGGCTCCGAGGAGCCTCACCGACCCTGTCCGCTAGACCGCGTCGTTTCCAACGACGGTGCCGGGGGCGTAGTGGTAGATCCACGACCCGAACTCCCTCAAGGCGATAGCCTTGTCCATCGCCATGCAGGCCCCGTGGGGGAAGCTCCCCATCCGCTCGAACGTGTACCGAGCCTGGGTCGCCTGCGAGGCAGGGAACTCGACCATAGCCACGAAGTGGCTACCGACCACGACAGCCTCGATCCGAGGGTTGCCGTAGACGATGTGGGCCACGTAGTCCACCGCTGACTTCGTAGAAGTCATGTTGCCGTGGATGACGACGAACGTGGGATCCACTACGTGGATGTGGTCGCATCGCTGCTCGAACTCCTCGCAGCCGCATTCAGGGCAGTGGTCACTGCCCTGCTTGTGCGCTCCACAGTGACACCGCTCTGCGGTGTCCATTCGCATGTAGTTCGACACTGTGTACCTCCGTGTTCGTTCACCCCTTCGGGGTGCCTCGTCGGTGACAAGGCGGCAGGGCCTATCGGCCCCACCGTGATGTCAGCTACCGGGGAACAGCCAGACGATGAGGCAGAAGGCCCCGATGATGATCAGGAACAGATCATCAACGCTCATCGCACGAACCCGCTGGTGCGATCCTGCCGGGCCTTGCCCTTCGCCTTCAGGCCCACGATGACCCCGACGGGGTCAAGGAACCTCAGGTCGCTCAGGTCGCCGTCGAAGACGGGACGACCCATGAACGTCTCGGGAACGCTGTGGAACACAGCGGCCACGTTCATGCCGTTCAGCAGAGCAAGCTCTGCCTTCGCATCGTTGTTCTCCGCCAGGGAGAACGTCAGCGAGTAGTTCGGGATGTCAGAGACATCCCGGTCGGGGTGCTTCGTGTAGTCGTAGAAGACCACGTTCGGCCAACGCTCGAAGAGCGTTTCACCCTTGAAGCGGATCGACTCCCAGCGGAGATCCGATGTCCCGTTGAGCCGCACGGCGGGACGGAGTCCCTTCCGCTCGGCTCGCAGGACATGAAGGCCGATCTCGGTGTCGAGCCTCAGAAGGAACTCGTTCCTTCTGGCGAAGTACCACGCCGTCCGAAGACGACGCTTGCGCTGAATCGCGTTGTCGGCTTCGCCCTTGGCGAAGATCCCACCGCGACCTGCAGTGTTGAGACAGGCTGCTTCGCAGCCTGCCGTGGCGTTGCTGCAGACCTGAAAGCCAGAGGCTTTCGCCGGGGAGAGGTGCATGATGGCTGTAAGCCATCCGTCCTTCTCGCCCTTCTCGACCTTCTGGTTCGTGGTCAACAGACCACGGATGGCACCGCCGAAGACCTCTTCGAGGTCGTACTCGACGCCACCAGCCGCCGCCAATCGCTGAAAGCGATCAATGTCCATGCACACCTCCGTGCTGCCTCACACCGTTCCAACGGAACGGATGGACGGAGCCTCGAAAGGCTCCATCGACCCTATCCGTAGAGCTTCGAGATGACCTCGGGATCGAAGATCCCAAGGCCCTTGCCGAACACTCCGACCGCCTTGCACATCTCAACCAGGGACTGGTTGAGGCCCTGCCGTGGGAACTGGTGCTGCGGGAGCCGAACCCGGACGGCTGTGCCGTCCTTCAGCGTCCCGTAGCAGTAGCTCAGGTCCCAGAATGGGACATCGCGGTCGGTCAGGAGGCGAAGCCTCACGATCCGTCCGAGCCGCTTGTCGGAGAGATCTACGATCTCCTCGGCGGCATCCCGATGAGCCTTGACCCAATCATCGATTGGGTTCGTCTCGACAGCACCGTAGGTGCTGGTCACCACTGCACCGCCGTCGTTGACGGCGATCTCGTTCCAGATCTCCTGCTCTGCATTCTGCAGAGAGCTTGACCAGTCCATGCCTACCTCCGTGTACATCCATTCCGACCGGAATGGAACGGCAGCGGCTCGAAGCCGCCACCGACCCTGTCCGCTCTCTACCTCTCCCAGAGAGGTAGGCTCGTCGCCGAGACGTTCGGCCCGTCGCCTTCGGCGAGGATCGTGGTGTGACCCTCGCTGTCGTCCTTCAGGACGCTGTTCAGGTGCGCTGCGCTCTCAGCCGAGGCTGTCGAACGAATCTGCACCCCGATCCGGCTCTCCAAGGAGAGCCTGTAGAGCGTCTCGATCTGCTCTACCGTAAGGTAGATCGTGTCCATGCTGACCTCCGTGTCCATCCATTCCAGCCGGAATGGAACGCCAGGGGCGAGCGCCCCCAGCGACCCTGTCCGCCTAGCTGGCAAGCAGTGCAGCAAGCTGCACTGAGGCATCCCAGACCGAATCTTCTCCGAAGATCCGCTGTGAGCGCCGCACCGACTCCATGATCTCCTCCGGAGATCCAGCCGGGTCGTTGAGGAGGAGGACATCGCAGTCGGCACAGACTTCGTCTGTGACGGCCACTGCGCCCTCCCAGGGCAGCGCCGGGAAGGCTCCGCCTTCCGCTTCGTGGTTCGAGTTGCAGTCGGGACACCGAAGGTGTCCGTCGAGGGCTGCGTATGCCCAGCCCTGCTCGCCATCCTCGTTGAGGATGGGGGATGCGGTTGCCACTAGATCCTCACTCCCTTCGGGAGAGTCCGCTTCCAGGCCCGAAGGGCCTTCGCTGCGTCCCGCTCCATCGTCCTGGTGGCGAAAGCCACCTGATCCGACACGCCGACGACCTTCGGTCGTGGGGTGCCATTGAACGTGCCCCGCATCTCGACTCGATAGCGGCCTTCCTGACCGCCTACGGCGGTCCCGAGCTTCGCTGCTTTCTTCACCTTGCCTCCTCCGTGTGGTGATGCACCAGTGCCTTCGGCACCGTGGGCGTCACCGCGTTCGAGGAGCAAGCGGCTGGCAGAAAGCCAAGGCCGAAGCTCCACAGTGCGCGGTAACACCGATGGTGTCGCATGCTGTGCCCATGCCGCTTCTCTCGTTTCCTTCGCCGTTCCCTGAGCCGCTTGCACCGACTTACTCCTGAAAGGAGCAGGATCGGATGGCTCCCAGGACTGCAGTGGCGCTCTCTGCGGTTACGCCGACATGGGGATCCACAAGGCATTACAGCGGGATCGGCCTTCGGGGATCATCCCTAAGCGGAACCGCCGACCCCTCGACCCGAACCGCTTGACCTGGCGGACCGAACCGAGGGGGCTGCTGGACTGCAACCTAGCTGCCAGTTGGCCGAAACGTCAAGCGATCCATACAAACACCGAACAGGCCGGATCGAAGATCCGAAGGCGCGGGTGAGGCCGTGAAACGGCCAGCGCATGCGGGTTTGCGCGTTAGGCACGTCCGCCTGGAGGTGTATGATCGGATGATGGGATCGCATGACGCGAGCGCTGCGCCGGGCCTTTCAGGCCCTGACGAGGGCGTCCAGGGAGCGGGGACGGAGGAGCCGTTCACCGACCACGCGGGGAGTGATACTCCCTTGCGCGAGTCGGAGCCGGATGGGATCCCAGTCTCCCTCTTGGCGGGGGATCCCAGCGCAGAACTGCTCGCCGATCCGGTGCGAGAGGTGGACCGCCGAAACGGGAACGCTTCGAGAGCCAGGCGGCAGGCTCTGAAAGAGCCTGAGATGGTCGAAGACGAGGCTGGGAACGTCCACCACGTCAAGGCTGTAAGCCTTGCGATCCCCGAGGAGAAGCGGTGCCAAGCCTTGACGGTCCACGGAGTGAGGTGCAAGGCGGGGAAGATGCGCGGGATGGAGGTGTGCGTCTTCCACTCGCACCGGGCGCTCTCCGACGACACCCTTGCCCTCATCGCCACTGAGGCAAAGCCTCGTCTAACCCCCAGGAAGGCGCTGAAGGCTGTGGTAGCCCTACGGGCTGGGGAGCTTGCCGAAGCCGCTGTGGGCGGCGCTCTCGCAGCAGAAGGCGCGAACCGAACCCGCGCCGTTCTGGCGCTGGTGGACGCTGTCGATCCCCTGGTGACGGAGGAGGGCAGCATCACCCTCTCTAGAGAGGGTGCAGCCACTGCCACCTGGAGCCAGATGCGGCAGATCTTCAACCCTACGGGTTGACCATAGGCAGCACCCTCCCCAGCACTGCGTAGCAGAGGGGGCAGCACAGCGTTGAAGGGCCTTGTGCCCAGCACTAGCCAAGGGCTAGTACTGGGCCTGCGCGTGTGCCTGCCCCTAGCTAAGAGCTAGGGGCAGGGGGGGCCTTCCCCCGCCGCGCCGCGTGTGCGCGGGTCCTGTCTCGGGGGTACCGCTCCCGCAACCCACGCTCGTTTTACGTTGCTACTGCTAGCTGGCAGCGGCCCCCCCGCCCTTCTACTCGGCGGGGTCCTCTCGCTCGAACGACATCTGCCAGTACGCGACCTCGATGTCCATCTTCTTCCACCAGAGGCTCTGAGGGCAGTCCTCGCGGCTGCAGCGGTTCAGCGTGATGTCGTACCAGACCCCGTCTTCGCGGAGTTCGTGGCGGTTGATCGCGTCGATCTTGTGCAGCCCCAGGCGGCAGAGGAGTGGCTGTCCGGGCATCGGGGTAGGTTCATTCTCACCTACCAGGAGGAGTGACGACATGAATCTCACCTTTCAGGACGTGATGCTGGCGATCATCGCCGCTGCTCTGGTGCTGATCTTCTGCTTCGGCACTGGCACCGTCAGCTAGGCAGACAGCACACCTGTCCCCGACGAAGTGAGGGCCGTCGAGGAACGTGATGCTGTGGTGTTCGACCACAAGGGAGCGGAGTCGGCGGACTTCCCTGATCAGGTCGCCGCGCTCCCACTCCCAGAGGTCATCAACTGCGGGGTCCTCCCGAACGACGGATTCCGACCCGTCGTCACTCCTCCTGTCCCCGCTCGCCGGGTGAACACCGCTTCCGCCCCCGGCCCCACCTTCACTCATCCGGTCGTCCACACCTCTCGCTCGTCGGTGATCTCCCACAGTTGGAAGACGTGGTCCTGCTCGACCAGGTTGACGTAGAACTCGGGCTGGGGCAGCAGGATCCCGACGCAGATGTCGAGCGGTAGGAGGCGGTAGCGAGCCACCTTGATCTCATCCCAGGTCGGGTGGCGCGAGGGGCAGGAGATCGTCAGGTGCCAGAGCAGTTCTCGGTTCTTGCCTGCTGGCTCCTGGCCGAGGAAGATGCTACACGGCCCCATCGTGAAGACCCGCAGGCTCTCGGGCTTCATCCCCTGCGCGATCAGCGCTGCCGCCACGTTGACGGGCATCCGCTGCTCTCGGATCTCCTGCTCCCTGAAGCCGTGTGTGACGGTGCCGGGGATCCCCTCGATCTCCCTCACCGCCGCCTTTCTCTCGACTCCTCCCCGGCTCACTGCGTGGATGCCTCAACGTCAGCAGCCGTGAAGGTGCCGTTGCGCTTCGCGAAGGCCCGGTTGACGCGCATGATCGCGTCCTCGACGGCGGTGTTGGCGAGCGCGAACTCCCTCGCCGCGTCACCGCTGCCTCCGCCAAGCTCGTCCTTCGCGGTCGAGATGTCGGCCTGGACTTCGAGCAGCTTCGAGACGATGCTCATGCTTCCTCCTTACATCTGGGGTACCAAACACCTGTATGCTATCAGCATGAAGATCCAGGTGTACGTCGGCAAGGAAGACGAAGAGAAGCTGAAGGCGAAGGGCGTCGATCCACGCGAGTGGGTGCGGGGCCTCGTCAAGCACGGGCTGAAGAAGCTCACGTGAGCGAGTACGACTCGCTGATCGAGGGCTACCCCGGACTCGATGACCCATCCAACGATCCGGGTCCTCTCACCGACGAGGAGTTCCAGGCGCTGCAGGAATCGGTGGGGCCTCCGACCGTTCTCGGGATTCCCGTGATCGTGGAGGAGGAGATGAGCGAGGACGTGATCGCGCTCACCGAGCTTCGCGCTCTACGGCCCGACCAGGTTCCTCTGGTCGGCCAGCACTACGTGATCTACGGCGGAAAGCCGATGCCTGTCGTCAGAGGCAACTACGCCGTCACCGAGGACGAACACGTCCGCACCAACCTTGATCCTGATGACTCGTTGAAGGACCATGACGGGCAACGCAAGGTCAGGGCAGATCGAACGATCAGGCTCCGCTACCGGGGCTATCTATGCGGCGAGATGACCTCGCTGTAACGAAGGGGGACTGGGATGAAGAAGTGGATGTGGCTGCTCGCCGCACTGGCGGCAGTAATCATGGTCGGATCAACGACCGCAGCAACAAGCGACCAGGGACGCAGACTCGCCGGGCCTTTCTGTATCGGCAAGCGGTTCCTGCAGCCAGTCCAGAGGGGCCAGCAGACGACCTCACCGGAGCTTCGGCTCTCGATCCTCCGGGCGGGAGTGGTCCGCTCGGTGTCCAAGGACGAGAAGTGTCGTCCGTGGGAGAACCGCCGCGACGGAGTAGCGGTGAGCGGCCCGAGGGGTCCGGCAGGTCCTCAGGGCGAGAAGGGGGCCAACGGCTCTGCGGGTGCAACAGGCGCTCAGGGTGCGACGGGTGCTACCGGAGCAACTGGGGCCGCTGGCGCAGTCGGCCCGAAGGGTGACACCGGAGCCAAGGGCGACACAGGTGCCGCTGGTGCGAAGGGTGAAACCGGAGCGACTGGTGCCAAGGGCGAGACGGGCGCGACCGGAGCCACAGGCCCCGCTGGTGCTGCTGGAGCGACAGGTGCCATCGGCCCCATCGGTCCGGCTGGCCCCAAGGGCGACACGGGTGCGGCAGGCGCTGCCGGGGCGACAGGCCCCGCTGGCCCGGCTGGTCCCGCAGGCCCGAAGGGTGACACTGGCTCGGCGGGTGCGGCAGGAGCGGTTGGTCCTGCAGGCCCGGCAGGCCCGGCTGGCACGGCAGGAGCGACGGGTGCGGTTGGCCCGGCGGGTCCCGCTGGCCCGGCAGGCCCGGCAGGCCCTGCTGGTCCGAAGGGTGACACCGGGGATGTCGGCGCACTGGAGACAGTGGTCGGCGGCACGGCGTCCGGCGAGAAGCAGTTCACGGTGACCTGCCCCGTCGGCAAGCAGGCGATCTCTGGTGGCTTCAACATCCAGGGATCCGTCACGGCGTCCTTCCGCTCGAACGCGGCAGGCAACCCGACGGGCACGAACGCATGGACGATCATCCAGTCCTCGGGAGCAGCGCTCTCGGGAGTGGTGTACGTCTACTGCGCGTAGGGGATGATGTTGGGAGGCAGGGCTTCGGCTCTGCCTCCCACCACCACTCGGAGGAGGTGAACATCAGATGACGGATACAGCCGAAGAGCCGGATGTCGTGGTCGAGCAGACCGCCGACATCCCGAAGGACGAGGACCCCGAGGCGTACGTCGAGCGGGTGCAGGAAGCCCGTGAGGCCGAGGACGAGAGGGCGCACGACGAGGAGAACCTCGCTCGCGCTCGCTCGGGTCGCTCGTCCCTCGAAGAGGAGGAGGAGGCGGAGGCGAAGGCCGCGAAGGACGCGGAGGCCGCTGCCAAGAAGCGCGAGTCGGAGGCGAAGAAGGCCGACGACAAGTAGCACCGTGGGGGAGGGAGCGGCCCTCCCCCGCCTCAAGAATGACGGGAGGGGATGACATCAGCACCTCACCGACCCAGCGCACGATCAGGGCGCTGAAGGACCAGGGCCGGGTCTGCGGGATCGTGGAGCGCTACAACGCCCACGTCGGGCCGCACGGGATCCGGCAAGACCTCTTTGGGATCATCGACATCATCGCCCTCGACCCCGAGCGCGGCGTGATCGGGATCCAGTCCTGCGGCTCCGACTTCGCCGCCCATGAGCGCAAGATCCTGATCGAGCGAGCGCAGGAGTCCATCGACTGGCTCTCGACGCCCGGCGCGAAGCTGGAGCTTTGGGGCTGGCGCAAGGTGAAGCTGAAGCGTGGCGGGGTGGCGATGCGCTGGTCGCCGAGGATGCGGGAGTTCACGCTGGCCGACTTCTCTGCGAACATGGGGGCCGATGCCGTATGAGCAACGCAACTGCGGAACACCTGAGCCAGACGCTTCAGTCCGACCTCCTGCTGGAGGCGTGGCTGATGGCTGTCCTGAAGGAGGCCGACGATGGGCGTGACGACGAAGACCGTGACCAAGATCGAATGCGACAACCCGAAGTGTCCAGGGAATGACCTCGACGCCAAGTCCTACGACGGCTGGATCCGGGTCACCGCGACGACCCAGGTGACGCCACCCGCCGCTCCCGCGACGAAGGACGGCCCCTCGCTGCCGCCTCCGTTCCCGATGCCGCTCTCGCTCGGCGAGCAGGTCTACTGCTCCGCCGCCTGCGCGGGGACGCTGAAGGAAGTCATCACCGCCGCGCAAGCCGGATCCTGATGGCGACGATCTCGAAGGCCGACTTCCCCTACACGGGGCCGTACTCGAAGGACGGGGACGGGAAGCACAAGGGCAACACCGCCCTCGCGATGAAGAGGGCGATGTCGCGCCTGGGCTTCCTCAAGTGGGAGCCGGACGTGTGGGACAACGCCTGGAACCAGAAGCTGGAGGACGCATGCGACAAGTGGGATCCGGGCGGGAAGAACGGCTATGGCACCGGGCGCTACGACAAGATCCGCGCCGCCGTGATTCCGAAGTCGGTCGATGCCGCGAAGGCCGGACAGCAGGCGCTCGACCAGACCTGCATCAACCAGGTGCAGACCGAGTACGCCTCCGATCAGGGCAAGAAGGTCCCCGACCTCGGGCCGCTGGAGAAGGGTGGAGCGAGCCTGCTCGACTTCGCGCTCTCGCACGCGACCTCGGGGATCAGCCTCTTCCCCGCCACCGACACGGTCTGGACTCCCGGCTGCACGATCATCGCGCCCGAGAAGATCGAGATCTACAAAGCCTCCTCATCGAGTCCCGGCGATGCCTGCTACGCCGAGGGTCTAGCCTCAGGGATTCGCTACTGGTTCGGTCACATGGTGTCCGCGCCAGCGGTCGGCAAGATCATCGGTAAGGGCGCGACCATCGGCAAGGTCGGGCAGTTCTCCGGGTACACGCCTCACCTCCACTGCGGCGTCAACGTCGAGAACCTGTGGGGCAAGGGCAAGGAGTTGAAGCACGGGAACAACTACTCCGTGTCCGGCATCCCGACGATCCGAAAGCAGTTCCAAGACCACTAGCCGAAG
>Ga0207686_10002379_pt1 | contig 10261 bp, 7 predicted proteins | sample KBSM24metaG_FD_184396 | JGI IMG/M metagenome (GOLD analysis project Ga0207686, IMG submission 184396) | Miscanthus rhizosphere microbial communities from Kellogg Biological Station, Michigan, USA - KBS M2-4 metaG (SPAdes) (version 2) | ecosystem: Host-associated > Plants > Roots > Rhizosphere >...
ACGATTTGATGTTGAATTCAACAGGATGAATGCAGTGGCAACGGTTGAGGCATTGAGAAAAATAATGCGTGCAAAGAATTCTTCTGTTTGTTTTGTTTCTGTATCAATGATCTCAATACCTGTTGCTTTTCGTTTTTGTTCATCATAGATCACCCTGTTCACCAGCGAATGTGGCCTCACAGTAAGATTGCCGGTAGCATAAGCAGCGGGCATCGTACTTGCATTGGTACTAAAATAGGCGCCCCATGGACAACCACGATGACAAAGATTTCTTGCCTGGCATTGTCCCCTGCCCTTAACCGGTTGTGTAAGATTGGCCGATCTGCCAATGATAACGTGACGATCATTAAATTTTGATTCTACCTGTTGCTTGAAATATTTCTCCACCACATTCATTTCAAATGGCGGTTGAAATTTTCCATCGGGTAATGTTGGTATGCCATCACGATTTCCGCTTACACCAATGAAAGACTCTACATAATCATACCACGGCGCAATATCTTTATAACGTATCGGCCAGTCCACACCATGTCCATCTTTTAAATTGGATTCGAAATCAAGATCACTCCAGCGGTAACAGGCCCTGCCCCACAAAAGCGAACGGCCACCAACAATATCACCTCTTATCCAGTCAAAGCGTTTTGTTTCGTCATACTTGTTCTCCTGGTCGTTAATGTAAAAATGTTTATTATCCTCCCGTAAGGAATAATGCCGGCTTTGAATAAAGAATTTTTCTTTGTCTTCCCTTGTCAATGTTTGGCGATGTTTAAATTCCCAAGTGGGTGTTGTGGCGGTAGGATAATCTTTTACATGTTCAACATTGCGGCCACGTTCAAGCACCAAAACTTTTAATCCTTTTTCACAAAGTTCTTTAGCGGCCCATCCGCCGGAAATACCGGAGCCAACTATGATTGCGTCGTATGTGTTTTTATCGGGCATTAAAGGAATATTTGAGATTTTAAATTTGAAATTTAAGATTTGAAATTTGAAAAATGTTTTTTCATCGCCACAGGATAATCAGCCAACGCAGTTTCAGGATCTTCAAGTTCGGGATGCCAAAGTTTTTCCCATTCAAAACTATAATATCCTTTGTATGATCCTTTTGATAGAGCATCCACTGCTTCGAATATCGGAACCTCGCCCTGTCCTAACCTTGTGTACTGCGGTTTGCCATCTACCAGCTTTGCATCTTTAATATGTGCGTGATGGATATATCTTTTCAAGATCCTATACATTTCTGATGGCGGTTCTTTTGTTATCGTCCACATATTGCAGGGATCCCAAACCAATCCGACATTTGAATGACTTGCATTCTGCATGATCTTGTCAATATCATGTGTCCATACAAGATCGCCATGTGTCTCCATCAATACCATTACTCCACTTGCTTTTGCATAATTACCAAGCTCCAATAATCCTTTTACAATAAAATCCATCGTTTCATCTTTATCCTTGTCTTTTGGAAGCAGGTTGGGATAAACTCTTACATTGGGACAATTCAACTGCTGTGCAAGATCGATAAAGGCTTTACCATCATTTATATTTTTTTCTCTTTCTGCACTTTCACTAAAATGTAAAGTACTGGATGAACCAAGATCAACAAAGCGAAGTTTTTTATCCTTCATTGTTTTCAATGTCGCCTCGATATTTTTTGTGTTGCTGAACTCTGGACATTTCGGAAGGTCGATCTGACGTTTTAATCCACGCAATTCTATACCGGTGTACTCATGCTTTACCGCATAGTCCGTGATCTTTTTAAAGTCCCAGTCGGGACAAGCCAATGTTGAAAATGATAAAGGCAGTTTATCTTTTTTGAGATCGAAGGGAGTTTTAGCAAACGCTGCTCCTAAAAGCAGGGCTGAAGATGTTTGCAGGAATTCTTTTCGTGAAGTATGGCGCATCGTGAGTATGTTATGGATCACGAATTTACAAAACAAAGGTCAAGGATATTCTAATCTCTTTTCATTCCGGATTTTTTAACTTTAGTAACTAAATCCCGGATCATGAGTTTAACTTCCCGCAGAGATGTAATAAAAACATTGGTGCTTGGAACAGGCGGCCTTATTTTATCTCCTAAAATATTACGATGGGCTGATCTCTTTAAGAAAGAAAGGTTAGGCATTGCATTAGTTGGCCTTGGCTATTATAGTACAGATCTGCTGGCGCCTGCATTGCAACAAACAAAAAATTGTTATCTCGCTGGGATCGTGACCGGCACCCCTTCAAAAGCTGAAACATGGAAAGCAAAACACAATATTCCTGATAAGAATATTTATAACTACCAGAATTTTGACCAGATCGCTAACAACGATGATATTGATGTTGTTTATGTAGTGCTTCCCCCTTCGATGCATAAAGAATACGTAATAAGAGCAGCGAATGCCGGCAAGCATGTATGGTGTGAAAAACCAATGGCGATGACAGCAATAGAATGCCAGGAGATGATCGATGCGTGTAATAAGAATAAAAGATCATTAGCGATCGGCTACCGGCTGCATCACGAACCTAACACACAGGAATACCGGCGCATCTTGAAACGAAAACTTTTAGGAAATGCAAAAAGTTTGGATTGTGCAGCAGGCTACAGGGATGATCGTACCGATCATTGGAAACAAAAAAAAGAAATGGGTGGCGGTGTGCTTTATGATATGGGTGTTTATGCAATACAAGGCGCAAGATTGGGAACGAATATGGAACCTATCGCCATTATTTCAGCAAGTACTTCAACCACAAGACCAGAGATCTATAAAAATGGATTGGATGAAACGACTACTGCCGTGTTGGAATTTCCCGGCGGTGTGAAAGCAAGTATCAGGACCAGTTTTGGTGAGAATATAAATTACATGAATATTGTTTGTGAAAAAGGCGAGATCAAAATGGCGCCTTATTCCGCTTATTCAGGAGTGAGGGGTAATAGTCCGCTTGGTGAAATAAACACTGCCTATGATACACCATGGCAACAAGCCAAACAAATGGATGATGATGCATTGTCGATCATGAATGGTAAGCCAATGCTTGTGCCCGGTGAAGAAGGATTAAGAGATATTCGTATTGTGGAAGCCATTTATAGATCAGCGGCAACTAAACAACCGGTGAAACTGGTTTAGATTAATTTAATTTTCAGCATTGGTTAATGGATACGTATTAATAATATTCCATTCCCTTGTATCATGTTGCAAGAGATAAAACTCCTTTACTTCAAAAACCGCTTTGTATTCCTTTGCCTTATATTCTACCAATGCTTTTTGAAATGCCTCCGGACTTAGATCCTTATAAGCAACAGTCATATGAGGCTTAAATTTTAAATCCACATCATGCGGCTTAATGAACCAGAAGGAAGTTTTAAAACTTCTGATTATTTCATTTTGCAATGAGTATAGACCAGTATTCATAACACAATTGATAAAAATAACCGGATTATATTTATTATGAAATGCCGCAAAATTGTTTAATTCAATGGTAAAAGGATCGACACCTATAAAGAGTTTTTTAAACCACAGTAACAAATCCCTATGTGCAACATCTGGTAGCATGAACGGGGCCTTTAAAGTTATATGTGGCATTACTTTTAAGGCTTTATGAGATGAAAATCTTTCAGAAAAATCTTCTTTAAATTTTGTTACAGCATCGGAGATGTCGATCGGTGGAATTAATGCTATAAAATAAAGGTTTTGTTTATCCATAACTAAATGATCAATATTATCATGAAATCACTCTTACCAAATTCAACTCATTCTGGTTCTTTAAAAATGTATTTTTCGTCATACTCTATCTCAAAGGCTTTTAGAAAATGCCTGTACTCATCTATAAATGATTCCTTTTTATGATGAATTTCCTGGTTCTGTATATAGCGAATAACATCCGGTACATGACTTTTGGAATATGAGAATGCACCATAGCCTTCTTGCCATGCGAATGGCATGGCACAAAATTTTTTATCCTTGATCCATTTGCTCGTTTCCGTTTTAACATTTTGAATCAATGACGAAATAGATTGATTCGGCTTCATGCCTGCAAGAATATGAATATGATCGGGCATACTATTTATTTGTAACATTTTATGATCGTTCTCCTGAAAAATGCCAGTTATGTATTTATGTAATTCATCTTTCCATGCCTTTTGGATCAACGCGGCTCTATATTTTACAGCAAATACAAATTGGATATGAAGTTGGGTGTAGGTGTTTGCCATATAAAAAGGATAAGATGAATAAATATACGAAAGGCTGATGTGTTCCATTAGGAACACATTATGGGTAATAGTAGTAGAGAATTGACAAGAATGCAAGCGTTCCATAGGAACGCATTATGAGAAATTTATTGTTGATTGGAGTTACACAAAACGTTCCGATGGAACGTTGATAATATTTCATTTATGATGCTACCTATAAAATGTCCCTACGGGACAATCGTGGCATCTTTTCAAATATGCAATACTTTATTCTGGTTCTTTAATCCAATCATTAAGATTCAAATCGTGGTTTAATTAGTATCCTCGCTTTGCTCAGGATGACAAACGCTTCTCAAGATCAAGTCCGCTCTTACTTGCTGTGTCTTTCGCCAATTCGTATCCGGCATCTGCATGTCTTATCACTCCCATTCCCGGATCATTTCTCAAAACTCTTTTTAATCTTGCTTCCGCATCATCTGTTCCATCGGCAACGATCACCATGCCTGCATGAATGCTATAACCCATTCCTACTCCACCACCATGGTGCAATGAAACCCAGCTTGCACCACCGGCAGTATTTACCAATGCATTTAATATTGGCCAGTCAGCAACTGCATCACTACCATCTAACATGCTTTCAGTTTCTCTATTAGGAGATGCAACACTTCCCGTATCCAAATGATCACGACCAATCACAATGGGTGCACTGATAGTACCACTTCTTACCAATTCATTAAATGCAAGACCTGCTTGTTCACGTTCTCCTTGTCCCAGCCAGCATATGCGGGCAGGCAAGCCCTGGAATGCGATCCGGGTTTTAGCAAGTCGCAACCAGCGCTGCAATCCTTCATTATTAGGAAACATGTTTGCAATTAGTCTATCAGTGATCATAATATCATTCGGGTCACCACTCAATGCGGCCCAGCGAAATGGTCCTTTGCCTTCACAAAACAAGGGACGTATATAAGCTGGAACAAATCCGGGATAATCGAATGCATTTTCCAATCCTGCTTCTTTAGCTCTTGCACGCAGGTTATTTCCATAATCAAAAGTGATCGCACCTCTTGTCTGCAATTCGATCATTAATTCCACATGCCGTTTCATGCTTGCATAAGCAAGCTCTAAATATTTATCTGGGTTTTCTTCCCGCATGATCGTTGCCTGCGTATTATTAATTGTATGCGGTATATAACCGATCAGCGGATCATGTGCCGATGTTTGATCAGTTAATGTATCCGGAACAATATTTCTTTCGATCAATCTTTCTAATAAACAAACAGCATTGGTAAGTACAGCAATAGAGATCGCTTCGCCATTTTGTTTTGCTTCTAATGCACGATCAATTGCGTCATCAATATTTTCAAACCAACTATCACAATACTTTGTTTCAATTCTTTTTTGAATTCGCCACATCTCTACTTCGGCGATCAATGCCACGCCTTCATTCATAGTTATTGCCAAAGGTTGTGCGCCACCCATTCCACCAAGGCCTGCTGTCACATTCAGCGTACCTTTTAATGATCCATTGAAATGTTTATTCGCAATTGCTGCGTATGTTTCATAAGTGCCTTGCACAATTCCCTGTGAGCCGATATATATCCAGCTTCCCGCAGTCATTTGTCCATACATCATCAAACCTTTCTTTTCTAATTCATCAAAATGTTTCCAGTTGGCCCAGTTAGGTACTAGTTGACTATTACTTATCAGAACTCTTGGTGAATCTTTATGTGTTTTGAGAATACCGACCGGCTTACCGGACTGGATCAATAACGATTCATCATTCTCTAATACTTTTAATGCAGCAATAATGTTATCGAGTGATTCAAAATTTCTTGCAGCTTTTCCCCTGCCGCCATATACGATCAGGTCATCGGGACGTTCAGCAACTTCGGGATCAAGATTGTTCAACAACATTCTCAATGCTGCTTCCTGTATCCATCCTTTGCAGCTGAGTTTGTTTCCCGTTGGAGTTTTATATTTAATGGCGTCGTATCGTGTTTGAGTGAGTGTTGACATAAGAAAAAGTTTTAACCGCAAAGTCGCTAAGACAAATGTAAAGTTCGCAAAGAAAACTTTGAGTTCTTAGAGAATTCTTTGCGTCTTTGCGGTTAAATACAAAAGTCGCAATAAAATAAATATCTTCATTCTATGAGTATACATATTAGTGCAAAGCCGGGTGAAATTGAAAAGATCGTTTTATTGGCTGGTGATCCATTAAGAGCAAAATATATTGCCGAAAATTTTTTACAGAATATAAAACTGGTGAGCAGTACCCGTAACATTTATTTTTTTACCGGCACTTATAAGGACAAGCCATTAACCGTTGGCGCCAGCGGTATGGGTTGCCCAAGTATTGGTATTTATTCTTTTGAATTATTTACAGAGTATGAAGCGGATTGTATCATCCGTATTGGCACCTGTGGTGCGTATACAAAAAAAATGAAATTGTTTGACCTGATAAATGCAGAAACGGCCTGCAGCGAATCTACTTATGCTGAATGTGCATTTGGTTATAAAAAAGATAGTTTCAAACATCAGGGAGATGCCTTTGATATTATTACTAAAACAGCAAAAGAATTGAAACTCGAATTGAAGAACGGCCCTATTCATTCCGGCGATGTTTTTTATCGTGCAGAAAAAGATAAGCCTGCCATTGTAAAAAAATATAAATGCCTGGCGGCTGAAATGGAGGCATTTGCCTTGTTTGCGAATGCCCGGTATTTAAAAAAATCTGCTGCCACTATTCTTACTGTTTCAGATATTATTTCTACACATGAAAAGATCTCTGCTGATGAAAGAGAAAAAGCTTTATTGCCGATGATCAATTTGGCGTTGGAGAGTGTGACAAAGATCTAATTAGTGGCTGTCTTATGCTGCATGATTCACTTTTCGCAAAGACCCTATTAACTTAAAAAATTTTGACAGGACTCAGGAATACAATTTCATTTCTGAAGATCTCTATGCGGCAGATATAAAGACTACCCCCAATGTGGTATTGTTTTTCGCTTATTCGTAATAGTATATTCGATGCAGCAAAAAAGATCATTAATACCCGCCTTAATAGCAATATCTATTACTATAGCAGGGGATACAAGTCACCTTCCATAAATTATCCTTTCTTATACCTGCATTCTGTATCCTGTTTTTGCATTAGTCCTGCCCATGTGGTGTAAGTTTTTTTTTCATTAATTAAACTATTAACAATGGAACCTCATTCAAAAAACTGGTCTTCTGTCGCCGGGAAGATGGAAGAACGATACGGATTGAATTACGATCCCAAAAACAAAAAAGAAGTTCATCTGTCTTTATCACAATTGATGGTGAGAGAACTTCCGAACCTTGAAAAAAATGTGGTGCTTCATGCGTTGGATGACACCTACAAGCAGATAAAGGTTACTCTTGACTGGCATCGCTTTATCTGCATTTTTCTTTCCCGCTTACCCGGATGGTGGACAAAACTCAACAATGCCCCGGGCTACGGTGCCAGTACTATGTTATTATTAACTGATGGCACAGTTATGTGCCAGGAGGAAGGAGGTGTAAAATGGAAAAAACTTACACCCGATGCATTTGGCAATTATGTAAACGGAACATGGAGTGATCTTGCACCAATGCATAATACACGTCGCTATTATGCTTCTGCAGTTTTAAGGAATGGAAATGTAATTGTAAGTGGCGGTGAATACAGTGATGCAGGAAGTGAAACGAATAAAACTGAATTGTATAATCCCGTCACTGATACATGGACAGTAATTAGTCCGCCTGCAGGATGGACAGGAGTTGGAGATTCACCTTGTGCTGTTCTTCCTGATGGAAGAATGATCATGGGAAGTTATAATAGTACCAAAACTGCTATTTATGATCCTGTTACTAATTCATGGGCAGCAGGACCAACCAAAGGAGCAGCCTCTTCGGAAGAAAGCTGGGTATTGTTACCCGACGAAACAGTGATCACAGTAAGATGCAATAGTTCACGTAAAGCAGATAAATATGTTGCTGCCACCAATACATGGGTAGATGGCGGAACCTTGCCAACCGGTATTATTGAAACATCTTCCAGTGAAATAGGAGCCGGTATATTATTGAATGATGGTCGTGCTTTTTATGCTGGAGCTAATAATCATACGGCTTTATACACACCACCTGCCATTGCCAGTGATCCGGGTACATGGACAATGGGTCCTGATTTTCCAAATGATAGTTCAGGCAGAAGTGTAGGATGTAAGGATACTCCATCCTGTTTGATGACAAATGGTAAGGTTTTAGTTTCTGCAGGTCCTGTTGATGGAAGCCACTGGCTGACGCCAACCTATTTTTTTGAATTCAATGGATCATCCCTGACAAGAGTAACTGATCCCGGCAACGCTACAAACTTTCCTTATATAGGAAGAATGTTATTGTTGCCAACAGGCCAGATATTATTTGCCGCACAAACAAATGAGATCTATGTCTATAATTATTTCTCATGTCCATCCAGCACATGGCGTCCGCATATCACTTCTTATCCGCATATGGTTCGCCCATTCCATACGTATAGTATTCATGGTACTAATCTGAATGGTTTATCACAAGCGGTAGGATATGGAGACGATGCAGCAGCTGCAACTAATTACCCGCTGGTAAGGATCAAACATCTTGCAACAGGAAAGATCAGATATTGTAAAACATTTGATCATTCTTCTATGGGAGTTGCTACGGGTTCAGCAATTAACCTTACACACTTCATAGTGCCCTGGAATATTGAAGAAGGCCCTTCGGAAATATGTGTAGTGGCGAATGGTATTTCTTCCATTCCATGTCCTGTAAGTGTTGAATCGTGGTTCTTGCATTGGCCCATATTTGAAGAGGCCATGGTTGCACGGTTAATAGGAAGTCTTGCAGATGGTCCATTATGGGTATGGGGACCACACGGCCCGATACCGGTTGATCCCTGGGGACCTAAATACATCAAGGAAACCAAAGTGGCCTTCGACGAAATCATTCATGGCATTAAAAGCTTACAGAGATTAGGCAAAGAAGTTTACGCAGAGAGAAAAAAACTTGCAAATAATATTCCACTGGCACCTGATGAAGGTTCACCAGAAGACGAAGAAGAAAATGCAAAAGAAGAAATCAAAATTGGAAAGGGCGGAGTGAAAATTGTAAGGAAGAAAACACTGGCTCCATCAATGAATTAAAAGCTTAATTCCTTAACGGTTTTTTTAGAGTAAGATGTTGTCATAAGGCAGCATCTTTTTTTTTAATAAATGTCATTAAATCTGAAACATGCTGAAGCTATTGTTCAGCACTGTGTTCTTTTTCTTAGCAAACTCATTTATCCGTTCCACAAAAGAAAAATCTTTAATGATACCGGCGATCTTATTAATATCGTCTGCAAAGATGCGATCCTCAGATGCGAAGCTGACTTGCTTACGAACACAACCATGAGCAAACTCTAAAAGCTCAGAACTTTTTAAAGGAGAACGAAATTCAATTGCCTGGCAGGCGGAAAGTAATTCAATAGCAAGTATAAATTCAAGATTATCTAATACTCGATTTAGTTTTCTTCCGCTGATGCTTCCCATACTTACATGATCTTCTTGTCCCAACGAAGTTGGAATGCTATCAGCACTTGCAGGAAAGCATAACGTTTTATTTTCAGTTACGAGTGCAGCAGTTGTATATTGAGGGATCATAAATCCACTGTTCAATCCAACATCTTTCATTAATAACATTGGCAATCCCCATTTGCCTTCTAATAATAAATAACAGCGACGATCGGAAATATTTCCTAATTCAGATGCGGCAAAACATGCATAATCCAATGGCAATGCCAAAGGCTGTCCATGAAAATTACCGCCGCTGATTGTATCGTCAGCCCCAAGGATAATTGGATTATCAGTAACAGCATTCAATTCTATTTCTGTTAGCTCTTTTAAATGAAACCATGCATTACGACTTGCCCCATGTACCTGTGGCATGCAGCGTAAACTGTATGGATCCTGCACACGGCCACAATCAACATGACTTTGCATGATGGCAGAATCTTTTAGTAACAATCTTAATCGTTGTGCTACTAATTTATTTCCATTAAATGGTCTCAGATCATGC
>Ga0207686_10002381_pt1 | contig 10259 bp, 6 predicted proteins | sample KBSM24metaG_FD_184396 | JGI IMG/M metagenome (GOLD analysis project Ga0207686, IMG submission 184396) | Miscanthus rhizosphere microbial communities from Kellogg Biological Station, Michigan, USA - KBS M2-4 metaG (SPAdes) (version 2) | ecosystem: Host-associated > Plants > Roots > Rhizosphere >...
AAACAAAGTGACTGGCCGCCGACCACCAGCACGCCGATTGAACGGTTAGTGCCTGAGCCGGGTCCACTCGAAATTGTCAGCGGCGTCATGCCCGCAACGAGCGCAATTGTCGTCATCAGAATCGGGCGCAGACGATCGCGGTTGGCCTGAATGATCGCCTCGTGCCGTTCCATGCCCTGTCGGCGCAAACCGTTTGTGTGATCGATTTGCAGAATCGCGTTCTTCTTGACCACGCCGAACAAGAGCAGCAACCCGAGGCCGGAAAAGATGTTCACGGTTTGCCCCGTGACGAGCAGTGAGACGATGCCGAACGGAATCGCGAGCGGCAGCGTCAGCAAAATTGTGATGGGGTGGATGAATGATTCGAACTGCGCCGCCAAGACCATATACATGAAGACAAATGACAAGACGATCGCGAGCAGGAAATAGACACCGGTGCGGCTCAACTCCTTCGAACGGCCGGCCAGCGACGTCGTGTACGTGCTGTCCATGTTCTCTTCCTTCGCAAACTGCTGCAGCTTCCCGATGATCGACGCCTGCGAGCCGCCGGGCTTTGTGTTCGCGGTCAACATCACCTGTCGCTGCCGGTTGTACCGATCGATTGAAGATGGGCCGGTGCCTTCTTCAACACGTATGAGATTGTCGAGGCTCACCCAGCCGAGTTTTTGCGACGCCACTATCATGCGCTGCAGACCTTCGGCATTGGCGCGGTACTGCCCAATCGCGCGCACCCGAATGTCATATTGATCAACGCCGGCGTTGAACGTCGAAACTTTCTCGCCGGCGACCAAAGTGTTGAGCGATTGCGCGATGTCGCCAATGCGCACGCCGAGATCACCCGCGCGCGCGCGATCGATTACCACGCGCAGCTCGGGCTTGCCGGTCACCAGAGTTGAATCCGCATCTACGACATCCGGCAAGTTTTTCAACTTCGCGAGCATGTCGTTTGAGTACTTTGTGAGCTTGTCGAGGTCGGGCCCGCCGATAACGTACTGAATGTCAGCGTTCCGGAACCCGCCGCCGGAAATTGCTGCAACCGGGTTGACGCTGGTGCGCAGTTGGTTCGGAAACTCGTTCTGGTATTTCACCACGATTTCATTGCGGGCGCGCAGCATCAGATCCTGCTGCGACACGCTCCGGTCTTCGATCGGCGACATCTTCACGTAAATGTTCGCGACATTGACGATTTGTTGCTGACCGCTGCCAATCGTAGTCAACGTGTCCGTCACCCCCGGCAGCTTACGCACGTCGGCGGCCATGCGCTCGGCGAGTCCGGAAGTGAACGACAGGGTCGAGCCTTCCGGCGCGCGCACGTTGATTTCGAACTGCGACTGGTCGTCAATCGGCAGAAAGTTTTTGCCGACGAGCATGAACAGCGGAATCGTGCTGACAATGACGATGATCGAAAGCACGACAATCGCCCAACGATGTGCCATCGACCAGCCAAGCATCTTTGTGTAAGCGCGATCGATCGGTCGATAGAAACGCGATTCCTTCGAGCCAGCCTGCTGATACTTTTCTTTGAATTCGGCCAGTGAATAATCACGCTTCTCGCCGGGCTCCGACTTGTGCGGACTGTCTTTCGCGTCATGACGTTTTCGTTTGATCAGCCGCGCCGCGAGCATCGGCGTCAGCGTGAAAGAAACCAGCAGTGAGACCGCGATAGCGAACGATGCAGTAAAGCCGAACGACGACATGAAGCGGCCGACGATTCCCGCCATGAACCCGACCGGCAGAAAGACTGCGAGTAGCGACAATGTCGTTGCCGTTACCGCCAGACCAATTTCACGCGTGCCTTCGACCGCAGCTTGAAATGGCGGGAGCCCCTTTTCTTCGACGAAGCGAAAGATGTTTTCCAGCACGACGACCGCGTCGTCGATTACGATGCCGACCATCAAGGTGAGCGCGAGCATCGTGATCTGATTGAGCGTGAAACCCATCGCGCCCATCAATCCGAACGTCGCGATGATTGAAGTGGGGATCGCGATCGCGGCGATGAAAGTCGAGCGGAAGCTCCAGAGAAACACGAAGACGACGATGGCGGCGAGAATACTTCCTTCAATCAGGTGAAAATTGATCGAATGCAACGCGGCTTTAATGAAGATCGTTTGGTCGCCGACGATCTGCGTCTTCACGTCAGGCGGCAAAGTTTTTGATTTGATGAGTTCGTTCAGCCGGTCTTTGACGGCGTCGGCAACTGCAACCGTGTTCTGGCCAGACTGTTTCGAAACGACCAGTGTCACGGCCGGCTGTCCATTCAGTCGCGCCTCCGTTCGTTGCTCTTCGGCGCCATCTTCGACATAGCCAATGTCGCTCAGCTTCACCGAGTAGGTGCCGCGGTTTGCGATGACGAGGTTGTTGAATTCTTTCGGATCGGGAATGCGGCCCATCGTGCGCACGGTAAGCTCGCGCTTGCCTTCTTCGACACGGCCGCCCGGCAGCTCCATGTTCTGAAGCTTCACGGCGTTCGCGACGTCCGCCGCCGAAACGTTGTAGGCGCGCATCTTGTCGGTATCGACCCACACTTCGATTTCGCGTTCGCGGCCACCGACGATCTCGACGTTGCCGACGCCGCTGATGGGTTCGATCTGTCGCTTAATTTGTTTGTCGGCAATGTCCGTGACTTCGCGCAGTGAGCGCGGCGCCGACACCGCAATACGCAGCACCGGTGTCGCGTCGGTGTCGAGTTTCTGAACAATCGGAACTTCGGCCGTTTCGGGAAGGTCGTTGACGATCAGATCGACTTTGTTGCGCACTTCCTGGGCGGCGACGTCGGCGTTCTTGTCGAGCAAGAAGGTGATGAACACTTGCGAGACGCCTTCAACCGAAGTCGAACGTAGTTCGTCGATGCCGCTGATTGTGTTCACCGCGCCTTCAACCTTGTCGGTGATCTCCGTTTCGATCTCCTGCGGCGAGGCGCCGGGATTCACGACCGTGACGGTGATCGTCGGCAAGTCGATCTTCGGAAACAGATCGACACCGAGCGAACGGAACGAGAACGCGCCCACGACCGTGATGCTCAGGATGAGCATGGTCGCGAACACCGGACGACGAACACAAATTTCAGCTAGTTTTTGCATGGCTTTAAAAAGTTTCGAGTTTCGGGTTTCGAGTTTCGAGTTAGGCGAATCTCATGACATGTCCGTTCCAGGTTGATTAGCGAACGAAGTGCGCGTTCAACTCGAAACCCGAAACTCGCAACTCGAAACTGTTATTGCCTTACCGTCACGCCATCACTCAATTGATCGACATTGCTGGTTGCGACGACTTCGTCAGCGGCAATACCACTTTTGATTTCGATCAGATCGCCTTCGGCCTGTCCTGTCTGCACGAGCCGCTGTTCTGCGCGGCCGTTCTTGATCACGAACACGTAAGTCGCGCCCGAGATTTGTCTCAACGCGCGCTGCGGCACGAGCACTGCCGGCTCACTCTGCGGCAGAAGGATGCGCACGGTCGCGAATTGCCCGGGCTTCAGCTCGCCGTTTGGATTTTCTACTTCAGCTTCGATTGTCAGCGTGCGTGAACTTGCCGTGACACTCGGACTGATGCGCGCGACGTGGCCGGCAAAGCTTCGATCGGTGTACGCCGCGACTGTCACCGAAACACTCTCGCCGGCGTGCACGCGCGGAATCGCCTGTTCAGGGATGTCGATGCGAACGCGCAGCGGATTGAGATTTACGATGGTGGCGACCTTCTGCTGCGGCGAAACGTATTCACCAACATCAGCGGTGCGCTCAGAGATATAGCCGGAAATCGGCGCGCTCACGACGCTGTAATTCGCGTTGCGCTTTGCGAGTGCCACTTGTGTGTTCGCCGCATCTACGACACCCTGCGCGTTGGCCACAGCGGCATAGTTCTGCTGTGCCTGGTGAATTGCGACTTCGTATGCTTCGCGCAGTTGATCGCGCTGAGATTTCTGCTGATCGTATTGCGCACGCGAAATGTCGCCTGACTCAATCAGCTTCTCGTAACGCGTAAGGTTCTTTTCCGCCAGGTCCAACGCGGCACGAGCCTGCGCAACTTCCGGAACGTTTTCCGGATTGAACTTCTGACCCGGCCGCAAACCAATCTTCGCTTCGTTCTGACGCAGTGTGGCTTTCGCCTGATCGAGTTGAGCTTGTGCCTGCTCGACGCGAATGCGGAGATCAGCATCGTCAATCTTCAGAATCATCTGGCCGCGACGAACGTAACTCCCCAGATCGACCCCGACGGCGGCGACTTTTCCGGAGGTCTCTGGCATCACGTCGGTCTGTTGATTCGCCGCGAGACTGCCGGTCGCTTCGAAGTACCGGGGCAACTGCCGCGTAACCGCGGCCGTCGTTGAGACGTCGATCACCGGTGGTGTCGCGGTGGCGGTGTTTGTATTCGGCGCGCCATTTGAACGATTGCAAGCAATACCGACCCCAGCAGCGACAATTACGGCGGCCAGCAAACTGAGACTGAGAACTTTCCGAGAATTCATTTCTTCCTTCTTTTCTTCTGACCGTTATTTGGTTCTTTCAGAATGCCCCGCAGCAAAATGTTGGCGAACTCGCGCGCGGCCCTTTCATTCGAAATACGAACAAGGTTGCGATGCCGGTCCCACAAGTTGTTGTTCAACGAGTGATGCACCACCATCCCGATGAACGCGCGCACAATCAGCGCCGGCGCTATGTCAACCATCGCGCCGTCGCGCTGGCGCTGCCGCACATATGCGCCGAGCGAGTGATAAACCCGCTTCACAAACTTCTCCCAGAACATCTGCGCGAGTTCGTGTTCTTCGAGCGCCGAATGCAACAGCAAGCGCTGGAATTCGGGGTCGGCTTCGTGCTGCTTCAGCGCATGTAAAGCAATTCCCTCAAACACTGCGCGGTCATCTTTGCGCTTAATTGCGTCGGCCACGACTGTGGTTGGATCCATCTCGTCGTGCAGACACGCTTTGTGATCGAGAATCGCGCTGTAAAGCTCGCTTTTCGTCGCAAAATGACGGAACACCATCGCCTCTGACACGCCAGCCGCGACCGCAATTTCCTTGGTGGTGGTGCCGCGGAAGCCGCGTTGTGAGAACAGGCGCATCGCGACGCGCAGAATTTGCAGGCGGCGGTTCTCGCCCGTCATGCGCGCGCCGTTCGTAGTTCCGTTCCCGGAGAGTTTTGCCGTTGCGGTTTTCAGCGGAGAGCGTCCTCGAAGTAAGTGCTTACTTACCATTGAGGGACACGCCAAGTCAAGTTGAGGAAGAGCGGTCCTTCTCGGTGCCTCAGTGAAAGCTCTGTGACTCTGTGGTGGATGATGCGCGTCAGACTAAACCACAGAGACACTGAGATCTTACAGAGACACAGAGACTGCGAAGGAACGGACCTAAAATCGTGGCAGCAGATTTAGAATGTTCAGCGCGAGCGCGAGTTGGCTCTGTACTTCCTGCGGCTGGCAGCGATAGCCGGCGCGGAAGACGAATAACTGATTGTTGCCGGCATCGACAGAAGTTCCCTGGTAGGTTTCGAAGAATGAGAGCAATTGGTCGTTAAAGGTTTGTCGAATTGAGATCTCGTCCGGCCCGCGCAATAGGTAGCGCTTTGAAAACTCTGGCCGTTGGCCGAAGTCGATGTCCTGATAGCCGAACGCCGTCATAATCTTGGTGAAAAAACCTTCCGGCCGCAGCGAAAAGTACGGCACGCGCAAATTGGCAGGCTCGAGGTAAGTAACGGTCTGAAAGTGTGTCTGCCGGTTCTTGCCTGAGCCAGTCACGTAAGTGTAGTCGAACACGGCTGCCTTCACACCGTTGGCTTCGCCGTACATGAAGTTCCTGATTTGCCGGCTCTGACCTTGATTGAACAAAGTAAAGTTCTGCAGCCCGGCAATCATGTTCATCGGCGCCGTTTCGGCAAAGTTCCAGCGCAACTGACTGGCAACCGCCTGCATGGACTGCGTCCGTTCGCGCTCTTTCTTTCGTTGATAAAAGAAAACCAACACGAAGACGATAATGAATACGAAGAAGAAAAGGATGGGCGCGAGGACGGGAAGGAGTTCCATATTTAGACGGTTACTGCTTCGCGATATTCACCCCAGACTGAGCGCAGGCGATTACTGATCTCGCCCACAGTCGCCATTGATTCGACGCAGTCGAGGATACATGGCAGAACGTTTTCGGTACCACGCGCGGCTTCTTCGAGTTTTACCAGCGCCGTCTCAGTGGCCACCGAATCGCGTCGCGCGCGCACTGCGCGAACGCGTTCGACTTGATCGCGTTCGATTGCCGGATCAATTCGCAGCGTCTTGACCGGGCGCTCGTCTTCGCTTTCGAATTTATTTACGCCGACAACAATCGCCTCGCCCGTTTCGATTGCCCGCTGATATTCATAAGCCGAGTTTTGAATTTCGCGCTGAATGTAGCCCGATTCGATCGCGTGTAGCGTGCCGCCGATGGCTTCAATCTTGTCCAGGTAATCGACGACACGTCCTTCGATCTCCGTAGTCAACTCTTCAATCGCGTACGAACCGGCGACGGGATCGACGGTGTCGGCAACGCCTGACTCGTACGCAATCACCTGCTGCGTGCGCAGCGCGAGTCGAGCGGCATCCTCGGTGGGCAGCGCGAGCGCTTCATCCATAGCGTTTGTGTGCAGAGACTGTGTCCCGCCAAGCACCGCCGCCAGAGCTTGCATCGCGGTCCGCACAACGTTCACTTCCGGTTGTTGCGCGGTCAACGTGGAACCCGCGGTCTGCGTGTGGAAACGCATCATGAGGCTTCTCTGATCGCGCGCGTGAAAACGCTCGCGCATGATGCGCGCCCACAAACGGCGCGCTGCGCGATACTTCGCAATTTCTTCGAGCAGGTTGTTGTGCGCGTTGAAGAAGAAAGAAAGGCTCGGCGCAAAATCGTCGACTTCCAATCCGGCTCTCAACGCCGCTTCGACGTACGCGATGGCATCAGCAAAGGTGAAGGCGACTTCCTGCACGGCGGTCGAGCCGGCTTCGCGAATGTGATAGCCGCTAATTGAAATCGTGTTCCACTTCGGCACTTCGCGCGCACAAAACGCGAATGTATCGGTAATCAGGCGCAGACTCGGCTCAGGCGGAAAGATGTAAGTGCCGCGCGCAATGTACTCCTTCAAAATGTCGTTTTGGATCGTGCCGTCGACTTTGCCGTACGCGACGCCTTGTTTCCGCGCGACGGCGAGATAGAGACAAAGCAGAATCGCCGCGGTCGCGTTGATCGTCATCGAAGTCGACACTTCATCGAGCGGAATTCCATCAAAGAGCCGCAGCATGTCGTCCAGAGAGTCGATCGCGACGCCGACTTTGCCGACTTCGCCGGCGGCCAAAGGATCGTCGGAATCCAATCCAATCTGCGTCGGCAGATCGAAAGCGACCGATAATCCGGTGGTACCTTGCGACAGAAGATATTTGTAACGCGCGTTCGACTCTTCAGCGGTCGCGTAGCCGGCGTACTGGCGCATCGTCCACAGCCGGCCACGGTACATGTTCGGGCGAATGCCGCGCGTGAAAGGAAACTCGCCGGGATCGCCGAGGTCGCGATCGTAATCGACCTCTTCTGAATTTGACGGATTGAAATCGACCGGCAGCTCGATGCCGGAAGAAGTCTTGAAATGTTCGCGACGTTCGCTTTTTGGTTTCGCGACCATGAATGATGAGCGGCAGTCGCAGGCTAGCACACTGAAGATTAAGATTGCCACTAACTGAGGTCGCGGCTGTGCCACCTGATGTGCGGAAGGGCTTGCCCTTCCGGGGAGCAAAGCCGCAAACATTTCGACAAACCACTTGTTCTCCGACAAAATCCCTCTTCATGCGCGCGCTGCGAGACATTCGTGTTGGCCCCGCCGGCTGGTCATATGCCGATTGGCGTGGGCGCGTCTTTCCGGAAAGCGCTGGAACGAAGTACGACACGCTCGCTCTCGTCGCGAAATATTTCGACACGGCGGAGATTAACAGCAGCTTCTATCATCCACCGGCGCCGGAGACCGCCCGCGCCTGGCTGCGCCGGATAGAACACAATCCAAGCTTTGTCTTCACCGCAAAATTGTTCCGCACATTCACGCACGAGCGCGGCAAAGCTACTGCCGAAGACGAAAAGCTCTTTCGCGAAGGTATGGATCCTCTGATGGAAGCTGGAAAGCTCGGCGCGGTGCTCATCCAGTTTCCCTGGTCGTTCAAAAACGAGATGGAAGGGCGTAACTACCTAAATGAACTAACCGCGCGTTTCAAAGACTATCCGCTGGTCGTCGAACTGCGACACGAATCATGGAATAACGCACGAGTACTGCAAACCCTCGAAGACCTTGGTGTTGGTCTGTGCGATATCGATCAGCCGTTATTTCACGATTCGATCAAACCGTCGGCCGAAGTTACGTCAGAGATTGGCTACGTGCGTTTGCACGGGCGCAATTACCAGAACTGGTTTCGCGAAGAAGCAAACGTGCTCGAGCGTTATGACTACTTGTATGCGCCGGAAGAACTCGAACCATGGGTGAACCGAATCAAGGAAGTCGCCGCGAAAGCAAAACAGACGTTCGTCATCACAAACAACCACGCGCGCGGTCAGAGCTTAGTGAACGCGTTCGAAATCCTCGCACAGTTGGAAGAGGAGAAAGTGCCCGGACCGGCGAAGCTGATTGAGACTTATCCGCGGTTAACGGAATCGGTTCTTCCCGAAAGACAGCGGCAACCGGGTTTGTTCGATTAGGCTCCCATTCGGTTATCACAATACTTCAAAGTAGGCGTTGATAGATCCAACTGGCTGTCAGGCAAGCGTCTAAAGTGTACCTATTGCGAGGCTTCGAGACCCGAGTGATCGGTTTTGCTATTGACAGTCATCGATTGCAGGCATAGAGTGCGCTCGTCGCCGTAACTAAAAATACGGTTACGATCCAAAGTCCTGGTTTTGACAGCTCTTTGGACGCAATCAAGCGGGCTGGTTCCTCAAAGCCGTTCGCGATTCCCGCTTTCCGTGCCAGCCCTGGCTGAGTCCACACGACCACCCTCGCGATTTCCAGAATGCAGATTTTCGTGGACTCCCATACATGCATAAAGGAGAGCCGGCATGTCCAACATTCAAATCACCAGCAGCGTTGATCTCAACAATGCCCGTAGCGAGAGCGTTGTATTAATTAACCCAAACAATTCGCAGCAGATGGTGACTGCGTCCAAGAAGTTCCGGAACATTTCCAACTATGATTTTACGTTAGCCGTCTCCTTCTCTGATGACGGGGGTCAAACCTGGACTGAAGCATCACCGCTGGCGTTGCCGGGTGATGCGACCATCATGACTGATCCCACGTTCGCGTGGGACGATGACGGAAACGTGTTCCTTGTAGGGCTTACCGGCAAGAACCCACCCGGAATCGTAGGCATCGGGATCGTCATCTACAAATCCACCGATGGCGGTGAAACCTGGAGCGCCCCGAAGCCGATCCATAACAGCTCGGGGGACGACAAGCAATGGGCAGCAGGTGACACCAATCCGAGCAGTCCCCATCACGGAAATGTTTACGCTGCCTGGGACGATGGCGGCCCTCCGGGAGATATGCGGTTCGCGCGCAGTCTGGATCATGGCGCGAATTGGCAAAGCACTGACGCCAATTCAATCGCGAGCGTGAGCCTTGTCGCCGATTCGTTTGCTCCTGAGTTAAGCGTGGCAGCTAACGGTGATCTCTACATCGTCTATCAGAACGGCGAAAGCGGCAGCAACATCAAGTTCCTGAAATCGACAGATGGTGGAGACAGTTTTACCGGACCATTTATCGCCGCGAGTGGTATTTCGAGCATCCGTGGATCGTTTCCCGAAGTTGGTGGCTTCCCGCATTTTCCCGACGCAAAATTTCGAGTCCTGACATTGCCAACCGGCTGTGTTGGTCCGGGAAGCGACTTGGTTATCTTTGCATGGGCCGACGGACGCGAGGGTCCCGCTGGCGCACATCGCGCTCGCGTCTATTACCGCCGATCACTAGACGGCGGCGTGAACTGGGAAGGGCCGGCATCCGGACAGCCGCTGCTTACCGGCGCAATACCCGACAATCTCCACCACTTTCACCCACAACTTATCGCCGATTCGAACGGTGTGATTGCCTGTGCATTTTATGAATTCGGACCAAAGCCCACGACGCCCGTGATCGATGTCTTCCTTGCTCAGTCGCTGGACGGCGGAGTCACGTTCGTTCCATTTAAGATTACGGATCAGCCGTGGGATCCGGCCGTTGACGCTCCTTTGTCGCACGGCGATCCGAACGTCACCTTTATCGGCGATTATTTCGGCCTCGACGCAG
>Ga0207686_10002382_pt1 | contig 10257 bp, 8 predicted proteins | sample KBSM24metaG_FD_184396 | JGI IMG/M metagenome (GOLD analysis project Ga0207686, IMG submission 184396) | Miscanthus rhizosphere microbial communities from Kellogg Biological Station, Michigan, USA - KBS M2-4 metaG (SPAdes) (version 2) | ecosystem: Host-associated > Plants > Roots > Rhizosphere >...
GGCGAGACCTGTACTTGAACGTTCAGGCAAAGGCAGTGGTCGCGTTTACACGATCAGAATTGATTGTGTGGATGCCGCAGGCAATCACACCATCAAGACGGTTACCGTCAACGTGCCGAAGAGCCAGGCGCGCTCAAGTACAGGTCTCGCCCCGTCCCGTTCGGCTGGCTCGGCAGGATCGGCGCCAACTACATCGAACGTGACGGCCCCGATAACTGCTACGCCTGCTGCAAACCGCGGCTCCGTTTACATTCCTTATCTGAATGTTTCGGGGAGCCGGACTAGTGCTGGCAATAACAAGGCGCGTTCTTCATCAGCGCGCAAAAAGAAGCGCACGCGCAACACTTCCGTGCGCTAAACGCAAAAAAGCAGGGGCACGGTTACGCCGTGTCCCTGCTCTATTTTTTTAAGCCGATTGAGTTTAAATTCCGAGCACGTCAACTAACTCCTGCACAGCCGCGGCGCTTTTCTGCAAAGCAATTCGCTCCTCAGATGTAAGAGTGATTTCGATCACTTGCTCGAGGCCCTTCGCGCCGAGCTTGCACGGGACGCCGACGTACAACCCATTCACACCGTACTCACCTTCGAGGTACGCCGCGCACGGTAGAATCTTTTTCTTATCCTTCAGAATCGATTCGGTCATCTCGACAGCTGCGGCGGATGGGGCGTAGTACGCGGAACCGGTCTTCAGCAAGGCAACGATCTCCGCACCGCCGCCCGCCGTGCGTTTCACAATCGCCCCGATTTGTTCTTTCGAGAGTAACTCGGTCACCGGAATTCCGGCGCAAGTCGAATAGCGCGGCAGCGGAACCATTGTGTCGCCGTGTCCGCCGAGAACGAAGGCGGTGACATTCTCGACTGAGACATCCAACGCTTCAGCCAGGAAACATCTCATACGCGCTGAATCGAGAACTCCCGCCATGCCGATGACGCGATGTTTCGGAAAGCCCGAGCGTCGCAGCGCCACTTGGCACATGGCGTCTAGTGGATTCGAAACGATGATGAGAATCGTGTTCGGAGATCGTTTGACTATCTCATCAACAACTTTGCCCACGATATCGGCATTGGTCTTCAATAGATCGTCGCGGCTCATTCCCGGTTTCCGTGCCAGGCCGGCAGTAATGATTACGACGTCTGAATCGTTCGTATCGTCGTAGTTGTTCGCGCCGGTGAGTCGCACGTCGAAACCCTCGACTGGCGCCGCTTCGGCCAAATCGAGGGCCTTACCTTGCGGCACGCCTTCAACGATGTCGACCAGAACTACGTCGCCAAGTTCTTTCGAGGCAATCCAATGTGCGGCAGTCGCGCCGACGTTGCCCGCGCCGACAACCGTAATCTTTTTTCGTGTTCCCATGAATACGATCCTTTCACGTGGCCGGAGACTTAGTCGGTGACCGTAATCACGAAGACGGCCAACCACGACCCAGCAAACTCTGCTTTATTAGTGATTTTGAGCGCCGTAGGCGCTCAATCTTTATAGTTCATCAAATCCCAAATTCCAAGCCGCAGATGCGGAGTGCATGCATTCCGCTTCTGCGCGATAGGGATTTACAATGCGTTGGCCTTAAACATTTTGCTCCTACGGAGCAGGCCGAGCAGGTGGCCGCAACTGTCGGAAGAACTCACAACAAAATCCGCAATTAAACTCGTCGCAATGATTCGACGGCGCGAGGTTTCACCCATCGAAATTGTCGAGGCGCATCTTCGCGCGATCGAACGAACTAATCCCGCGATCAATGCGATTGTCACGATCGCCGATGATCTTCGGGAGCGCGCCGTTGAAGCAGAAAATGCAATCATGCGCGGTTCCGCGCTCGGGTCGCTTCATGGATTGCCAATCACCGTCAAAGACACTATCGATACGGCGGGACTGCGCACAACCAGTGGTTCACGCGTTCGGGCGCGACATATTCCTCAGCAGGATGCCGCTTCAGTCGCGCGTTTGAAAGCCGCAGGTGCGATTGTCCTGGGCAAGACCAATGTGCCTGAGATGGCAATCCCCTACGAGTGTGACAATCGGATCTTTGGCAGAACTAACAATCCTTACAATCTGGAATGTACTGCAGGCGGGTCAAGCGGCGGCGAGGCGGCGGCGATCGCTGCATGTCTTTCGCCGGCGGGAATCGGTAGCGACCTTTCCGGATCGATTCGTGTGCCAGCGCATTTCTGTGGCGTCGCCGGATTGAAGCCGACAGTTGGACGCGTGCCGATGGATGGCCACATGCCGCCGGCGTCAGGCATCGTGGGACTTGGCGCGTGTATCGGTCCGTTGGCGCGACACGTCAAGGATCTCGCATTGCTTTTTCGGGTGCTTGCTGATCCCGCTGATGTGGAAACGATGACAGCAGATGAAATCCTGGACGCGACAAGACTCCGCGGTACGCGCGTAGCCTGGTATGGGGAGGACGGAACCATGCCGGTCGCTGATGAAATCAAGCAGGCCATCGCATCAGCGGCTCGTGCGCTCGCCGCCGCTGGACTTGAAACTTTCGAAGCGTTGCCGCCGGGAGTCTCGAAGGCGCCGCAGTTGTGGATCGAACTCTTTTCACGCGCGGCCAACAGCGAAATTGCGTCTCTGTATCGAGGACACGAAGATGAAGCCGGACCGCAGGTCTCCCGTTTTCTTCTTAACGAGGATCAAGCAGCCGAGTTCGAAGATCGTATCGATAACGCGGAAAAACTGGCGAGTGCCGTCGTTGAGCGCGAACGCCTCCGCGAAGATTTGTTGCGGTGGCTGAAAAAGACTCCGTTGATACTCGCGCCGGTCGGTGCGACTGTTGCTTTCGAACACGGTCGCCAGCGCGTGGACGTGAACGGCACGTACGTAAATGTATTTCGGGCGTTCAGCTATTCGCAGACATTTAATGTTTTCGGACTTCCGAGCGTAGCCGTTCCGGCGGGAAAGACCTCGAGCGGATTACCGATCGGCGTGCAAGTGATCGGTCGCCCGAATGAAGAGTCCACGGTGCTGGCCGCTGCGTCGGTGATTGAAGAAGCGCTTGGCGGCTGGGAAAAACCGGCGCTGCTCGGCGGAAGTTAGACTGACTTTTGCACTGCAGAAGCCGCGGCGGCTTTTGTTTCTCGTCCCCCTCCGCGAATAACCTCTGCGAAGAACACCCGAGAGTATCCCCACATCGAATAGATCGCAGACAACACGACCACCCAAAGCAGCGCCCGTCCCATCGTGTAGAGAAGCACCTGCCAGTCAGCCCAGGTCGTTGTGCCCGCGCCGGTCAAATGCGCCCACGCAGTTTGCAACTCAGGCACCGTCCAAAACTTGATCGCGGGAAAAGGTTTGCCGAAATTTGAAACGGGCGCGCCGCCACCGTTGGGCGGCAGCGACAGGATCAGGAGACCGACGGTGATTACCTGCGCCACCATCTTGAACTTGCCCATGCCTGAGGCCGAGATGATCACGCCTTCGGTTGCCGCGACCGATCGCAACCCGGTGACGGCAAATTCGCGGCCGACAATGATCACGACGGCCCAGGCAGGCGCGAGATGATTTTCGACCAGCGCAATCAGCGCGGCTGAAATCAAGAGCTTGTCGGCAATCGGATCGAGAAGCTTGCCGAGTTTCGAAACCTGTTTGCGGCTGCGCGCGATCCGTCCGTCAAAAAAGTCGGTGAGCGCTGCTGCCGCGAAAATCGCAACTCCTAAAATGTGAGGCGGCACACCCAAACTTTGTGACAGAGGCGTGAGCAACACCACCACCAGGATCGGCACGATGAAAATTCGCGAAAGGGTTAGCGCGTTCGGAAGATTCACTTCAGCTCCGTGTTCGCAGTCTAGGTTGCCGGTCTGGTGGCGTCAAGCGATGCCTGGCTGCGGTAGTGGTTCAGTTTGAGGTCGCACGCGCAGCTTGCGCGTGATTCATGGGCGGGACGCCCGTGCCCCTTTTCAAAATGAACCGGCAGTGTCCTGAATTGAACTTTGCGGAACTTTGCGTCTTTGCGCCTCTGCGTGAAACGCCACATTGAGTGGTCACAAGTTCACGCCAAGACGCTAAGTTCGCAAAGAAAAATCGCAAATTAGACACTACGAAATGCACCACCAGCCTTGCTGGCGGTTCTTACGTCCGCTACAATGTCCGGTTCTGCGCCACGCAAAATTCTTGTCTGTGGCGCTCGACTTTCTTTTTACGGCTATGGCAATCGATCGAATCAGTGTCCGCGGAGCCCGCCAGCACAACCTCAAGAACATCGATGTCGACATCCCCCGCGACAAATTGACCGTAATAACGGGACTTTCCGGTTCAGGCAAGTCTTCTTTGGCGTTTGACACGATTTATGCGGAGGGCCAACGGCGATACGTCGAGTCGCTGTCGGCATATGCGCGCCAGTTTCTTGATCAACTCGAAAAGCCCGACGTCGATTCGGTGGAGGGCTTGTCGCCGGCAATCTCGATTGAGCAGAAGACGGTGGCGCGTAGTCCCCGTTCGACGGTCGGCACTGTGACCGAAATCTACGATTACCTGCGGTTGTTGTTTTCTTCAGTCGGCCTGCCCCACTGTCCGCAATGCGGCGCGCCGATTACGCGCCAGAGCGTCGATCAGATTCTTCACGACGTGCTTGAATTGCCGGAAGGTGAGCGCGTGATGGTGTTGGCGCCAATCGTCCGTGGACGCAAAGGCGAGTTCAAAAAGGAACTGGCAAAGCTTGCGCGGGACGGCTTCATTCGCGCGCGCATCGACGGCGAACTGCGGGCCCTCGACGAAGACATACGCCTGGACAAGCGGCGCAATCACACCATCGAAGCGGTCATTGATCGCCTTCTGATCAAGCCCGGCATCAACGAACGATTGGGTGAATCTATCCGGACAGCTTTGAAGTTGACGAATGGTGCGGTGTTGGTCTCGGTCGTCGACGGAGAAGAAAAACTGTATTCCGAAAAGATGGCTTGTGTGATTTGCGGAATTAACGTCCCGCCACTCGAGCCGCGTTCGTTTTCGTTTAACTCCGCGTATGGTGCGTGCCGTAACTGTCATGGCCTCGGCACTGTTCTGGAAGTGGATCCGGCGAAATTAATTTCCAATCCGGAGCTACCTCCTCATGAGATTCCGTTTGCGGAAGCTGATAAGTCCGGGTCGGCCTACCTGCGTAGTGCACTGCTCGCAGTGATCGCGCATTTCAAAGGTGATGCGAAACTTCCATTCAAAGATCAACCGACCGAGATTCGCGAAGCATTCTTTAGCGGTGTTCCGTCTCAAATAAAGTTTCAGCAAGGGCTCTACGCGTACAAGGGCCCGTGGAAAGGCGCGCTGCCATGGTTGCGCGAACGGCTCGAGGAACCACCGAGTGAAAAGATTCGATTGGCGTTGGAAGAAATGGTTTCTCCCGTCATTTGTTCGCTGTGCGGCGGCCATCGTTTGCGCGCTGATTCGCTTTCGGTGCGTGTCGGCGGCCGCGGCATCGCTGACTACACGAACATGACGATCGAAGATGCAATCGCCGCGTTCGATCAAATCACGCTCGATGCTCGATCAGCGAAAATTGCGGGATTAGTTCTCGAAGAGATTCGCAGTCGGCTCCGCTTTCTTGAAACGGTGGGGCTGGGTTACCTCACGCTCGATCGGCCGTCGGCGAGTCTTTCAGGTGGTGAAGGGCAGCGTATTCGTCTCGCGACGCAAATTGGATCGCAACTGCGCGGCGTACTTTACGTTTTGGACGAACCGTCGATCGGATTGCACCCACGAGACAACCGGCGACTGCTGGACACGCTGGCCGCGCTTCGTGATCTGGGAAATACAGTCCTGGTAGTCGAACATGACGAAGAGACAATTCGCCGCGCTGATTTCGTTGTGGACCTCGGTCCCGGCGCCGGCACCCACGGCGGCTTCGTCGTCGCGCGCGGGACTCCGGACGACGTGGCCCACAACAGCGATTCGGTCACGGGCCTTTACATCAGCGGCGCACGCAAGATTCCCGTTCCCGACACGCGGCGTTTACCAAACGGCAAAGCCATCACAATTCGCGGGGCGAGGTATCACAATCTAAAAGAGATCGATGTGACTTTTCCGCTGGGATTGTTGACAGTCGTGACCGGCGTTTCCGGGTCCGGAAAATCAACGCTAGTGCAAGATATTTTGTATCGTGCTCTCGCGAAAGAACTGTACGGGTCGCTGAGCGATCCTGGCGCGCACGAAACGATCGAAGGACTGGAACATCTCGACAAAGTCATTGAAATCGATCAATCAGCAATTGGCCGCACACCGCGATCGAATCCGGCAACCTACACCGGGCTGTTCACCCCCATCCGCGAGCTGTACGCGATGCTTCCCGAGTCGCGGGAGCGTGGCTACAAACCAGGGCGCTTCTCTTTCAACGTCAAAGGCGGCCGCTGCGAAGGCTGCGAAGGCGAAGGACTCAAGCGCATCGAGATGAATTTTCTGCCCGACGTTTACGTGCTGTGCGATGTTTGTCGCGGCGCGCGCTACAACCGCGAGACGCTTTCGGTGAAGCACAAAGGCAAATCGATCGCGGAGTTGCTCGATACGACGGTCGAAGAAGCACTGCCGATTCTGGAAAATCATCCGCAAATCAAACAGAAATTGCAGACGCTGCTCGATGTCGGCTTGGGTTACATCAAGCTTGGCCAATCGGCCACAACCCTTTCCGGTGGCGAGGCGCAGCGGATCAAGCTGGCGAAAGAGCTTTCAAAGCGCGCGACCGGGCGCACAATTTACATTCTCGATGAACCAACCACGGGGCTTCACTTTGCTGACGTTCACAAACTGCTGGATGTCTTGCAGAGGTTAGTCAGCGTTGGCAACACTGTGATCGTCATCGAACACAACCTCGACATCATCAAAAGCGCGGACTTCATCATCGATCTTGGTCCGGAAGGTGGCGCGCATGGAGGTCGCGTGGTCGCGTGCGGTACACCGGAAGAAGTTGCCGCCGTGCGTCGGTCGCACACGGGGCAGGTGCTCAAGCCGCTTCTGAATGGAAATGGGAAACGAAATGGCGTGAAGCGCGTGACTTCGGGTCACGAGATTGTCGAAGAAACCAAGAAAGTCGCGTGATATACTCCGCAACGCTCATCGCGCCCTGCCCATGACAGAACGCATCTCAGCCATCGTTTCCGACAGCCTGAAAGTAAAGCAAGATTTCTTTTTAGCACATGCTGATGATGTCGAACGCGCGGCCAGGCTGGTGTGCGATGCGCTGAAATCCGGCGGCAAACTTCTCGTCTTCGGCAACGGCGGTTCGGCCGCCGACGCGCAACACATCGCCGGTGAATTGGTGAATCGTTTTCTGCAGCAGCGGCGCGCGCTTCCGGCCATCGCCTTGACAACCGATGGCGGGGTGCTGACTTGCATTGCCAACGACACGGGATTTGAAAGCGTGTTTGCGCGGCAGATCGAAGCGCTCGGAAGCGAAGGAGACGTTTGCCTGGCAATCTCGACGTCAGGACAATCACCGAACATCGTCACGGCGTGTGAGCAAGCACGGTCACAAAAGATCAAAGTGATTGGCTTGTTAGGTCGCGATGGAGGCAAGGTCGCGCCGCTTTGCGATGTTGGGCTAATTGTTCCGAGCAACGACACGCAACGAATTCAAGAGACGCACAATCTGATTGGGCACATTCTGTGTGAGCTGATCGAAACGAACGTGTTTCCGCAATAGGCCGGCAGGATGCCGGCGAACCGCACGCAGGATGCGTGCGCTCCGATAACGCGCTCCACATGTCAATCTACGACGCGAAACCAATCAGCCTCGACAAAGTGCGCACTTATCCGCTTGCTTCGCGCCCCAGCAAAGTCACTATTGATGATTTCGCGAAGCCTATCAGTGAAGTTTCATCGCTGAGAGATTACCTCGCTTCACTTCCTAATATCTTAGCCGTCCAAAATCTTCGGGAGCTGGCACGCCACATCTATCGCGCGCGCGACCTGAACAAGCCGATCATCTGGGGGATTGGCGGCCACGTGATCAAAACTGGTCTCGCACCAATCATCATCGATTTGATGAACCGGGGACTTGTAAATGCGATCGCGGCAAATGGATCAGTGCTCGTTCACGACGCTGAGATCGCCACGGTCGGTTCAACCTCAGAAGACGTCGATGCGACCCTTGGTGAAGGGGTCTTCGGCGGCGCGGATGAGACGGGAAAGCTGTTGAATGACGCCGCTCGTGCGGGCGCGAGTGAGAGTCTCGGGCTCGGTGAAGCGGTCGGGCGAGCATTGGTTAATGCGAGTCCTGCGCACCGTGAATACTCATTGCTTTGCGCGGCCTACGCCGCGAAGGTTCCGTTCACTGCTTTCATTACGATTGGCGGGGACATCGCTCATTTTCATCCGGGCGTTGATGGCGGGGCGCTGGGAGCAACTTCGCACACAGATTTTCGTTTGTTAGCTGAGATCGTGCGACAGATGAATGGCGGGGGCGTCTATCTAAACATTGGTTCGGCGGTGACCCTGCCGGAAGTTTTCTTGAAGTGCGTGACGTTGGTGCGGAATCTCGACCATGAACTGCGCGACATCACGACCGCGAATTTCGACTTCATCCAATCATATCGTCCGCTAACGAATGTCGTGCGGCGCCCGACTGCCGATGGCGCCGGTAAGGGCTATGCAATAACGGGTCATCACGAGCTCACCATTCCGCTGCTCGCGGCCGAACTTATCAGTGGAGCAACAGCGAAATAACTTCGCTCAGAAGTTTTAATCCCGCGACTACCAGCACCACCGAAAGCCAACGACGAATTCCCGCGATTGGCAATCGCCGCGTTCCCAATTCAGTTCCGATAAATCCACCGACAAGTGCGGCCGGCCCCCAAACCAGGGCCGCATGTGGCAGCGTCGACATCGCCGTCACATGCGCAACCAGCCCGTGCCCGAGCAGGCCAGCGACAGAATTCACCAGAATGAAAGTCACCGACACGGCGGATGTTTCTTTTGTCTTCGCCCAATGCATCAGCAGCAGTAAGGGACTCAGAAAGATGCCGCCGCCGACACCGGTCAAGCCCGAGAGCAATCCGATCGCCGCGCCCCACAGAAGCGCCATCGCGATCGGTGGTTTTCGCGTCGGCTGATCATCGCCAGTTTGCGCGCTGAAGAAGATTCTGACTGCGCTGTACAACAAAACGACTCCGACAATCGCTTTGTAAATAACTGCCGGCAACGTCAGCCACCCACCGATAAACGCCGCCGGGATGGAGGCGACGGCGAATGGCCAGAACGTCCGCCACGAAAACAATCCGGCCCGCAAGAACCTGATTGTTCCAACTGTCGCCACGATGATGTTGAGCGTCAGCGCCGTCGGCTTCATGACTGCCGGAGCCAATCCGAAGAGCGCCATCGCAGCCAAATAGCCCGAGGCTCCTGCATGTCCAACGGTCGAATAGAGAACGGCGACGACAAAGATTAACGCGCCAATCAGTAGTGTGACGGTAATCGTCATTGGGACCGCGCACAAAATGCAGGCGCGATTCAAACATAACTTCAGCGACGTGCGCAAAGCGCCTCAAGCTTTGGTAGTGGGCTAAGTCTTTGGTGCTGGTATTAAAGTTTATTTTTTTGCGGTTGCTGGTGTTTTTTTCAGGGCAGAATTGAGTAGAAGGTTCAGGAAGATTCAATTGAGTAAAACCAAACAGCCGGCATGAGGCCGGTTGGCGGACACCTGGAGCACCAAAACAAAGGGAGTTCTTGCAGACCCCCCCTTAAAGCGAATGTGCGCCGGCTGGATCGGTTAGCGGTGCTTGTCCAGTACTAGCCTGGTTCATTCCCGCATTGGGCCGTGCCGGTGCATTGCATTTGGATCTTTAGGAGATGGCGGTGCTGGTTTCAGACGCACCGCCGGATCGATCTGCCTGATTCCGTCCACCGATCCCGTGAGCGGGGCATCCGCTTCTGTCTGAATTACAGTGGCAATCCATTTCGGATCGGCCCCACCCTGGCACATGGCCCAACGCATGAGAGGTTCAGTGCCGACTACGAGCATGCCGGAATGGTTGTTTCGATCAGCGTCCTCTTTGGGATCGTCGTAGAAAAAGCCGAGCGACTTGCGCAGCAGCAGGATGTCGTCCGGCTTGCCGGTTAGAAACGTCCAGCCTTGCCCTACTCCGTGCATCTTTGCGTACGTTTTGAGGTCGCGCGGGCTGTCTTCTTCGGGACTAAGAGTGATCGAATAAAAGAAAATGTCCCGACCGACGCGATCTTTTAGAATCTTCTGTACTTCAACCAGGTGATGGGTGATCACCGGGCAGATGTCCTTGCATCGTGCGAACATGAACTGGATGACGACGCGCCTGTCC
>Ga0207686_10002383_pt1 | contig 10255 bp, 8 predicted proteins | sample KBSM24metaG_FD_184396 | JGI IMG/M metagenome (GOLD analysis project Ga0207686, IMG submission 184396) | Miscanthus rhizosphere microbial communities from Kellogg Biological Station, Michigan, USA - KBS M2-4 metaG (SPAdes) (version 2) | ecosystem: Host-associated > Plants > Roots > Rhizosphere >...
GGAGAAGCGAAAGGCATGGGGGAAAGACGGCCCACGAGCGCAGGCCCGGATTCAAGGAGGGAACCAGAAAGGTATCGCGCTCCCGTGACGGCGCCATGACAAGCCGCCCTGCGCGGCCTGTGGACCGGGGGCCCCGCCCCCGCGGCCTGCGTCAGCGCGGCCAGAGCACCCAGAGGCGCAGGTTCTGCTTGAGCCGCCCGGCGATGTCGCCGGCTTCCTGGCCCCAGCCGGTGAAATAGTCGGCGCGCACGGCGCCCAGGATGGCGCTGCCCGTGTCCTGCGCCATCACCAGCCGCTGCAGCTGCGTGGTCGGGCCGCTGGAGGCCAGCCACACGGGCGTGCCGTAGGGAATGCTCTGCCGGTCCACTGCGATGGAACGGCCCGGCGTGAGCGCCACGCCCTGCGCGCCCTTGGGGCCGAAGGCGGCGTCCAGCCCGTCCAGCGGTTCTTCGCGGAAGAACACGTAGCGCGGATTGGCCCAGAGCATCTCGTTGACGCGGCCGGGGTTCTGCAGCGTCCAGGCGCGGATGCCGGGCCAGGTGGCGTCGCGCACCAGGCCCTGGTCGAGCAGCCAGCGGCCCACGCTCTGGTAGGGCTGGTCGTTGGTGCCGGCGAAGGCCACGCGCACCAGACGCACGCTGCCGTCGGGCTCCACGAGGCGCAGCCGGCCCGAGCCCTGGATGTGCAGCACCATGGCCTCGACCGGGTCGCGCACCCAGGCGATGGCGCGGCCGGCGAGCTGGGCCTGCGCCTCGGGCAGGGTGTCGATCTGCTGGCGCGTGTACCAGGGCTTGCGGCTGCCCAGGCCCGCCGGAGCGCGGTAGATGGGGATGTTGAAGCCGTTGCCCGGCAGGCGCGAGGCATCCAGATAGGGCTCGTAATAGGCGGTGAGCATGCCGTCCGGGTTGCCGGACAGCGACTCGACGCGGTAGGGCTGCAGGCGCGCGCGCATCCAGGCGCGCTGCTCGTCGGAGCTGCCGATGGACAGGCGCCGCACCTCGGGACACAGGTGCGCGAAGGCCGGCGACGGGCGTTCGCAGTTCTTGATCCAGGCATTCCAGGCCTCGGTCAGGTTGTCTTCGGAGAAGCCGGGCAGTTCGTCCCACGACACCGGCACCCAGCGGCTCTTGGGCTGCGCCAGCGTGCCCGGCACGGCAGCCGACGGCACGACCGGCACGCCGGCATAGGACGGCGGAGGTGCAGCGGGGGTGCCGGATTCTTCGATCAGGGGCGGGCGGCTGGAGCAGGCCGCGAGCGTTCCTACAATCAGCGCCGTCATACAAAGGCGCAGGAGACGGGATTTCATGTGGCTGATTTTGCTTGAAGCCTTGATCGCGCTGGCGGTGCTGGTGGCGATCGTGTGGTGGACCATGTTCTCGGGCCGCCGCCGGGGCGAGCTCGTGCCCCCGCCCGCCGAGCCCGAACGCCCTGCTGCGCCCCCCCCGCAGGGCGGCCAGCCGCCGGCGCCACCGCCCTCTTCGGCCTCCTCGCCCGACTGAGCGGACATGACTGGCGCCATGGTCCTACAGCGCTCACCTGAGCATGTGGTTACCGTACAGCCCTGCTTCGCAGGCACTGCGCCCCATGGGCGCCGGGCGGGCGAAGCCGGTATCAGAAAAATCTTTCACTCCAAGGAGTTCGTCATGCGTCTGCGTCATCCCCTTCTCATCAGCGCCACTGCAGCCCTCGTGCTGGTCACCGGCTGTGCCAACATGAGCGACACCCAGCGCAACACCGCGATCGGCGCGGGCGCCGGCGCAGCAGGCGGAGCGGTACTGGGCGCCGTGACGGGCGGCAACGCCGGCACGGGCGCGCTGATCGGCGCAGGCGTGGGCGCACTGGGCTCGTACATCTGGTCGCAGCACATGGAACGCCAGAAGCAGGAAATGCAGCAGGCCACGGCCGGCACCGGCGTGGTCGTCACGCAGACCGCCGACAACCAGCTGAAGCTGGACATCCCCAGCGACATTTCCTTCGCCACGAACCGCTCGAACATCCAGCCCAACTTCGCGCCCCTGCTGGACCGCTTCGCCGAAGGCCTGCGCAACAACCCCAACACCGAAGTGCGCATCGTCGGCTACACCGACTCCACCGGCACCGACGCCATCAACAACCCGCTGTCGCTGGACCGCGCCAGCAGCGTGCGCAACTACCTGACCGCCCGTGGCGTGAACGGCGCCCGCATCCAGGTGGAAGGCCGTGGCTCCGCCCAGCCGGTGGCCAGCAACGACACCAGCGAAGGCCGCGCACGCAACCGCCGCGTCGAGATCTTCGTGGGCGAACGCGCCCGCGGCTGACCCGCGCTCCGCACCCTCATGGAAAGGACAGGCCGCCGGCCTGTCCTTTTTTCATGGGCGCCTGAAGCCGGAGGCCTGCACCGTCAGATCTTCCAGGACCGGCGATAGCCTTGCAGGCTGGCCGAAGGCAGTTCGCCGAACCGGCGCCGGTAGTTGGCGGCGAACAGGCCCATGCTGCAGTAGCCCCATTGCGCAGCGATCGTGCGGACGCAGCCCTGCGGGCCCGCCGCCAGCAGATCGGCACGCACGCCCTTGAGCCGCTCTTCGCGCAGGAAGTCCTGCACCGTCATGCCGCGGAAGCGCCGGAAGGCCGCCGACAGGGTGCGCACGCTGACCCCGGCAGCCGCTGCGATCTCGGACACGGTGGGTGCCTGGCGCGCATGGCGCACCATGTAGTGCTCGGCCTCGCGGACGCTGCGCGGGGCTATGCCGGCCCCGGTCTGCGGCACGGACAGCGGCCCTCCCCCCACCGCCACCCACTGGGTCAGCAGGTGCATGCCGATGGCCTCTTCCACATGCCGGCCCAGCGGCCCGCCGGCCATCTGCTCGGGGAACTCGGCCATGCACCGGCTGGCGTACTCCATGAGCGCCAGCCAGGCGGACCCCGCGCCGCCGAAACGCACCTTGCGCAGCCACAGGTCATCGCGTGGCGGCTCTCCGAACCAGCGCTCGTACAGGCGCGCCAGCAGCTCGTGCGGCAGCGTGACGTTGACCTGCAGGTGATGGGGATCGAAGTCCACCCAGTAGTCGGTGCGGCTGGTATCCACCAGGAAGGCCTCGCCCACGCCCGTATCGGCGGGCTTGCGCGAATCGATCCAGTGCCGTGCGCTGCCCCGGATGGTGGTGAGCACGATGGCCAGGTCTTCCTGCCGGGACCAGTCCTGGATGTGCACCGGGATGTTGTAGGAGAAGCGGCTCAGGATGCTGGAGCCGATGCGCGAGGCATACATGCGCGCATCCGGCGCCTGCGTCGGGCCGGTGGACCGGACCTCGTAGGGCATGTAGATCCGGTCGGACCAGGCGTACATCTCGTCCCAGTCGGTGGTGCTGACGACGTGGTGCGCCTCGGTGCGCGCGCCGCTGCCGTCCACGATCAAAGCGTTCTGCAATGCGTTCATGCGTTTGCCTCCTTTTGCGCTCGGGCCTTCTGTGCGGCCCTTCGGCGGCGCCATGGTAGCGCCGGAACTTCCGCGGCGCATCCCCTCCCTTGCCCGGCCCGGAGCCGGCCGATGTCTATGCACGGCAGGCCGCTGTCTCCAGACGGCGGTTTTCTGGCGGCCAGACGCGGCGGGGCCTTGCGGGGCTCCGTTTGCCGGCCGAAGAATCCGCAGCAGCCGCCCCTGCAGGGCCTGGCGCAATTCTCATTCCACACCGCAAGGAGACACGAGATGACCGTAGCAGCAGCATTCACATCCCAGGCCGACGCCATCCTGCGCCGCACCGTCCAGGCCGCCGGGGGCGCGCCCGGCGTCGTGGCCATGGCCACCGACCGACAGGGCACGTTCTACGAAGGCGCCGCAGGCGTGCGTGCCCTGGGCCAGCCGCAGCCCATGACCACCGATTCGGTGATGGCCATCTTCTCCACCACCAAGGCCCTGACCGGCACCGCGCTGATGCAGCTGGTGGAAGAGGGCCGCCTCACGCTGCAGGACGAGGCGGCGCGCTATGTGCCGGAGATCGGGCAGATCGAGGTGCTGGAAGGTTGGGAAGCCGATGGCCGGCCCCGCACGCGCGCCCCACGCCGCGCCATCACCGTGGCCGACCTGCTGCTGCACACCGCCGGATTCAGCTACGAGTTCTTCAGCCACGACGATCTGAAGTTCCGCACCGCCCGGGGCATCCCCAGCGTGGTGTCCAGCAGCTTCGACGGCATCCGCACCGTGCTGCTGCATGATCCCGGCGAGCGCTGGAGCTACGGCGTGAACATCGACTGGGTGGGCCGCATCGTCGAAGCCCTGCGCGGCGAGCGGCTGGGCGACGTGATGAAGGAGCGCATCTTCGATCCGCTGGGCATGGTGGACATCGGCTTCACGATGAGCGAGTCGATGCGCGCACGCCGCGTGACCATGCACGACCGCGCCATGGACGGCTGCCTGACGCCGCTGCCCGACTTCACGCTGCCGCAGCCGCCCGCCATGGACATGGGCGGCCACGGGCTCTACGCCACGGTGGGCGAATACATCAAGTTCATCCGCATGCTGCTGAACGACGGCGCCGGCCCGCACGGCCGGGTGCTGCGCGCCGAGACGGTCGAATTCATGGCGCGCAACGGCCTGCCGGCGGGCCTTCGCAGCGGCGGCTGGATCACCTCGATCCCGTCGCTCTCCAACGAGGGCGAATTCTTCCCGAGCGTGCCCAAGACCTGGGCCTACACCTTCCAGGTGAACGAGGAACAGACGCCCTCTGGCCGCCCGGCGGGATCGCTGATGTGGGCAGGGCTGGCGAACCTGTTCTACTGGATCGACCGCAAGAACGGCGTCGGCGGCTACTGGGGCTCGCAGATCCTGCCGTTCCAGGACGTGTCGTCCTACGCAGGGTTCGTGGACTTCGAGACGGCCGTGTACGCGAACCTGCACTCCTGAGATCGTGAACACGTTCTGAGGGCAGGGCTCCCCATCACCGCCGCCTGCAGGATCAGGGCGCCGCCGCCACGGTGCGATGGATTTGCGACGAGGCCGGCAGCAGGCTGTCAGTGCGCCGCGCGCAGCAGGTTCGCCAGCTCCACGGCCGACTTGACCTGCATCTTGTCGAAGACGCGCGAGCGGTGCACCTCCACCGTGCGCACGCTGATGTCGAGCTGGTCGGCGATGAGCTTGTTGGGCAGCCCCTCCACCACCAGCCGCATCACGTCGCGCTCGCGCTCGGTCAGCTCGGCGACGCGGTCCTGCAGTTCGTGCTGGGCGCGGCGCTCCTGCAGGTGGCTGGCCGATTGCGCCAGCGCCGCCTGGATGCGGTCCACCAGCAGGTTGTCGGAAAACGGCTTTTCGCAGAAGTCGAAGGCGCCGCGCTTGACCGTGGCCACCGCGGTGGGCACGTCGGCATGGCCGGTGAGGAAGATCACCGGCATGGCGGCGATGTCGCCGCGCTCGGCCAGCTGGTCGAACAGGGCCAGCCCGCTCATGCCGGGCATGCGCACGTCCAGCAGCAGGCAGCAAGGCTGGCGCTGGGGTGGGCGGACCTGGAGCATGGCGGCGAAGGATTCGGCGCTGTCATAGCATTCGCTGGGGACACGGCGCGAGCGCAGCAGCCAGGCCAGCGCTTCGCGCACACCGGCATCGTCATCGACGATGTACACGGTGGCATTGGAGACAGGTTCCATGGGTCAGGAAAGGGTGGAGACGCGTGCAGGAGGCGGACAGGTGCTGACAGCGCCCTCTTCCTGGGCTGCCGGCAGCGTGAAGGTGAATACCGTACCACGCGGATCGCGCGGCGCGTAGCTGAGCAGGCCGCCGTGCTGCTCTACCACGGTGCGGCACAGCGACAGCCCCAGGCCCATGCCTTCGGCCCGGGTGGTGAAGAAGGGCTGGAAGAGCTGGGCGCCCACCTCTTCGGGAATGCCTGCGCCGCCATCGGCCACCGAGAACTCCAGCCGGGCCTGCTGCGCGGTGGAGGCCGCCAGGGCCACGCCCAGCCGCAGCACGCGCGGATGGATCTGCGGGTCGTCCATGGCCTGCATGGCGTTGCGCGCTAGGTTCAGCAGCACCTGCTCGACCATGGTGCGGTCGCACAGCGCCGGGGGCAGCCCCGCCGCGATGGCGACCTGCACCTGCACGCCCAGCTTGCGCGCCTGCAGGCGCACGAGGGGCATCACGGCATCGAACAGGTCCTGCGCGCTGACGGGCTCGCGGGTCTGGTCGCGGCGGCGCACGAAGTCGTGCACGCTCTTGATGACGCGCCCGGCCCGCTCGGCCTGCTGGGCGATGCGCTGCATGGCGGTGCGCACCTCGCGCAGGTCGCCGCGCAGCGGCTCGGGCAGGGGCGGCAGCGCTGCGCCGGCGGCGTCGCCCGCCACCGGGTCCAGCAGGTTGACGGAGCCCGTGGCGTAGCTGGAGATGGCGGCCAGCGGCTGGTTCAGTTCATGGCTCAGCAGCGAGGCCATCTCGCCCACGGTGGCCAGGCGCGCCGTGGCCTGCAACCGTTCGTGCGAGGTGCGCGAGAGCTCTTCCACCCGGCGCTGCTCGCTCACGTCCAGGCACGACCCCATCCAGCCGGTGTGCAGGCCGTGCGCGTTGATGAGCGGCGCCTCGTAGATCATGACCGGAAAGCGCGTGCCATCGCGCCGCATGAAGACGGTCTCGTAGCCCTCGCGCGGGGGCACCTGCTCGCCCGAGAGGCGCACCGTCTGCCGGGCCGCGTATTCCTGCGCGAACTCGGGCGGCCAGTAAGGCGGCGAAGTGTCCTGCCCCTGACCCAGCAGCTCGGAGGCGGAAAAGCCCACCATTTCGCAGAAGGCGGGGTTGACGTAGGTGATGCGCCCTTCCAGATCGCGCGCGCGCAGGCCGGTGACCAGCGAGTCCTCCATGGCCTTGCGGAAGGCCAGCGCGTCGCCCAGGTCGCGCTCGGCGCGCAGGCGCCGGCGGTTGTCGCGCACCAGCACCACCAGCACGGTGACCAGCGCCACCGACATGGCCGTGACGAGGGCCGTGAGAACGTTGGGGAACACGCTTGGCGCGGTGTGCCAGCTGTCCATGCGCAGCATGACGGCCGTGCCCGGCAGATCCATCAGCTGCTGCGCCTGGAACATGCGCGAGCCCCGGCGCGTGGCGCCCACCATGGCCAGGCGGGTGCCGTCGGGCTCGGTGAAGGAAACCTCCTGCCCGCGCTTGAGCCCCGGCGCGACGAGGTCCACCAGCACGTTCTGCAGCGCATAGGTGGCGATCAGGAACCCCTTGACGCGCCCTTCCTCCTGCAGCGGCAGGCACAGCTCCATCATCTCGGCGCCCAGGCCGTCGAGCTGCGGCTGGAAATAGCTGCCCGAATACGAAGGCCCACCCACGCGCCGCGCGTTGGCGCAGGCCAGCGCGATGTCGGTCTGCACGGCCATGTGGGAATCCGCCTCCCAGCGCATGGAGCGGTAGGGCGTCTCGGCATGCGCGCGCAGGCGCAGCTGCGAGTCGCGCCATTCCACGCGGACCAGTTCGCGCCGCTGGCTCAGCAGGCTGCCGGCGCGGTGCTCCCACGCCGCCGGGTCCGGGTCGCCGGCCTGCAGCGCCTGCAGGCTCTGCAGGTTGTGGGCGAAGGCGGCGCGCAGCTCGGCCACCGCGTCGGCCGTATCGCGTTCGAGCCGGCTCTGCACCTGGCTGGCCTCGTAGCGGCCGGCCAGCCAGACCAGGGTGACCAGCATGGCCGCGACCAGCGCCACCAGCAGGGTCCAGAGCGACCAGCGCCGCCAGGCCCCGCGCCAGCGGCGCCAGCCCTGCGGCCGTGGCCGGGCGGTGGCGGCGACCGCCGCGGAAGCGGGCGGATGCGCGAGGGATTCGTTCGTCGCGGCGCTCACAGCACGCAGTGCTCCAGCGCCGGCAGCTGCTCGCGCACCTGGCGCAGCCGCGCGGCATCGATCTCGCCGCAGACCACGCCGGCGCCTTCGGGCAGCACCGCCTGCACGGCGCCCCAGGGCTCCACCAGCATGCTGTGGCCCCAGGTACGGCGGCCGTTCTCGTGCGTGCCGCCCTGCGCGGGCGCCAGCACGTAGGCCAGGTTCTCCACGGCGCGGGCGCGCAGGAGCACCTCCCAGTGGGCTTGACCGGTGGTGTGGGTGAAGGCGCTGGGCACCAGCAGCAGATCGGCGCCGGCCCGCGCGTGGCGGCGGTAGAGCTCGGGAAAGCGCAGGTCGTAGCAGACCGACAGGCCCACGCGCCAGGGCGTGCCGTCGCGCGCGGTCATCTCGACAAGCACCGGCTCGGCGCCGGCTTCGATGACGGCGGCCTCGTCGAAGCGCTCGCGCCCGTTGTCGAAGCGAAAGAGGTGGATCTTGTCGTAGCGTGCCACGCGCTCGCCGGTCGGGGCGAACACCAGCGTGGTGTTGCGCACCTGGGTGGCGCTGCCTGCATCCAGCGGCAGGGTGCCGCCCACCACCCACAGGCCCAGCTCGCGCGCGGCCGTGGACAGCAGGGCCTGCACGGGGCCTTCGCCCAGGGGCTCGCGCAGCGCCAGCTTGTCGGTGTCGCGCGCGCCCAGGAAGCTGAAGTACTCGGGCAGCACGGCCAGTTCGGCGCCCTGGGCGGCGGCGTCTTCGAGCAGTCGGCGGGCCTGGGCGAGGTTGTCGGCCTGGCGCATGCCCGAGACCATCTGCAGTGCGGCGATTTTCATGAGGCGTCTCCCGAAGGCGGTGGCGGAGCGGCGGCACCGGAAGCCTCGCCCTGCCCGCCTGCGGGCCGGCGGCGCGAGACGCGCTCGATGCGCGGATCGTCCCAGGTGCCGTCGATGTGGAACTGCTGCGTGGCGGCCTGGATCAGCGGCCCGCGCAGGAAGATCTGCGCGAGGAAGCTGCCCAGCCCCACCACGGGGTTGATGGCCGTGGCCACCAGCGAGGCGGTCATGGCGTTGATCTCGGGGACCACCACGACGTGCAGGTCCTGCGTCTCGTGGGCGATGTCGGCGCTGCCCTCCATCAGCACGGCGGCGTTCACGCCCTTCATCTGCAGGTTGTTGGTGGTGGCCACGCCGCGCTCGATGCGCACGTCGCCGCGCACGAAGTCGAACGCGAAGCCCTGGCTGAACACGTCGCGGAAGTCCAGCGCGAAGCGGCGCGGCAGCGACTGCAGGCTGAGCACGCTCAGCAGCTTGGCCATGCCCGGCTCGGCCTTGAGGAACTGGCCGCCTTCCACATCGACATGCATCTGGCCGGACATGGAGCGGTAGTCCGGGCTGATGGGCGCGCCGTTCCAGGCGACCTGGCCCGCGAGCTGGCCCTTGCCGCGCTTGATCACGCCGTCCATGCCGAAGCGGGCCAGCAGTTCGCCCGAATCACGGATGTCGAGCTTGAAATCCATCACCGTGCGGCGCTGAGGCCCGCTGCCGCTGCCTCCGGCGCCGCGGCCGCCGGGCACCAGGGCCCAGCTGCCGCTGGAGGTGAAGGTGGCTTCGGGCGCCACCAGGTTGAACTTGGACAGCAGCCATTCCCGCGTGCCCTCGGCGCCCTGGTTCTGCGCCTCGATCTCGATGCGGCCCAGCCGCCGGCCGCGCAGCTCGAAGTCCTGCACCACGATGTCCAGCGAGGGCAGCGCGCCGGGCTGCGAGCTGTCGTCGCCCAGCAGCATGTCGTCCACCTGCTTGACCGCCGCCTGCGGGATGGTCAGGCGCGAGAGCCGCGCATAGAGCCGGCCCTGCGCCGCGCCCTCGCCCTGGCGGTATTCGAAGTAGCCGTCCAGCTCGGACGCATCCACGTTGGCGCGCCAGGTGGTACCCTGGCGCGAGACGCCGGCCACCACGTCGTGCAGCGTGCGCCCCTGCCGCGTGACGGTGGCCGCGCGCACGGCGAGCTGCTGGGGCAGGTATTCCAGCATCTCGTCGGGCGAGGCCGCCGCCGCAGCCGGGGAAGCGGCGCCGCCCGGGGATGCGGCCGGCTCCGGCGGCAGCAGGGCGGCCTGCCAGGCATCGACGTCCACATGCTGCAGATGCACGTTGGCGGCCACGCCGGCAGCGGGCATGGGCACCGACTCGCCCGGATCCAGCCCCAGCGCGATGGTGCCGCTGAGCACGCGCGGCGCGGGGCCGCTCATGTCGCGCAGGTAGTGCGCGGAGCCCACGCCGCCCAGGTCCACCACCAGCTCGTCGCGCAGCGGCGCGGTGCTGCCGGCGGCGGCGGAGGCCTCGGTGAGGCGGTTCTCGTAGCGCACCGGCAGCGCGGCATCGGCCGGCTTGCCCAGCGGCGCCGGCAGGGCCAGGGCCATGCCCTGCAGGCTGGTGGCGACCTGCACCTCGGCCACGCCCCGGCGCACGCCGATGGCCACCGTGTA
>Ga0207686_10002384_pt1 | contig 10254 bp, 9 predicted proteins | sample KBSM24metaG_FD_184396 | JGI IMG/M metagenome (GOLD analysis project Ga0207686, IMG submission 184396) | Miscanthus rhizosphere microbial communities from Kellogg Biological Station, Michigan, USA - KBS M2-4 metaG (SPAdes) (version 2) | ecosystem: Host-associated > Plants > Roots > Rhizosphere >...
CTCAGCGGCAACCGCTGAGTCCACCCGAATTACCTACGCCACTACCGCCGCGGTTGCCGCTGAGCCCGCCGCTGTTGCCGACACCGCCTCGGTTATCTCCGACACCGCCACGATTCCCGGCGCCGCCGCGATCACCGACACCGCCGCGATCACCGACGCCGCCGCGGTCTCCAACACCGCCGCGATTCCCGGCACCGCCGCGGTCTCCAACGCCGCCACGATCGCCGACACCGCCTCGGTCTCCGACACCGCCGCGATCACCGACACCGCCCCGATTATTGCTGCCGAGGTTGCCGCCTTGCCGGCCGATATCTCTCTGAGCAGCCCGCTGACGATTTGCGAGTGAATCACCGCGCGTCGTCCCGCCGAACCGATTGGCGGTGCCGCGGTCGCCATAAGGCGCACCGCCGCGGTGCGATGGGTTGTGCTGCCACTTATTGCCGTTGCCGGTGCGATTGCCGCTGTTGACGCGATTGCCGCTGATGTTGTTGACGTTGGTGTTGCGATTGAAGTTGTTATTCATGTTGACGTTGACATCGCCGCCGCCCCAGCCGCAGCCCCAACCCCAACCGCCGCCCCACGCCGCGCCCATCGCCATGCCGACGCCGAACGAGATTGCGCTCGCGGCAATCACTGCTCCAGTTGAAGGCGGGTAATAGATCGGCGGGTAAGGGTATGCCGGTGCGCCATAAACCACTGTTGGATTGTACGAAGGCACATAGACCACTTGTGGGTTCGATTGCTCAATGACGATCACTTCTTTGTTTTCGATCGTCTGCGTCTGCACCTTCTGCTGCTGATTGGAAGCGAGCGCGCCAGTGCCTTCAGCTTTCTGCCGCATGCGCTGGATGGCCGCCATCACATCGCTCTGCTGCGCCAGAAACGCGTTGCCTAAGTCAGTGGTCCATTGAACGTCGTCTGAGAGGCGCTTCACTACATCGGGAAGCGCGGCCATCGCCTGGATGCTCGGGTCCCATGGCTGTTTCTTGACCGCTTCGGCCAGCTTCGTCTGGTCCTTAAGCAAATTCTGATTCTTATCGAGCCATTGCTGCAGTTGAACGATCTCCAGCGGATACGTCGAAGCGACCAGCGTCTGACTCAAGAGGTTATCGGGATAGAGGGCGATGGGTGCGACCAGTGAGTCGAGCTGTTCCGGCGCAATTTTTGCGGCCGCTTGATCTTGAATGGCTCGCGGTTTCGCAAGACGCGTCGCGTTTGCGAGCGGCGTCACCGCCAGCACCAACGCTCCGCAGGTCAATGCCGCCAGGAAGCGAAATGCTCTGGGTGAACTGTCTGCCAATGATAGATTGATTTTCATTTCAAGCTCCTTCTAGGCCGGGGACGTCGCTCTTACGACACCACTCGTTTTGCGTTTGAAGCGATCATCTATTTGCGGATGCGCTTAGGCACAGGAGTGTGCGTCGTATGCGAATCGTAGCGACGCGCAGAAGCGTGGGAAACTGTCAAAACTTACAGGCTAATTTGGAGTGCGGTGGCATAGAGAAGCGGCGACACCGCTTTGGATCAATCAAAACCTTAGAGATCTGATCCAAAGCGCCGTCGCCGCTTCGCTTTGCCGGCGCACTCCAAATTATCGTTCTGAGATCGAAGAGACTTGAATCTATCGACGGCGTCCGCCACCGCCACCACCGCCTCGACCGCCGCCACTGAAGCCACCGCCGCCACGGCTGCCACCGCCTCCGCCAAAACCGCCTCCACCGCGACTCATGCTGGAACTCCCGCGGCTGCTGCTTGAGCGGGTGCCCGCGCCATTAAAACCGCCGCTGTAAGTGCCGCCGCGGCTGCTGTTTCCAATGCTGCGATTGCCGACGCGATCGCTGCTGCCGAAAGAACCGCGATTGCTGCTGCTGCCGAGGCCACTGCGATTTCCGCCCGTACCGACGCCGCCACGATTGCCCACACTGGGACTATTGCCCACGCCACCGCGATTGCCGCTGCTGCCGAGGCCGCTGCGATTTCCCCCGGTACCGACGCCGCCACGATTGCCAACGCTGGGGCTGTTGCCGAGACCGCCGCGATTTCCCGCGCCGCCTCGATTTCCCATACCGTTTCCGCCTATGCCCGCACCGCCGCGATTAGCAACACCGGCGCCGGAACCGCCACGATTGCCAATGCCGCCACGATCGCCGACGCCGCCAGGTCGCGTCGCACTGCCGAGGTTGCCGCCGTTCCGGCCGATCTGATTGCGCGCGCCACGTTGACGGTTCGCGAGCGAGTCGCCGCGCGCCGATCCGCCGAACCTGTTCGCCGTTCGCTGATCGGCGTAGGGCGCGCCGCCGCGATGCGCCGGATTATGCTGCCACTGCGACGGCCGATTGCCGCTGCCGATACGATTGCCACTGAAGTTGTTGAAGTTTGAATTGCGGTTGAAATTATTGTTCCAGTTAACGTTGATGTCGCCGCCGCCCCATCCGCATCCCCAACCCCAGCCGCCGCCCCAGAACGCACCCATCGCGAAGCCGACGCCCCACCCAATCGCAGCCGCGGCATAAGCCCCGCCGTAGTAGGGCGGATAGTAAATCGCCGGGTACGGATAGACGGCCGGTCCATAGACGTAGACCGGATCGTATGACGGCACGTAGACGACTTCCGGATTCGACTGCTGTATCACGATGACTTCTTTGCTTTCGATTGTCTGCACCTGAACGGTTTGCTGCTGGTTCGACTGCAGCGATCCTTTGTCCTGTGCCTTGTGACGCATGCGTTGGACGGCATCCATAACATCGGTTTGCTGGGCGAGAAAAGCATTGCCGAGATCGGTGGTCCATTGAATATCGTCTGCCAGACGCTTCACCAGATCAGGCATCGCGGCCATCGCCTGCACACTGGGATCCCACGGTTGGTTCTTTACCGCCTCAGCCAGTCTTTTCTGATCCTTCACGAGACCGGCATTTCTCTGGAACCACTGATGAAGCTGGATGATCTCCAGAGGGTAAGTGGATGCAACCAGCGTCTGGCTTAAAAGACTGTCAGGATAGAGCGCGATCGGCGCGACCAGAGCGTCGAGTTGATCCGAAGGAATCCTGACTGCGTCCTGCGGCCGCGATGGTGACGAGGCTCGCGCCGCTGCGAAAGGAGTTCCGGCGAGTAAGACGCTGGCGCACGTAAACGCTGCAACCCAACGAACCATTTGCAGAAACGATTGGCCTGGCGGTGTTTTCATTTCGCGTCTCCTTTTTTACCGACACGATCGGCAAATGACTAACTGAAAAATCTAATATGGAAAATGACAAATGCCGTGTTCCGGCCAGTGATGATGGCGCATGGTTAGAACACGGAATTTCCCATATGTCATTTTCCATTTGAGATTTTTCATTTGTACCGACGGGCCACTTGATCCGGTCGCTACCGCTCGCGGTTCTGACACGATCGTTCGCTTTACTCCACTTGAGAATCCACCAGGCGCAGTTTCGCCAACATAAGGGAAATCGTAGGTGAGCGTGGAAGACTTGAGTAACTGTCAAAAATTACAGGCGTTTGCCCGCCGGAATCCACAGGCATCGCAACCTGTTATTTCTAACAGTTATGCGAAAGGCGACAGCCGCGTAGCTTGAATACAGAGGCGAACATGGCGGCGGCGAATAGTGGAAGCTTGAAGATCGAATTGAATAATCGCCGCGGGCTTACGCTTTGTGACCCTGCACCGGCCCAGGCAATCAATCCTGATTATTTGTTAGCGCGTGCGGTTGCGAACGGCGACCTGAGTGCGCTCGGCGAGCTTTACATAAAACATCACCGGCAGGTCTATGCAGTCTGCCTCAGCATAATGCGCAATCCGGCGGAAGCAGAAGATCTGACGCAGGATGTTTTCGTCCACCTCGTGCGGAAGATCGGATCGTATCGAGGTGAAAGTCGCTTCAGCACCTGGTTGCACCGCCTGACGGTGAATCTGGTGCTGATGCATATGCGGCGGCCCCTGCGAAGAGAACAGTCAACGCTCGACGCAGACAACGTGCATTCAATCCTGCCGCGACTGAAGGAGCGAGTGCCGGTGCAAATTACTGATCGCATTGCGCTGCAACTCGCCGTTGGCCAATTGCCGCGCGGCTGTCGCACCGTGTTTGTGCTATTCGCAATTGCCGGCTACAAGCACGACGAAATTGCCAAGCTGCTCGGCTGTTCGGAAGGCACTTCGAAATCGCAGCTTCACCGCGCGCGAGCAAAATTGAAAAGGCTGTTGCGACCGCGACTGGCGTGAACCGGGCGAAGACGCGGGGACGTTTACTGCCGGCGGACTGTAAGGCGCACGGGCTCAATGCCGTGATTGTCGAGGTTGATTGAATCTGTCGTGAGCGATTTGATTTGGGCTTTGTGAATCATCGCGCCCGAACCTTCCTCAACTCCATTGTTGTTCGTAAGTTCAAGCTGAAGAATTCCAAATTCCTCGAGGTGCCATCTTCCCGAGTAGTAGGCGTCGAGAAAACGTATCGACTTCTCGCCGAGGCCAAAAATCTGCCGGCCGTTGGGAGTCTTTGTCGAACGCAGCAGCTTCAATTCGTAAAAGCCGTTCCGTCCGACAAAAGTGATGCGCGCCTTTACTGAGGCTTTCGCTAAAGCGCTGCGCAAGGCCTTGTGCTGGCCCTTAGTGAACGCGGCGACCATCATGCGCGCTTCGTCGTCGCTGGAATAGTTGTCGACTGAGATGGTGATGTCGGCCGTAGCGCCCGGACCGACCATCGTACTGCCCGCGATTGTCGGCATTTGTCCCACCGCCGCGAACTCCTCGCGCGTTTGAGACGCGTTAATGGGCGTCGGTTCAGCCAGAACCGAAGCGCCCATCAATGCGAGAAAGCCGAGAACGATGATTGCGATCTTCATCCGCCGTTTCCTCAATTCGAGTGGTTGGCGCGAGCCCGCTACTTCTTTGGCGGCGGCGGGTACTTCTTGAAAAGTTTCTCCATCGCCTTGTTGATGTTCTTGTTTACTTTCGCGGGGTCCTTACCTGAGCCCAGCGTCTTGGTGGCCTGGCCCTTCCAGATCTGGTTCCTCGCAGCGGCGTCATAGATATCGACGTCCAGACTCCCGATATTAATCGTTTCGCTGGTCGTGGTGGTGGTGGACATGCCGCCGTAGCCGCCCCAGCCGCCCCAGCGTCCATACCCCCATCCGCCGTCGCCACTGCTGAACGAGTTCCATTGTTTCTCCTGGCTCACCGCTGCCTGGTAGGTTACCACCAGGTCGGCAGTCTCCCCGCCGCTCTTGGTCAAGCCCTTGAGCGCCAGCTGCGCATCAATCGCTTGGGTTATTTGGTTGTCAATAATTTGATCCGGATACTGAACGTTAGGGACGCGCGCCCACCGATAGGATTTATATTTCGTGAAATCCGTGCCCGGCATAAAATTGTACTTAATGTCCTGTGCCGAAGCTGATACGCATCCGAGCAGGATCAGCACCGCGATCCCCATAACCTTAAGGCCTGTCGTACTCTTCATCGTCGTCACCCTTTCTTATTTCCGAGAATTCTGTCTGAGGTCTGGCGAGCTTATCCAACCGCGGAATCGCGCGGAACTGTCAGTTTTTACAGGGCTCTATGATTTAGTGAAGATTTCTGGTGGGGATTTTACGTTTACGAAAACTTTGACAGCAAGCTGCCGGTTAGAGCGAACCAGAATGATTTTGAGGTGAGCGCTTCGATTAGTTGGAAGTTAATCGCCCGGTTGCCGCGTCCTTCGTCTGCGCGTGGCGGCCAGAGCGACACCAACCACAATCAGCGCGAAAAAGAGCGCGGCAAGCCGAAAGAAATTCGCCGTCATGAAAGGCGTGATTCGATCGAGGCTGACCTTTAACTTCGAGGCGCCGAGCGCGCTCTGTTGGTAGGCTTTGGAATCGGCGAGCTGAATTTCGGTTTCGAGCCGTGCCTGGTTCTGATCGATTTCCGAGAGCTGTCCCACCAGGCGGTCTTTTTCAAATTGCAACTGTTTGCGTCGTGCTTCGCGCAGTTCTTCGGGATGAACCGAGCCCACGCCGGCGAAGTGGCGTTCGATGTTCTCAGGTTTGAGGTCGTAATCGAGTTCCGCCAGACGGATCTTGATCTCAGCCTCGCGATCGTGAAGCTGGCTCAGCTCACTGCGCAACTTCTGGGCTTGCTCGAAAGGGCTTGGAGCATCCTGGGCAAACACATTTTTGCCGCTGAGAACGACAAAGAGAAAAACCAAAAGGAGAAACGACTTTCGCATAATTATTATGTAGCGCCAGTTGTTAACCTGCGTTTCTAGCGCGCTTGGGAAACGCAAATTGACAATTTGCGCTGCTTACTTAAGACCTCACCAGCTTCAACGGTAAGTCCAACACTATCACTGAGCCAACTGGTAATTTTGACAGGCGATTAGCAGGCCACCATTGGATATTGTTCGCGGGGATCGTCAGTCTCATGCGTCGCCGGGTTTTGACCTCAATTCAAACCCGTCGTACGCCAACAACAATGCGTATGGAAACTGAAGAACAAACGGCGGTTACCCAGGAGTTTCTGCTCGATGAGCCCGCGGGCAACTTCAGAGCTGACCCCGGCGCTTTGATGGCGATCGATGTCGCGGCCACGACCCACGAAGGACACGTCCGGCCTAATAATGAGGATCACTATCTGGTGGTTCGGATTGGACGAGCGCTACAAACGCTGCAAACGAATGTAGATAAAGCGCTGCTGCCGGCCAGTTACAACCTGACAGGTTACGGCATGGTGGTGGCGGACGGGCTCGGGGGAATGTCAGGAGGCGAAGTAGCCAGCCGGACCGCTCTCACCAGATTGATCGAATTAGTGACTGAAACTCCTGACTGGATTCTGGGATTCGATGAGCCTGAAAAGGTCGAAGAAATCTTGAATCGAGCCAGAGAACGCTTTTTGAAGATCGACGAGACCTTGAAGAGCAAAGCGGACCTTGACGCGTCTCTGAGTGGAATGGGTACCACCCTGACCACCGCGGCGACTCTCGGGAATAATCTGGTGCTCGGTCACATCGGCGACTCGCGTGCTTATCTGTTTCGCGATGGCATTCTCACTCAATTAACCAAGGACCACACGGTCGCGCAGGAATTGATCGATGCGGGATTAGCGGGCACCGATCCGATCGCGCGATCGATGAGACACGTGCTCACCGCGGCCCTGGGGTCGATGGGTTCGAGAATTCAGCCGGAAGTCCGCCGCTTGCGTTTGAAAGAGAACGATCAATTGCTGCTGTGCACCGACGGCCTTTCGGACATGGTCGATGAAAAGACCATCGCTTCGCTGCTGCGCAACTCAACGTCATCCGCGAAGGCATGTGAGGACCTGAAGACGGTGGCGCTGGCTGCCGGTGGCACCGATAACATCACGGCGATTGTCGCGAGGTTCAGCTCACCGAATTCGACGTAGGCGGATCGCATGTGTTGCCGGCGCATTCTGCACTGCCAACTTTAAGTCTCCTGTAAGTATTGACAGTATCCCAGCGCTTGCCCTGAGTCTAAGCTCTCGTCACCGGCTTATCGGTAGTCTGTTTCAGGTGATCCAGACACGTCTCCTGCTGAAAAGCTTCGGAACGAAAAACCGAGATCGCAACATAGACCGCAATATCTCAAAGGAGCACACCAATGATTGCTGGAAATTCAATGCAGAAGGTGACGACGTTTGCGTTCATTCTCGGTTTCATCGCCGCGGTGAATGTCTTCGGCGTCAGGTCCGTCATGGCCCAGGACATTAATAAGGTCGCGAGTGGTCAGCAAGTGAAAAAATTCAAAGGCGTCGTAACCAAGCGCGAATCAGATTATTTCCTGATGGGCGACACGATGGGCGGCCCGCAGACGATGGTCGTCATAACTAACAGCACGGAAGTGAAGAGCCATAAGAAAGGGGTCTTTCGCGGCTCGAAGATGTATGAGTTGGGCCACATTCTTCGCGGATTGCGCCTGGAGGTTGACGGCGTCGGGAACTCTGAGGGGGCAATCGAGGCGCAGAACATCCGCTTTGACGAGCAGGATTTGCGGACTGCGCAAGCACTTAGATCGACCGTCGATCCGGTGGAAGCCGATCTGCGCAGGCAGTTAGCGCAGCAACAGGCCGAAGCAGAGAGGCTCGCCGGTCAACTACAAGAAACGCAGGCGGTGGCTTCGGCCGCGCGATCGGAAGCCGCGGCGGCTTCGGCAAGCGCCAGAGAGGCCGCGGAAGCTGCCAGGAAAGCTCAAGGTACAGCTGATACCGCCAACAATCGCATCAATGGCCTGGATGACTTCGATGTGCTTAAGACTATTACGGTGACCTTTCCCGTGAACAGTTTCGCTCTGACGAACGCCGCGAAGGCCACGATCGATGAAGCTGCCGACTGGGTGAAAACCCAGAACACGAAAGGCTGGGTGGCTGAGATCGTCGGTTACGCTGACACGACCGGCAACAATTCGCACAATCGAATCCTGAGCGAGAGGCGCGCGAACTCGGTAATCTACTACCTGGTGACTGAGAAGGGACTTAAGCCGCAGCGTCTGATCCAGCCGTTTGGCGCCGGCCAGACTGGTCCGGTCGCGGCCAACGATACCAGGGCGGGTCGCGCCAAGAACCGCCGCGTCGAGATCAAGCTCATGGTTAACAAAGGTATCTCAGGTAATGTCGGAGGGGATCGATAACTCCGGTGCGGTACGTAACAATCGCGGCGTGACGAGATGGATTCGCAGTTCATCGTTGCGCCGCTTTTCACTTTGCGAGAGCGAGGCTGATTGACAATGCGCGATAGCGAGATCGAGCAATGGGTACTCAATGAAATCTGTCTGATGACTGGCGGGCGTTTGAAAGAGGTTTGCGTGCTGTCGCTGGAGGGCTTGGTCAATCTCAAAGGAACCGTGCAGAATCGCGCGGACAGGCTCGCGGCGGAAAATGCCGCCCAGCAGGCAACAGGTGTCGTTGGAGTAATTAATCAGCTTCACGTGCGAAGGAGGAATCTGGTCCGCCGTCCTGCTGCCGTCAAGAGTCAGGTTGTACCTGTACCCAGCACATTTCCGTTTCCCGATCATCAAGATTTCAGAAGCTCTGGGATCGCCAGCTGATTTGCGCGTCCGGCTCTGCCCCAACGCGTCTACCGCCGGGAGTCGTCCTGCGTCCCTGTAAAAACTGACAGTGTTACATCGAAGTCCTCCCCTCTAGAATCGTTGCGACCGATGAGAAGGCAAAACCGCCTGGAGCAGGTTGGATGCAGCAGCGATCGAGAGGACTTTTGTTTAGTCGGTCAGGGAGCATAGCTCGTCGCCTTTGAACCGTCCCCGCGCTCCGGATTTGGAAAAAATGAAGAGAACAAACAGTTCTCTTAAATCCCAGACGAAAAGAGGAGCAAACCAATGAGAAATCTTAAAACTTTACCAGGGTTGGTCGCCGTCGCCTGTCTTTTGTTTTTGGCAGCGGCCGGAGCATATGCCCAAAACTCGGACAATTCGCGCCCGGTTCAGGTACCGCAGGGCACGAAGCAAAAGGTCCAGGGCGTCATCAGTATTCGCAACGGTGATGAGTTCAAGGTACGAGCGGTCGACGGCGCGGAAACGACTGTGGTCCTGACTGGACGAACAGACGTCACTTCGCACGGCATGCGCAAGAAGGACTATCCAGTCACCTACATCATGCGTGGATTGCGCGTGCAAGCGCAGGGCAAAGGTGATTCCGAGGGCCGCCTGGTTGCCGACTGGGTAAGATTTGATGAGCAGGATTTGAGATCGGCTCAAGCGCTCGAACAAACCGATAAGATGGCAGCCGACAACGCCAAGCGGTTGGAAGCGGCTGAAGCAGAAGCCCGCCGGGCAGCCGACGAAGCCCGGATGATGCAAGGGAAGATTGCCGAGAACACCGCGCTAGCCAACGAAGCGAGAGCCAAAGCTGAAGCCGCACAGGCGACCGCTGATGCGGCATTTAAGGATGCGGCCCTGGCCAACAATCGGATCAATGGTTTGGACGAGTACGAAACCGTCAAGATGATTCCCGTATTGTTCAAGCTTAACAGCGCTGTTTTGGATCCAACCGCGAAGAAGACGATCGATGAAGCGGCGGCGTGGGCGAAAGAGGAAAAGAAAAAGGGTAACGCTAACGGATGGCTGGTGCAGGTGGTCGGATTTGCAGACACGACCGGTAAGAGCACCAAAAACCGGAAGTTGAGCGAAGCTCGCGCAAATGCGGTGATTCAGTACCTGGTGCTGCGACACGGCATGGATCTGCGCCGATTGGTGCAACCATTCGGATACGGCGAGAACAATCCGGTCGCCGATAACAAAACCGCTAAGGGCCGCGCA
>Ga0207686_10002389_pt1 | contig 10242 bp, 8 predicted proteins | sample KBSM24metaG_FD_184396 | JGI IMG/M metagenome (GOLD analysis project Ga0207686, IMG submission 184396) | Miscanthus rhizosphere microbial communities from Kellogg Biological Station, Michigan, USA - KBS M2-4 metaG (SPAdes) (version 2) | ecosystem: Host-associated > Plants > Roots > Rhizosphere >...
CAAAAGAAGCTGATGAGTTCCTGGCGAAAGATGGTCGCGCGTGGGACAAAACTCACGACATCAGAAAATCTCAGGCGTCTTAAAATCAGGAAATCTTCGGCGGTTCCGGTAAACCCTGCGGCGCTGGAGCCGGCGCCGTTGGTTCATAGCGGCGCGTGCGGTGATGGCGACGCCAGCCCGGCTTTTGATTGAAGCGCTTCTCCTGCCTGGCGACACAATCCCAACAAACGTAGTGCGCGCGGTTGTCATCGCCGATCGATTCAACCACATGAGGCGTCTCGCGATCGCAGCGTTCACAGCGATGAGTTTTTTCGTGCTGTCCGGGAATCATGATTTGGTAGCGTGATGTTATCACGCCGTTGACAGAACCCTGAGCTTAGCAATGGGATCAAATGGGGATTGCTCGATGTAAGCATCGGTTCATTGATTGAATGAACAAATGAATCAATGAATCAATGTATCAATCCAAAGGGTCACTTGATCCGATCGCTACCACTCGCGGTTCGGCGGGTTCCAAAGCGACGCTTCATTCACTTAAGACGCCGCGATAGGACAACTCACCATCGACGACGCGCGCGGCCGAAGTGAATGGATGCGGCTCGGCCTTTCCTTCACCCATGATGTGCATGACATCGATTCCCTTCACCTTCAAGTAATCCGAAATCATGCTGCGATGACAGCGCCACCAGACAGCCTCTGAACACATAATCGCGACGCGTTGTTTTGACGCGAGCTCGATCAGGCGTTCCACCCCGTCGCGAAACTCGTTCGTTTCCATGTAATCGGCGTAGCCGCGAAATGATTCGTTGCGCCAGGTAATATTAAGTGAATCAGGTCGAGCCCGCCGCCGGCCACCAAGTTCGCGCAGATGTTCATAACCGATCCCGGCGTCGGACAAAGCGGTAGACAGATTCTCTTTGTTGAAATGTGGATAGCGCCGCGAGCCCGGAAAACTCCGGACGTCAATCAACGTGGCAATCGCAAAGGAGTGCAAACGGGCGATGAAATCTTCGATTGATAAAATCGAGTGACCGATGGTCCAGATTGATAGCAGACAACCCATGAGGGTACGTTATGAAGTGAAACTAAGAAGTCGTGCAAATGAAACGCCAGCTTACTTGTGTTGGAGAAGGCAACTGCATTTTCTTAAATCGATGAACAGCTTAACTCACAAATTATTCTTGACTCTGAACGACGACGAGAATATAAGCCGCGTGCCCCAAATATCTTATTCGCTCAAACACCCGACTCTTTTGATTTAATCATGACACTCGGCGTGGCTGTAACAGCACAGTTCTCATGGTAGTTCTGTCTTTGTAATACCAAACAGTATTTGGATGAGCATTATCGCTTGCGTAGTCAATAAACCTTTTTGAGATTTGTCCGAGAATAGACAGGAGGATGCACAACATGGCTAATGGTGGAACCGTAATCGCCATCAAAGTTAACTTTGAGTTGAACACCCCAAACGGGCTTCGGCGCGTCGTATTCGGGCTGGAAAAGGATACGAAGCAGAAAGAGAAGATCGTCGTCTGGTTGATTCACTTTCAATTGTTTGAAAGGACGAAGAAGTCAGATCCGTTTGGCGATCCAATCGTAAAGCTGGACGTTGAGGTCGACAAGGAGCTCTTCGACAAGGCGGAAGCCACATCGAAGAAGCAGGCTTTGTCCGCCGGTCAAACAGCACATGTCCTGGGACCAGCGGCTAATGACGCGAAGGCGGCCAAAGCCGGTGAGATCGAGCAGGAAGATGCCGACGATACGATCCAGAACACGCTGAAGAAATAGCCGAAGCAAAACAATAGTCGGCGCGGCGGACGTTGACGATCCGTAACGAACCTGCCGCGCCGCCTCATATCCATGAAACTCGGCCCAACCATCTCTTCCGGGGTTGCTGGGTATCAATAGGGGTTTATATAAAAATGCGACGGCGCAAGACTAAGCTGATTATTTCTCTGTCGGTCTTCATGACTGCCGCCGGTTTCTGCTCGGCGCAGATTAACACCGAACAGCGGATTAATGAGCTGGAACAGTACTTCGAGCAAGACGATCCGCACTACAAAGCGGTCGTCGAGCGCTTGTTTGCCAACGGGCCAAATGGCATTGAAAGGCGCTTGGCGGATCTAAAGTCGAGCTTGCCTCAAGGCCCTTCATCTGAGCCCATTCGGGTCTGCCAGGAATCAATGTCGTTGGCATTGCGCCGGGTTGGTCAGGCATTGAATACATCAGACTCCGGGGCACAGATAGCGACGGTGAAATTGATTGTCTCCGATGATCCGACTGATAACGGGTTGGCGCGCGTAGGAAGAGATTGTCAGTTCCCGGAAGCCGCCGACCAGCTGTCGAAATTGAAATCGTTTGCGAAGGAACTCCAAGACGAGCTCAATCAAATCAACGAAGCAGGCGCCCAAAAGAAAGCCGCAGCTGCGGTAAAACGGATGCTGGCGAAAGACAGTTGCGAAGGTAGAGACCTGGAAGGCAGCTTTTCGGTGCGTAGCGTCCAGGTCGAGAACCCCTTTTCTTTTCTGCCCTGGGTTCAGCCCAAATTGAAGAGCGCCCAGGAGAAGATTTCACAAGCACTCAAAGGGCAGCCTTTTCGTTATGATACCGCCATTGGGTTTGGTCTTCGTGCCCTCGAGGCCGAGGACTTTCTGCCCGCGTCCAACGACTATCGCTTCGGTTTCAGAATCGAAATGGTCGCGGTGAAGAACTGTTCAGATAACCAATTGGACCTCGCTTACCGTGTTTATTCCAGCCAGGTGTTGCCGTCACTTAGCAGGGTACCCGAAAGCAGAGTGGTCGAGCGAGAAACTCCCCAGACTGCTGCCGGCCAGACCAGCGTCAACGCGCCGTCAGCCAGCCCGATGCACATAACTCCGCTGGGTTCCTTCGATTCGCTGACGAAATTCGCGCCCGGACTACGGATGCAGCTCCTCAAAAAACGACTCTTAGGATTACCCCTGGAATCTGTTGTGCTGGAGGGCCAAGGCTCCAATGAGATGCAGTCTGCGGCGGGCTCTATTTCAGGATCGACGGATTCTCGGAGGTGGGCGGAACACCTGGAATGGTCTCTCGGCTACAGTTACCTCTCGTCTCCCACGGGAACTGGTGACTTGAACACGTCCCTGGTGAGTGCGCAGTTTTCCGGGATTTCCCGGCCGTTCTGGAATGGAAAAATCGCGTTGCGTTTTGGCGGCTTGCTGCAGGGAGGTAACAGTCAAAGTAATTTGCGAACGATCACGCTGCCTCCAAAGACGGTCGATAGCGCCGGCGTGGCCAACTTGAAATTATACTTTGGCCTTGACTCCCGCTTTTCACACAACCTTCTCTCCGCGACCTACGGCCTGGCTCTGGGTGGGGTCGATACGGCCAGCCGGATCGACTGGAGAAAGCATCTGGTGGATGTTCGTCACGAGTTTTGGTATTCGTTGGGCGACCATCATACGCTTGAGCTCGAATCTCGTTTCGGCGACGGCAAGATTCAAATACGCGACAAGATTCCGCTGGGTGAAAGATTTTTCGGCGGCAACAGCGAGCGATTGTTTATTCCGAACGATGACTGGCAAATTCGTAGCGATCCCGTCATTCGAGCATTACCCGCAAGCAGTTTTTTCCGCACGCCGCAAGGACCAGGCGGAACAGCTTTTATCAATTACAACCTTACCGCGGCCTACGCCGTCTGGCGCAAGCCTTTAATTCCGTCCGAAATCACCAACGATGACGATTTCAATAACGTCCTCGAGATTGCAATTGCGACCTTCACCAACAATCTTCAGAATTCGTTTGTCGTAAAGGACGAGCATTACGCCAAGGCGCGCGCACAACTTACTCAACTTAGTCCGGCACTCGCTGACTTATCGTCAACGGTGCAAGCGCTGCAGCAGCCCGGACAGTTTGAGGATGATTTCAAGGCCTGTCTGAAGGAACTCAGGTTTGCAATTCGGCGCGCCAGCGATGCCGCGAAGGATGAAAACGATGTCGGAAGTCTAAGAGATCTGCTATCAGTTGAATCGAGCGAAACTCGACTGGCAAACGTGACGCAGACGATTAACAAATTGATTACCGATCTCGCAAATCCGCCTGGTCTCAAGGAAAAACTGGCAATCGTTGACGCCATACATACTACGATGGAAACAGAGTTCGCCAAGATCAATCAGGACAAGGCTGCTGCCCGAGCTAAGGCGATCATGGCGCCGTCACGCCAGCTGCTGAATACGATATTACGAGACATTAATATCGTTTCCGTTAGCCCTGTCTTTGTGTTCGATATCGCGAAATTGACGCCGCGCAGTAACAGTTTCGGCGGCACGCGATACGGTCCGGGCGGAGGGCTGCGATTTGAAATCGCGACCATTGCACATTTCACCGCTGGGTATGCCTGGAATACCAAACGCTTACCAGGAGAAGCCAAAGGCTCATTCTTCTTTGCCATCGGCCTACGCGATTTGTTCCATTAAACAGGGTGAATGCGATCCCAGGTTATCGCAACGCCCGACCAGCAGCGACCTCTGCCAAATTCATAGTTTTATTTAAAGCGGATCCGTGCCAAACTCCACTCTTGTTTGCCGAGTTCGAAGCCCTTTCAAAGTGAGATAATTGATCGGGGCTCGCATTCACATGAAAGGGAGTGAAGATTATGGCAGTTCTACAAAGGGGTTCATCAGGTCCGGACGTTCAAGCTCTGCAACAGAAACTCAAAGACCTCGGATTTGATCCGAAAGGTCTCGACGGGAACTTTGGCGCCGGCACGAAAGCCGCGGTCATAGCTTTTCAGCAGAGCAAAGGACTGCAAGCTGACGGGGCGGTGGGGCCAGCCACTATGGCCGCTTTGCAGGCAGCGACTGGCGGCCCGCAGGATCCGGCGGCGGTTGCGGCCGACGTCATTGCAGACGATGCCACCAGCGTCGCAGCACCCACTCCGCCTGACGCGTCGGGATTAAACCTCGCGGCGCTTGCGGGTAAAGTTCCGCAAGGAGTAATCGACCAAATTCCGGAAGCGGCTAAGGATTTCAATATCACTTCAAACCTGCGCCTGGCCCACTTCCTGGCCCAGTGTGCGCTCGAATCGATGAACTTTACGGCGGTGGTTGAGAACTTGAATTACAGTGGGCCGCGACTGCTACAAGTGTTTCCCAAATACTTCAAGAACGTCGACGTCAGTGCCTATGCTGGCAATCCCCAGAAGATCGGCAGCCGCGTTTACGCGAACCGCATGGGCAATGGTGATGAAGCATCCGGAGACGGTTTCAAATATCGGGGCCGCGGCTACATTCAGTTGACCGGGAAAAATAACTATCAGGCGTTTTCCGGCTTCATCGGTGAAGACTGCGTGGCTAATCCGGATCTCGTGGCCACGACTTACCCGCTCGCTTCTGCAGCGTTCTTCTTCAACTCAAATAACCTTTGGACGATCTGCGATCAAGGTTCAAGCGTTGCGACGGTCACGGCTGTAACCAGGAGGGTGAATGGCGGGACGCACGGCCTGGCAGAGAGACTTCTGTTCTTCAAGAAGTTTTTTGCCGCGTTGAGTTAAAGAAACGAAAAATCAGGTAAATGCTTCGCCGATCAATGTCGCGAAGAATAGTTTCTGAGCGTTTCCGGAAACACGCGCACACCTTCGGGCATTTGCTCCATCGAAATTTTGTTGGCGCCGGTGAGAATGTCGCGCGCCGTCATGCCATAGACCTGCACGTTGTCTTCGTTGTCAGGCTTGATCACAACTCCCTTCAATTCAAGCCCGGCAAACGCGCCTTTGCTGCGCGAATAAGAGAGTATCTGCGCATTGAGTCTCGCGTCTGTCGAGGCGCTCGCCGATCGTCCCACCGGCCCGGCCGCTGCACTTCCCTCGCCGCCGATTTCAAATTTGTCGCTGAGCAACGAATCGACTGCATGCTCATTCATGAACAGCAGGATGTAGTCGGTTGAGGCGACTCCGATTTGCAGCCCGACGCTGCCGCCCATCAGATCGAAGAAGGCCGGCGCACTCCAACCATTCGCGACCCGGCGGCTGATGACCCCGCTGCCACCGCGGCCACCTACGATCAATCCGCCTTTCAGCACGCCGGGAAAAACTGCGACGGCTTCAGCTTTGTCGAGCAGGTCCTTCGGAATCGATTTCTCGCGCGTGCCCATTATTTGCTCGAAGACGCGGGCGGCTTTGGCGGACTGTTCCGCGGCTTCGCGCGCTTTCTTTGTGTTGCGGTCGCGATTGTCCTGGGCCACTGCGATGGAAGTGCAAAGGCAGATTAAAAACGGCGCGAGTGAAATTGGTTTCATTGTGGTCTCTTGGATTATTAAAGGCAGGCATGATGCCTGCGTACCGCACGCACAGACGCGCGCGCTCTACCTGGTTGAATATCTTGCCAGCGTCCGCGGAAAAATTCTTACGGCCGCGGGCATTTTTGCCAATGTCATCGCCGTCCCGGGCAATAACAATTCGTGAGCTCGCGTTTGATAAACGCGACGGTTTTCATCATCATCGGGTTTGATCACCACGCCCTTGATTTCCAGACCGGCGAACAAGCCCTTGCTGCGCGAATAAGAAATAATTGCCGCCCTCAGCAGCGCGTCCGTCGAAGCCGAGGCGCTCCGCCCTACCGGCCCGGCTACCGCGCTGCCTTCGCCGCCAATCTCGAATTTGTCTTTCAGCAAACCGGCGAGTGCGTCTTCGTTCATGAACAACAGCACCAGGTCAGTCTTGGCCGCGCCAATTTGCAAACCAAAGCTGCCGCCGCCGAGATCAAAGAACGCCGGGGCGCTCCAGCCGCCTTTTATCCGCCGGCTAATTACCCCATGACCGCCGCGTCCTCCGACAATGAAGCCGGCTTTGATCATGTTCGGAAATACCGCGACAGCCTCGGCGCGATCCAGCAGGCTTTGCGGAATGGCGCGATCGGCGACATTCATGATTTCGGTGAATGCGTCGGCGGCTTCCTGTGCGTGCCTGGTGGACTCGGCGGTTTTCTTCGGATCAGTTTTCTGCGCAAAGGCCGCCGCGGCACTCAGGCACAAAATAGCGAGAATGAATGTCGCTCGCTTAATGATTCGGATAAGTTGGTCTGGTGTGTTCATATATCCCCCTTTGAAATTAAAACTCTGTGGCGGGGGATAAATTGTTTCTTGCTCGTTCATTGTCAGCATAACTATAATCGCGCGCTCTGACAACGACTCATGCCAATCGGAACTCCATTTCATGAACGCACGTTCGCGCTGTGCGAGAGTTTGAATTACCGGGAATGGTCGGGCTATTACACCGTTAGCGCTTACGAGACGCATCACGATCACGAATACAACGCGATTCGTAACGCGTCGGCGCTAATCGACATTTCACCGCTTTTCAAATATCGCTTGACGGGTAGAGATGCGTCGCGGCTGGTCGACAGGATCATTACGCGCGATGTCCGCAAAATTTCCGTGGGCCAGGTCGTCTATACACCCTGGTGTGATGAACACGGGAAAGTAATCGACGACGGAACGGTCTCGCGCCTCGAAGAAAATGTCTATCGTTGGACGGCCGCCGACCCCAGCCTGCGCTGGTTCACCCAAAACAGCGCCGGCCTCGACGTTTCGATCGGAGATATTTCCGAGAGCGTCGCGGCGCTCGCCTTGCAGGGCCCGACTTCAGGCCGTCTACTGAAATCACTCGCTGACGCGGACGTCGAGAATCTGAAATACTTTCGCGTAACCAGCGGATCGATTGACGGAATTTCTGTCGACATCTCGCGCACCGGTTACACGGGAGACCTCGGTTACGAAATCTGGGTCGACGCTGACGACGCCTTGCGGCTTTGGGACATCCTGATGGAACGCGGCCGGCCGTTCGACATCAAACCGGCCGGCATGTTGGCGCTCGACGTGGCGCGCATCGAAGCCGGACTGCTGCTGATCGACGTCGATTTCAACAGCAGCAAAAAGGCGCTCATCGAAGAGCAGAAGTATTCGCCGTCTGAAATGGGTCTGGGACGGCTGGTGCATCTGGACAAGCCCAACTTTGTCGGGCAAGCCGCGTTGATTCGCGAAAGCAAAGTCGCGCCGGCAAAACAGATCGTCGGGCTCGAAGTCGACTGGAACGAAGTCGAACGGCATTACGAAGTTCTGGGCTTGCCGCCGGCGGTTTCGCCGCTCGCTTCGCGCGTCGCCGTCCCGGTATTCAAAAACGGAAAGCAAATCGGAAAAGCAACATCGTCAACCTGGTCTCCGGTCCTGAAGAAAATGATCGCGCTGGCGACTATCCAGGGCGAGTTTGCCAAGCCCGGCGCCGTGGTTGAAATCGAGACCACCGTCGAAGCGGTGCGCCATCGGGTCGCCGCGCGCGTCGCAAAGACGCCTTTCTATAATCCTAGACACAAAACCGTGACCCCAATTTAAGGTACGCACGCCTCCGGCGTGCCGCAGATTTTGTGAAGCACGCCGGAGGCGTGCGTACCAACATGACGGTTAAAGAGCTAATCGACGTTTACAATCCAGCGGCGCCGCTCGATCAGGCTTCAACGATCCCATCCTCCTGGTATACCGACGCGCGCATCTTTCAATTAGAGCAAGACACGGTTTTCTCAAATTCATGGCAACTTGCGGCGCGTCTCGACCAATTGAACAAGCCTGGTGACTATGTCACGACCGACATCGCGGGCGAGCCCATCGTCATCGTTCGCGGCGGTGACGATAAAATCCGCGGGTTCTTCAATGTGTGCAGTCATCATGCGGCGGCGGTGATGAATGAGCCGGAAGGCTGCGCGGTCCAGCTGCGATGTCCCTATCACGGCTGGACGTACTCGCTCGCAGGCGAATTGAAAGGCACACCTGACTTCAACGACGTCTGCGATTTTGATCGATCGGAGAACGGGTTGCGGCCGGTTGAAATCGCCGTCTGGGAGAAATGGATCTTTGTCAGGATTGATGACGGCCAACGCGCGACGCTAAACGGCGGCGGGTCGCTCGTGTTCGAAGCGCGACTGAATGAAGAGATCGCGGAATTAAATCTCGCCGGGCTTCACTGGTTCGAGCGCCGGCGCTACGTGCTTAACTGCAATTGGAAAGTCTTCGTCGATAATTATCTCGACGGCGGTTATCACGTGCCACACCTGCACAAGGGTCTGGACGGCGTGCTCGATTACCGCCAATACACAGTGGAAAACGGCGAGCGCTATTGTCTGCAATCGAGCCCGATGGTTCCACAGGATGACGAGGTTGGCGCGGTGCGTAGCGGCCAACGTGCGCTCTACTACTGGCTGTATCCGAATCTCATGTTGAATTACTACGAAGGAGTTTTGGATACGAACCTGGTGCGGCCCATCACGATTGATCGCACCGAGGTGATCTTTGATTTTTACTTTGAGGACATTTCCGATAACGCCCGCGCACGAAACCAGCAAAGCATCGACATCGGTGAAAAGATTCAGGATGAAGATGTCGGCATCTGTGAATCGGTGCAGAGGGGCTTGAGTTCGCGAGCTTACCAGGCCGGAAGATTATCGGCGCGGCGCGAAGCCGGTGAGCATCTGTTTCACAAATTGCTGCACGCGGATTTGAGTCGCCACCTGCGATAGCTAACCCTGAAAGCTACAGACCAACCACCCGCTACCGCAGGTGGTACCGACTTCAAGGCGCTAGTTTTTTGAAGCCCTTCTCCAGGGCAGCGTGCAGACGATTGACTGCCGTCGTGGGGTCGCCCACTAAAATCGGATCAGTGTAGAGCAGGACCTCACCGTTGTGAGCATCGACAAATCCAATTTGCATTTTCAAAAACGCCGGCATGCCGCCCACCAGCACATTGAAAGTTTGTTTCCCTGAAGTTAGCTTCTTTCCCTGGCCGCGAATAAAAACAATCGCATCTACGCTCTTGTCCAAATTCAAATTGAGCACTTCGTCGCCCATTGAGAAGCGGCCCTTCTTCACGTCGCTTTTCTTTTTCAAAATTTTCGGCAACAGCTCGTCGAACTTTGTTTGAAAGTCCGCGAGGTTGTACTTCTGCTGCTGATCACCCTGAGCCGATAAAGCCGCGGCGGTCGTTCGCTTCACGCTGTGCTTGTCTGCGAGCACGGCCGCCACTGCGTCCTCGACGCGGGTGCTCAACTGTTCCGATTCAGCCGCCATGCCCTCAGGACCTTTCATGCTGTCACGCATGATGTCGACCTTCGCGGGAAGAATGATGATGTTCCGAATGACGGTTTCTTTTTTGGTGACCTTCGGATGAAGATACTGAGCATCAACGGCAGACGCCGAAGAAATCAGAACGAAGAATGC
>Ga0207686_10002393_pt1 | contig 10236 bp, 6 predicted proteins | sample KBSM24metaG_FD_184396 | JGI IMG/M metagenome (GOLD analysis project Ga0207686, IMG submission 184396) | Miscanthus rhizosphere microbial communities from Kellogg Biological Station, Michigan, USA - KBS M2-4 metaG (SPAdes) (version 2) | ecosystem: Host-associated > Plants > Roots > Rhizosphere >...
CGAAAATTTGCTCAAAAAGTCTGGAAAAGCGACGAACCCGAAGTTACGCAAGAGGTCTAGTGTTTTGAACGACGAGGATCATCTCGGCTGCGCCTCGCAGTGCATCTTATCACTTTTTTACCTAATAAAAACTGTGAGATCACATATACTTTCCAAAAATGACTTGGATCCCGCTTAACGTTCATTCCCAGTTCTCGATTCTCGACTCCACCGCGTCCGTATCCGCGTTGGCGGAAAAGGCCGCGAACTATTCGATTCCAGCGCTTGCTATCACCGATCAGGGAAACCTTTACGGCGCTGTCGATTTTTACAAAGCATGTAAAGCCGCAGGCGTCAAACCCATCCTCGGCTGCGAAATTTGGATGGCTCCTGGATCGCGCCTCGAGAAAAAGAAAGCGGTCGGCATCCCGAATGGATTTCCAGTTGTTTTGCTCGCGAAATCGATTGAAGGATATCGCAATTTGTGCAAACTCTCCTCGGCCGGATTTTTGGAAGGTTTTTACTATCAGCCCAGAATCGATCAAGAGATCTTGCAAGCCCATGCCGGCGGGCTGATTTGCCTTTCCGGCCATCTCGATGGACCCATTGGCTACCGGATCTTGCATGGGAACGAAGGATCGCTCCTTCAAGAGATTCAATGGTATCAAGATCTTTTCGGGGAAGATTTTTATCTCGAGATCGGAAGGCACCCTCTGAGAGAAGATCTGATCCGCGAAGATGGGTCCGATCGAGAAAGCTGGCTGATTCAAAAGATGCGCAATTATGCGTCGGATCAGGAGAAAGCGAATCGGAAACTTGTGGATCTCTCGGCAAAACTCAAGATCCCGCTGGTCGCTACCAACGACATCCATTACATCGAGCGCAGCGATTGGAAAGCTCATGAAATCCTCCTCAACATCCAATCGGGCGAGCCCTGCGAGATCTGGGAGCGCGACAGCCAAGGGAACCCGAAAAATAAGGCTCCGAATCCGAAAAGAGAAGCGATTCCCACTCACGAACTCTACTTCAAATCTCCCGAAGAGATGAGCGCTCTATTCGCCGACTTGCCGCAAGCGATTGACGAGACAGTCCGCATCGCGGAAAAATGCAAATGCGAACTCGATTTCAAAACAAAGCACTATCCGGTCTTCATCCCGCCTTCCCTCGAAGGAAAGGAAGAAGTTGCAAAAACGGAGCGTCTGAAGGAGGCCGAAAATTTCTTGCGCGATCTCTGCCTCAAAGGGGTCGAAACGCGTTATACGCCCGAAACACTCGATGTGGTCCGGAAGAAAGTTTCTGGCCGCGATCCCAAGCAAGTTGTCCTCGAGCGGTTCGAATACGAGTTCGGCATCCTCACATCGAAAGGGATGAGCGACTATATGCTCATCGTCTACGATTTCATCGCCTGGGCCAAAAAGCGCGGCATTCCAATGGGACCGGGGCGCGGGTCCGCCGCCGGTTCGATTATCTCTTATCTCATCGGCATCACCGATATCGAACCGCTCCGCTTCCATCTTTTCTTCGAGCGCTTTATCAATCCCGAACGCATTTCCTACCCTGATATCGACGTCGACATTTGCATGGACCGACGGCAGGAGGTGATCGATTATGTCGTCGCCAAATACGGCAAAGAAAAAGTAGCCCAGATCATCACGTTTGGCACGATGAAAGCGAAGATGGCGATCCGCGACGTGGGCCGTGTCTTGAACGTCCCTCTTTCTAAAGTCAACGACATCGCAGCTCTTGTTCCCGAAGACCCGACCATGACTTTGGAAAAAGCATTCCAGATCGATCCTCAACTGACTTCGCTCATGGAAACCGACGAAGAGGCGCGCCGCGTCCTCGAGATGGCTAAAAAAGCCGAAGGGTCGATCCGTAATACCAGCACTCATGCTGCCGGGCTCATCATTTCCGCCCATCCGATTACCGACCATATTCCGATCTGCACAGCCAAAGACTCCGAAATGGCCGTTACTCAGTATGCGATGAAGCCCGTCGAAAGTGTTGGCATGCTCAAGATCGACTTTCTTGGCTTGAAAACCCTAACCTCCATCCAAAAGTGCGTTGATGCAATCGCCATCCGCACCGGGCAGCGGATCGATTGGGCCAACCTGCGCCTTGACGACCAAGCCACTTTCGACCTTCTCAATCAAGGAAGAACCCTCGGCGTATTCCAGCTCGAGTCGGGAGGGATGCAGGACCTCGCAAAACAACTCCATATCGACACGTTCGAAGAGATCATCGCCGTCGGCGCCCTCTACCGCCCCGGCCCGATGGACATGATTCCCTCTTTTATCAACCGCAAGCATGGACGCGAAGCGATCGAGATCGACCATCCTCTCATGAAAGAAATCCTCTCCGAAACCTACGGCGTCATGGTCTATCAGGAGCAGGTAATGCAGATCGCAAGCGCTCTGGCCGGTTATACGCTTGGCGAGGGCGATGTCCTCAGACGCGCGATGGGCAAAAAAGACAAAGAGGAGATGGCGCGCCAACGGGAAAAATTCCTCTCCGGATCGGAGCAAAGAGGCATTGACCCTGAAACCACGGGACGCATCTTCGATAAGATCGAAAAGTTTGCCTCTTACGGATTCAACAAGTCCCATGCCGCGGCTTACGCCTATTTGTCCTATGCCACTGCTTTCTTCAAAGCCAACTATCCCAAAGAGTGGATGGCCGCGCTCATGACCTGCGATCTTGACGATCTGACCAAAGTCGCGAAATTCATCGGCGAAGCCCGCACAATGCACATCGCCGTCCTTCCTCCCGATATCAATCAAGCCGCCAATGAATTCACTGCAACTCCCGATGGCATCCGTTTCGCCATGTCGGGAATCAAAGGGATCGGCCAAGCCGTCGTCGATCATATCCTCGAAGAGAGAAAAAAGGGGGGACATTTCCAAAGCCTCTACGATTTTGTCCAGAGGATCGATAAAACCCGCGTCGGGAAAAAACAGATCGAGCTTCTTTGCGACTCCGGCTGCTTCGATTTCACCGGCTGGAGCCGCGATGAACTCCGGATGAGCGTCGAAGCGATGTACGAACAAGCATTCCGTGAACAAAAAGAATCTTCCCTCGGCATCATCAACCTCTTTTCCCTGATCGAGAAAACAAACGATCCCTTCGCTAATCGGCCGCCGGTGTTGCAAAAGTCTTCTCCGATCCAGTCGCTGCAACGCGAAAAGGAGCTCCTCGGCTTTTACCTGACCGGCCATCCGATGGAAAGCTACTGCAAACTTCTCTCAAAGCTCTCTTGCGTCCCGCTCAAGGATCTCGAACTTCTTCCCAATGGAGCCATCTTGCGCGCCGCTTTTATCGTAGAAAGCGTGTCCATCAAGATCTCCTCGAAAAGCCAGAAGAAATTCGCTATTTTGAATGTAGGGGATGGACTCGAACGGTTCGAGCTTCCCGTCTGGCCTGAACTCTTCGAGGAAAAAGCCCCACTACTGAAAGAAAATCAGCTCCTCTACGCCGTCCTCCAGATCGAAAAAAAGGAGAATGCCCTCCAGCTCTCGGCTAAGGGCCTGGAAGATCTGACCACACTGGATGAAGCCAAAGCGAAAGTCCTCGACGACCTTTATGACCGTCTGAAATTGTCGGCCAAAGCCCCCGAGGCCAAATGGAAGAAGAAGGAAAAGAAAGAGGAATCGGCTCCCCAGAAAGAAGAGATGAAGCATCTCGTTTTGAAGCTGGACGCCGACCGCCTTAGCTTAAGCGGCATCCTCGCGCTCAAAGACATCTTCCGCGAATATCCCGGAAAGTCGACCGTTGAACTCCAATTCCTTTCAGGCAATCGCTGCATTGGGACCGTTTTCATCGATGCCCAATGGGGCGTCAAATCCCACAGCGCCCTTTACGAGAAATTGTATACATTAAAATTTTTACTTCACATAAATAATTAGCTTTCTGCAACTTAAAAATCCCATAATTCTGCATTTTCTTTTAAACAACATTATTTTTTGTTATAATTAGTTCTAATTAAAAATATAGGAGATATTATTTATGGTTTCTAAAGCAGTTAGTTCTGAATTCTTTATGGTTTTGAAAAGCGAATTGGATCAAGCCTATGGATTCGGATTCAAACCTGACCAAGATAAAATTGCTGAAATCGTTGATGAGGCTCTCCAGCTAACGAGCATTAGCGACGATGTGACTCAAGAAGAATATGATTTTTATCGGTCTCTCAGCAAAAAAGTGTCGCCAACCCTCGAGGGGCTCGAAGAGCTTCGCGATAAGATAGAAGCCGTCAAGGCGGCTGTGATCCATTTGGAAAACATATCCAAAAAGATCCCGAAGCAATTCCACTCTCAAAGTAACTGGGATCGGGCGCAGTATTTAGCAGGCAATGAATACGCTGCAGTAGTGAAGGCAGCCGCTGAGGATTCAGCGAAAATTATAGAAATTGCCCAAGGGATCCAGGATCTCCTCTTTAGAGGGGAAATAGGCTCCAAGACGAGCCCATTCAAAGATTTCGCAACTTTTACGCAGCACCGCAAAGCGGTCAGCCAGCTCTACAACACGGTTGCGCATTTAGGCAACCGGCACACAAAAGCCATGCAAGCAATTACAGCAGACGCCCTTTATAGCAGCGATCCGCAACTCTTGAAAGTATCGCGAGCCGCTTATTTGCTCTCGATCTCGGCGGGCGCAGCGATCGCCGCTGCCGGATTCTATGGCCTTGCTCCATCTTTGTCTGCCATCACCTATGGTCTAGGGACTTTCATTGCTGCGGTGCCTTTGATTTACAATAGCCTGTAAGAAGCCCTGTTTTTCTCATCAAATGGGTCATTTGTGCGTTGGCAGCAGCTCATAGGCAATCCCAAAGCAGCCATTGGCCAAAGCTTTTACAATCGCCGCACTTCTAGCGCATCCCGATAATTTGGTTTTATCCAGCAATAAATGAACGATTTCCCTGCTTTGGTTGGGTTCCTGTTCGCAGGCAATCGCCTTATGGATTGCCTTGGCGCATCCCTTTTCCGAGAGATCCGCGTGATCGAGAAGCGCCTTGACAAATGCGGCGTTCCCGCGGATCGACGCTTGCACAACGCTTAAATCCATTACTTTCTGAGGGAATATTCCCCCCCCTTCTTCAGATCGAGCTGCAAGCAAGGCATTCAAGGTTTCTAGATCGCCCTCGGCGGCAATGACAGGGAGAGCGATTTTTTGCTGTTCATCCGAAACTCCCAATGGAAGGAGGGCTCTGGCTATCTGCCATTGCTGTTTCCATACAGCCTGAGCGAAGATAGAATCCCGAGCATTCGCAGTCAGAGGGCCGTTGTTGATCAGGATTGGGATGCAATCATATCGTTTTCGTTCGAATGCGCTGATGGCGGCGGCGCTGCGGTCCTGGATAGACACATCTCCTGTGGAAAGGATATTTCGAATTTCGGTTTTTTTGTCTTTCACAAAAATAGCGAAGGGAGATTCCGCTGCAAGCCTGAGAAAATGACCTCGTTCAGCTATCGCTGGATCGCTATTGCAGCCAATGCGCTCCAATGCATAAATCAAGCTACTTTGATCGATATCCCGCAAAGCCCGTCCCTCGATTGTTTCCATGTCCGCATGACAAACTCCGCATCGAGGATCCTCGCCTTTCCTTTGCGCTGCTTTGACCGATTCCTTAAGGCATCGTGGGTGATAGGCATGATAAACGCCATTCACTTTATGCGCCGAGATGTTCACATGTTTGCCCTCTTCGCTGCGGCCAAGGTTTGAAAGCGACCATTCGGCCTCGAATCTTTCAGCGCAATGGGCGCAAGCTACTGGCAATTGGCTCTTCTGTAATCTGACTGTAGAAAATGACATAATTGCTTTCTCCTATCCTGTGTCTCTGACCTTGGTCTTCGAGCCAACCCCTGGATCGCAAAAACCAAGGGGGATATCACCGTTCAAAGCCCGGATCCTGAAAGAGGCCGCAACGCACCTGGCATGGCCCGGCTTTCAGGAGAATCACTCTCATAACAACAAATCGAACAAAGGGTCAGTGCCGGGTTTGTTCAAATTAAATATCGTTGTTTTATTGGGATATAATAATAACAAATAATGACGACAAGTCAATAACAAAACAAAACTTCCAATAGTTCGGTTTAAAAACAGTGATTTATCTCAATTGTTTAAATACTTGAACCTATCCGAATAAAATTTATCGTCGAGTTTTTGGATTATTTTGACTTTGTTTCATAACTCAACCATTTGATTTTCAATGAATTGTGGAATTTAATTGTTCAAGTGCCTGAAAATCAATGAATTAACTTAAATGGCAGCTCCTGGAATCCTGCCCCCTTCAGGGGCAGGTCTAGCGAGCGCTTAGTCAAGCGGGCCAGGAACTGTTCGCACCATTCCATAGCGGAAGAATCTGGGAAGGAATTCATCAATTAGCAATCAGCCCAAAATAATCCCAAAAAACGACGAAACTTTCGGAAATTGTCTTTAATCTGGAGACGTCTAGAAATAGGTTTTTAATAAATGGATAAAAATTAGTTTGTATATCGCAATCGCTTTATTGTTAGTAATTTAAATATAGATATAAAAATTTTTATTCATTTTAATCGGGATTAAATAATTAATGAAAATAATTTATATTTTTTCTTTAAAATAAATACAATTGTTGTTATAATTAAACGAAATGATAAATAAACAATTAAAAACAAGTAAAACTAGGAGATGTTTTTATGGCAGTATTATTTAATGTACGCACGAGACTTCCAACTGTCAGTAGCGCCCCACCCCCTGATGCAGCTCAGTCAAGAACTTTTGCAGAGTTAAGGACGGCTACGGGTTGGCGCTCATTGCCAATGCGGGTTTTGCGTACGGGGACAAGACAATTGGAATTGCAGAAAGCCGCAAGTGAGGCGATCGGTCGGGTTGTAATGGATAAAACACCTGCTGCTGCAGCAATAGCAAGGGGCTCTGATGCGCGAAGAACATTCCAAAAAATCGGGGAAAAGATTGATAAAACTCAGTGGTCAACCAAGTCGCTTGATGAATGCAGAAAAGAAATCAATGTCATAGGAAAAAAAATCGAGTCTCTGGAAGCTGAACGTGAACGGTATATCCAGCAGCAACTGATTTCGAAAGAAAAAATTAAGGGTAGTAAATCTCCCCTCTATAGGACTAGGGCAGCCATTGATCTGAAAGGCGCTTTGGAGACGTATCGCAGTGGGGCAATAGCAATTACTCCTGCCGGGATGGACTTAGCAATCAGAGCTCTTTTGGTGCCTCTTGCCGCTGGTCCTAATTTAGCTGAAAAGCAAGCTATCCACGCTCAGTTTGCTGGCGTAGCTGCCATGGGTGGTTTACCTGCCACAGCATTGTCTAAACTGTTTGCAGATGCAACTGCTCGAAGCGCCGCGCTCCAGTTCGCGGGGCAACCCTTCCATGGAAACGCCGCTGGCGCTGATGCTCACGCTGCTAGGGAAATGTTAGATCAGGCGCTGGCGCTGGCAGATAATATCTATAAGGAGGCGAACGATACATTCATTGATAAATTATCTTATGGTCTTAAAAACATCAAGACACAGATTGACGGCCTTCATGAAGAATTGATGACTGTTCAATCACAAACATTGCAGTGCTTATGCTTTGGTAGTAAGATAAATTATTCCACGGATACTAATTGGGCTACCTATTATGGCTCAGTAACCGATCTTTATAACAAGACAGCAGACAAATATACTCGTCGCTTGGATGATGTATCGGCTTCTTTAGGTTTGCCAGTACTCCGTGATGAACGCAGAGAAGCAAGTATGACCAAGAAAATCAAAGATGAGCTTTCGTGGCGTAAGCACCCCTTCAGAAATCCGGCTGCAACTGCCATCGGATTTGGTGGAGTAGGTTCATGGGCATTTGGTCTCGGTTCAACAACAACAGGATGGATGAGCGCTGTCGGTGCGGTCACGGGAATCGGGTTAACCATACTTGGCGGAGCCGCTGTTACAGTGGCTGTCGGGACCCTGTTCTATGGCTTCAGCAAGTTGTATGGACAAGACGACGATAATTTTTAATAGTCGCCTTAAGGGGACTATATCAATAAAACTCGAGAAACGAAAGTTTCTCGAGTTTTTTTTATCTCCTAATCACTTCTTTTCCTGAGGATGTTAGCAGTTTAAGGTTTCGCCGATTATCGGGATTATTTTGGCCTCGCTGGCGTCCTTTATCATCTCTTTACCCCTCTCTGGTTATACCCTCTCACAAACTTTGAATCGAAAATCGGCTCAAAAGAAACGAAAAATCGACGGAAACGAAGTTCATAGATAGTCTCTTATTCCCAATTTTTGAATTCATTTGGCACAAAAATTTATCGGGATAATTATTGTGCTTTAGTAAACAATTTTTTATTGATAATTAAATTATTTAATGATATAATTAGCTTAATAAAAAAGGGAAATATTTATGACAGTCACTTTTAAAGGGCTAACCCAGGAGCTCACTAGCTGGCGGAGCTTCTTCTATACCAAAAACGACTATCTGAAGATTAAGAACCAGGCTTGCGACTTAATGCGCGACCGGTTTTTAACTCCTTTAACTTCTTTAACTAGTGATGATATCAGGGAAGAACAACGGGTTTTTGAGCTTTTGAGTAAAAAACTGCCCTCAAATCCAGATGTGGAAACGAGTCTAAGCATGGATCAGAGCAGTCTGCAAACCAAGGTGAATCAGAGCCAGCGAGATGCAGCGAGTTACTTCGATTGGTTTGTTACTGCTTCGACGGCACTTCGCCCAGCTATCGGACCGGCGGATATTGATTGCGATGGGTTGTCTGAGTTGGCAGACAAAGTCTCGGATCGAGCTTTAGACTTGCTCTTGCAAAAAGATTCTTTAAAAAGCCCGGGTAGCTATATAGCTCTACGGAAAAGGATCAGCAAACAGCGAAATGACTGTGCTCGGCTAAAACAGCAACTGCAGGATGTCGAAAAGAGTCTAAAGCTTGTAAATTTACAAGCTGCTATGAACGAAAGAAACTCTTGGACTTACTCTATGAAAGGTTTCGCCCGAGGCGTATATGCATTCGCAACAAATTCGAAGCATGAAATGATCCGGCATGCAGTGTCCCATCCTTTTGTAGCAACAGCTGTAGGAGCGCTTGCGCTAGGAGCGGCAGGAGTCGGTATCGCAGCAGTCGCACCTAAGGTTGTCGCAGCAATCGCCCCCTTAATCACTGTTCAAAGGGTGTGGGGTGGCGTCATAGGCAGTTCAGTACTGCTGGGATTGCTAGGACCAAAAAAATAAGAGAGCCCTCTGTAGACCACTCGACTCACCTCTTGACGTCAATCCAGCCTATCCCCTAGGCTATTCTTTTGAACTCTTTGGCTTATGCGTAAATACATTCTTTACCCGCTCTCTTTTATCCTTTCCCTTTCGGCCCTGGAAGAACAAGAGCTCATCTGGGACGAGGAGGGCCCCTCCGTCCTTGAGTTCAACGGCTACCTTCAGGAAGCGATTCGGGAGGGTGATTGGTGGGCTGCCATCGATTACGCTGAAATCATCTCCTACCACTTCCCCCAGAGCCCATTTGCCCAGGAGACCGCCTTTCTGATCGGCGAGGCCTACTATAAACTAGGGCAGTTGGAGTTAGCCAACGAGCGGTTTACCGCCTATTTGAACCATTCGACCTCTCCGAAGCATTTCGAAGAGACGATCCACTACAAATTCCATATCGCCGAAAGCTACCGCAAAGGAATGAAAAAGCCGCTCTTCGGTTCTCACAAGTTGCCCAAGATCGTTTCGGGAGAGGAAGACGCTTTGCAGATTTACGAGGAAGTGATCACAGGCCTCCCCCATGATGAGATCGCCGCCAAAGCGTTGCTCGGCAAAGCGGAGATTCAGGCCAAGTTCGAAGACTATAAGCCGAGTTTGGAGACCTTAGACCTTTTGATCCGGCGGTTTCCAAAACACGATTTAGCCGCTCAAGGATTTGTCGAGAAGAGCCACGCCTATTTGATGCAATGCCGCGAACAGAGCCTGGATCCTGCTCTCTTGGATCTTGCCGACGTGAACTTGCGGAAATTCCGCCTCGCATTTCCTCGCGAGGGACGGATCGCCGAAGCGGAAAAAGATGTTTTTGAAATGCAGGAAATCTTCGCCGAACACCTGATGGAAACGGGTCGCTTTTTCCAGAAGACAAAAAAAACGCCGGCATCCATCATTTACTATTCCAATGTCCTGTCCAAGTACCCGGATACAAAAGCCGCAACCGAAGCCAAAGAGAGATTGGAAAGCCTCCAGGCCTCCGGCGATCTTTAACAATCGACAGCAAGA
>Ga0207686_10002400_pt1 | contig 10214 bp, 8 predicted proteins | sample KBSM24metaG_FD_184396 | JGI IMG/M metagenome (GOLD analysis project Ga0207686, IMG submission 184396) | Miscanthus rhizosphere microbial communities from Kellogg Biological Station, Michigan, USA - KBS M2-4 metaG (SPAdes) (version 2) | ecosystem: Host-associated > Plants > Roots > Rhizosphere >...
GCCGGTGACCTTGGACCTGACGCGGCTGATGCTCCCCGAATGGTGGCTGGACGCAATGCACCGCGACGTGTCACACCAGGAGTACTCGCTGGACCGCGTGGAGCGGATGGTGTTCGCGACCACGGAACAGAGTCCCCGCGGCGTCTCGGCCCGGGTCGAGATCAGCAACCTCACGCTGCGTGGCCGCGATTACCGCTATCTGTACTGGCTGGCCGGTATCGTGGCGGCAGGATGGACCGCGTTCGGCATCTGGTTCTTCCGCGCCCACTCGCGCGCACTGGTCGCGAGCGTGGATGCACGCCTCAAGAACGACGTCCCGCTCGTCGCCTACCGCCAGCTGACGCTCGAGCCGCATCGCGACAAGGAAAAGGCGTCGGTGCTGCAGTACATCGCGACGCATTACACGGACCCCGAACTGGACCTGGATACCGTGGTCTCCGCGACGGGGACGAACCGCAAGAAGGTCAACGACGTGTTGAAATCGGAACTCGGCATGACGTTCACCAGCTATCTGAACAAACTGCGCCTGACCGAGGCGGCACGACTGCTTGCCGAGCAAAGCGAGACGACCGTGGCCGAGATCGCGCTGTCGGTCGGGTATGCCAACGTCTCGTATTTCAACCGCCTGTTCAAGGAAGAATACGGATGCACCCCGAAGGCCATTCGCGCGCTGGCGCGGCAGCCGGAAGGGCAGGGCGAACCTGCCGGGGAAGTGGTGGAGCCGCAGGACGCCTGACAAGATCTGTCCGTTGAACGGCCGAGATCCACCAACAGCGGCCAGCCAGAGCCGAAGGATGCCACCTTGAGCGATCTGAGAATTTCAAACGACATATCAGAGATGGATATCCCGCTTGTCCATCAGTTCCTCGCCATCGAGTCTTACTGGGCGAGAGGATTACAGCTCGAGACCCTCACCAAATCGCTTTCACACTCGCTGTGCTTCGCAGGATTTGTCGGCGAAAAGCAGGTGGCTTTTGGCAGGGCAATCACTGATTTTGCCAGTTTTGGGTACCTTAAAGACATCTTCGTCTTGCCAGGTTATCGCGGACGTGGCTATGGCCAGGCACTGGTCGAGGCAATGCTGGCGAAACTCGACCGTGAAAATGTTGCTGCGCTCATGCTTGCGACACGGGATGCGCATTCGCTCTACAGGAAGGTTGGATTTGAAGTTGTCGAAGGCTCGGCAAGACTGATGCGCCGAGTCCGTCAGTGACGTGAATTGCCCGCCACACGCCCGTGTTGAAGAAGGCCTACGATCGTCGAGGAGCAGACGCTCGACGTTCGGGGTCTTTCGGTAACCGACCCCGTACCAATCTGTGCGAACCAAAGTACAACAGCCCGGGCGCCGCCGAATGGCCGCGCCCGGGCTGCCGGGCGGACCGGCTCGCGGCCGGCCCGGTGATACGGGTCAGAACTGGTTCATCGTATTGTGCTGGCCGGCAGCCTTCAGCGCGGCCTCGCCGCTGAAGTATTCCTTGTGGTCGTCGCCCAGGTCCGAGCCGGACATGTTCTGGTGCTTGACGCAGGCGATGCCCTGGCGGATCTCCTTGCGCTGCACGCCGGCCACATAGCCCAGCATGCCCTGGTCGCCGAAATAATCCTTCGCGAGGTTGTCCGTGGACAGGGCGGCCGTGTGGTACGTCGGCAGCGTGATCAGGTGGTGGAAGATGCCCGCCTCGCGCGCGGCGTCGGCCTGGAACGTGCGGATGCGTTCGTCGGCCACTTTCGCCAGGATCGAGTCGTCGTATTCCGCGCTCATCAGGTGCGAACGATCATAGCCGGAGACATCCTCGCCGCGGTCCTTCATGCCGTCGTACACCTGCTGGCGGAAGTTCAGCGTCCAGTTGAACGACGGGCTGTTGTTGTACACGAGCTTCGCGTTCGGGATGACCTTGCGGATCTCGCGCACCATGCCGCCGATCTGGCCGATGTGCGGTTTCTCGGTCTCGATCCACAGCAGGTCGGCGCCGTTCTGCAGTGACGTGATGCAGTCGAGCACGCAGCGCGCTTCGCCGGTGCCGGCGCGGAACTGGAACAGGTTGCTGGGCAGGCGCTTGGGACGCAGCAGCTTGCCGTCGCGCTGGATGACGACGTCGCCGTTACCCAGTTGTGCGGGCGTGATTTCTTCCACGTCCAGGAACGCGTTGTACTGGTCGCCCAGGTCGCCCGGCTCACGCGAGTAGGCGATTTGCTTGGTCAGGCCGGCGCCCAGCGAGTCGGTACGGGCGACGATGACGCCGTCGTCCACGCCCAGTTCGAGGAAGGCATAGCGCACGGCGCGGATCTTGGCCAGGAAGTCTTCGTGCGGCACCGTGACCTTGCCGTCCTGGTGGCCGCACTGCTTTTCGTCCGACACCTGGTTCTCGAGCTGGATGCAGCAGGCGCCCGCTTCGATCATCTGCTTGGCCAGCAGGTAGGTCGCTTCCGCGTTGCCGAAGCCGGCGTCGATGTCGGCGATGATGGGCACGACGTGCGTGACGAAGTTGTCGATCCTGTCCTGGATGGCCGCGCGCGCCGCCGGGGTCTCCGCCTTGTCCAGCTGGCGGAACAGGCCGCCCAGCTCACGGGCGTCGGCCTGGCGCAGGAACGTGTACAACTCCTTGATCAGCGCGGGCACCGCGGTCTTCTCGTGCATCGACTGGTCCGGCAGCGGGCCGAATTCCGAGCGCAGGGCGGCGATCATCCAGCCCGACAGGTACAGGTAGCGGCGATCGGTGTTGTTGAAGTGCTTCTTGATCGAGATCAGCTTCTGCTGCCCGATGAAGCCGTGCCAGCAGCCCAGCGACTGGGTGTATTGGGACGGATCGGCATCGTAGTTCGCCATGTCGCGGCGCATGATGGCGGCCGTGTAGCGGGCGATGTCGAGGCCGGTCTTGAAGCGGTTCTGGGCGCGCATGCGGGCTGCGGATTCCGGGTTGATGGCATCCCAGCCGCTGCCGTAGCGCTGCTTCAGGGTGGCGACGGCCTGGATATCGTTCTGGTACTCGGACATGTTGAACTCCATGAGAAGTGGAAAATAAATCGGAGGAACTGCGAAACTCATGGGTTCATCTTAAGGCATCGGGTATTGAGATCTCTTATGTCTTATATAAGACTTGAAAACAAAAATTACTGATATATTTCAATGGCTTGCGATGCTTATTCCGTAATGCGGAATCATGTTTTGCGCAGCGGGATATCCAGATGCAAGTCGGCAGATAGCATATTTCACGATGCGAAACGATATTCAGCTGGGTGAAAAATGCGGGGAAAACGGTGTATCGATCGCGCCGGAAGGATCTGGCGGGAAAGGTGGGCGGAAAACGGGCAAAAAAAAGCCCGCTGGGTAGCGGGCTGAATCTATTTTCTTGGAGGAAGATAGAGGAGACAGGAACTATGATGCTGCATCGCACAAAAACCGTCCAATGACGTTTCGTGATAGCAGTCATCCAGTAAACATATGTCTCTCTTCCTTACAGGTGGAACTGGCCGGCACGCTCGGGCTGGTAGACGACTTCGACCACTTCCACGCCGATGCTGCGGCCGCCGGCACGCTCCCAGCGGACGCGGTCGCCTTCCGACAGCCCGAGCAGCGCGCTGCCCACGGGCGACAGGATCGACAGGGTGTCGTCGTCCTGGCCGACGTTTTTCGGATAGACGAGGGTCCTGCACCATTCGCCGCCCGCGTCTTCCAGGCGGAAGCGGACCGTCGAATTCATCGTGACGACGCGCGGCGGCATGTCCCACGGTTCGAGGACGTCGGCGCGCGCGAGTTCGTCCGACAGCGCGTCCCGGGTGGATGCCTGGGCTGGTGGCAGCCTGTCCAGCAACTGGTCGATGCGGTTCAGGTCGAGTGTCGAAACGGTGATGTTTGGAAGCATATACATACTCCTCATGAAAATGGATGGGAGGGGGCCCCAGGGCGCCGGCTCAATCGAATTCGAGCAGCAGCAGGCCGAGGGGCAGGCACATGGCCAGGAGGAAGCCGAACCGCTGGCGCAGGCGCTGGCGGCTCGCGATCAGGTCGTTGAGCGCCCGGAAGCTGGGCGGACGGCGGCGGGTTACGGGTTGTGCCCGGAGGCGAGTCGGTCGGATTCTCATATGCGTAAATAAAAGGTGTGCTAAGCCGCCTGGGCGACCAGGCGGCGGGTCAGTGTCGTGGAAAGCCCGGCAAGCGGCGTGAATGCCGTTGCCGAGCCTAATCAAGCCGGGCGAGGAGCCGCGGCAGGCAAAACGCCATGCCACGGGCGACGGATGCGGGGCGCGCGGAGGCCGCCATCACGCAGACGGGAGCGGGAACAACTCGACAGTGAATGCATCTCGTGTGAGCCATCGCGCAACCTTGGACCGTTGGGTTCGGGACGATGGCGCGGGCCAAGTCCCAGTGACCAATTGTACATCATGTCGTGGCGATTGGCGGTTTCTCAATGCCGGCGTACCTCATGCGGACGGCGGGTCGAAACGGATGAACATGGCGGACGACCACACCTTGCTGTCGTTGCGCTGGCGGCCATGCAGGTACACGGGCCGGTGCCCGAACGGCGCGTTGCCGGGCTCCACCTGCAGCGTCCCGGACAGCGCGACGGGCAGCGGCCGCTCCGTCAGCCGCTCCAGTGCCAGGAACAGCTCGGTGCCGCCCAGTTCCAGGCGCAGGCCGCCTTCTTCCAGCAACTGCCGGCCGCTGATCGTCCAGCTGAATTCCGGCGCGTGCACGAACGGATTGCGCTTCAGGGGATCGCCCACCTTGACGTAGCTGTCGATGGTGCCCTCGATGCGGATCGTCGCTTCGCGCAGGTTGCTGACATCGATCTCGACGCTGTCCGCGTCGCCATAGGTATCGCTGCGGAAGCCGATGCCCGTCGGGCCGTCGCGCCAGCTGACTTCCTCGGCGTGCTCGAAGCCGTGCGACGAAAAGCGGTTGATCGTGCCGTTCAGGATCGTGATGCGGCCGCGCCACGACGCCCAGCGGTAGCGGTCGCGCACGCGCGCGCCGCCCCAGCGCAGGCGGATCAGGCGGTCGGAGTAACCCAGTTCCTCATGCAGGTTGCGCTTCCAGACCAGGCCCGTGTGGTCGTACGCGGCGATCTCTTCCCAGCCGGCGTCGCCCAGCAGTTCATAGTCCAGCGTGGCCGGCCCGCGGTGCGCGAATTCATCGCCCTGCACATGGTTGCCGCAGCGCACGAGCAGCGCCGAGTGTTCGCCCGTCGTCGCCCACGTGTGGCGCGCGCGCAGGGCGTGGCCGATCGTGCGCCGGTCGAGGCGGTCGGCGATCACGCCCGTCAGGCCGCCGTGGACGCCGAACACCTGCGTGCCCGGCGGCCCGCCACCCGGCCGGCCGCGATGCTCGTCGCCGCTGGCCGCCACGCCGATCCGGTAGCCGCGCGCGATGACGTCCTGGTACAGCCAGCCGAAATGGCCCCAGCTGGACGCGATCTCGACCAGCCGTTCGAGTTCCGGATGGTGCCAGTCCGGGATGTAGCGGCGGCCGCCGACGTGCGGCATGATCAGATGGTCGTCGGCCTCGTCGACATAGGCGCCCCACAGTTCTTCCACGGGCCAGCGCCCCAGATCCACCGACGTGCCCTTCATGTCCTCGTTCCACACGAAGGTGCGATTGTGTTCGCCGCGCCGGTTGTACGGGAAGCCCGGCGCCTCGTCGCCGAGGAAGACGACATTGTGGTCGCCGCCGGCCGTCGAGCTGCCGCACCATTCCTGCACGGGGTAGCACACGAAGCGGCCCGGCTGGTTGAACTCCTCCACGGTCGCCACGCCGATCTTCCAGTTGTCGTCCGTGACCTGGAAGTCGTTCGCCGTGTAGCCAAGGACGTCGATGCCGCCGATGTCGCGCGCATAGGCCGCGTTGTAGGCCGGGCTGTTGGTGCCGACCGTGTCGCTCGCATGCACGTGCAGGTCGGCGTAGAACGACCGGGGTGCCGGATAGTGCGGGGCGATGCTGACATGAGCCGTGGCCGGGGCCACGTCGCGGTGACCGGGCAGTCGCGCCACGATGCGCAGATCGCCCGCGGCGGTCGGCAGGTCGTCGACGCCGATCGTCGCCCAGCCTTTCGGCGGCAGCGCGTGGCGCCGCTCATACACGGGCTTGTCGGCGGCCTCGTCGCCGGCGTACGCGATAAGCAGGATGTCACCCGGACTGTCCTGGCACACGTTGCCCCAGCGGTCCTGCACGGTCACGCGCAGCGGCAGGGGGTTCCCCGGACGGGCGAAGCGCGGTCCCGCCACGAGCAGCCGTGCCGGCGCGCCCGCGGCCATGTCGATGACGATGTCGCCCGGGACCGCGATGAAGCGCGACGTGCCCAGCGGGTCGACGTAGCAGCGGAAGCGGAACCGGTCCTCGACGAAGGTCTGCACGCGTGTGCCGGGACCGCCGCCGCGGCGGTCGCCGATGCGGATCACGATGTGGTCGCCGGCGTTCAGGTAGCCGTCCACGACGTCGACGATGATCGCCTTCTGGAACGGCCGCTCGTGGCCCTTCTGGTCGAAGCGCACGGAGAGGGACTGCACGGTGGCCGGACTCTGGCCCGGCACGAGCGGGCCGGCGTGGTATTCGGCCGAGATGTAGTTGGCGGCCGTGGGATCGCTGGTCTGGAACAGCGCCCAGTCCGAATAGAACTTGAAGGTGGCCTTGAACCAGCCGCCGTCGGCCAGGCCGGACGCGCCGACTTCGTAGTCGAGGACGATCTCGCCCCAGCTGCCGGTCTCGAGCCGGTCGACGTTGCAGCTCACCCGTCCCGCGAAGGGCAGGGCCTTGTTCTGTTCATACAGGCCCTCGGGCGCGTAGTGGGGGCCCAGCTGTTCGCGCAGGGCGCAATAGCGTTCGGAGATCGATGACATGTCGTTGTTTTCCAGTGTGGGTTCGAACTTGGGTAAGCGGATCGTCACGCCTGGCGCCAGGCGCGGTAGTGGTCTTCGAGGCGGCGGAACACGAGATGCTCGGCGAGCCAGGCGAACGCGCCGATGAGGGCGATGCCGAACAGGACCTGGCTGCTGTTGCCGGTCTGGCCGCCCGTCGCCACCATCCAGCCGATGCCGCGCGACGCGCCGATCATCTCGGCCGCCACCAGCGCGCGCCAGGCCTGGCTGAAGCCCACGCGCAGCGCCGTCGTCAGCGCCGGCAGCGACGCCGGCAGGTAGACGTGCGCGAGCAGCTGGCGCCGGGTTGCGCCGAGGATGCGCGCGGCGCGCACTTCGCCCTGGCGGATGCCCTGCACGCCGGCCTGCAGGGTCAGCGCCATCGGGAACACGGCGGCGATGAAGATCACGGCGACGATGGCGGGATAGCCGAGGCCGAACACGATCATCGTCAGTGGCGCCCACGCGACCGGCGGGATCGCCATGAACAGGTTGTTGAGTGGTGTGGCGAACGCGCGGAACCCGGCGGAGAGGCCGCCGGCGACGCCCAGCACGACGGCGACGAGTACGGCGGCGCCGAAGCCGAGCAGTTCCTCGAACAGGCTGGCGCCGAGGTGCTGCCACAGCCGGCCGCTCGCGAGCCATTGCCAGCCTTCGACAGCGACGTCCTGCGGCGGCGGCAGGATGTAGGCCGGGAAGCGGCTCGCGACGGCGCTCCACGCCACGATCAGGACGGGCAGTGCGGCCCAGCCCCAGTTCGGCTTCGGCCTGAATGCGCGTGTCGTCATGGCCGGCCCTGCGCCGCGCGCTGCTGCCACGACAGGTCGACGACCTCGGTCGCCTTCAACGGCCGGCCGAGATACCCGAGGGTGCGCGAATCGTCCATCAGGCGCTGGATGAATTTCAGGTCTGACGCTTCCAGCTGGTCCGACCAGCCGATGCGCTTGCGGGCCTCGTGGGCGATGGCGGCGGGCGCGATCGTTTTGCCGTCCGCGGTCTTGATCGGCGCCAGCGCGAACGCGTCGGCGATGATGCGGTCGGCTTCGTCCGGATGCTCGTTGAGGAAGCGGATCGCCTTGCGGTGCGCGCGCAATACCTTGACGACGTCGTCCGGGCGGCCCGCCAGCGTGCGCGGCACGGCCATCAGCACATACCAGGGATAGCGCTGGAAGGTCTGGTTCACGTCCAGCACGAGCCGGCCGTTGCCGCGCAGGACCGCTTCCGACACGAATGGCTCCCAGCTGAACGCGGCATCCACGACACCGCGCTCCAGCGCCGCGTTCATGTTCCCGACCGGCATGTTCACGACCTGCACGTCGCGCTCCGGATCGAGGTGGCCCACGTCGCGCAGGACGGCGCCGCGCAGCAGCACGTCCATGCCGCTGCCGCGCGCGACGCCCGCCACCTTCTTGCCGCGCAGGTCGGCCAGCGACCGCACGGGGCCGGTCGCCCCCGCGACGAGAGCAGCCTGGCCATAGTTGACCTTGGCGAGGATGCGGCTCTGCAGTCCACGCGCATACCACTGGAACACGGGCGGTGCGCCGATGTAGGCCATGTCCAGCTCGCCCGCCGACAGCGCCTGCTGCACCACCGGGCCGTCGCCGAACTGCTTCAGTTCCACCTTCAGGCCTTCCTCGGCAAAATAACCCTTGCGTTCGGCGATCAGGGCGGGTGCGTTGGCCATCGCATAGACCCAGCCGATGCGTAGCGTCGGCGTCTCGGCATGCGCGGCCTGCAGGACGAAAGCGGTGGCGGCGGCTGCCGCGACGCGCAGCAGGGCGGACAGGGAAGTGTGTCGTGTCATTCGTGGCTTTCCGGAGTTGGATGTGAAAAGTCGGCCGGCGTCACGCCGGCTCCATCGCGGTTGCGACATGGTCCATCAACTGCCCGGCGTAGTCGCCGAAGCGGGCCAGCTTGCGGGCCTCGTGGAAGCGGCGCGGGCGCGGCAGGTCGATGCAGACCTCCGCCAGGACGCCGCGCGGCGCGGTGCCCAGCACGATCACGCGGTCGGCGAGGAACACGGCTTCGTCGACGTCATGGGTGATGAAGACGATGGTCTGGCCCAGTGCCGCCTGGATGCGCAGCAGCTCCTCGTTGAGGCTCGTGCGCGTGATGGCGTCCAGCGCGGAGAACGGCTCGTCCATCAGCAGCACGCCCGGTTCCATCGCCAGTGCGCGCGCGATCGCCACCCGCTGTTGCATGCCGCCCGAGAGTTCGTGCGGCAGCTTGCCGGCGGCGTCGGCCAGGCCGACGAGGCCGAGGAAGTGCAGGGCGCGTGCGCGCTGCGCCGGCACGTCCGCCGCGTTGGCCATGCGCAGGCCGAAGCGCACGTTCTCGAGCGCGCTCAGCCAGGGAAACAGGTGCGGCGACTGGAACACATAGCCCAGTTGCGGCAGCTCGGGCGTCACCAGGAGGCCGTCGAGGCGCACCGCGCCGCCCGTCGGCGCGTGAAAGCCCGCGAGCAGGTTCAACAGGGTCGACTTGCCGCAGCCGGAAGGACCGAGCAGCGCGACGAATTCACCCGGCTCGGCATGGAACGAAAAGTTCTCGAATACGGTCTGGCCGCCCGGGTAGCGGAAACCGATCTGTTCGACCGCCAGGCGGCCCTTCGTGTGCTGCTTCATGGTTGGAGCCGGCCGCGCCTGCGCCGGATCGTGTGTTCGAATGCTTGTGATAATACGTAGTAAGACAAGTGGCGAAAACGAACGATTCCGTATATTCATATCCGGTTTTTTCAGGCACGCTGCGGCGTCGATTCGGCAATAATGGCGGCTTTCGCGGCGGCCCCTCTGCGGGCCATCAACACAGGGTCCGGCAATGACGGCAGCAACCACACTCGAAAGATCGAACGTCACTTCGTTGTACCAGCAGATCGCCACGCGCCTGCGCGAGGAGGCCATGAACGGCGCATATGGCGCGACCGGCAGGCTGCCGTCCGAGGCCCGGTTGTGCGAGCGCTTCGGCGTCAGCCGGGTCACCGTGCGCCAGGCGCTGGACCGGCTGGAGGATGAGGGGACGGTGGAACGCAAGCAGGGCAAGGGCACGTACGTGGCCGGCAAGCGCGTGCGCCACGGCCTCGACGCGCTGCGCAGCTTCCACGATTCGCTCGTGCTGCAGGGCCTGGCGCCGGAGATGCGCGTGCTGTCGCTGGAACGGGTGGACGTGCCCGGGCACCTGCGCCAGCGGTTCGTCGATGCGGAGGGCGGCTGCGTGCTGCTGCGCCGCCTGCACCTCGTGGACGGCCGGCCGATCGCGCTGGGCGCCAGCTACCTGCCGCGCGCGATTGCGGACCTGGCGCCGGACGTCGTCGCGCGCCAGCCGAATTACGCGCTGCTGGGGGCCATCGACGGCAACTGCGTCGCCCA
>Ga0207686_10002405_pt1 | contig 10193 bp, 11 predicted proteins | sample KBSM24metaG_FD_184396 | JGI IMG/M metagenome (GOLD analysis project Ga0207686, IMG submission 184396) | Miscanthus rhizosphere microbial communities from Kellogg Biological Station, Michigan, USA - KBS M2-4 metaG (SPAdes) (version 2) | ecosystem: Host-associated > Plants > Roots > Rhizosphere >...
CGGGGACGCGGCGGCCGCGCAACGGATGCAGACCGGTGTCGAGCACGATGAGCTGGAATCCGGTCGCGGTGATCATCTCCGCGCTCATCACCGCCTGCTTGAGCGTCTTCGGACGGATCCACAGGACGCGGCGCAGATCGACTCCGTTGGCCTCGGCGATCTGCGGATCGAGATGATCGCCGAGGTCGACGAGCACCGCCGCTTCGCCCATGCTCGTCGCGGCGGCGAGCGCGGAGAGGACGATCGAGAACCGTCCCGCGGCGCGGCGTCCGGTGAGCTCGACCATCTTTCCACGCGGGAGTCCGCCGCCGAGGAGCGCGTCGAGGGGCGCGAGCGTCGTCGGAATCGACTCCTCGCGGCGCGTTTTTTCGAGCGCGCGGATGAGCTCCGCGCCATTCGTCATCCTGGCCGCGGCCGTGCCGGCGAGCGCGGCCCGGAGGCGCGTCAGCTCGTCTCGTTCGACGGGGGGACGTTCTACGACCGGAAGAACCGGAACGACGGCAGGCCACGCGTGTGCCGGCCCTGGATCAAGGAGCGGGAACTGGGTTTCGAAAGAGCGCGCGATCAGCGACACATTGGTAATGTATGGCGGTAACGAGGCGTAATCAAGATGGGGAGATGCTGCACCGGGAGGGTGGCGGCGTGAGGCACAGCCGGGCTGCTATAATCCGCCCCGACAACGAAGGTAACCTTTTCGATGGACGCGAAATACGACTCGACCATCACTTCGACAGGCGCTTCGACGGGAGTCGAGATCTTTGGCCAGACGTATCACGTTCGTGGAGACGGAGACCCTGACTATTTAACGGAGCTTGCGCGGTTTGTGGATACCAGGATGCGCGAAGTGGCGGCGCAGGTCGCGACCGTCGACCCCATGAAAATCGCCATCCTGGCGGCCTTGAACATAGCCGACGAGTTCTCGAGATACCGGAAACAGCGGGAGGATGCCGCGGGAATCTGGATTGAGAGAACGGAGGAAATATCGGATCGTCTCAGCAAAGGAATCAGCTGAGCAACTATCAGACGTTACATTGTTTCGGAGCCCCTGCAGAGTTCGTGATGCACGATCGAGCACTTGAACCGTACTTCTTATCCCGGGTAGCTCGCGTCTCGGGTCGCGTGCACGCCTTCGTCCCAATGGGAGCTCAAAAACTCCCGATGGGAGCTCAGAAGGTAGCCTAAACGGCACGAGTAGGGCGCCCACCTGTCATGTACAGGTTCAGGTAAGAATCAACCCACACGGCTCAGGCGGGGTTCTCCGAAATCTTTCCTCACTGCGCAGGCCTCCGTTCGCGGAGGTGCAGTTTTGAACATCATCCAGGTGTTGACCGCGGCCGGCGTCGGAATCGCCGTCGCTATTGTTCTAGCCCTGATCTGGTCCGCGGTCTACCGCAAGCGTGCGCAGGCGCAGCTCGCGGAGGCGCGCCATGCCGGCGAGCGGATCATCGACGACGCGCAGAAGCAGGCCAGCGCGCGCGTCAAGGAAGCGGATCTGGAGGCGAAGGAAAAGCTCCTCCAGATGCGCTCGGAGTTCGACAAGAACGCGCAGCGGCAGCGCGACGAGATCAAATCAGTCGAACGGCGTCTCCAGCAGAAGGAAGAGAGTCTCGACAAGAAGACGCAGCAGGTCGAGAGCCGGATCGGCGAGGTCGAGAAACGCGACCGCGCCCTCGCGGATCGCGAGAAGAAGGTCGAGACGAAGGAAGCGGAGCTCGACTCGCTCGTCGAAGAGCAGCGCCACAAGCTCGAACAGGTGGCCGGCCTCACCGCTGAGGAGGCGAAGCGCGAGCTGATCCGCGGCATCGAGAACGAAGCGAAGATCGACGCCGCGAACATCATCAAGCGCATCGAGAGCGAGGCCACCGAGCTGGGGAATCAGAGGGCCAAGAAGATCCTGGGCATGGCCATCCAGCGCATGGCGTCGGATTACGTCGCCGAGAACACCGTCTCGGTCGTCGATCTCCCGTCGGAGGACATGAAGGGACGCATCATCGGCCGCGAGGGACGCAACATCCGCGCGCTCGAGCTGGCGACCGGCGTCGACCTCATCGTCGACGACACTCCCGAGGCGGTCATCCTCTCCGGCTTCGACCCGATCCGCCGCGAGATCGCGCGCATCTCGCTCGAGCGGTTGATGCAGGACGGGCGCATTCACCCGGCGCGCATCGAGGAGCTGGTCGAGAAAGTTCGTCAGGAGCTTGACCAGAAGCTGTTCGAGGAAGGGGAGGCCGCGGCCTTCTCGATCGGTCTGACCGATATCAATCCGGAGATCCTCAAGCTCCTCGGGCGTCTGCGATATCGGACGTCTTACGGACAGAACGTGCTCGTGCACTCGCTCGAAGTCGCGCAGCTCGCGGCGCTGATGGCCGTGGAGCTCGGCGTGAACGACACGATCGCCAAGCGCGGCGGCCTCCTGCACGACATCGGCAAGTCGATCGACCGCGAGATGGAAGGCACGCACCTCGAGCTCGGACGGCAGGTGCTGGAGAAGTACGGCGAGAAGCGCGAGATCATTCACGCGATGGAGTGCCACCACGGCGACTACGATCCGACCACGGTCGAGGCCGTGCTGGTGAACGCCGCGGACGCGCTCTCCGCCGCCCGCCCCGGCGCGCGGCGCGAGATTCTCGAGAACTACGTGCACCGCCTGGAGCGGCTCGAGTCGATCGCGAATCAGATGGAGGGCGTCTCGAAGAGCTTCGCCATCCAGGCGGGGCGCGAGCTTCGCATCATCGTCAACGCGGAAAAGATCAGCGACGAGCAGTCGATCTGGTTATCGAAGGACGTGGCCCGGAAGATCGAATCGGAGCTGCAGTATCCGGGACAGATCAAGGTCACGGTGATTCGGGAAATGCGGGCCACGGAGTACGCGAAGTAACGGTTCCTGGGTTGCTGAGTTGCTAGGTTGCTAAAAGCACCTCAGTAACCCAGCAACCCAGCAACCCAGCAACCACCATGATCAGAGTCCTCTACATCGGCGACGTCGTCGGCCAGCCTGGCCGGCGGGCGTTGCATCAGAAGCTCGAGAGTGTGGTCGATCGGGAGAAGGTCGACTTCACGATCGTGAACGTCGAAAACGCGGCGGGTGGATTCGGTGTGACCGAGGCCATCATCGACGAGTTGTCGGAGCTGCCGATTCAGGCGTACACGTCGGGCAATCACATCTGGGACAAGAAGGATTTCGTCGACAACTACGAGCACTACCCGCACGTGGTGCGACCGGCGAACTATCCGCCCGGCAATCCCGGCAAAGGGAAAGTGATCCGGCAGACCGCGGGCGGCGTGAACGTCGCGGTGCTGCAGCTGATGGGCAACGTCTTCATGCCGCCCATCGACAACCCGTTCTACTGCGCGGACCGCGAGCTGGCGGAGATCGGTGAAGCGGCCAAAGTGATCATCGTCGACATCCACGGCGAGGCGACGTCGGAGAAGCAGGCCATGGGACGGTATCTCGACGGCCGCGTCTCCGCGGTCCTCGGCACGCACACGCACGTCCCGACGGCGGACGAGCGCATTCTCCCGAACGGCACCGCGTTTCAGACGGACGTGGGGATGACCGGAGCGTACGACTCGATCATCGGCTTCCGCCCCGAGGAAGCGCTGCACCGGTTTCTGATGAACACGCCCCGCAAGCTCGAAGTGGCGAAGCGCGATATCCGCCTGTGCGGCGCACTCGTCGAAGTGGACGAGGATACCGGCCGCGCCCAGCGGATCGTGCGGATTCATGAGTACCTCGGGGAGTAGTTCGCGCCTTCTAATGACACACCCCTCATCCGCCCTTCGCTACGCTCAGGGCACCTTCTCCCCGCCAGCGGGGAGAAGGCTCTCGACGCAGGCGTGCCGCGAGTGCCCCTCGCCCCGCTTGCGGGGAGAGGGTGCCCGAAGGGCGGGTGAGGGGTGACCATGAGACTCTCCATCGTCACCCTCGGCCACGTCCACTCCGAGGACATCGCTCCACTGACGACGCGATTCGAGCACCTCGAACAGCTCGTGCTCGACGTTCCGGCGCGCGATGCGTTGGCGAAGCACCGCGCGGAATTCAATCGCGCGGTCGATGCGGCGACCGCGGACTGGATCCTGATCGTGCGGGAGCGCGAGACGGTGGACGAGGCGCTGGCGGATGAAATTCTCACCGTGGCCACGGACGCGAAGGCGCGCGGATTTCGGATCCGCTCGATGCCGCTCTACGCGGGCAAACCGCTCCGCCTGACGCACGACGACGGCGAAGTGCGGCTCTTCCATCGCCGCAACTACATGCGCTACGCGAACAAGGGGCAGTGGGACGAGGTGACGATTCAGGGGACCGTGGTGCGGCTCGCGCATCCGCTGCGCTCGATCACGTTCGCGTCACCGGAGGAGCATCGCGACTATCTCGCGAAACAGGCCGCGCCGCATTCATCCGCGAGACGCGCCCTTCTGTTCCTGCGCTACGCCCTCGGCGCGCGCGCGCACGATCGGAATACGCTGCGATACCTCTGGATCGAGGCCGGATACGACGTCCCTCATTGAGGGAGAGTGACACGCCCCTCATCCGCCTGCGGCACCTTCTCCCCGCCAGCGGGGAGAAGGCTCTCGACGCAGGCGTGCCGCGAGTGCCCCTCGCCCCGCTTGCGGGGAGAGGGTGGCCCTGAGCGCAGCGAAGGGCCGGGTGAGGGGCGTGGACGGAGCGCTGGTCGTGTTTCGGCCGGGAACGGGCACTATCCGGAGAAGTCTTTCCACGTCGCCTGCGGATTCTTTTTGCGGGCGGCGGCCAGTGCCGCATTCGCCAGCGGCGTCTGGATGATCGTCCAGGAGCCGTCCGCGTTCAGCGTGGCGGTCACGGAGTAGATGTTCGGCGGGAACTCGATCTGCGCGGCGTTGGGAATCGAGGCGGTGTCGAGCGCTTCGCCGATCGTGTAGTCGCCGAACGCGATCCAGTATTCGGGACGCGCAAGGAACTGGTACATGAAATTCGGGTGGGCCTGCATGAGGATGGTGGCGGCGCCGGACATGCCGATGCCGACGGAGGCCGTGTTCGGCGGGATCGTGTTGTCGTCCCGGATGTTGAGAGTCCCGGCCTGTGGGCCGGCTGTCTGATTCGTGAACGTAAACGCGCGGTCATACGTCAGCGTGACCTGATTGGTGTCCGTGAGATTCGCCGGCCAGACTTGCGCCGCGGTGGCAATCACGCCGGGTACGAGCGGTCCCGTCTGCGACCAGACGAAGTCGTATTCGAGCTTCCAGGCGCGTCGTCGGATATGCATACTTCGCGAACCAGGCGACGGACATCCCGTTTGGGCGGCGGGGGCTGGTAGAGACAGACCGAGCCCGCCTTCGGAGAGTTGTTCTGGAAGATGACTGTGTATTGATAGCCGTTCATCCTAAAGTCCTTCCGGACACGTCACGATGATCCACGCCGGTCGTGTTACGCCGTAGCGAGAGCGACTTGCGGTCTGCGCGGCGCGCTGCGGAGATTGCCGTTCGCGCGGAACTGGCGCGGCGACATGCCGTAGCGGATGCGGAACTGCTGGCGGAAGTAGTTCTCCGAATCGAAGCCGCAGCGGCGCGCGACCTGCGAGACGCGCAGATTGCCGCCCTTGAGCAGGCGGGCCGCCTTCTCGAGCCGCTTCTCTTTGAGGAACTGGCTCAGCAGCCTTCCGGTGATCCGGTGAAAGCGCCCGGAGATGTACTGGCGCGTGTAGCCGAGCTCTTTGGTCACGGCTTCGACCGTCACCTCTTCGTCCGCACGCAGACGACGACGCACCGTCTTGATGAGCGCTCTCAGGAGGCCGTCCATAAGCTTCTCCTTCGACTGCCTGTCAACTGTTCACCGACATTGCTCGCGCGAGCAACTCCGATTCGCAGACCTTTTTTGGATGGAAACAATGATAGCGCGGAACCGAAGGAAAGGGACCTTTTTCCTTTACCGTTCCCCTTTCCGCGTCCATCGGTCGGCGTCGCGTTGCCGATATTTCGTCATCATGCCCGCGAAGGCCTGATCGAGATCGACGTGTAACGAGTTGGCGAGGCAGACCAGGACGAAGATCGCGTCGGCGATTTCTTCACCCGCGTCGCCGATCGCTTCGCCTTCCTTCGGCTTCTTGCCGCCGTGGCGATGCATGAGCACGCGCGCGAGCTCTCCCACTTCCTCGGTGAGCCGCGCCAGCATCGCCAGTGGCGGGAAGTAGCCTTCCTCGAATTGCGAGATCCACTCGTCGACTTCCTGCTGAATCGGCTCGAATGACATGTCTTAGGATAAACTGGCTCAGCAATGCGCATCGCTGGTGCGGGTGTGGCCGTCCTTTTAGTCACGACGATGGCGAATGCCGACGTCCGGCTGACGATCAAGAAAGACGGCACGAAGCTCATCTACAACGTCGGCGGCAGCGGCCGCGGGAGCGATCTGTCGTGGCTCGCGAAAAGGCACGACCGCCGCACGAAGTACGACCCGATCATCGAGCGCTACGCGGAGAAGTACCGCGTCGATCCCGTCCTGGTGCGCGCGGTCATCCAGGTCGAATCCGATTTCAATCCGAAGTGCGTCTCGAACAAAGGCGCGCGCGGGCTGATGCAGCTCATCCCCGCGACCGCGCGCCGCTACGGCGTGAAAACCGTGCACGATCCCGACCAGAACATCCACGGCGGCATTCAATATCTCGCCGACCTCCTGGAGATGTTCAACGACGATCTGCCGCGCGCTCTCGCCGCGTATAACGCGGGCGAGGGGGCGGTCGTGAAGCACGGCGGCATTCCTCCGTACGCGGAAACGACCGAGTACGTGCATCGCGCGTTGACGGTCTACTACGGCCGTCCCTACGGCCAAGGCGGCGCCACATCGTTCGCCGGCAAGCGCAGCGGCGCGACCCTGCGCGGCGGCTTCATGCAGCCGCTCGCCGCTGCTCTTCTTCCGGGCGCGAAGTATCTCGGAACGCGCTGAAACGCAGACGGCGGACGGCGGATTGCAGACGGCAGAAAATCGACGCAGCCGTTCTTCTGCTTTCTGCCATCCGCCATCTGACGTCTGCAAGGGTACAATCCCGCCGCATGCCTGAGCGGGAACCGGCCGTCGCGCCGCCATTCGATCAGGGCGTCTTCCTCCTGCATTACAACCGAGGCCGCGAGGCGTTTCAGGAAGGGCGCCACGCGGAAGCCCGTCGGGAGCTGGAGGCGGCGCAGCGTCTGCGTCCCGACGACGCGGACGTGCTCAACCTCCTCGGACTCGTTTACTTCAAGACCAACGCCTTCCCCGAGGCCGAAGTCATCTACAGGAGACTCATCCGCGAGAATCCGAACGTCTTCATCCTCCACTCGAACCTCGGGCTGATTCTCTTCAAGCAGGGCAAGCACGACGAAGCAGAGACGTTCCTGCGCCGGGCCATCGAGCTGCGGCCGAATTACGCGAAGTCGCATCTCTACCTCGGCCTGTTGTACCGGCAGAAGAAAAAGTTCGGACTCGCACTCGAGCACCTTCGCTTCGCCGGCGCGGACAAGCTCGTGCGCGAAGTCGAAACGGAGATGCGCCCGGCGGCGAAGCCGGCCGCGCCTCCCGCCGAGGTGATCCGGCGGGCTGAGAGCCCGCCGCTCCACGTCGGGACGCAGAAGCCGCAGCAGAAAGTGATCACGCAGAAGATCGCGGCGCTGAAAGAGGACGACGTCACGCGCACGCAGCCCGGCAAAGTCCCGACGCCGCCGGTCGTGACCGCGGAGATCCCGAAGGTCACCGTTCCCGATCCCGCCGCGGTCACCGCCGCGCGGAAGCTGCAGGATGCGGTCGACGAGACGCAGCACATCGAAGCGAAGGTGATCGACGTCGCGCGGAAGATCGAAGGCGCGTCGAAGACGTTCGCGCTGCACGAGAACGGGTTCCTGGAGATCAACTTCGCGCGCAGCGTTCACGTGAAGCGCGGCACCGTGTCGAGCTACTCCGGCAATCTGAAGTTCGTCGCCGAGTCCGGCCTCCTCGGCACGACCGCGCAGACGCTCGTGAAGGCGGTGGGACAGGGAAAGATCTTCGTCTACGAGAAGGGGAGAAAGACGTTCCTCCTCGATCTCACCGACGAGTTCATTTACGTCGAGGGAAGCAATCTGCTCGCTCTCGAGGACTCGCTCACGTATCGCGTCGAGCCGATCTACGACGCGTCGTACCAGAAAAAGATCGACACCGTGAAGATCTTCGGCAAAGGCTCGCTCGCGATCTCGACGTCCATCGAGCCCCTGACGCTGCGAGTCACGCGCGAGTATCCGCTGTCGATCTCATCGAACGCCCTCGTCGCCTGGACCGGCAACCTGATCGCCACCGTCGTCGACGATCTGTCGCTGGAAAACGTGATGATCGAGACGGAGGGCGTCGCGGGATTCAAGATCCGGTTCGAGGGGGATGGGGTGGTGGTGTCGGAACAGTAAAAAAGTCCTGAGTGCTGAGTGCTGAGTGCTGAGTTGTTCCACTCAGGACTCAGCACTCAGCACTCAGCACTTTCTACTACTCCTCGTGAGCCGATCCCCACTCGACCGCCAGCCTGTACGCTTCGCGGAGCTCTTCGTCGCGTTCCCATTGGGCGAAGTAGGGGCGTAGCGCGGAGTCTTCGAAGGCGTGCTCGAGAACGCCGCAGGCGATGCGGTTCTTGATGGCGTCGTCGCCGCGGCGATAGAGGCGGTCGAGGTCGAGCGCGATGCCGCGCAGCGCTTTCGCCGCGTTGCGGCGGCGCCATTGCCGGAGACAACCGGCGAGCTCCCAGGCCGCCTCGTATCCGCCGTGCAGGTAGTCGCCGGGAGCGGGGTTTTCTTCGAGGCAGCGAAGGAGATAGCGGCGCATGAAGTCGATCTGCTCGCCGGCGGGAATCTCCGGCTCGATGCGCGGCGAGGCATCGCGCATGAGCGTGTAGACGGCGCTCCATGTCAGCAGGTCGCCCGAGTCGATCCAGCGCTGCACGTCGTCGCGCGAGATCTTCTCCTCACTGCCGAGGAGAGGCACGACCTCCGCGTAGGTCGACATCGCTCAGGTGCCGGCGCCGATCAGCTTGAACGCGATCGGGACGATGACGAAGAGTTGGATGGCGTCGAACACGCCGTGCGCGATCACGCCCGGCAGCACGTTCTTGGTGCGATAGAACGCGATGCCGATGATCAGCGAGATGATCGTGACGCCGATGAGCAGCAGCGGATTCCCGTACGTGAAGTGGGCGAGGGCGAAGAGGATCGTCGACGCGACGAGGCCGATGCGCTTCTGCAGGAAGGAGCGGAAGAACGCCTCCTCGACCGTCATCGCCGAAATGACGATCGTCGCTTTCTTCCACAGCGGCAGCGCCGCCATCCAGCCGATCATCGCCGGAGGCTCCGCGGGCTCGTTGATCAATCCCACCGCGCGCAGGATCAGCGCGACGAGGAGCGCCGTGAGGAGCGTGATGATCCATCCGCCGACGCCGACCGACAGTCCGATGGCCACGACTTCCACCGGCCGTTCGTGACGGATGTTGAGAAATGTGCGGAGGTCGGGCATGCCGCTGAGCGCCCACCACCCGAGGAGAAAGATCAGCAGCAGCGCGTGCAGCAGAAAGAGCGCGTAGAACGGCGTCGTCGCCAGCTGCTTCGCGGTCGCCGGTGCGAGCGCCGCGCCGGTGACCAGGAACGCCAGCAGGAGCATGAAGAACCCGAGCCACGCGTACGCGAAGTATTTCGCGGTCGTCGTCGGGAAACGATCGCAGCTGAGAAGGTTGGAGCGCTCGTTCAGGAAAACGATCGCGGCCCAGACGATCAGCGTGAAGGTGATGGAGGCGGCGTACGGAAGCATCAAATGAAGTGTATAGGAGTGCGGCGGCAGAGCCGCCGCTATGAGAGCGGTGGCTTTGCCACCGCACTCCTAGAAACCTCCACCAGATTGTCGAAGAACGTCGCGCCGCCTCCGATGTCCGTCAGCGCCTGCGACGTGGTGTGGTTCGCGTTCGAGCGGTCGTCGGTGAGCTTGGCCCACCAGATCGACGGCGCGACGACGACGCCGGGGCGGACGCGGTCTGTGATCACCGCATCGGCGGTGAATGTGCCGCGGTCGTTGTAGATCGTCACTCTCATGCCCTCGACGATTCCGCGGGGCTGCGCATCGTCGGCGTGAATCTCCAGCGTCGGCTTGCCCGCCGCGCGGCGAAGCGATCCGACGTTGACGAACGTCGAGTTGAGAAACTGGTGCGCCGGCGGCGAGATCAGCGCGAGCGGATAGCGCC
>Ga0207686_10002409_pt1 | contig 10187 bp, 7 predicted proteins | sample KBSM24metaG_FD_184396 | JGI IMG/M metagenome (GOLD analysis project Ga0207686, IMG submission 184396) | Miscanthus rhizosphere microbial communities from Kellogg Biological Station, Michigan, USA - KBS M2-4 metaG (SPAdes) (version 2) | ecosystem: Host-associated > Plants > Roots > Rhizosphere >...
TTTTTACTCTTGAAATTATGTTCAAGGAGGTGAAGGATACTCTCGCCGCAGGCGAAAATATTTACGTTCGTGGCTTCGGCAGCTTTATAACAAAAAAAAGAGCTGCTAAAATTGGAAGGAACATCAAGAAGAACATCGCAGTACATATTCCTGAACATTATATCCCGGCTTTTAAACCTGCTAAAGAATTTGTTGCAGAAGTTAAAAAACTGGTGACCGTAAAACCTGATGATGGACCCGGTGAAGATGGAGATAATTGATCTTGCCTAATTTCTTTTTTATCAGCGACAATCTCGTCCTGTTCGGTTAACTTGCAGCCCTAAATTTTATTAGTGAATAAAGCACAGTGGATCACTATTAGCATTGGTGTATTAATAGTCGCAGCATTATTCCTGTTTGGAAGAACAGGTCCTCATAAAAGTGGAATAGCAAAAAATTTTCAATCTTCTCCGCAAAGTGAGTTAACAGCGGATTCTATTTTATTTCATGCAAAAGAAGTATTGAACCCTGCTCAAATACAATGGATGAACGACCTTGAACAATCTGTGATCAGGGGTGATGTAAAAAAACAAAAGCTTGATGTATTTCATCAATTAGCACATTTCTGGAAAGATTCGGCGAGGATCTTTGAACCATACGCCTGGTACGAAGCTGAAGCTGCAAGATTGGAAAATTCAAAAAAATCACTCACCTTTGCTGCCCATTTGATTTTAGAGAACCTGAGGAATGAAGAAAATGATCAGCTAAAAAGATGGAAAGCATTACAGGCAAAAGACCTGTTTGAAAGATCTTTGAGAGTTAATGATAAAAACGACTCAACAATTGTTGGGTTAGGTGCCTGTTATATTTTCGGAAATATTGCCGACAACCCCATGGAAGGGATATTAAAGGTGAGGCAAGTCGTTGAAAAAGACAGCACTAATATATTTGCTCAAATGGTACTTGGCCAAGGGTCACTCTTGTCCGGACAATACGACAGAGCGATCGATCGTTTTGAAAGAGTTCTGGCCCTGCAACCCGTGAATCTTGAAGCTATCTTACTGATGGCCGAGGTTTTTGAAAGGAAAGAAGATAAGGCTAATGCTATTAAATGGTATTCCAAAGCGTTGCCATTAGCTCTAAACCCAGCTATGAGATCTGCCCTGGAAAAACGAATTAACGAGTTAAAGAAATAACCTTATTAATAAATTAATTTAAAAAAAATTCTGAAGTATGCCTTCTGGTAAAAAAAGAAAACGCCATAAAATGGCGACGCATAAGCGTAAGAAGAGACTGAGAAAGAATCGTCATAAGAAAAAGAATAAATAAGTATGTAAAGTTTATAAAGCAATTAGATGATGCTTTATCAAAGGCGATTTCTATACTTATAAACTTTATATACCATTCTTTCTTTGTCCGCTGGTTGCTGCCGTTTCGGATCATTTTTCCCGTCAAATTGCTCCCTAATCACCCATCCAACCATTAAGAGGATCTATCACGGTTTTAAACACAACCAGTAATTATTTACCGGCAAATGGCAGAGTAGACGCCATAAAAAGTTTTGAACAAAGAACTGATCATAAATGCTGCTCCGCAGGGTGTTGAAATTGCCCTGCTTGAGGATAAAAAACTTGTAGAGCTTCATAACGAAAAAAGCGATGCTCGTTTTGCTGTCGGCGACTTATACTTAGGAAAAGTAAAAAAACTTATCCCAGGTCTGAATGCCGCTTTTGTGGATGTTGGCTTTGAAAAAGACGCTTTTCTTCACTACACGGACCTAAGTCCATATGCGAAATCGCTTTTGAAATTTACCCAATACTCTATTAATCAAAAAGAGGTCTTTGATTTTGGAGGTTTCGAAAACGAGCCTGAAATAATTAAAACGGGAAAAATAAATGAAGTGCTTGGTGGCAAGCCAAACATTCTTGTTCAAATTTTAAAAGAACCAATTGCAGCAAAAGGCCCAAGGCTAAGTTGCGAAATTTCTTTACCTGGCCGCTTTGTTGTTATTACGCCTTTTAATAATATCGTTGCTGTATCAAGAAAAATTCATTCTTCGGAAGAAAGAAAACGTTTACAAAAGATAGTGGAAGCAATTAAGCCAAAGAACTTTGGCGTAATTGTAAGGACCGCAGCCGAAGGAAAGAAAACAGCCGAGCTTCATGAAGATCTTTCAGAACTGGTAGAAACATGGAAAACAATTCAAACAAATCTCAGAAGCGCTGTTGCCCCCGCTAAAATTTTAAGTGAACAAACGAAAACTACCAGCATTTTACGTGACCTGCTAAATGAAGATTTCAACAAGATCGTTGTTAATGATCGCAATATTTTCCAGGATGCAAGAACTTACATTCAACGCATCGCTCCGGAAAAAGCAGATATAGTTTCTTTTTATCAGAATGGCTCGCCCATTTTTGATTCTTTTGGAATTACAAAACAGGTGAAGGCTTCATTTGGCAAAACGGTGAATCTTAACAGCGGTGCTTATCTTATAATTGAACATACCGAAGCTTTACATGTAATTGATGTGAACAGCGGTTATAAAAGTGTAAGCAATAACCAGGAACAAAATGCACTCGAAACAAACCTCGAAGCTGCCGATGAAATAGCAAGGCAATTAAGATTAAGAGATATTGGAGGAATAATAGTTGTTGATTTTATTGATATGAAACTTCCGGAGAATAAAAAGAAGCTCATGGAAGCAATGGAAAAATTCATGTCACCTGACAGGGCTAAACATGCTGTGTTACCAATTTCAAAATTCGGATTAATGCAGATCACCCGACAGCGAATGAAGCCGGAAATGAATATTAATACGCAGGAAGTTTGTCCAAGCTGCGCCGGAACAGGAAAAATTTCATCGACTATCATTCTTGAAGACGAGATCGAAAAGAATTTAAATTACTTATTTACTCACCAGCATAACAATCTTACCATTGTAGTTAACCCGATCATTTATGCATACCTCACAAAAGGTTGGCTTTGGTCAAAGTTTTCGAAATGGAAAAGAAAATATAGAAAAAGGATCACTCTTCGGGCTGATACTAATTACCATCTTATCGAATTCAAGTTTTATGATAAGAATGATGATCAGATAAAACTATAAGCATATTACAAAATAAAAAGGCTGTTCTATAGAACAGCCTTTTTATTACGCCGGCGAATAAATTAATTATATCCCGGGTTTTGTACCATTAATGTATTCGCCTTCATTTCCGGATCTGGAATAGGAAGTAAAAAACGGAAATTACCAGTTGGTAATACAGCGGCATTTGTAGTAGGCGCATCGCTTGCTAATCTTTCAACCGGAAGACCTCTTCTTTTCAGGTCCCAAAAACGATGTCCTTCATAAGCCAGTTCTTTATATCTCTCCAGCATAATTGCATCGATGGCTTCGGCCTTTGTAGCGAAAACTACATTCACATATCCTGTGATTCTTGCCGTCCTTAATGCATTGATATCAGATTCTGCACTATTGGCGCCGGTAATTTTATTTTGTTCTGCCCTTGCTTCTGCACGGATCAGATACATTTCACCGGTTCTATAAACTTTTGCATTAGCTACATTCTCGTTTGGTGTGGCATAAGTTGTACCTGCATATTTATAAATAAGACGGGATCCCCTAGCGGCAAGTAATGGTTCATCTTTAAAATAACTTGCAAACCTCACGTCATTTACCTGGTCATAAGCACCCCAGATCTTATCTGAAGGTCTCCATGTCACTGTACCAATATTTGATGCGCTAGCCGATGTGCCCCTCCATAATGATCCTATCCTGCCACCAAATGAAGAAGTTCTCACCAATCTGAATGCCACTTCACTTGTATTGGCATCAGTCCAAATGCCAGGGAAATTTGCCATTGATGCAAGAGGAAGTCCGGTGATGAATTCAGAAGCAAAAGTTTCTGCTGCAGCCCAGTCTTTTTTGTATAGCGCTATTCTTGCCTGTAATGCCGTAGCTGCAAGTCTTGTTGCACGGTTGACGTCAGTTAGATTATTGGGCAGTAATGTTTTTGCCTCAGCTACATCTGCGGACATTTTTCCAAAATAAACATCCATTTTTATTCTTGCCTGTGGTTCTATTGATGGAGTTTCCATATAAGGCATAGCAAGACCAGCAGGATCATAGTTAGCGCAATAGAAACGATATAATTCAAAATGAGAAAATGCTCTTAAAAACAAAGCTTCACCTCTTAATCTCATACGCAGGGTATTATCCCCAACCTTAGTTGAATCGGCAGCGGGCAATGCCGCCAATACCCTGTTCACACGGTCTATGACCCTGTAGTTAGGAGTTGTAGCTGTAAAATTATCACGAAGACCAACATCAGTTGATGCATATTGCCATTCATGCGTGGTACCAGCATTATAAAACTCCGCAACTTTTACCTCATCGGCGAAAGTGGCATTTAATAAAATTGCCATTTCAATACCAGTAGCAGCATAAGCTCCGAGAATGGCCTGTTCATTGTAACCAACCGTTTTGAGGGCTGTTTCTCCACCGATCAGGTCTGATTCGGGTATATTAATTACTTTTTTACAGGCGCTAAACGTCAGCAGGAATAAAGAAAAAAGCAAAAATTTATTATTGTATTTCATATAGAAAAATTAATAGTTGATCTAAAAATTAATATCAAGACCGGTAACGAACATTTTTGGATTTGGATATTCATTCAAGCTGATATTATTATTATCCTCAGGATCTGGTCCGCGCCATGGGCTCCAGATTGCAATGTTTTGCATTTGCACATAAAATCTTGCACTCCTAAATATCCTGGTCCCTTTAATATCAATTTGCGGAATATTATAACCAATATTCAGGTTTCTGAATCTCATGAATTTTGCATCCTGTATATCTGATGAATTAAATCCTCTGTCATACTGAGGCGCCTGATAGTAGGAATTATCACCTGGTTTTTGCCATTGATCTGTCAGCAATCTTTTGGAGCCATTAACAACTGATTGATATCCTGCCACACCCCGTGTTACCCAGTTTTCAATATTATTATACCTGGTTACATCAAACTGGTAGGAGAATAATGCAGATATAGTAAGATTTCCTATGCGGTAATCCAAGGTGAACCCACCAACATGTTTGGGTAAGAAAGTTCCATACTTGGCAAATTGTGCACCCTGACCCGGATCAAGTGTTTCTGTTCCGTCTGCTTTCTCAAACCTTGGTTTTCCGGTTGCAGGATCTGCACCTAAATAATGCTGGGTATAATGTGAGCCATAAGGAAGACCTTTCCTGATGATGAAGGTTCCCTGGGGAATTTCACTTACTGGGCCCAGGTCTTCTATCATGTTCTTATTAATTGCATGGTTTATACTAAAAGTAAGATCCATATTGTTTTTCTTGATGATATCAACCGCCACTACCATTTCTACACCGCTGTTGCGCATTATACCTGCATTAATAGGAATAGTATTGTTTCCAAAACCTGATGTACTTGGAAGTGCAAGGCTTACGAAAAGGTCTTCCGTTTTATCATTATAATAATCAAAACTAAATCTTGCCCTGCTTTTCCAAACTGCAAAATCAGCTCCTACGTTAAGCTTCCTGATGGTTTCAATTTTCAGATTAGGATTATATGCAGAAGCCGGAGCCTGAGCTGATAATGATGAACCCGCATAGGTTGTAGAACCGTAAGCAGGTACCTGTGGACCTAAATAGTTAGGAACACTTACCAAGCCACCACCGGCTCCAAAACTGCCAGTAGTAATACTGCCAATATTTGGAACTGATCCATATGAAGCCCTGACTTTTAAGTCTGTAAGGAATCCAATTCCCTTAACAAAGTCCTCACCTATGGCATTCCACAAAACTCCGGTTGACCAGGTGGCGATGTTTTTATTTTCATCATTGGCGATCCTTGAAGTACCGTCATTCCTGACATTTGCGGTGATGGTATATTTATTTTTATACGTATAACGGCCTGTACCAAAAAAAGAACGGATACCATATTCTGATTTTGCACTGGTTGCGTTTTGCGGATAAGTTGCTGCGCCATTTGTTGGCAATACGCCGGTACCTTGCCCTGTTTGCGAAAGACGCGGATCCAGGTTATATAGTGTAAACCCAAGTCCCTTATTATATCCCTTTACTATTTCAAAATATCCACCTGCTTCTATCTCATGAATACTATTGATCCTTTTTGTATAAACACCGCTTAGCGTATTGATCAGGTTTGCATAAATGGCATAAGCTTCGGAATTAACACCCGCCTGGAAGGGCTGCAAGCTTCCAGAATAAGAATTAGGATTAACAAATCTCTGCCACCTGTTATCTGAAACGTCAATACCTATAACATCCCTTACTACAAATGTTGGGAATAATTTATAAGCGATATTTAGACCGCTGGTGATCTTGATCTGGTTTCTTCTCAACAAAGAATTTTCCATTCCTTCAATAGCATTTCCTATCTGCTTAAGTGCAAGTGTAGTATTAGCTCCATAGATCAGGGAGCCATCAGCACGATAGGGATCTTCGTATGTTTTTGCCCGCCATGCAATCTGGAAGGAATTTCTTGGAGAGTTTCCCGCAAGCTCTCCTTCTGAATTATTCTGGATGGAATAGCCCATTGCATTATTGAACTGGATGGACAATCTTTCATGAGTAAAATCCAGATTAAACCTGGTGGTATATCTTTCCAGGTCAGCAGTAAGATCTGTACCCTCCTGTTTAAAATACCCGGCAGAAATAAAATACTTTGTTTGACCATTTCCCCCACTTGCATTGATCTCATGACTCTGAGAAAAACCCTGTCTGAACAACACGTCGCCATAATACATATCAATATTACCAATACTGTCAAGCAGAAAGTTATACCGTGCTTGTGATGCAGCATAAGGATTGCCCGCTGGGGATGTTGGAGGCAGAGTTGCATAAGTTGGATTATTCTTAGAGTAGGTCCATCCCGGATTATTTGTCAGTTTTAGTCTTTCTTCATATGTTAACATCTCCTTGGTGTTCATCATATCAAACTTGTTCCACTCGGGTGGTTGGGTAAATCCGTATTGTGAGCGATAAGAAAAATTAGTTGTGCCTGCTTTTCCTCTTTTTGTTGTAATTACTATTACTCCCAATCCCCCACGAGCTCCATATACTGCCGCTGCAGATGCGTCTTTTAATACAGTGATCGATTCAAAATCATTGGCATTCATCGTTGCCATATCTCCCGCAGGAATTGGTACACCATCAATTATAAAAAGCGGCTGGGCAAATGCACCGGTAATTGAATGAATACCCCTGATATTTATATTAGCGCTGGTGCCGGGCTGACCGGATGCTGAATTCACTAAAACTCCCGGAGCTCTTCCCTGTAAGGCCTGATCAAATGAGCCTACCGGTACTGTTTCAACTACTTTTGAGCTCATTGTTGTGGCAGAACCTACAAATTGTGATCTCTTTTCTTTAGAGTAGCCCGTCACAACTACCTCCGACAAGGATTTTTCTTCAGCAGACATTGTTACATTAAACACTGTCTTTGAACTTAAAGCAACTTCAACAGGAGCCATACTTACTAAAGAAAAAACCAACGTTTTTGCAGAAGCCGGTATTGACAGCGAGTAAGTTCCATCTTCCTTGGTAATGGTACCTGTTGCAGTTCCCTTTACTATTACAGAAGCATTTGGTAATGGTGTTCCCTTTTCATCAGTCACTTTACCAGTAATAGTTTTTTGAGCCATCAGATTACCCATATAGAGTAATGTGGCCATTACGATAAGTAATAGTTTTCTCATGTATGTTAGTTTTGTAATGAAACGAAGTTCCCAAATATAGGATTTCTATAAATCCAACAATTGTTTTAGGGCAAAAAAGCCGCGCATCATGCTGCATGGCCTTTTAAAAAATTGAATTATTCCTCTTTTCTTAAAAATAAAAGAGTTGAAAAGGGGGCAATCGTGATTTGAGTGAAATTATAATGAGTTATAATAATCGATTAATTTTTTAATTGAATCCATCGATTTAAAATTCAATTTTGGGACTGCTATATAAGTCTCCAGTTCTTTTTTTTTATCGGCAAGCAGGTTCAGTACGTACTCATTATCTCGTATTTCACATTGAGATAATGATCCTCATAAATATCAAATTGGCTACTTATTTCTCTTTACATTTCATTTTTAGTTTTGTTTACAACAACACCCACATCAATTTAACTTATTGTATCAATTTGCAATAGTAAGTTTTGTAGTCAAAAAAACATTCCTCCAAATTATTCTTAAATTTGGATATTCCTATTGTTTGCAAATCTCCCAATGAACTCTCACCATGAAAAGAATTTTATTTTTCATACTTAGTAGCTTTATTATTTACGAGAGTTTTGGTCAACTAGAATTTAGAAATTCGAATGTTGGAAGGCTTATCAATTTAGAAGATTTTAATGGACGTTCTCTTTTAAAAAAATATGATCCCGATATATCGGGTTCGCCATTTATTAATGCAGATTGGGCACCTGCAATAATTATTCTGTCAAAAGGGAAAGAAATTGGGCCATTGCTTGTAAAATTAAATATTGAAAGCAATGAATTGTATTTTATTGATACTGCAGGTAAAGAATTGATTGCACCTGAGGGAATAGTAAAAAAAATAGATTTCATTAACTATTATTCAAAAGATAGCACCAGGTATATTTTCAAAAGCGGTTACCCTAATATTGATAAGCAAAATGAAAATTACCTTTACCAGGTTTTTACAGAAGGGAAAATTGAATTATTGGCAAAAAAATTTAAATATATCAGGACAGTTAAAAATGAAATTTCTGGAGAAATTATAAAAGACTTCGTTGATGGAGCAATGACTTTATATGTATATTCTTTTGATAACATGCAGCCTTTGCAACCTAAAGCAGATTTTGTTCTTTCTCTTTTGATAGATAAACAAGAAGAAGTCAATACGTTTATCAATGTTAATAAAATTAATTTAAAAAAGACTACAGACTTGATCAAACTATTTAGTTATTACAATAAATTATAAAAGTATATCTGCACTTTCTTATCATTCGTAAGAATGAATTGAACAATAAAGTTGTTATACCTAATAACTCGTCCATAAATAAATAAACCGCCTTTCAGGGCGGTTTATTTATTTATTCAGCAATGATGATGCTTAATCTAGTAATTCACATTTACAACAGGAACGCTTCCAGCACCTGGTGCATTCTTTTCTATTTCATCATTAGGAACATCCCAATAATCCATAAAATTGTAATCTATGGTCGCATTGGTGTAAACATTACTTTTATAAATTAATGTAGTACCATACCTTCCTCCACCATTTGCAATAGCATATGTCCAACCCCATCTGCGAAGATCATAGAAAGAAAGTCCACGAAAAGCGAGTGCTGCTATTCTTTCCATTGTTAATTCTTTAAGAGCCTGGGCGAGAGTTAAAGATCCGGAGAGAGCGGCTACACCTGCCCCCTGGTATGTTCTTACAGCATCTATTAATAATAATCCGGCTGGTATATTTCCAGTTCTAATATTAGCCTCGGCAAGCATCAATTGATTTTCTTCGAAGGTCGGGCCTAGATATATTTCTAGTTTTCCCACCTGGCGAGTACCTAAAATTGGAACACTCGTTAAACCTGCAGTAACTCCATCCACTAAACTATATCTTGTACTGTTCGTGTTAGCATCACCATAAAAAGTACCGAACGATGTTGTAAAGTTTGCCAGCCTGTTATCACCAGTTTTAAATTGTTGAACTAACCTTTCACCTAGTTTATAAGTTGTTGTTTGGTTACTTGCTGTTAAGATACCTGCAACCGATCCACCGCTTGGTGAAAAGAAAGAATTGGCAGCAGATGTTCTCCCGGTAAATACAAAATCGCCTTGCTTGATGCCATTATTACAAAACGTGATAACAGATGCCCAATCAGCAGCTGTCATTGCAGGAATGGTAGCCTTGGTGATTGTTGCACCAGGATTACCATTTACAAAAGGAGCAAGGTGGTTTAATAAAATATTTCTCGCTAACATCGTATTAACAGTTCTTTTCCATTGAACCACAGATAAAGGTTTCCCAAGCCCCGCCTGGTTTTGTTGTGGGATCAATTGCGAGATTATCACATTGTAATCTGTTTGATTTGAAATACCACTAAGTGTTGTCAATGCTAAATTCAATTGCTTGTTTGATTCGGCTATGATATCAGATTGCTTTTGAAACTTGTTCACGATCGTGTTAGCCTGATCCATAATCAATCCCG
>Ga0207686_10002415_pt1 | contig 10177 bp, 18 predicted proteins | sample KBSM24metaG_FD_184396 | JGI IMG/M metagenome (GOLD analysis project Ga0207686, IMG submission 184396) | Miscanthus rhizosphere microbial communities from Kellogg Biological Station, Michigan, USA - KBS M2-4 metaG (SPAdes) (version 2) | ecosystem: Host-associated > Plants > Roots > Rhizosphere >...
TATTGTATCTAGATATGCCCACCAATCACCGACTCTAGGATCTTGCTGATAAAAAAATTTTAAAGTTGTCTCGATCGCTTCAGTTGAATAAGTCCGTTGTGCAGCACTAATCCAAGCTATGAGCTTGCGATATTTACGATTGTCCAAAGCATAAATTTTGTCCGACCAACTTTTTATCTCGCCGCTTAACTTCATCTCTAAAAACCTCCGGACACACTCGTTCCCCGGACCCCTCCCCTTCTGACTCCCTTCCGGCCTTCCGAATCTTAGATCCGAAAATTGGACGCGAAAAAATTTTCGCCGCCGAGTTGGGTTTGAGTCAATGGCAGCTCCTTCACAATCGAACGGGATTTCGAGCCTACTGCTTCAGCGCTCACGTTGCCCTGTCGGAATAAGCACAAATTTAAGGTCACAGGGACGCTCTATCCGTTCAACGTTTTGGGCAACCCGTTTAACGCCTGATTGCCGCGAAGGCGTAGCAACTTCCGTCCGAGCCATCTTGCGCCCGGTCCACGTCTATTGTTTTTTATCTTTCAACCGTCACTCGCGAAATTCTTAAATACGGTAAATAATTAGGAACAACCTCATTTAAAAAAGCCAAATTATCCGCATCATTTAAAAATGCGTAACTTTGTTTACTGCGACAGGTGATTACCAAAGTCCGGCCGCGTTGGTAAAGCCAAGCACTTTGTAAATATCCCGCAGTAAATTTTTTCCCCATAAAGGAAAAATGCCCAATTAATGCATCACGGATTTCATCGGCTACGGGCACCGACGGGGTAGATTCTTCAAGCACGATTTCTTGTTTTAGGTTTTGCTCGGCGACAGTAGTGTCGTAGCCTGATGCTGCTACAGCAATGATCGCCTCATGTACAATTCGTAACTCACCTAAATCTAGATGCCCTAAGCATTCAATAATAATTTGGCGCGCTTCGCTTATTTTTTGGTGACAATCTTCACAAAGCGTTTGCAGGTCGTTATCACCATAATCCCAAGGATCGAAACCGCGCCGATAAAATTTGTGATCTACGTTTAAAGTCTTGGTTGTGTCGTGACATTTGAGGCAAGCAAAATTATCCCGCTTCATGATTTCTAACCGCCTCTTTTGCCAGCGAGGATCTTTCAATTTCTGAGCGTAAGTCATTTCCCAAACACCCTTTCCCAAACCTCAACAACCTGCCGTCTACACGTTATTATCTGCCTGCGCTCCGCTGGATTGAGCGCTCTGTTAGCAATCAGCGTGGCGATAGCTATTATCGCGTCGTGGTAGAGTTTTTCGCGGGGGGTCATGGGTTATTGCTGGGCCATCCTTCCTCAACTATCCAATCGTGCCCGTCATGCCCTAGTTCAGTAACGGATTCGTCCAAATCTTGCGGGCGTGTCAGCAACAATCTTGTTTCATCGTTGCAGGTTCGACAAATCAGGACGGCGTAATTTATTCCGTCATCGAATAGGGTTGGCTGGTTAGGCTGCATCGATTACCCATAACGGCTTGTTACTTGCGGTAAATTCTAATTGAGCGCCGAGGCATCGCTTGATGTGGCTGCAATATGAACACGGAAAGCCGGCAATCTTCCGGCCGGTGCCGAACGTGAACCAGCTCCCCGACCTGACGGCCAGCGACATGTCCGCCTGATGCGCGTTGGCCCATGCCGCCGCATTATCCTTGCCTTGGACCTTTACGGTTTCCCATTCGACGGCATTGACGCCGACGGCGAGATCGCTTTCCGTTTCGACATTGGCGAGCCGCCTGAATTTGCCCCTGACTTCTTCTTCAACGCTTGGGTCAAAAGGTGTTCGTATTTCTGAGACGAGTAAGGGATCGTTGATATAAAGCTCTTGCGGATCGCCGCCAAATCGCTGCGTGATAACGGTTTCACTGACATTGCGGTCAAAGATAACTTCACAAAAATGGCTTGTTTCTTTGCGGTATGCCAAAAAGAGAATTGGATTAAACGAAGTTCCGAACGCATAAGTCCATGCTTGGCAGAGGTACGCACGATCAATTTCCCCTTTCAGCGCCCTTTCAAATCCCCAGTCGCTCATCGTTTTGATTTCAACTATACCGATCTCGCCGGTATCGGTCTGAAACGCGCCGTCAGGCGTGAACGTAATTCGCACGCCTTCAATGTCGCAGGCATTCACCCCGAGGTCGTCAAGGTTAACGAAGCGATCGCCGAGCACGGCGGCAAGGTCTGCCTTGAGCGCGCCGTCAAGGATCGTTCCATGCCGGAATACAGCGGCCCGGCGCGGCGTGATCGGCTCGCCTTCGATACCGAGCTTGTCGTAACCCATCGCGCGCTCACAATGCCCCGCGCGTGACGCCCTAAACGGATTGCGACTGCCGGAATCGGCGCGCTTGCGGTAAAAGTTTTCTAGAAGATCAACAATCATTTTAGAGACTCAAAACGGCGGAATATCGTCGTCCTCCGCCGGAACAAATATTTTCCCTTCGCAATAACGGCTAAGCGTTGTATTCACGATTGAGGCCCGCGCTTGCGAGCGGTCGATGCCGCCTTCCGGCGCATCCGGCTCTAACTTCCTAGCCAACTCATGCGCCGCTTCAGCCATTGCGCGATAAGCGTCCCAAGTAATTTTACCGTTGTTATTACCATTGCTGTTTGATGCCGTTGCTTCATAGACTTTAATAATCTTGCCGACTTTGTAGCGGTTGCCCTTTTGGCTAGTTTTTTCGTTAACGTCGATATCAACAGTCTGGCCGACTAGATTAGTCGGATCTTCGTTGATATAGATTTGATCGCCATTACGCGTCTTAATTTTGGCCGATGGCCCGCGATCAGTGGTTTTTAGGTCGCTAAAACTCTCGATTGTTGTCTGCATTGGTTTCCTTTCCAGGTTACGGAATAAATTTTAAAGTTTTCATTTTCTCGCGTTCGGTAGATTCCTGGCTGCGCCCGGCCTCGAAATAGTCGCGGGCGTTTTCATATTTTACTTTTGCGCGCAACTCTTCGCCTTTGGCGATGCACATATTTTTAACGTAATCCCGAAACTCCTTAGAGCCTCGGGCCTTGCGCTCTAGCTTGGCCTCGGATGTATCGCCGTCGTCTAAGTCGTTCATCAAAGCCGAGAGATAATTCTTTTTGTCCTCATCCAATTGCAGCCATATTTGATGAATAGCGGCCCACTTCCCGCCTAGTTCCTCGGCAAAGATGATGCGCTTCTCCAACTCGCTGCGTTCCGGCTTGCTCATTCCTTGTCCAATTCCTTGTTGACGTACTCAATCAAGTCCTCAAGATCGCGCCGCGCCGCATCACAGTCTAAGCAAATACTGTCGAGCGGCTTTTTACAGTGCGTAATCTGCATACAAAACCAAAACTTGTCGCATTTTTTGCAATAATGATGGTGATTTCCTGAAATCATATTCACCCCCAATGATTCCACGCCCATCTTGCAATCTGGATAATCAGCACCCATGCAGCCGTTGAAATCACTCCACAGCAAAACCACCCGCAGATAACTTCCATGTCGATATGGCGGCGCGGCTTTTCATCCGGTTGGTAACGGTTGATGCGGCGCGGCCCGAATAATTCATTCATCGTTTCCTCGCTTCGATCATGGCATCCGCGATTGCATAACAGCGCTCGGCAGCAGCGGCATTGCATGGCCCGCTCGAATAGTCCCAAGCTGCATTTGGGATTAATCCTGAAAGCGCCATTCCCGCGAACCAATCGCGCAGTGAACAGACCGGCTCCGTTACCGGCCCGCCATCATCAATCTTGTCGTTCATCGGTTGACCCTTATAGTCCCGGCCACGATTGCTAGCTGCTTCGGCGTTAACAGCTTTGGCGGCGGGAAAAGTTTGCTGAGTAGTTTTGCAATTAGGTTTTTCATTGCACTTCTTCCTCGTCGCACATGAGCTTATAAACTGGCTCTTCTTTTTTCCCGACTTCGACAAAACGGCATTTCGCCCCTTCTTTGTAAGACAGGAAGCACATTAACTTTATGTCGCCGTAGTCATAGGTACGGCGTCTGAGTTCTGGACAGTCATCGAATCCATTTGTGTGATAGCCCATGACGGTAAGCAGTTTCGCCACGGCCCGCGCATCGCTCATTTGTTCCAAATCATTTAAGTGAATCAGCGCGCCTTGAACTTGCCCGGTCTGCAATCCGCAACTCGTAGTTATGGCAAGCAGCGGAAAGCAGCCCTTAATGGTTTCTATTGCATCGAGCGCCGGTTTCCATCTTTCCAACTTCGCTTGTAGCTCCACGATTTCATCGAGCGCCTTTTCGTAGGCCGTTTTTTCTTTGGTGATTTCCTCGGTCATTATTTCGTTCAATTTAATCTCCCCGTCAGGCTGCGGATATAATAAATCAGATTGTCATTTCTCAATTTCATCTCGAGATTTTGCTTTTGGAGTTCCCAATTTTCCGCGCGCAGCCGGGCCAATTCGTCACAAGCCCAATCGACTGACTTCGCCAAGCTGTTAATATGCTCGCCAAGTTCGTCGGCCGCTTCGTCCAGCTTGGATTTGTTGTCGCTCATCTTGTTTGATCCTCTCTGTCCATAACCCGAGACCCCTTGCCGCCTTTGCGCACTCGGCGCAGACAACCTCGCCGATAACTAAATAAAGAAGCGGCTTGTTTTCCTTGCATCTGGGGCATTCGTTCACCCCATAAAACGCCTCGCTTCACGGATTGAGCAGCACCATCGCGCATGAGCGCACCACGCTTAAAAACAGGATGAAGATAAAAACCATCAGCACGCGGTTGAAGATGATGAGGATCATAAAGCCAATACTTCTTGCGCCATTCTCCTAGCCGCGATCTCGCAATACTTTTCCTCAATCTCGATGCCGATTGCCTTACGGCCCAAGTCCTTGGCGGCTCTAAGCGTCGTGCCGCTGCCCATGAAGGGGTCGAGGATGGTTTCGTAAGCGAGTCGCATAATTAAATCGCCTACGACTTCAAGCGGCTTTCCGTTCGTTGCCCTGCGCGTTCCCAAGGCCCAACTTGATAAACATCAGATCGTGACGTTTGCGGTTTCGGCCAGTAAGCACCGGGGCGAGAAAACAAGGCGATAGCTTCAGAGTTCATGCACCAGCCGCGCCACGGAAAAGCGATGTCAGCTGTTTTGTGCATCCATAAAAGCCGCTCAAACGTCCAGCTTTCGAGATTTTTAAAAAGTTCATCAAGGCGACGCGGCGACATAAACACAGCCGATAAAAGCCCCGGCGCAAGATTGATTGCGTTTACTAAAGCGAAGTCGTCATCAAAAGCATCCATGCCGACACCATACGGCGGATCAGTGAGCACCAAATCCACCGGCTCAAGGTGCGGCAATATCTCCCGGCAATCGCCGTGGTAGATCGTGACCGCGTTGTCTTGGTAGTAAGGATTCATTTAATTTAAACTTGATTCGGCTTGCTGCTTCGCAGCTTGCGCGGCTGCTTTTTCCTGCGCCGCAACAATCCGTCTCGCCCGCCTAAGTATCGCGGCTCTTTTGGCGTAGGCGCTTCGGGCATGGCAGTTACGCTCACAGAAATTTTGCCAAGGTGTTTTTGGGAAAAATAATTTCTGGCACCCTTTGCACTTTTTGCGGCTCTTTACTTTTCCAAACATCGGTGTTACTCCTTAACGCATATGTTGTAATACATGTAAATTCCCGTTGAGCAATTTTATGCTCTAATGTATAACGCATAAAAAAATGCTGGTCAAGTGTTTTTTAAAAAAGAGGGAAAATATTTTCCAGGGGTGAAAAGCCTATGACATTACGCGAAGCTATTGACGCCGTAATGATTGAGAAGGATTGGGATCAAACCGAACTAGGCGCGCACATTGGAGCGCCGCAATCTATGGTTTCACGAATGAGGAAGGGCGACGACTGGGAATTGCACTGGCAGGTTTTTCTAAGGTTATTGCGCTTGTTGGTTACCCTGAAAATTATTAGCCGAGCCGAACTGTCCGCAACGTCTGATAAAAGAATCGCTAAAAATGACACGGAACTGGCGGAATCTAAAGAGGATTTGCCTGAAAATGCCCGTAAAAGAAGATATATTATGTTACCTTCCGCTAGGATTGCCGTTGCTTTACAATAACTTACCTAAATGGCAAAATAACGGCCCTATAATACCTTTGGCCCTATACTTGCTCAAGTCCATGCAACTTTCGATGGACAAATTTATTAGCAACACTGGCACTGTCACGATTCCCGACGAATCCAATATTCCCGACGAGTATCAATTTGAAATTTTGCGCCTTCGCCGCCGCATTGACGAACTTGAGGACGCTGTTAGAAACAGAGATGAAAGAACGATTCGCGCTATTTCAATGCTAGAAGATGAATTGCAAATGTGGCGCACCTTCATGCACGATCATGTTACAGAGACATACGACGGCATCAGGCGGCGCATCGTGCGCATTGATTCGACGTTAATGACACTGCGGAATAGCAACAATCAAAATTTGTCTGCTGAACGCTGGCGCAAATGATAAAATTTGACAAACCCGACAAACGTGACTATTAGGAGCACACTATGAAAACATTATTTCTAATCGCATCCCTACTTTTTATCTCTGCCTGCGGCGCGCCGCCGCCCGGTCACACCGGCCTTTGGCTACGAAACACCGGGAATCCCGGTACTGCAACAATCTATGATTGGGCAACCTTGCCGCCCGGCTATCAAACCCAGTTTGTCCACTCAATAGCTATATCCGCGCAGCAAAACGGCGTAAGGTGCAAGCCTAACTCTAATGTCACCGTCGGCGCGATTTCCGCCGAGCTGCACACCCGCATGAATGCCGGAAAATATACCGGGACTGAAAACTTGGTGAGAGAGCAGTTTAACGTGATGAATGATCTTGGTTGCGATTAAATGAATAACGACGAACCTAAAAACGAAGGCATAATTTCAGAAAAGAGCGGCGGAATTCTAATCGCAAGTTATGTGTCGCCGCCTTTATTCGAACTAAAACCCGACGTATCTATAACGACCGGCTATGCGATTGACAGTGAACTGAAACCAATTACCGACTTGATTACAGATTCTTCAAAACCTCAAACGTAGCCCGCTTACCGCGCCCGGTAAATCCCGGCATGGTCAATTTTGCCTGCACTTGGTAGGTGCCCCACGGCGTCAAATCGCCGCTCACCGTCGTCCATTCCAGTTTTCCGTCCGTTCCATTGGTAGTAAACACCGCTGTCTTGGTCATGGAGCTGCTGCCCGGTTTGTGAAATACCAGTTCCTTAACGCTCGCGTTGGAAATATCTTTCGGGACAAACACGCCGGCAACCCGCGTTCCTACCGTTACGCGGATAATCGTCCCGATATCGCCTTCTTGTGCGCTTTCTGTCGTGCTCATAGCTCTATTTCCCCTTCCAAATCAATGTCATTGTTGATCTCGCTGGTTAACACCAAGTCCGTAGCTATTCCGCTTTGCATATTCATCTCTAGCGCGATTTCAGACGTAACATCAACGATCTTTAGTAGGCTAAGGTTAGTCGAAAACGCATCGCTAACGGTAATGGCTTCGCCGAGGTTAATCGTAAGCGTTTGGCCGTGGAATATGTAGCTGGCGGCATCGGCTACGGACACGCTTTCCGCTAGTGATACGTAACAGGATAGCCGGCCGGTTAAATCCTCTTGTGCGGCAATATCTTCACTAGCGGCAACAATTAGTTTCCCTAGTGAAAGGTTGGCGAAGTCATCAACGCTGACCAGCTCTATCGCCAGCGCCACATCGCCCCGTATTTCCTGATCGATTTCCTCTTGAGTCGCTACCGTGTCGCCCTGCTCGATAAAGATCGTCTGGACGGTAAAGACCGCCGCGGTTGAATCGGCCAAGACCAAAGCATCATTCTGACTAATCCGCAGGCTCATCGCCGACGCTGCCACGTCACTTATCGTTACGTTGTCTTGCAAGTCGATAATTAGCGCGCGCGACGTGACTATGCCCTGCTCGGCAACTGTTACGTTATCGCTCGCAGATAGCGACATCTTAGAGGTTAAAGTCGCCACTTCGGCAACCGATACCGATTCGAAAGCTATAACCGGGATAGTCAGGACGAGAACGGAAGTGTCGGCTAGAGTCACGGCGTCAAAGCTGGACAGATAGACCGATAGCCGCGGCGTGACGGCTTCGGCCACGGTCACGGCGTCATTTGCCGTTAGCGACATTTGCGAAGTTAGCGTCACCGATTCGGCTGCGGTAACAGCGTCGAAGGTGTTTAGCGTTAACCGGTTTAGCGACACCGTGGCATCGTCCTCGGCGTCGACAAAGTCGCCCGCCGCCGGTGCCGGCGCCGTGCCCTGGACAAATAATGCGCTAACGTCCAGTGCCGTGACGGTATCGAAGATCGAAAGGACTAATTTAGGCAGAAAAACCGTGGTCGCTTCGGCCAATGTAACGGTGTCAGCCGTACTAAGCAGGATCGGTATCGGTACGCTGGCGACGTCGGTAATCGTGACGACATCAAATAGAGTCAGATTTACCGCCGTACTCATAACCACGGCGTCGGCAACCGTGACCGTGTCGCTTGAGATGATCGACATTTGCGAAGCCAGCGCGATCGATTCCGTCAGGGCTACGGCGTCAAACCCGGTTGGCTGCACAGAAATGATCAGTGCCGAAAAATCGGGCACCGAAACCGTTTCAAATACGCTCAGATTGGCGGTTTGCTTGAGCGTAACCGCCTCTAAAACGTTCAAAGTATCGTTTACGTTGACCGTAAGCCTTGCCAATGCCAGGCTAGCTAATTCGGCAATTGTGACGGAATCAGCGGCAATTGGCGCAAGGTTGGCGGATAGCTTTAGGGCAAATAGCATTCCTGCTTCGTCGGCCGCCGCCGTCCAAGACGGATCGCTGGGATTGGACGCGCCCTGGAAGATTCGAAACTCGGCCGCAACCGTCATATTGCTGGCCGCTAGCCCGCCGGTCGTGCCCTGCTTGTCGAAGATGCCGTCATAGGGAATCGTCTTGATCCAGACATCGGATAGCGGCCCCTCATGCGCTTGCGCTCTAACCCAAAGGTGCTCGCCTGCGCCAAGGGACAAGTTCATTGAGCCGGGATCGGAATTGTCGTTAGCCAGCGTCGTAACTGCCGCAACCGTAACCGCTCCGGAATTGCGCCGGCCAAACTCCCAAGCCGTCAAGGCCGAAGCGTCCCGGCTGCTCGGGTTGCTAAACGTAGCCGTGATAAGTGAATTTAGGGCTATCTGAGTACTGATAAGGCTATACCAAGCCGAGATTGTAGCCCCGGCCTGCGGCGCGGCGTTGGCGTTGGTAAATTCCCCAATCTCTACCCAAGTATTACCGGCCGCATCGGTAACACCGGTTATCGCCCCTTCATCGCCGTCGCTTGTGGCCGCATTGTCGACCGCGATCAGCACGACAACAACGTTTCCGACCTCGGCTACTGCGCCGGCCTGAAGGACGATTGAGGATTGATCCGCCGAGTTTGAAGAAATCGAGCCTAAAGACCCAATTGAAAACCAGTCAATCCCGGTGCCGGCAACCTGCGCCAACTCGCTAACCGCGATTGATTCAAAGACGCTGGTTTCCGGTATGTCGACAACGACATTTTCAAAGACGGCTACGCTCAGGCCGATAGTCGTCGCGCCGAATAAGTTTGAAAAGTCAGTTACGGTTAAATCTTCAACAACGGCGATTACATTCGGCGCTTGCCCGAGCAGTAAAACCAAATCGGAAACGCTTATCGAAAGACGCCCGCGGAAAACAATATTCTCAGTAGTGGCAACATCCTCGCCAAGTTCAATAAAAAGAGTCTGGACCGCTAAATTGATATCGATAAACTCGGCTGATGTTATGTCCTCGGTTACGCTGATCGTCAGTCTAGCAAGCGTGACTTGCAACGCTTCGGTGAGCGTCAACGACTCGCTAGTGCTAACCGGAATATTGGCAACGATGCCGCCTAGCTCTATAGTAATAAGCTCTTGCGTTGTAACCGGCTCGTTGCTGTTGATAACCAACCGCGGCAAGAGCAGAGCGGCAACCTCGGTTAGAGCAATGCTGTCGGCTAGGCTTGGCGCTAATGCCGAATCAAGACGGAAGGCAACTAGTGCCGAGGCCTCATCGGCCGCCGCCGACCAAGCCGCGAATCTTCCCTTGGCGCGTTACGCGTTCGTGGTGCTTTCGGACGTGTCGCTGGTGCCGGCATCCCTGGAGCAGGCGCTGGTTCGCTATGCGCGCGCCGGCGGAT
>Ga0207686_10002417_pt1 | contig 10167 bp, 6 predicted proteins | sample KBSM24metaG_FD_184396 | JGI IMG/M metagenome (GOLD analysis project Ga0207686, IMG submission 184396) | Miscanthus rhizosphere microbial communities from Kellogg Biological Station, Michigan, USA - KBS M2-4 metaG (SPAdes) (version 2) | ecosystem: Host-associated > Plants > Roots > Rhizosphere >...
GTCTCTTTGGTTCATGGATTAGGAGTGTAGCGGAGAAGACGGGGAGAGTTCTAGCAGGATGCCGAAAGGGCCAACCGGCCACCACAAGCGTATTCCTTACATGTCCGCGGAGGTTTTCCCGGGCCTGCTAGAATCCTAGCTCTTTTTCGAGATCTGCCTGCCCTTTCTTAAACTGTTTTTTCTCCTGTTCGTCCTTTTTCTTCTCAAGGTTTTGCAGCCCCTCTTGCCGCTTCAGTAGAAGTGGGATCTTGCAGTTGGGCATCAATCAGACGCGGTCCCCTACGGTTCCACCTACTGAACTTTCAGGAGTCTGATTCCTTGTGGGGCGAGGGGCGGGGTGGTATCGGTCGTACTGCGGAATTCATAGGCACCGATGTCTGAGGTCGGTCCCATAGGCCTCGTGGTGCCCTCGCGATCAGCCGGGACGTCGGCGCGGATTACCCCGGCATCGCGCGCCGGTGAATTGGCTGTCAGGTGATAGTCGCTTCCAGCTGCGTTGACAAAGAGAGCCGATGGAACCGCCACGAGTGAATGTTGATCCTGTCCGCTGTTCTGCCTCCACTCGGCTAGATTCAACACCGTTTCTCCGTCTGTGGCAAATCGTTCCATGGTGACGTTGTAGTCGCTGATGAGGCCGACGAGGCTGTCGGTGGAGATATCGATGCTGCCCCTGAAGGGATGGTTGTTGTAGAGGATGTTGTTGAACGCCCTGTTCCCAGTACTCCCGTTTTGAATATTTAGAGCCCATCGCCCATCAGCTGCCATGATGATCGTGTTGTGAGCCACAAGATTATTTCTGGCTCCGTCTGCTCCGTCGATCCGATAGAGCGAGATGCCGCTGGCGTGATTGTTGTACAGCACATTGTTCAGGATCTTTGAATTTTGGACCCCATCGCCGTTGATACCGGATCCACCCTGACGGCCGTTGTCGTAGATCACGTTCTTCTCGACCAGAGCGTTCAGGATCAACCCGTTGCCTCCCTGGCTTAAATCGCCGTTCATATGGATGCCGTTGGCGGCGTTGCCCCAGACTTGATTGTTGCGCACGATCGCGTTCACGCTGGAATTGGAGACATAGATGCCATGTTCAATCTGTGAGCGGCTGGTAATATTGTTCTCGATCGTGACGTTGTCGCTGAACCCGGTGAGAATCCCCCACCGTCCCGCCTGATCGACCTGATTATTACGGATCACCACGTGCTGGTTGATCACGGACCTTATACCGGCACGAGTGATTGTCCCGCCGTTTGCAATAGCGAAGCCTTCGATAACGATGTAGCTGGCACCTTCGAGGTTGATACCGTCGGCGGTGCGGAGGTTACGCGCCTCAATCACCGCACCTGGCTCCCCTTGGAAGGTGATGGGGTTGGCAGCGGTGCCGTTCTGAGGGCTGTCCCACCCGAGGACGAAGCCGGCATAGCGGCCTGGGCGGACGATGATGAGATCGCCTGGCACTACGTTCTGTGCGGCGCGCTGCAAGGTCCGCCAGGGAGTTGCAACAGATCCATTTGCTGTGTCATCGCCGGTTGTGGCCACGTAAAAGGTGCGGAGCGGTGCGCTCATCGTCGGTTCCGTGAGGCAGCACAGCAGGGTTAATGGGACAGAGGCCATGACGGCTACGGTTCCGGAGAATGACCGTCGCATGATTGCTCCGTCGGTTCGGCCTAGGGAATCGGTATGGTCAATTCATGTGAGAGGGGGCCTTCGTTTCCAGAATTGTCGAAGGCTGTCACCACAAAAAAGTATGTGCTGCCTTTCTGTAGTCCGTCTGCTTCGTAGCTGGTCCTGCTTGCAGGCAAGGTTGCGATGGGCGCGCTGTATTGACCGGATGAAGTGCCCTTGTAGATCTTATAGCCTGCGAGGTCCGTTTCCGTATTGGGATCCCATTCGAACTGGGCCGAAGCCGTGGCAATCGAGGCCGGGGGTGAAGCAGTGGGCTCAGTGGAGCCGCCGCTGCTGCATGAAACCAGTGGAAGGGCCAAGCTCAGACAGAGGACCATTCTGGCCATGGAGGTCATCAGATTCTTCCCGACGCTCTCTGCTCTATTCAGGAGCCGCATAGTTCCTTCCTCCTGACAGCGTGATAGTAGGACTCTACGCAAAGCCTGTGCCGGGTGACCTGAAAGATGGGCATGAAAAAACAGTAACTTAGTAGTGGTAGGCCGGCGAAAAACGAGTCTATCTTGTGCAGGTGACTGCAAACACAAACAGATAGCCGAGCGCCGGAGGACGGCGGGAAACGGCGTCTGGAACCGTTTCTTTGTGGGGGAATGCGCCGCTAAACTTCAGGGATTCTCGACTTTGAGGATCTTAACCTCTACGACGAGCGGTTTCCCCGCGAGCGGATGGTTATAATCTAATATTGCATTGGTGTCTGATAAATCCGCTACAGTAGCCAGGTCGCCAACGTCATTTTGTAGAATATCTCCTTTTTTTGCTCCAATGGGCAGAAGCGTTTTGGGGATATTCAATTTTTTCTCATCATCATGGGGACCAAACCCTTCTTCCGGACTTAGTCGAACGCTCTTTTCTTCTCCGGGTCTCATTCCCACGACTTCTCGTTCCAACGCCGGAAAGATTTCGTGTCGACCCTGAATAAACTCGCTGATATTACTGTAGTCAATCCCGGTCGAACCGGGCACTCTTGCCACATATTGGAGTGTGACTTTCGATCCTTCTACAATGTGCGCAGAGTCGACCATTTGAAGCCGGGAATCAGCGATCTGTGGAGTCTGCGCGCCAAGACTAGATTTCCCCACAAGCACCATGCAAGTGAAACTGAGTACGATGAAACTCATTTTTGTCAGACCTTGTCGTGTCATACAATCCCTCCCTCCTTGAATCTCTAACGTTTCGATTTCGAAGTCCCTCTCCCAGGGGTATTGAGTTACGAGTCAGTACTCTGCTTTGTCTTGAGATGAGTTTGGTCCAATGCGAATGATAGGGACATTTCTGAGCAAGGGCGATACCATCCCGAGCCGAATTTAGGTTTTGGTTATCTTTCAAAGATATCCGAGGCAGGGTCGGGCAGGGCGACGATTGTGCTCCGCACAGCGTGTCCCCAGAGTCATGACGGTATGATCTAAGCGACTGGTTTTATGAACGGATATACCAATGACGAGTTGTCCGCTTTCGGACAAGTTGTCTGACAGTACTTGGTCGAGCGGTGAGTTCTCTGAAGTTACGGATCGAATGACTCTCGGTTCGATTCCTTTCAGACCTCGGGAACAATGTCCTCATCGCAACGGGGCGTGAGGTCTTTCCGGAAATTGATGGAACAGCGAACACCCATTGTCTCTCGACAAATTATGGTTCAACTACCACATCGACATATGCCGGCATACTATCCGCCCCCTTTTTATCCGTCACTCGTAGCTTGAACCGATAGGTTCGTTTCTCCGATACGGCCGGTGCGAGGAATGAGGGCTCAGCGTTATCTACATCCAGCAGGGCGATTTTGCTTCCGCGCACTTGGCTCCAGGAATAGTACAGGGCCTCTCCTTCTGCATCGTGACTCTTCAGCCCATTCAGCCTGACCTTTGTTCCAGCCTTTACTGACCGGTTTGGGCCTGCATCGGCGACAGGAGGTTGATTCGGTTCTTCGTTCACCTCGACTGTGACGTCGAGCGAAGCCTGCTTGCCCCGGTTGGTGACGGTGAGTGTTGTTTTTCCGTTGCCCACAATCTGAAGCGATCCACCGGAAAGGACTTTAATTACATGTGGACTCGATGACTGATAACTCGTACCGATCGCCGAGGCACTGATCCGGCGGGTCACGCCGTCGGTGAACTCGCCCACGACTGGCAATTCGAAGATCTTGCCCAGTGAATCGACATGACCGAATGCTGAAGATTGCCCTGCGCGTCCGAGATGCAAGGGTTTATCGGTTTCGAAGTCGATAGCCGTCAGGGAGGCAGCTGGTTCAACGTTCACCAGAATTTCATCAAAGATGGATCTCGTTCCCAGCCGTCCCCGGGAGATTGCAGCCACGGCCAGCAACCGCATGGGGCCGATGCCGTTCTTGGGGACCAGCAACGCACCGCCGAAGGGTGGGCGATGGTCGGACAATCCGATCAGTGCCGCCGGCGCGACAATCGATCCCATAGCCGTCGCATCATCCTGCTCGACCAAGGTGTCGTCCTGTTCGCCGTACCAATAATAGCGGACCTCGACGATTCCTGAATCTTTGCCGAGGTCCACCTGCGCCGTGACGGTCTGTCCAGCGATCAACTTGGCTCCCTCCGCCGGTTCCGTGATTTTGAACGCATAGACAGAAGAAGCCGCAGCAAGTCCTATGACGCACACGAACAGGCAACAGTTCCGGGACCACGCTCCACGTTTCACGGTTCACGTCGCATTCTTACCTCTTTAAATGGAATGGCACGTCTATCAGAATGACGCGTTCTTTGAATAAGAGCGAGGCTTTGAGGAGAAGGGCTCGCTGATTGTGCAGGACACCGTGCCACCAGTGAGCGGGGAGAATTTCCGGAATCACGACGGTGACCCATGTGTCCGGTTCCTTGTTCAAAAGATCCTCGACGTATTCGAGGAAGGAACTCAGCACAGATCGGTACGGGCAGGGTAACACCGTCAACTGGACACCGCAGCCCCACTGGGCCCACTGGATTTGGTTACGCGCTGTGGCTTCGGCATCTATGTCCACGATCACCGCCCGAACCTCGCCTGTTCGACTACGGGCGTAATCGACTGCCCGTATGACCGCTTGATTCACGCCATTGATGGGAATGACCATGATATTGCGTCGGGGAGGTGGTGGCCGGTGATCGCGCGTGAGCGCCACCTGTTCCGCGACAGCCTTATAGTGAGAGCGGATCGAGCGGAACATCCAAACCAATATGAAAATGAGGAGAAAGACAATCCACGCGCCTTTCGTAAACTTGGTCGTGCCGATCATGATGATGGCAATACCGGTCGAGACAGAGCCGAGGCCGTTCACAATAAGTTTCGTCTGCCAGTGAGGCCCTTTCTTGCTCAACCATCGGCGCACCATGCCGGCTTGGGACAATGTGAAGGAGATGAACACGCCGACTGCATACAACGGGATCAGAGCATGCGGGTCGCCGCGAAAAATAATGAGGAGCAAACAGGCGATGACCCCTAGAATGATAATCCCGTTCGAGAATACCAAACGGTCTCCGAACGTCGCCATCTGGCGGGGCATGTAACCGTCACGTGCCAGGATCGAGGCGAGTTGGGGGAAGGCGGCAAAGGCGCTGTTGGCGGCGAGGACCAGTAACAGCATCGTCCCAATCTGGACCGAGTAGTAGAGAGTTCCGGTGCCAAAGGTGTGACGCGCCAGTTGAGACACAACCGTTTCGTCCATCTTGGGCTGGATGTCGAAATGAGAGGCCAGGACGCTGATGCCAATAAACAGCCCACCCAGAATCAGTGACATGTGCAGCATGGTGGTTGCGGCATTCTTGGATTCCGGCTGACGGAAGGTTTTCACCCCGTTTGAAACCACTTCCATTCCTGTCACGGCAGTACAGCCGGCGGCAATTGCTCGAAGGATCAAGAATAGGGTCAATTCCTCCACTCCTGTCTGGCTTTCTGTCATTGAAGATGCAGCTTGCCCGGAATAGGCCTGAAGGCTTCCGATCACCACCATCACGCCGAGAATGCCGATGCCGAAGTAGGTGGGGAAAGCAAAAAATGTTCCCGATTCCCGCACGCCGCGAAGATTGATGAGGACGATGAAGACCGTGGCAGCGAGCCCTAGGGCTTGGCGGTGCTCGAGTAAACTTGGTACGGCTGAAGTCAGGGCCGAGACGCCTGCTGCGATGCTGACGGCCACGGTAAGGACATAGTCAATCATCAACGCAGCCGCACCGATCAGCGCCGGCTGTTCTCCCAGGTTGGCGCGGGCGACCACATAGGCCCCGCCCCCCTCCGGATATTCGTAGATGATTTGTCGATAGGAAATGGTCAGGATGGCCATGAGAAGCAGGATCGAAAGGCTGATGGGAATGGACCAGGCCATAGCGGCGGTTCCAGCAAGGACCAGAACCAGCAAGATCTCTTCCGTCGCATAGGCCACGGAGGATATCGCGTTCGAGGAAAAGATCGCGAGAGCGATGGTTTTCGACAGGCGTTGGTGGGCTGCCTGAGCGCTTTTGAGTGGATCGCCGACCAGCCAACGTTTCAAAGGCATGGGCGGCATTATCGCATATAAGTGGAGACGTGCCCATCGAAGAAGAAGCTTTCAGATGTCAGATGCAGAACAGTTCATCCGGCGAAGATGTCCGGGAATCGTCACGAAGGATTTTAAGATAGATGGAGGATTGTCCAGGGCACCACGGATTGATGCGCGTCATTCAGGCTTTATGAACACTTCTTCATGAGCCGTTCATTGATTGTTCATGCGGCCGGGCTAGAGTATCGGCAGGAGTTCAGGACATGTGGCATTCGGAATCCAAGCATCCCTCTCGACCCGCTAATCCGGAGACTGAATCAGGATCACTGGGCAATCAAACGGGATCAACTGTAGAGGGGTTGACAGCTATTACGAAGTTCAGTATCTTTTGGTGCTTTCTTACACTAACCATCCCGCCCCTTTTGTGATATGGAGGGGCATGACCGTGAATTAATTCTTAGGCCGGCGGTTTCTCAATACTGGCATTAACTCGATATCTCACCTGATGAAACAGGACTTGTCGCATAACGACTGCCTGTCGGCTTGTGTCAGTGAATGAAGATGCGAGGACGCTTCTTACACGAGGATTGAAAGGTCAGAGTTGCTATTGGTAGCATGTATTCACCGGATATTATTTAGGAGGAGGAGAGGATGACAACCAGAAAGTTTGCAAGTCAGGCCGGGGTTGCCTTGCTCGCCGCCGTTTTATGCGTGACACAGGCGTTGGCAGAAACGCCTACACACCAGCATACGGCTGTGATGAATGCTGAAACTGAGGCGGCGGCGACTGTTATCAATCGACCTGCAGGCCCGGTGCTGCAGGACAAGATGTCGCGCGCGATTGAGCAGATTGAGAGACAGGTACAGAGCAAAGGTCCATTCCAGGGGGCCGGCGCGCATGCGATGCAGCAAGGGGTGCTGCTGGTCGCGGAAGATAAAGACAAGGTCAAAGTGACGCAAGGCGCACGCTGCTCGGCGCAGATGCCGGTGCGGGCCTACGATATTTCCGCCATCAATGTCGAGATCACCGTGAGCCGGTTCGGCGACTTCTATCCCGGCTTCATGTACGTCCTGACCGAGGATGTCGCCGGGGTGCGTGAAGAGGAAAAGAAGAACCAAGCCGCGCGCGAGAGTGAGGATCCCACCTTTGCCGGGGGGGCCGTCTCCAACGGGTTGCAGGGCGATCTGATCCAACCATTGGTGATCCGGGCGAACCAGGGCGACTGTCTGAAGATCACCCTCCGCAACCAGATTGCGGATGACCCGACGAACATGATCATCAATGGGTCCCAGATGTTGGTGGCCAGCACGGGCAAGCCGGCGACGGCCAACAATCCGGATGCGTTGGTGGCAACGGGGAAGAGCGGCGAGTTTGAGTGGGCGATCCCGACCGATCTGCAGGTGGGCGGGCGGGCGTTCCACAGCCATGCGAGCCGGGATCAGTATTCCTTGGGCTTGTTGGGGTCGCTCGTGGTGGAGCCGCGCGGCTCCCGGTTTCTCAGTCCCTTTACGGGGGAGGAGATGAAGAGCGGCTGGGAAGCCATGATTGATGTGGAGAAGGGGTCGGACTTCCGGGAATTTGTGATTTTCTATCATGAGGCCGGGGATGAGACGTTCCGGCTGTTGAACCGCAAGGGAGACATGCTGCCGCAGCGGGATCCGCATACGGATACCTATCGGCCGGCCGCACGCCTCTTGAACTATCGCAGTGAACCCCATGGGACGCGGCTGGAACAGCAGGAGCACCTGGTCGGCTTTGCGGATGAGTCGCAGGGCTACGGCTCCTACACGTTCGGAGATCCGGCGACGACGATTCCACGCTCCTATTTGGGCGATCCCGCCACGTTCCGGATGGTGGGGGGCTCGGAAATCGTGCACTCGCACCATCTGCACGGGGGCTCGATCCGGTGGGCCCGCCAGCCGTTGACCAGTAAGCTCGATCCCACCCTGAGCAAGAACGGGCCGGTGAAGTTCCCGCCGATCAGCGATACGTCGGACCGGTTGGATGTGCAGTCGATCGGGCCGTCGGAGATTTACGATGAGGTGACGGAGGGGGGCTCCGGCGGGTTACAGGCCTTGGCCGGGGAGTTTGTGTTCCATTGCCACATTCCGCAGCACTATGTGACGGGGATGTGGGGGTTCTGGCGCGTGTACAACACCTTGCAAGCGCCGGGGGTCCAGACCGATGTGATGAAGCCGCTGGTCGAATTGCCGGATCGCAAGGGGAAGCTCCAGCAGGCGGTGTCCTCGGACAAACTGGTGGGGACGACGGTGGATTGGTACGGGGGGAAGAAATGGGAGATCACGAAGGACAAGACCGATTGGAAAGCCAGCCCGGTGAAGGTGTCGATCAAGGACTGGGTGGAATATATGTTGCCGCCGCAAGGGTTGCCGGGCAAGACGGACGATCAGGTGAAGCAGGCGCAGGCGAATGACGCGACGGTGGTGAATTGGAAGTGGGAGGGCACACTGGCACTCAATGAACCGGAGACGCCGCACAAGTGGGCGGATTACGTGTCGCCGACCCCGCTCAAGCGGCCGCCGATCACCTTCGATCCACGCACGGGGAAGCTCGCGTTCCCCTGGCTGCGCCCCCATTTGGGGAAGCGGCCGCCGTTTGCACCGAACCATGGCGGCGCCCCCTGGCTGGAACCGTTCCATGTCCGGGAAGACGGGACGAAGAGCACAGAGCCAGCCAAGCCCGGTGAACAGGGACCCTGGAGCCTCTGTCCCTCGGATTCGCCACGCAAGCACTTCAACATCAACGCGATCACCTTGCCGATCACGTTGAAAACAGCCACGCCCAAAACACCGGCCATCGTCGATCCGAACGGCATGATTTTCGTGCTCCACGAGGAGGAGGCCGAGGTTCGGAAGACTCCGGCTAAACAGGTGCCGTTGGTAATCCGCGGAAATGTGTATGACTGCGTGGATGTTATCTACAAGAACGAAATTCCTGACGACGCGCGGACGGGATGGTCCAACAAGGTCAACCTCCATCCGCACTTCTTCCAGTTCGACACCAGCGCATCGGACGGGCCCACGATTGGGTTCTCCTACGATATGTCCTTGCGGGCCTTTACCATGTTGACGGACCCACAACCGACCAAAGGGATGCCGCTGCCGGCCAATACGGTCCAGACCGCGGATTCGAAGGCCGGGGCCACGAGTATCACCGTGGCGGATCCCTCCAAGTTCCACGTCAATATCGAACTGGGCGTGGGGATGGATGATCCAAAATACTTCGAAGTGGCGCGGATCAAGACCATCACCGGCAAGACCATCACCTTTGATGCGCCCTTGAAGTACGCGCACAAGAAGAATGACATTGCGAGCGTCGAGTTTATCCGGGAGCGGTGGTACGTAGATGCCGACTTCGGGACGGTCTACTGGCACGACCATGTGTTCGGCACCGATACCTGGGGCCATGGCCTGTTCTCGGCCTTCATTACCGAGCCGCCGCGCTCGACCTATCATGATCCGGTGACGGGCAAGGAAATCCGGAGCGGCCCCATCGCGGATATCCATACGCTGGAGCCGGTGTCGGCCCATATCCGGGGTAGTTTCCGCGAAGTCATGATGCATCTCATGGACAGCAATGCGCGGACCGCGGAATTGATTCTGACGGACAATCCGCAAGCCAAGCTTGATGCGGTGACCGTGGATGGGCCGCCCTCGCATCAATTCCCGGCCCGCATTAACAAATCCTCGATGACGTTCTTGAACGGCGGTGAAGCGACGACGGGTAGCAGCTACAGTATGCGTGTGGAACCGTTGAGCGTGCGTCTGGCCAATGATCCGGACCCCTCGAAGCTCTTTGTCTCCGGGATTCACGGGGATCCGGGGACACCATTATTGCGGGCCTACTTGGGCGATCCGATTCTGGTGCGGGCCCTCGTGGGCTCGGCCAACGAAGTGCACACCTGGCATGTGACCGGCCACTGGTTCCCGATGGAGCGGTATGGGACCCAGGCGATGCCGCGCAGCACCATCCATCTGGCAATCGGCGAACG
>Ga0207686_10002423_pt1 | contig 10159 bp, 3 predicted proteins | sample KBSM24metaG_FD_184396 | JGI IMG/M metagenome (GOLD analysis project Ga0207686, IMG submission 184396) | Miscanthus rhizosphere microbial communities from Kellogg Biological Station, Michigan, USA - KBS M2-4 metaG (SPAdes) (version 2) | ecosystem: Host-associated > Plants > Roots > Rhizosphere >...
CGATGAATTGAGAGCCGATCTGGTTTTTGAGGTTGTCGAAGAAGCCCATGTCGTGTGACCTCCAAAGTGAAGGTGTGAGTGTAACGCGGTTGGTGGAGCGGCGGGCTCTCAGCCCGCCGAACATGCCGGCGGGCTGAGAGCCCGCCGCTCCACCGAACTGTAACCGGTTTTGGAATTCAGCACGCGACGCACGGTTGACGCTCCTCGCATGTTGAGAAAGCTGATCGTTCTAATCCTGGCCGCCCTCCCGCTTCTCGCCGACGAAGGCATGTGGATGCCGCAGCAGGTGCCGCGGCTCGCGGACGATCTGCGGAAGCTCGGGATTCAGATCGATCCCGCGCGGCTCTCGGATCTCACCGGCGATCCCCTCGGCGCGGTCATCTCCCTCGGCGGCTGCACGGCGTCCTTCGTGTCGCCGGACGGATTGATCGTCACGAATCATCATTGCGCGTTCGGATCGATCCAGCACAACTCCACGCCGGAGCGCGATCTCATCGCCGGCGGATTTCTCGCCCGCACGCGCGAGGAAGAGCTGCCCGCCGCGCCCGGAACGAAGGTGTGGGTCACGACGAAGACCGAGGATGTGACCGCGCGGATGACGGGAAACATCGCTGGGAAAACGGGCGACGCCGCGCGGGCGCGGCTGCTCGACCGCCGCGAGAAAGAGCTCGTCGCCGAGTGCGAGAAGACGCCGGGCGTGCGCTGCAGCGTGTCGTCGTTCTTCGAAGGCTCGCAGTATGTGCGGACCACGAGGAGCGAGCTCACCGACGTGCGGCTGGTCTACGCGCCGTCGGAAATGATCGGCGACTTCGGCGGCGAGATCGACAACTTCGAGTGGCCGCGGCACACCGGCGACTTCGCGTTCTATCGCGCGTATGCCGGCGGCAAGCCGTACAAGCCGGCGCACTGGCTCAAGGTCTCGGCCGGCGGCGTCAGCGAAGGCGACGGCGTGATCGTCGCCGGTTATCCCGGCCGCACGTTTCGCTACAAGACCGCGGACGAAGTCCGCAACTACCAGGAGTTCGTCTACCCGACGAACATCCGCTACCTCACCGACACGATGCGGATCATGGAAGAGGCGGGGAAGAACAACCGCGAGGTGCAGATCCGCAACTCCGCGCGCATCGAGAGCTTCGCCAACTCGCTGAAGAACTCCCAGAGCGTCAGCGAGGGATTCGTGAAACACCACATCCTCGACGCGCGGCGCGAGCGCGAAGAGCGGATGGACCGCGTGACGCGCATCCGCAATCCGATGCTCGAGGAGATCGCCGCCGCCAACGCGGAGAAGTTCCGCACGCGCGAGCGCGACCTGATTCTCGATTGGATCACCGGCCGCGCCGCGCCGATGTTCATCCAGGCGTACACCGTGGCCCGCGTCGCGACCGAGCGGCCGAAGCCCGACATCGACCGCCTCGCGAAATACCAGGAGCGGCAGTGGCCGGCGCTGAAGCAGGCCTCCGTGCGCGCGCAGCGGACGATGGATCCGGGCAGCGACCGGGCCATCCTGCGGTACTTCGTCGCCGAAGCGTCGAAGCTTCCCGCGGCGCAGCGCATCCAGCCGGTCGACGACGCGGTTGCGGCGGCGGGCGGCATCGATCCGCTGATCAGCCGTCTGTATGACTCGACGAAGATCGGCTCGCAGGAGGAGCGCGAGAAGATGCTCGGCGAATCGGCGGCGCAGCTGCGCGCGCGCGGCGACGCGATGATCGATTTCGCGCTGGCGCTGCTGCCGCTGCTCGACGCCCGCGAGGAGCGCGATCTCGCCTGGACCGGCGCGATGTCACGGCTGCGCCCGCGCTACTTCGAGCTACTGGGCCATGTGGAGGGAAATGGCCGGTTGTATCCCGACGCGAACTCCACGCTGCGCCTGACGTTCGGCCGCGTGGCCGGCTATCGTCCGAAAGACGCCACGTGGTACACGCCCCAGACGTCACTGCGCGGCGTCGTGGAGAAAGAGAAAGGCGAGGAGCCGTTCGCCAGCCCGAAGGCGCTGCTCGCGGCGGCGTCCGATCCCGCGAAGACGCGGCCGTATTTCGATCCGGAGCTGAAGGACGTGCCGGTGAATTTCCTCTCCACCTGCGACACGACCGGCGGCAACTCCGGCTCGCCGACGCTCAACGCGAAAGGCGAGCTGGTGGGGCTGCTCTTCGACGGCAACTACGAGTCGATCGACGCCGACTTCCTCTTCCACGAGGCCGACACCCGCTCGATTCACGTCGACACGCAATACATGCTCTGGATCATGGACGCGGTGGACCACGCGAACAACCTGTTGCGAGAGTTGGGAGTGGAGCCGAGGACGCGGTGAGGGGGGGCGGTGGGGCTGGCGTTCTGTCCGCGAAATAGATGCAATGATATGGCATGCGAACAGCGAAGCCTCTCGCTCTGCATGCGGTTGATCGGAAACGGTTAGAAGAACTGGTTGCACGACCGAATGCGCGAGCCGGGCACGCGCCGCCGCGCATGGCGTAATTTGCTGGCAGCTGACGGTGTTCGGGGCACCGAGATCTCGACAAGGCTGCATCAGCGCCTCAGCTCTGTCGGATTCGAGCGCGCTTTGGAGAGTGTCGCGAAACGCACACAGCACGCAACTTTCTCTCATTCTTAAAGCAATTGGACCGGGAGTTCCCACGACGAGCTCTTCACGTTGTGCTGGACAATTCGTCCACCCACAAGACACCGAAGTCTGTGAGTGGCTCGGCAAACATCCCCGTATCCAATTCCACTTCACGCCGAAGAGCGCATCCTGGATAATCAGGTCGACGGGTTCTTCAGCATTCTCACGCGACGCTCGATCCGCCGAGCCGACTCCCCCAAGGCGGCCCTGGTCAGACATAGCGAAGCCTTTCTGCAATCGTGGAACGAGAACCCCACGCCGTCTGGGCAAAGTCCACCAAGACAATCGTCCGCGACCATCGCAGACTTCTTGCGCTCACTTCACGGACGAAACGTTAGCAACCCGCGAGCGAGTTTCTTGTTGTTGATCACACTCCCAAACCGATCTATCTGACGGTTTCGCTCGTTGTCGTTCGCAATCAGCTTAAGGTGTTCTTTGAGTCCGAAAACCAGATCATCAAAGTAACTTACATCATGTTCGTTAAGACCGACTTTGCCGCCTGTATACATATAAGCATTATTAGCGGCGTCATCACGAATGCCAGCAAGTGCTTGCGGCGCTCTCGACGCTAGCGTCTTTGCAGCGTCGACGTATTGATCGGTTATGTACTCTGTGCTCGCTTGATGTGTTTTTAAATAGTCTCTATACATGGGCCAGCTCGTTAGCAGCAATCTGACAAATGCAACGTCACGCCATCTGGCAAGGTCTGAATCGTCGACCACAGATTTCACGATGCAAGCCGTAAGCACATTCTCGTTAAGGTAATGACTCCTTGAGTCAGACGATTTGGCGGCGTCGGCAAATACGAGGCTGCTTTTCATGGCCTCGAGACGGAACGCAGCGGAGGATATAGTCTGGTCGCCTTCAATGAAGAAGCGCAGCAGCGCTTCGGCGTCTGTACGGATTTGCGCTTGGATGCGGAGCTGTTGTTCGCGTTTATCGGTTTCGTCTGCTCGCCTTTGTTCAGCAAGTGCTCTGGTCTGAAAGTCTCGCTGCTGCGATTGAAATTGATAGATACCGAACAGAAACCCACCCACCCCAATAATGACCGTGAGTAAGGGCGTGACCGCTGTTATTCGCTTGGCGACACGCGAACCTCGGACATCATCGTGCAGCTGCGCCACTTCAAGCGTAAGCTTATCCAGCTGCGCGGCGGAAATTCGTTCGGCGAGCGTCGGCCCATTTAGGTCGGATACGGTCATGCGGTCAGATCCTTCTGCGCGAGTAGAAGCAAGATAGCATTTTCAGCGCGCCTCCGGCCGCCCAACGTTTGTCGCCTAAGCTGTCTCGCGGACGGGGCCCACGTGCCGAAGGTAGCGTGGCGCGACGGCTGCGACGTGCACTCCGCGACAGCGGCGCGAGAAAGGACGTCGGCCGGCGTGCCGCCAGCCAACCTTGGAAGTTGACGATGCGCTTCAGCGCCGGACCGCGACAGCTTCTGGCAGGTGGGCCGCACCTTTATGCGTATAAGAGGCGTCGTTCCTTTGGTTGGGGTACGGGACGGCCCAATCGCGCGCAGTGTCAACCCACAATTGGACTGGCTGCTCCGCGTTCGCCAGCGTTTCGGCATGAGATGATCCGCGAAGGCAGCATCTTCGTCGCTCCAGAAAATGATGATCTCGTACCTGTTTTCCATGTGCGCCATACAACCCGGTAATTCAGGTACGTCTGCCACGTGGTTCAGCTCTCCAGACGATTGTACTTGAGAATGATGCTATGCACAGGCCATGAGAACCGGGACTCCAAGTACGAGCGTGAGGCGGCGAAGCGCGGAAATCACACAGCCGCTCATACGCGGGACTCTGGTCGGCCTTAACAGCGAAACCGCGCGGATGACCCGCCGACCGGTCGTCCGGGACGTGCCATAAGTGTAGCTTGCCGTCGAGTCTCCTTTCCGTTACCGTGGCCGGCCAATAACAGGGCGAAGGGCGCGAGAGCTTCAAGTTCCGCAATTCTCCTCACCAGGGTCCCCGCTTCACCAAAAATCAAAATTCGGCTTCGTCTCGCGGGCGCGAGCTGGAGCTTTGTCGGAGTGACACATGCCTGCTCGTGGTTTGGTGCGTCTCATCGCGGAGACCCGATCCCTCCTCATGTTCCTGATCGTCATCGGTTTGTTCGCCGCTCAGGCGAACGCCGGCGCCCTGGTCCCCGCTCCCAATTGGACGAACGAGCTGTTTCAGGCCGAGGCCTGGAACGGCGTGGCCGTCGACTCGGCGGGGGACATCAACCGCGACGGCTTCGACGACGTCATCGTCGGCGCCAAGTATTACGACTCTCCCTCCACCAGCGCCGGACTCGCGCGCGTGTTCTACGGCAGCGCGACCGGTCTGAGCTCCACTCCGGCCTGGGGCGTCTCCGGTCCGGGCGGAACCGGCGCGGAGTTCGGAACCGCCGTCGCCGGCGCGGGCGACGTCAACGGCGACGGCTTTGCCGACGTCCTCGTCTCGGCGCTCGGCGAAGACCTGACCTGCTGCTACAACTACCAGGGTGCCGTGTACCTCTACCTCGGCACCGCCACCGGCCTCTCCACATCCGCCGCGCGCTCGTACGGTCCCGGCGGACAGGGCTTCATCTACTTCGGCCAGCAGCTCACCGCCCTCGGCGACGTGAACCGCGACGGCTTCGCCGACTTCGCCGTCGGCTCGAAGGGCTACAGCAACGGCCAGTCGAGCGAGGGCGCGGTCTTCATCTACTACGGCGCGGCGACGCCTCCGAGCGCACCGTCGCTGATCATCGAAGGCAACGCCAGCAACGCCGGCCTCGGGTGGGTCGGCCGCGCCGGCGACGTCAACGGCGACACCTATCCCGACGTCATCGTGCGCGGCGGCAACCGCGTGCAGATTCACTACGGCTCCGCCGCCGGCCTCTCGGCGACCGCGTCATGGACCGCCGATCCCTCCGCGATCGAGATCCAGAACTTCAGCCCCGTCGCCGGCGCGGGCGACGTGAACAACGACGGCTATGACGACATCCTCGTCTCCGACTTCGTCAGCGCCACGAGTCTCGGCCGCGTCCATCTCTACCTCGGCTCCGCGAGCGGGCCCGCGACGACGCCGGCGATGACGTTCGTTTCGCCGCTGCCCGCCGTCGGCTATGGCAACGGCATCGCGGGCATCGGCGACGTCGACGGCGACGGCTACGACGATGTCGTGATTGCCGCGAACGGGTGGTCGAACGGGCAGAGCGGCGAAGGCCGCGCATTCCTGCACCGCGGCGGCCCGTCGGGTCTGTCCCCGACCTACGCGTGGACCGCGGAGTCGAACTCCGCCGGCGGCAACCTCGGAGTCGTCGCGCGCGCGGGCGACATCAATCACGACGGTCTGGCCGACGTGATCCTCGGCGCTCCGCAGTACGCCAATCACGGCGCCACGTTCGCCTACTTCGGAACGAGCGCCTCGTGCACTCCGCCGGCCGCGCCGCCGACCCTCGCCGTGACGGCGACCGCGAACGGCGAGCTGACTCTGAACTGGACCACCGTTGGCGCCGCGCATCACTACATCATTTACCGCGCGCTCGCGGCGTGCGGCGCCGGCACGTACACCCGCCTGACGGAGACCGAAACGAACATCGGAACGTACGTCGACAGGACGGCGCTTCCGGGTGGTTTGTATTCGTACATCGTGACCGCCGCGACGGCGGCGAACACCTGCGAGTCGGCGCCGAGTCCATGCGACGACGAGACGGTGACCGGGACGTGTACCGCGAAGCCGGTGTTCGCGGGGCTGCAATCGGTCACGCAGACGGATTGCGGCCTGGTGCTTTCCTGGACTCCGGCGACCAGCGGTTGTCCGGTGGCCGGCAACATCCGTTACCACGTGTACCGCGACACCTCCTCGACGTTCACGCCGTCGTCGTTCAACCGCATCGCGTCGTGCGTCAGCGGCTCCAGCTTCACCGCGCAGATGGGCATCGGCGGCGACTACTTCATCGTGCGCGCGGAAGAAAACGGATGCGCGGCGGCGAACGAAGAGACGAATCTCGTACGCAAGTCGGGGACGACGCTCCTCAGTTACTTCGATAACCTCGAGAACCCGCGCACGACGACGAAGGACGCTTATTGGGCGACCACGGGCCCGGTCACGCGGACGAATTGCAAGGCATACTCCGGCACCTACGCGTATCGCTTCGCGGGCGGCGGTTTCTGCAACAGCTACAACGCCTTCGAGGAAGGGACTCTGGTCCTCGGCGGGAACGGCTCGTTCGATCCGAACATCAACGGCTTCCGCATCCCGCAGGCGTGGAACAACGTCACGCTGACGTTCCGCAACTACTACGACACGGTGGCGGGCCGCGACGGCGCGCTCCTGCAGTACTCCACCATGTCCGCTTCCGGTCCGTGGGACAACGTGCCGTCGAGTCCCGCGGCCGGGATTCCCTACATCACCATCGGCGGCTACAACGGCACGATTCTCGGCGGGACCGTGCCGGCGTGGACCGGCACCAACAGCTCGTTCGGCGGCGTCACCGTGAATCTCGACGCGCTGGCGGGACAGAAGGTGTGGTTCCGCTGGATGTGGAAGACCGGCGGCTCGTCGAGCGCGAACTGGGGTTACTACGTCGACGACGTCCAGATCACCGGCGTCTCCACGACGCTGCAGTCGGTGAATATCGCCACGCCCGGTCCGACCACGTTCTGCACGAGCGGCGGCGGCTCCGTCGTCACCGCGACCCCGAACGGCGGAGGACCGCCCTGGGTGTACGACTGGGGCTATCGCACGACTCCCGGCGGACCGGTCACCACCGTCTCCTCGTTCCATCAGAAAACGCACACGTTGTGGGGAAGCCAGTTCCCGGATGCCGGCACGTACTACGTCGTGGCGATGGTCACGCCCTATTGCGGCAACACGACCATTTCGAACGAGCTGCCGGTCACGATCACGGCGAGCCCCGCCACACCGGCGATCACCGCTTCCGGTCCGACCACGTTCTGCGAGGGAAGCTCGGTCACGCTGACCGCGCCGTCGGGATATTCGTATCTCTGGTCGCCGGGCGGCGCCACGACGCAATCGATCGTCGTCACGCAGTCCGGCAGCTACACGGTGCGCGTCTCGAGCGGCTCGGGTTGCGAGGCGACGTCCGCGCCGACCGTGGTGACGGTGAATCCCAATCCGACCGTCGACATCAACGTGATGCAGATCTACGACGGAGGCTCGGGCGCGATCGCCGCGCAGAACGGAGACTCTTACGAGATCTGCGGCAATCCGACGATCCGGCTCGTGCCGACGGTCCTCGACGCCGCGAACGGCTATCACTGGTCGACCGGCGCGACGACTGCCGTTCTCGACGTCACCACCAGCGGCACGTACGCGCTGACCATGACCGATGCGAGCGGATGCACGGCGACGTCGAGCGTCACGCTCAACTTCACCGCCTATCCGGCGAAGCCGGCGATCACCGCATCGGCGACGGAGCTCTGTCCCACCGGGGGCAGCGTCACGCTGACGGCTCCGGACGCGGCGAACTGGCTCTGGTCGACAGGGGAGACCACGCGCAGCATCGTCGTCACGCAGCCCGGCTCTTACACCGTGCGCGTGCGCGACGGACTCTGCGAGTCGCCCGACTCCGATCCGGTTGTCATCACCCATCGCAGCGTCACGATCTCCGCGGACGGGCCGCTGACGTTCTGTCATCCGAACAGCCGCGTCCTCACGGCATCGCCGGCGAGCAGCTATCAATGGTCGACCGGCGCCACGTCGCAGTCGATTGTGGTGTGGGACGCCGGGACCTATTCGGTGACGGCGACGTTTGCCGATGGCTGCGCGGTCACGTCCGCGCCAGTGGAGCTGCGCAAGATCACCGCATCGATTACCTCCGACCGCACGGCCGTCTGCCCGGGCGGCTCGATTCAATTCAACTCCACGGTCGCGGGCGGGATCGACTTCACCTATCAGTGGTACGACCAGACGTACCAACCGATCCCCGGCGCGACGTCGCCGCAGCTCACGTTCGCGCCGTCGCAATCCGGTTTCGTCTATCTCAAGGTGACGGATTCCGCCGCCGCGTGCGAGACCAACAGCAACGCGATTCTCGTGACCGTCGAACCGCCGCTCGACGCGGCCATCACCGCGCCCGCTTCGGTGTGCGCGTCGGGCGGCGGCACGGCCAGCGTGGCCGACGCCGGCCCGAATGCGATCTACCAGTGGTCGATCACGAACGGCACGATCCAGCCCAGCGGCCGGACCGCGTGGTTCGCGCCTTCGGGCACCGACGCGATGACGATCTCCGTCACCGTGTCGAACCCCGGCTGCTCGGCGACGAGCACCGCGAACATCGCGGTCACGCCGCTGCCCACGGCGGCCATTTCCGCGAGCGGGCCGATGACGTTCTGCGAAGACGGCTCGGTGACCCTCTCCGCGCCCGCCGGCTACTCGTATGTGTGGAACACCGGCGCAACGACGCAATCGATCGTCGTCACGACCTCCGGCAGCTACGGAGTGACCGTGACCGACGGCGCCGGCTGCAGCGCGACGAGCGCGCCCGCGAACGTGAACGTGAATGCACTGCCGGCGGTTCCGGCAGTCACTCCGAGCGGAGCGACGACGTTCTGCGAAGGCGGCTCGGTCACGCTGTCCGCGCCGAACGGCTACACGTATCAATGGTCGACCGGCGCGACGACGCAGTCGATCAACGTCACGACCTCGGGCACCTACAGCGTGACGATCGCGAACGCCAACGGCTGCAGCGCTTCGAGCGCGGCGACGACGGTGACGGTCAACGCGTTGCCGGCGGTGCCCGCGATCTCCGCGAACGGTCCGACGGCGCTCTGCCCCGGATCGACGGTGCGTCTCAGCGCGCCGGCTGGCTACGTGTCCTATCTCTGGTCGAATGGCTCGACGGCCGCGTTCATCGACGTCACGAATGCGAGCGCCGGAACATTCACGGTGACGGTCACGAATGCCGCCGGCTGCTCGCGCACGAGCGCGCCGGTCAGCGTGACGAACCATGCGGCCACGGCGATCACGGCGCAGCCGCAGAACGTCACCATGCCGAGGAACACCACGCGAACGCTTTCAGTCGGCGCGTCCGGCACGGCGACGCTGCAATACCAGTGGTACGACGGATTGAGCGGCGACACCTCGAAGCCGGTCGGCACCAACTCTTCGACGCTGACCGTCGGTCCGTTCTCGAAGAAGGGGACGTATCGCCGCTGGGTCCGCGTCTGGAGCTCCACCTGCCCGTCATCGGCTGTCAATAGTCAGACCGCGACGATCACGGTGAACTGACATCCTCTGAGGGAGGACCGGCTGTGTGCCGGTCCTCCCGTAACAGGTTGTTTTGCGCGGTCCAGCGGTGACGCGGCACTACGATGTTCGGATGAACGCCGCGCGGGCCCTCAGGCGACCGTTGTTCGCCGTGTTGATTCTCTTCTTCGCGGTCGCCGCGAAGCATCGGGCCGTCCTCCCGCCGTCGATCATCGACGCCGCGCCTCCGCGCGACGTCTTCAGCTTCGCGCAGCCGGCCGAGGTGCGCACCACGCATCTGGCGCTCGACCTCACCGTCGACTTCGATGCGCGTCAGCTCCGCGGCTCGGCCACGCACACC